>Ga0136612_10000294_pt1 | contig 16646 bp, 15 predicted proteins | sample AntDryUQ224A2306_2_FD_106644 | JGI IMG/M metagenome (GOLD analysis project Ga0136612, IMG submission 106644) | Polar desert sand microbial communities from Dry Valleys, Antarctica - metaG UQ224A (23.06) | ecosystem: Environmental > Terrestrial > Soil > Desert | place: Antarctica: Dry Valley... | reverse complement strand
CTACTACAGGTCTACACCGCCGTGGACGCGATGGGCGTGGAACGCGTAGGTATCGCGGACACGGTAGGCGTGGCGGATCCGGACGGCGTACGTCGGGTCGTGTCGGCGGTTCGCGCGGTGGTGCGAGCCGACATCGAGTTCCACGGCCACAACGACAGCGGCAGTGCGATAGCCAACGCCTACGCCGCTCTGCAGGCGGGCGCCACACACATAGACACTACCATACTGGGCATTGGGGAGCGTAACGGCATCACGCCGCTCGGTGGGCTGATCGCCAGGCTGTATACGGTGGACCGCTCACTCGTCGCGCGCTACAATCTGCCGCTGATCCCGAGGCTCGACGGTCGAGTCTCCGAGATGACGGGAGTGCCGATCCCGTTCAACAACTACATCACGGGCGAGACTGCCTTTTCGCACAAGGCGGGTATGCACGCGAAGGCGGTCCTTGCAGACCCCCGCTCCTACGAGGCGATTGACCCCGCCGATTTCGGCCTGACTCGTACGCTCGAGCTCGGCCACCGGCTTACGGGTTGGAACGCCGTGGCCCACCGGGCGCATTCAATCGGCCTGCACCTCACGGAGCTCGAGCTTCGTGCCGCCGCCTGCACGATCAAGGCGCTCGCCGACCAGGGCCCCCTCTCATTGGAGCGCGTTGACGCGGTGCTCACCGGAGTGGAGTTCGTTCCGCAACCAACCACAGAACAAGCAGCTACCGAAGGAGGATTCACCCTATGGGCACGATGAGCGAGGAGATACTCGGACGCAAGGTCGGCCGAGCGGTGCGGGCTGGGGAGATAATCGTCACGCCGGTGGACTACGTGATGGCGCACGACCAGACGGGTCCGCTCGCGGTCGAGAGCTTTCGGAAGCTCGGTCGGCCGCTGTTCGATCCCGACAGGGCGATAATGGTGTTCGACCACATCATACCCGCCGCTACTGTGCAGTCGGCGACCCTTCAGCGCGGCCTCCGGGACTGGATGCGCGAGGCGTCCGTAGGCCACTTCTTGCAGGAAGGCATCTGCCACCAGGTGCTTGTCGAGCGCGGCTTCGTTACGCCCGGCGCGGTGATCGTCGGCGCCGACTCGCACACCTGCACGTACGGCGCGCTCGGTGCATTCGGTACCGGTATGGGCTCGACCGACATCGCCGTTGCGTTGACCACGGGCAAGACGTGGTTCCGTGTACCGGAGACGGTTCGGTTCAACCTGTCCGGTGCGATGGGCCGCCACGTGTACGCTAAGGACCTCACGCTAGCGATGGTCGGCATGCTCGGCGTAGACGGGGCCACGTACCAGGCGGTGGAGTACGGCGGGGCGGCGGTCCGCGCGATGAGCATTTCGGAGCGGATGACGCTCGCGAACATGGCCATCGAGATGGGAGGCAAGACGGGGCTTTGCGAGCCCGACGAGGTGGTGGACGAGTATCTGCGCGACCGTGCGCGCGAGCCGTACGAGCACGTGCTGCCCAACAACCCGGAGTACGGCAGGGTGATTGAGATTGACGCGTCGGCGGTCGAGCCGATGGTCGCGCTCCCGCCTGACCCCGAACACCTGGCGACTGCGGGCGAGCTTTCCGGCGTGAGCATTGACCAGGTGTTTCTCGGCACCTGCACGAATGGGCGGCTCGACGACCTGGAGGTCGCGGCAGGGTTGCTGCGCAACCGCACGATCAGCCCGAACACGCGGATGGTAGTCACGCCGGCCTCGCGCCGCGTGCTGCTGGAGGCGATGGAGTTAGGTTTCATCCAGACGTTCATCGAGGCTGGAGCTACTGTCACCAACCCCGGTTGTGGGCCGTGCATCGGCAGGCACCAGGGCGTGCTCGCTGCGGGGGAGCGCGCTCTCACCACGCAGAACCGCAACTTCCCGGGACGAATGGGAGACCCCACTGCCGAGATATACCTCGCCAGCCCGGCGACGGCCGCAGCGACCGCGATCACCGGATTTATCACGGACCCGAGGAGGTTTGACTGATGGGCAGAGTATGGAAGGTCGGGGACAACATCTCGACCGACGAGATCATCCCGGGCAGATACAACGTGACCACCGACCGGACGCAGCTCGCACAGGCAGCGTTCATCGAGTACCGCCCAGACTACGCGCCGAACGTGAGGCCGGGCGACCTGGTTGTGGCGGGCCGCAACTTCGGGATGGGCTCCTCACGCGAGCACGCGCCGATAGCCATTCAGGCTTCGGGTGCGAGCGCAGTGATCGCCCGGACTTTCGCCCGCATCTTCTATCGGAATGCGATCAACATCGGTCTTCCAGTACTCGTTTGCGATGAGCTACACCCGGGCGTCGAGGACGGAGACGGCGTCGAGCTGGACATGGCGTCGGGCGTGATCCGCACGGCGGACGGTCGCGAGTTTCAGGTCGAGCCGCTCCCTGAGTTCGTGCTGCGTATCGTCCAGGCAGGTGGGATCATACCGTTCGTACAGGCGGGCAACCTCTAGCCGCGGTGGATCGGGGGTCGGTCTGGGGCGTGCGGGCACTGTGTCAGCCGGCGGAAGTGGTAGCGTCGCGTTCCGAGCCGGGATGCGGTAGAATTCGTACCGGGGTCGGCTCCGCCATGCTCCGGTTTTGATTTCGCTTCGGTGTCGGCCGGCAGGGTCGCACGTCGCGATAAGGGTGTCGCGCATAGGGCTAGAAAGAGGTGTCCGTATGGCCGACTTTGCCACGCCTGAGTGGGTGAAGCACGCGGTGTTCTACCATATCTTCCCCGACCGGTTCGCCAAGAGCGACCGTGTGAGCAAACCCTCGAACGTTGAGCCGTGGGACAGCGAGCCCACTGAGCACGGATACAAGGGAGGCGACCTGCTCGGCGTCGTGGAGCGGCTCGACTACCTGCAGGACCTGGGGATCACGGCGCTGTACTTCAACCCAATCTTTCAATCCGCGTCGAACCACGGGTACCACACGCACGACTACATGCAGGTGGACCCGCTGCTCGGCGGCGACTCGGCGTTCCGCACGATGCTGGCTGAGTGCCAGGGACGCGACATAAGGGTCGTGCTCGACGGTGTGTTCAACCACTGCGGCCGCGGGTTCTACCAGTTCAACGACGTGCTGGAGAACGGCGCGAGCTCCCCCTGGCTCGACTGGTTTCACTTCGACAACCACCCCGCCAACGCCTATGAACACTCGCGCCCGCCCGGGTATCGAGCGTGGTACAACCTGCACGCGTTGCCGGTCTTCAATACCGACAACCCGATGGTGAGGGAATACTTGATGCGCATCGCCGAACACTGGGTCGAAGAGGGTATAGACGGCTGGCGCCTGGATGTGCCAAACGAGATCAAGTCCGAGGGCTTCTGGGAGGAGTTCCGCGAGCGGATCAAGCGTGTGAACCCGGAAGCCTACATAGTTGGCGAGCTGTGGGGCGAAAGTCGAGCTTGGCTCCAGGGCGATCGGTTCGACGCTGTGATGAACTATGTCTTCACCGACTCCGTCATCTCATTCGTCTCCGGCGAGCGTACACGGCCCGAGCTCGTGAGCGGCATGGGCTACAAGCCCTGGCCTCCCCGCTCCGGCGTGGAGTACGCTGATCGGATTGACTGGCTGCTGGAAATGTATCCCAGAGAGGTCACGCTCGCGCAGCTCAACCTGCTCGACAGCCACGACACCGCGCGAATACTTACGATCGCCGGCGGCGACGAGGCGAGCGTACGATTAGCCGTGCTTCTGCTCTTCACGTTTCCCGGGGCGCCGAGCATCTACTACGGCGACGAGATCGGCCTGACCGGCGGGAGGCCCGACCGGCTGGCTCGCAAGTCCTTTCCGTGGGACCACCCAGAGAGCTGGAACACCTCGCTGCTTGAACTCCACCGCGAGCTCATCTCGCTGCGGAAGCGCGAGCCCGCCCTCCGCACGGGCGACTACACGCGGCTGCTCGCGACGGAGGATGTGTATGTTCTTGCGCGGACCCTGAGCGGGCGTGGACTGATCGTTGCGGTGAACGTCGCCGAGTCGCCGCGACAGGTGCAGGTACCACTGGATGGGCTCACGATTGCGACGGGCGAACCCGTAGTGATCTTCGGTTCGGCTGAAGTGCGGCAGACCGCACCGTCCGCACTGAGCCTCGACCTGCCGCCGCGCGAAGGCGTTGTAGTAGTCGTTTCGCTGAATAGGGCTGGGTGAGCCGCGTGGTCCGCCTGCGGCCTAAGGTCGCTGATAGACCTGTGCCGGATCGTCTGATAGCATGAAGAGACCAGACCAAGTTGGGATTTTCGCACATAGAGTCTAAGGAGGCGCGCTTCGTGGAACGGGTACGGTTAGGATTCATAGGCTGCGGCAGCATGGCGGGCGGCCAGGGTAGAAGGATAGTGATGGACGTTCCAGACGCGGAGATCGTTGCGCTCGCCGATCCGAACTCCCAGAACCTTGCAGCCTTTACGTCGTCCGTCTTTGGCGACGGCAAGCGGCCCGAGCAGACCTTTGCCGATCACACCGAGATGTTGAAGTCGGTCGAACTCGACGGCGTAGTAATAGTCAGTCCACACAATCTGCATTACCAGCAGTCGGTGGACGCGCTCAACGCGGGCCGTCACGTGTTGGTGCAGAAGCCGATGGTCATACGCACCGAGGACGCACAGTCTCTTATCGCCCTGGCCGAGGAGAAGCAAAAGGTCCTCTCAGTGGCCTTCCCTGGTCCTTTCACAAAGGAGTTCATGTACATCCGAGACGTGATTGAGCGCGGCGAGCTCGGCGACATCTACCTCGTGACCGGCGTGTGCGCCCAGAACTGGATGGAGCTCAACGCCGGCACGTGGCGGACTGTGCAGGAGATTGCAGGTGGGGGCAACCTCTACGACAGCGGCGCTCACATGTTCAACGCGATGCTCTACCTGACCGGCCTCGCCGCAACCAAGGTGTTCGCGTTCGTGGACAACAAGGGACACGAGGTGGACATGACCGCCGCAGTCTCGATCCAGTTGACGAAGGGCGCGCTCGGCAGCGCGGTGGTGAGTGGCGACTCACCTAAGTTCGAGCAGGGCATCTACATACAGGGCACGCAGGGCTCAATCAAGTGCAGCATCTACGGCGGAGGCGAGGTGTTGCACTGGCGGGGCAAGGATCTAATGGATGATCCGCCTTTGCCCGACGCTGTGCCGATGGAGCAGAACTTTGTAGACGTAATTCGGGGCAAGGCCGTCACCCCGAGCCCGCCGCTGTTGGGGCTGCGGCAGGCGCGGCTGATGGACGCCATCTACGAGTCGGCGCGAACCGGCCAGGTCGTGAACGTTGTAGCGGACGAGGAAGCTTCGAACTAGCTCTGAAGCGGAGGGCTGGGAGCGCGAGGCCTAGTGCTCCCCGGCCTTCGCGTACGGACGTCGGAGAGGCCCTACGGCGTGCGACTGACGGGTGAAAATTAGATAGTCAAGGAAGTACAGTATATTGAGTAGCGAGAACATACAAGGCGATCGGTTGAGGATCGGCGTTGTAGGGTGCGGGATGGTGACCGGCTGGCACGTCGGAAACCTGATGGAGAGCGGCGAGGTCGAGATCGTAGGCGTCGCGGACCCGAGCGAGAAAGCGCGCGAGTCGCTCCGACGTCGGCAGCCTGCGGTTGTGGGAGTGCCGGAATTCGAGTGTGCTGAGGAGTTGTACAGCTCGGTGGAGTTCGACGGCGTGTTCGTCGGCACGCCCCACACAATGCATTACAGCCACGTGATGGGCGCGATCACGAAGGGGGCGCACGTCATCTGCGAAAAGCCGCTTGCCTGCACCCCTGAGCACACGCGTGAGATAGCCGCCGAGGCCCGCGCTCGCGACCTCGTTGTGACCGTTAGCTACCAACGTAGATTGGACGGCGCGTACACCTACATGCGCAACGCAATAGACAACGGCGAGATCGGCGACGTGCAAGCCGTGTCCATCACTTGCGGCCAGAACTGGCGGCACGGCACAGCGGGAAGTTGGCGACAGGACCCGGCTCTCTCGGGCGGCGGTATGCTCATGGATACCGGGAGCCACATGATAGACGTGTTGCTGTGGCTAGCGGGTCGGAATCCTCAATCAGTCACGGCGATTGTGGACCACCTCGGCGCTCCGGTGGACATTAACTCGACCGCGACGGTGCGATTCGAGGGCGACGTCCAGGGTCAACTGACCATCATCGGCGACCTGCCGACCACGTGGGTCGAGAGCGTGCTTGTGGCGGGTAGCACGGGGCTGCTGCGCTACGAGAACGATCCGCAGCATCCGTGGCGCACCGGAAACGTATGTCACTTCAAGGAGGGTGGCATCCACCGACCGCTCGACATACAGCCCTGGAATCCGCCCACGACCGACTCACTCTGGCTCGGCGCGATTCGTGGTCGAAACCCCAACCCGATCCCACCCGAGGACGGTGTGCGGGTGGCGGACCTCACGGCCGCGATGTACCGGTCTGCGCACGAGCGCTTGCCGCAGGACCTTGTCGAGATCCCAGATACGGCGATGACTCCCGCGACTTAGCCAACGCTGCGCGTGGTTGATACGAAGCGGCGTCCGCCCTGTCAATCGGTCCCGGCGGCCTGGAGCAGCGGCGTGAATCGGTCGCGCTGGTCGGGGCGGACCCATGCCGGCCGGCCGCGACAAATCGCAGCTAGCAGGGCGAGTGTGGAGTCGAAGATGAGCAGGTCGGCGTCGAACCCCGCCTGGACGGCGCCCTTGCGCCCGTCTGCACCTATGGAGCGGGCGGGGTTGAGCGCGAGCATACGTACTGCGTCGGGTAGACCGACCCCCGTCATTGCAACTAGGTTGCGCAGCGCCTGGTCCATCGTGAGCACGCTGCCCGTGATCGAGCCGTCGGCGAGGCGGGCGACGCCGCCCTCGATGCGCGCCGGTTGGCCGGCGAAGGTGAACTCGCCCTCTGTGCGCCCGGCGGCTGAGAGTGCGTCTGTGACCACGACCGTCCGCTCGGGAGTGAGCGCTCGCACAAGGGCGCGCATTGCGGCGGGGTGAACGTGTACTCCGTCGGCGATGAGTTCGCCACGTACAGAGTCGGACTCGACTATCGCCCCGAGAGCGCCGGGGTCGCGGTGCAACAGGGGCCGCATCGCGTTGAAGCAATGGGTAGCGTGCGTGACGCCGAGCGCGACGGCCTCCCTGGCCTGGTCGTAGTCTGCGTCGGTGTGGCCGATGCTCACGACGACGCCGTGCTCTAGTAGAGTCGCGATCATCTCGTGCGCGCCCGGTAGTTCCGGTGCGAGCGTGACCAGCCGAAGATTGCCCTGACTGAGCTCGAGTACGCGGCGCGTCTCCTCGGGGTTGGGCGTTCGCAGCCACGACGGGTCGTGCGCGCCCCGACGTAGTACGTTGATGTAGGGCCCCTCCAGATGGATGCCGAGCGGCTCCGCCCCCGATCCGCCCGCCGAGGTCGCACTCGCCGCCGTGCTCAGTTGCGTCTCGGGCATACCGTCAGGCACGCCGACCACGCCGATAAGAAAGGCCGTCGTCCCACCGGAGGGCGCCCACCGCGCGTAGCGACCGATCTCCTCGGGGTCCGTGGTGTGCAGATCGTAACCGCCGCCGCCGTGCGTGTGTACGTCAATGAAGCCGGGTGTGATCGTGAGCCCGGTAAGGTCAAGGTTCGCCGCCGTCCCATCGGGCAGTGTGGTCCCCACACTCTCGATCTTGGAGTCTGAGAGCGTCAACGATTCGTCCGCACGCTCTCCGTCGGCGTCCACCACCCGTGCTCCTCGCAGCACTACACGCATCGCAACCTCCTTAACCTGCCTGATTACACGGTCCGCGCCGCCCGCCGGCATACTGAGACAGGACGACCGTACAGGCGCGTGGTCGCCTTTGTGCGTGCGGTACGTCGGCGGCGGCGTAGCGGGCGTTGCTCACTGTCGCCGATATGCACTATGATACGACTAAACCAAAAGGAGGGTAAACCCCCTGTGGTAGATGTAGGTACAACCGAAACACTTGACACCCTGAGCACAGAGCAGGTCAACCCAGGTTCTAAGGGTCTTGATCGTATGAGCGCGCTCGAGATCGCGACCGTGATGAACGACGAGGACGCTACGGTCGCTGCGGCTGTGCGCACGCAGTTGCCTCGAATTGCTGAAGCCGTAGAGCAGATCGCCGCCAGACTGCGACGAGGTGGGAGGCTGATCTACATCGGCGCCGGTACGTCCGGCAGGCTCGGCGTACTCGACGCGTCGGAGTGCCCGCCCACATTCAACGCCTCGCCCGATCAGATTCTGGGTTGGATGGCGGGAGGCGAGGCCGCCATGACCCGCTCCATCGAGGAAGCCGAGGACGACCCGGAACTGGCGCGGCGAGACATCGAGAGACTGAAGGTTGCAGAATCCGATGCGATGGTAGGTATCGCTGCGAGCGGGCGCACGCCGTACGTACTCGGCGCGGTGGCGGCTGCGCGGGAACGGGGGGCGCTGACGATTGGACTGGCCTGCAACCCACGCAGCCCGCTGGAGAAGATCAGCCATATCATGATTGTGTCCGTGGTGGGGCCCGAGGTCGTGAGCGGCTCGACTCGTCTCAAGGCGGGCACTGCTCAAAAAATGGTGCTGAACATGCTCAGCACGGGCGTGATGGTGCTGCTGGGAAAGACGTACGACAACCTGATGGTAGACTTGAGGGCGTCGAATACGAAACTGCGCAAGCGCGCTGTGAGCATCGTGCAGCAGGCGACCGGCGTATCGGGGACCGAGGCGGAGGTCCTGCTTCAGTCGTCCGGCAACGACGTCAAAACAGCCATCGTCGCATCGCTCGCGAGCGTGTCCTCAGAGGAGGCGCGCGTGAGGCTGGCCAAGAGCCAAGGCGTAGTGTGGGCGGCACTGTCGGACACCGACAGTCCGTGAGCTCCACAGCCCAACCGGGTGCGGCCCCGAACGCCGGCCCACGGCGCCTGTACGTAGGCGTGGACGCCGGCGGCACGAAGACGCTTGCGGTAGTTGTGGATCCTGAGGGCGTCGAGGTGGCTCGGGGAAGCTCCGGGAGCGGCAACCAGGCTGCGGTCGGCCTTGAACGCGCGATGGCGAGCATACACGCGGCCGCCGAGGAGGCGGTGCGTGCAGCAGGAGGAACGCTGCCAGTCGAGGCCGCGTGGTTCGGCGCGTCGGCCGTTGATCGCCCGTCGGATTTCGATGTGTATCTGCCACGCCTTTCGCCCATCGCGCGGCGCGTTCGGCTGACGAACGACGGCGCTCTGCCGCTGAGCGCGCTCGAGGGCGCAGTAGGTGTGGCGGTGATCGCGGGCACCGGGTCCATCACAATCGGACGCGACTCCACAGGTGCAGAGACGCGAGCGGGGGGGTGGGGCCACATAGTGGGCGACGAGGGCAGTGCGTACGAACTCGGCAGAGCGGCCATTCAGGCTTGTTGTCGCGCCGCCGACGGTCGCGGAGAGGCGACCTCGCTGCTTCCCGCGATCCTCGCCTATTGGGATCTGCTCGCACCTGAGGACCTGATCGGGAAAGTATACCCACACGTTCCAAAGGACGGAATTGCCGCACTCTCGCGGCTGGTGCTAACCGAAGCGGAAGGCGGCGACCGGCGGGCGCGCAGCATTGCCTCCGTCGCTGCACACGAGATAGCGATCTCCGCGCTCGCGGTCGGGAGCAGGCTGAACTTCCCTGACGGCAAGCTGCCGCTCGCGCTCACAGGCGGGCTGCTCGTGGGTTCCCAGACGTTTCGGCAGGCGGTGCTCCGTCGGGTGAGGGCGCGGCGACCGACGGGCCAGGTGGAGATAGTCCACGAGCCCGCGCTAAGCGCCGCCCGCGCCGCCGCCCAGCCCGCCGAGTAGCGAACCGTGCGACCAGGGTCGGCTCGAAAGCATTCGCATCACAGGGGACCAACAATGGCGACTACTGCAAAGACAACTGAGCACACGATCAACCTTCGTCGGCACTGGACGGTGGACGACTACCACAAGATGATCGAGGTCGGCATCCTCGACGAGCAGGACAAGGTGGAGTTGATCGGCGGGGTGGTGGTGGAGATGAGCGCGAAGGGACGTCGGCATAACCGAACGATTGTGGCGCTTGTTGACGCATTCTCGGCCGTCCTCCCTTGTGGTGAGGCGCTACTCGCTCCGCAGAACTCATTCTTACTTTCAGACGACACCGAGCCGGAGCCGGACGTCGCTGTGATCCGAGGACCATTGGAACGCTACGACCATCGCCCCACGACGGCGGCTGATGTGCTACTGCTCGTCGAGGTTGCGGATTCCTCACTACGATTCGACCGGAATGTGAAGTTGCCACGATACGCGCGAGCGGGTGTGCCTGAGGTGTGGATTGCGGACCTGACGGGCGAGGGCGGAGTCGAGCGGTACACCGAACCGGCTGCGGAAGGTGCGTACGGGTCGGTCGCAAGGTTTGATCGGGGACAGGAGGTCGTGTCGGTCGTGCTGGCGGAGGTCTCGATGTCGGTAGATCAGTTGCTCGGTCAGATGACAGGGGCCGACGGGGCCGACGCTGTCAGGGACGCGCAAGAGGGGGATTGAAATGGCGACCCACACACAATTCTTGGATGTTACGACAGACCGCCGGCGCCGCTGGACAGTGGACGATTACCATAAGATGATCGAGGCCGGGATCCTCGACGAATGGGACAAGGTCGAGCTTATCGGCGGGGAGGTAGTGGAGATGAGCGCGAAGGGACGTCGCCATAGTTGGAGCTTGATGGCGCTCAACCAAGCCTTGCAAGCGCAACTGCTCCCCGAAGTCGTAGTTGTTGACTCGCAGAACCCCCTAATTCTCACTGACGACTCCGAGCCCGAGCCAGACGTAGTGGTGCTTCGAGGCCCGCTGGAGCGCTATCAGTCTCGGCTCGCGACGGCTGCGGACGTGGTCTTGCTCGTCGAAGTGTCGGACTCCTCACTCCGTTTCGACCGAGAGGTGAAGCTGCCTCGATACGCGAGGGCGAGCGTGCCTGAGGTGTGGATCGTGGACCTGACGGGCGAGGGCGGCGTTGAGCGGTACACTGACCCTATGGAGGCGGGCGCGTACGGCGCCGTGGTACGCTTCGGGCGCGGGGATACCGCCGAGTCGGTCGCACTGCAGGGGTTCTCGGTCGCTGTGGATTGGTTGCTCGGTCCGGCGCCGGAGGCGGATGAGACGTCGTCGTAATAAGGTTGTGGCGCGTACGACGTCGTACGCGCCTCGTCGGCGCATCGTGTGATGCAGCCAGGAGGGTGAAGATATACCCGCAGTACGGCATGAGCGGGCCGCGACGGCGTGGCGCCTATTGGACGCAGCCGTGGAGGCTAAGGTGATACCGGGCGCGGTCGCGCTCGTAAAGCTTGACGGCGAGTGGCTGCCGCCGTACGCAACGGGCGCCGCAGTGACGACCGCCGAACAGGTAATTCCAGCGTCGCCCGACACAGTCTACGATCTGGCGTCGCTGACGAAGGTCGTCGCTACTCTCCCCGCCGTGTTGATGCTCGTGCAGGATGGAGTGCTCGACCTGCAGAGTCCCCTTCTGTCCGCCTTTCCCGAGTGGAAGGACGACGCTTCAAAGGCCGCCGTGCTGCCGCAGCATCTGCTGACGCATACCTCGGGCTTGCCGGCTTGGCGGGACTTTCACTCCCACGGTTGGGACCGCGAGCGGATCGTTCGAGAGGTGCTCGCGACGCCGCTAGAGGCCGAGCCCGGCGAACGAATGGTTTACAGCGACCTGGGCTACTTCCTCCTTGGAGAGCTTGTGGAGCGCGCGTGCGGTTTGCGTCTGGACGCGCTGGTGATCGAACGACTGTACGGCCCGTTGGAGATGACCGACACCCTTTATCTTCCACCGCCGGAGCTTCGACCGCGCCTCGCCGCGTGCGAGTATCGCGAGTCGCTCGGACGCGTACAGTGGGGAGACGTGAACGACGACAACGCCCACGCGATGGGCGGTGTGAGCGGGCACGCCGGGCTCTTTTCGACCGCCGCCGACGTGGCTACGTACGTGGATGCGTGCTGGCCGCACAACGGCGAAGTCGTCTCGGACCTGATCTCGCCTGCGGCGGCGCGTGCTGCCGTCAGGTCCTACCCTTCCCATATGCCCAACGCAAACCGAGGGCTCGGGTGGTCGTTGAAGGACGACCCGTGGGACTGTTCTGGGGCGTTCACTTCACCGAGCGCTTTCGGTCACACAGGCTACACCGGTACAAGCATCGTCGTGGACCCGGAACTCGGGCTGAGCGCGATCCTGCTCACGAACCGTGTCCACATCACATCCGATACCGGCATCGTCACGCTAAGGCGTCGGTTCCACAACGTGCTGGCATCGGCTCTCCGGGGGTGAGTGAATGATGCCGAATGCGAACGGTCGGGACGGCGCTGTGGTGGTCAGCTTCGACCTCGACGGTGTGATAATGCAGAACCCCTTCGACAAGGGCGTCACGCCCCATATCCTGGGCTGCCTGCGCGCGAGCCGCGACCTGCTGGGGCTCCCCGTCGAGGAGGCCGACCGCAGGGGGCGCACGGCGATCCGCGAGGCGTGGGGCCGACGGGCCGCCTCTGGCGAGTTCGTTTCGTGTTACGACTGGGACGGCATCTATGAGGAGGTGAGCCGAGGTTTCGGCGGCGCACCGACGCCGGACGTGAGCGAACTTGTGCGCGCATACTGCGAGGTGGACGGTATGATCAGCCTCCTGCCGAGAGCGCACTCAGGGCTCGAACGGCTCCGCGCCGCAGGATTGCGGGTGGTTGCGATCACGAACGGGTATCACGCCTACCAATGGCCGGTGCTTCAATCGCTCGGTGTGGCGGAGTACTTCGAGTCCGTCGTCACGCCGGAGGCCGCCGGATTCGCCAAGCCGGACCCGAGGCTCTTCGAGAGTGTGCTGGGCCTGGCCGCACACGTTGGCGACAACCTCATCCATGACGTGCTGGGCGCCAACCTCGCGGGTCTCCGATCAGTGTGGCTTCGGGAGGGCTTACCGGTCGAAGTAGCCCGCCTACCGACCAGCGAGCGGGCGTCGTCGTCGGCGCTGCGTGACCACGCGCGCCTGGCGCTCGAAACCTCTCCGTATGTTCAGTACCACCCGGAGGCCGTCCTCGAGAGCTCTCTACCCGACGCCGTGGTGCTCGACGCAGACGAGGCCGCCGACGTGCTCCTACAGTGGTACGGCTGAGCAGATCAGGGCGTCGAGGATCAAGGCGATGTTCGAGCACTGTAACTGAGCTTCAGCGCGTGGCGGCGATGCTTCGGGCGGCAAGCACGTCGCGGTGTATCTGCGCGACCAGCTCGTCCCCGCCGGTGAACCGACGCTCGTCGCGCAGGCGGTCGTGGAATCGTAGCGACATCTCGCGGTCGTAGAGGTCGCCGTCCCAGTCGAGCACGTGTGCCTCGACGCGCAGCACGGTCCCCTCGAACGTCGGCCTGACGCCCACGTTGACTACCGCAGGCGCGTCCACCAGCCCTGCGGCGGCGCAGTAGGTCGTACAGTAGTAGACGCCGCCGGCGGGTACGAGCAGGTCGGTTTCGAGCTGTAGGTTAGCGGTCGGGACGCCGATGGTGCGGCCCCTCTTGTCGCCCAGTGCGACCGTGCCGAACAGCTCGAACGGTCGCCCAAGCAGCCGCGCGGCGCCCTCGACGTCGCCTTCCGTGCCGACGGCGGTGCGTATCCGGGTGCTCGACACCGGCTCGTCTTCAACCACGACTGGCGGCACGACGAGCAGCGACCAGCCCAGCTGCGAGCCGAGCGCCGTCAGCTCAGCAGCGCCGGCCTCGCGGTTTCGGCCCAACCGAAAGCCCTGGCCCACGACGAGCGTGCGCAGGGGGCCCGCGATCGGCAGGGTGGTGACGAACTCCTCCGCGCTGAGCCGAGCGGTCGCCGTGTCGAAGCGATGAACCAGCACCTCGCCTGCAACGTACGACCGGAGCAGCCGCACCCTCTCTGCCACCGGCAGTATGAGAGGCGGACCTTCGCCTCGGAGCACGTGCCGAGGGGAGGGGTGGAACGTCAGCGCTGCGGGCGTCGGCCCGGCCTGTTCGGCGCACGCCGCCGTTGCGGCGAGCAGCGCCTGGTGGCCCCGATGTACGCCGTCGAACACGCCGATGGTGAGGGCGTAGCCGTTCGCGGCGCGACCGACCGGGTCGCCGCTGACGGTCGCCGAGTTGTCGGGGTCGCCTATGCACTCGTGTACCATGTCACTAGTCTAGCAGCATTGCGGCCTGGAGCACGCCGTCCTCGGCACGTAGCAGCGCGAACATCCGTCCGTTTGAGTAGGCGCGGACTAGGTGTCCGATCGGGACGTTGTGCTGCACCTGCACTTCTCGCCCGTGCCTAATGGTAGCTGCCTCGTCGGCAGCAGCCTCGAACGCGGGCAGATTCGTCAATGGCTCGTCGGCCGAGCGGAGTAGCCCGCTCTCGCCGAGTGTCTTGCCGGGTGTAATCGCCGCCTCGATCTCCTCGACCGTTATCGCGTCTTCGAGTGTTAGTGGGCCGACTGCGGTCCTCACGAGCCGAGAGAGGTGGGCGGTGGTTCCCAACTCAGTCGCGAGGTCCACCGCCAGAGATCGGATGTAAGTGCCGGTGGAGCACTCGACCTCGATCTCCACTCGGTCTCGCCGACGAGAGCGCACAGTCGCGCTGTAGATCGTCACCCGCCGAGGCTCGAGGTGGACCTCCTCGCCCGCGCGCGCCAGCTCATGCGCCCGGCGGCCGCCGATCCGCGCGGCGGAAAAGGCAGGTGGGGTCTGCTCGATCTCGCCGACGAAGCGGAGCAATGCGTGCTCCACCTCGTCTCTCGTGGGGGTGTGCGGGTTGTAGTCGCCCACGGGTTCGCCCTCGATGTCGCGTGTAGTCGTGCCGAGACCGAAGCGTATGTCGGCAAGGTATGTCTTGGGAAAAGTATGCAGCGTGTCGGCGAGACGAGTGGCGCGACCCACGGCAATAGGCAGCACCCCCGACGCGAACGGATCGAGGGTGCCGATGTGTCCCACTCTGCGGGTTTCGGAAAACCGCCGCACCTGGCTCACGATTTGCTGCGAGCCCGGTCCGACGGGCTTGTATACGTTGAGGAAGCCGGACTCCGACTTAGCGGTCACGGGTGGGAGGGGAGTCGTGGTCCTCGGCGGCCGCGTCGGTCGGGAGCACCTCGTCGAGCAGAGAGCTGATGCGGATCGCGTGCTTGGCGGAGCGGTCGGGAACGAAGCGAAGTTGAGGCACGTGGCGCAGCCGCATCCGTCTGCCAATCTGAGTGCGCATGAAGCCTGCTGCTTTTTGGAGCGCGCGAAGCGACTCACGCTCCTCGTCCTCGCTGCCCATAATGCTAATGTGAACGACGGCGTGCTGGAGATCCGCCGACATCTCCACAGAGGTAACAGTCGCGAAGCCGATCCGCGGATCCTGTACCTCGCGGATCAGCAACTCGGAGATGTGTCGCTGAATCTCCTCAGCGACTTGTTCGGTCCGCCGGCTCATCTAGCGTTCGACCTGTTCCTGGTGGTAGAACTCGATATTGTCGCCTTCTTCAAAGTCGGCGAAGTTAGCGACCTGGAGACCGCACTCGCGGCCGACCTCGACCTCGCGCACGTCGTCCTTGAACCGCTTGAGCGACGCCACTGCACCGTCGTGCAGGACGGTGCCTCCGCGCAGTACGCGTACGCGGCTACTGCGCACAGCCCGCCCGTCGGTCACGTAGATGCCGGCGGCCTGCTCACGGTTGGGCAGGCGGAAGACGGCTCGCACCTCGCAGTAGCCGTCAATCACCTCGCGGAACGTGGGATCGAGCAGACCCTTGAGGGCGGCTTTCACATCGTCCACCAGGTTGTAGATGATGTTGTAGTAACGGATGTCCACGTTTTCCGCTTCCGCGACCCGTCGGGCTGCGGGGTCCGGTCGGACGTTGAACCCAATGATGATCGCCTGGGAGGCCGCAGCCAACCGCACATCCGACTCGGAGACCGGACCGGCTGCTGAGAAGATGACCGAGACGCTCACGTCCTCCTCGCCGGCCTGCCCGAGTGCGTGCTCAATCGCTCCAATGGAACCTTGCACGTCCGCCTTGAGCACGACGCGCAACTCTTTGAGCTTGCCCGCCGCCGCGTCCTGGAAGAACTCGTCGAGCGACGTGGGACGCGCGGTCGTGGTGCTGGTGATCTGGGTGACGCGAGCACGTTCGTCGGCCACCTGGCGAGCCAGCCGCTCATCGGTGGTGACCATTAGCGCGTCGCCGGCGTGAGGTACATCCTCCAGCCCGTAAATACGGACCGGCGTGGACGGCTCGGCGCGTCGCAGCTTCTGACCCTTGTCGTCGAACATCGTCCGTACGCGCCCGATAACCTCGCCGGCGAGTATCGAATCGCGAAGCTTCAGCGAGCCGTTGTGTACGAGCACCGTCGCGGTTGGTCCCTGGTTGGGGTCCATCCGCGCCTCAATGATGACGCCTTCCGCTGGGCGGGAGGGGTCGGCTGTGAGCTCCTGCAAGTCGGCGACGAGCAGGATGATGCCGAGTAGATCGCTGATGCCGACGCGTTGGAGGGCGGACACCTCGATGAACGGGGTGTCGCCTCCCCAGTCGTCGGGTACGAGACCCTGGTCGGAAAGCTGCTGCTTGACGCGGTCGGGGTTGGCGCCGTCGCGGTCTATCTTGTTGACAGCGACGACGATGGGCACGTTCGCGGCCCGGGCGTGCGCCAGTGCTTCGAGCGTCTGCGGCATCACGCCGTCGTCGGCGGCCACAACGAGCACTACTATAT
>Ga0136612_10000293_pt1 | contig 16669 bp, 14 predicted proteins | sample AntDryUQ224A2306_2_FD_106644 | JGI IMG/M metagenome (GOLD analysis project Ga0136612, IMG submission 106644) | Polar desert sand microbial communities from Dry Valleys, Antarctica - metaG UQ224A (23.06) | ecosystem: Environmental > Terrestrial > Soil > Desert | place: Antarctica: Dry Valley... | reverse complement strand
CGATCCTGCAGATCGCGCGCCAGCGCATCGGGATCATCGCCGATCAATATCGCGCACACGCCGCGTGCGCTCGCCGCGACCAGGATCGAGCCGAGCGAGCATTCGCCGATTGCAAAGCGAATGCCGGTATTGGCGCCACCGGCTCTATATTCGGTCGGCGTCATGCCCAGGATGTCGTTCGATTGCTCATAAAAGCGCCCGTTCGAGTTGTACCCGGCGTCGTAGATCGCTGCAGTCACAGTACCGCTGCGGTCGAGCTCAGACTTGATCCGCCTGACGCGATGCGCGGCGGCGTACTGCTTGGGAGTGACACCGGTGGCCGCCTTGAACACGCGGTGCAGATGAAACGAGCTCAGTTGCGCGTGAGTTGCGAGTTGTTTGAGACTCGGCGCGTGCTCGGCGTTCTCAATCAGCCGGCACAGATCGGCAATTTTCGCTGCGGTCTGCTCGGAGTGCGAAAGTTGATCGGGCCTGCACCGTTTGCACGGGCGGAAGCCGGCCCGCTCGGCAATCGTAGCCGTGGCGTGAAACTCGATGTTCTCGGGCCGTGCCGGGCGTGACGCGCAAGACGGGCGACAGTACACGCCGGTGGTTCTCACCGAATAGAAAAATTCGCCATCGGCCGACGCATCGCGACCCACCACTGCTGCCCAGCGCGGGTCACTTACCGTGGCAGCGGCGAGCGTTTCAGTTTTGGTTGTTACGTTCATTGAACCTTCCAGTCGTCATTATCAACAAACTGGAAGGTAAAGATTTACGATCGTTTTGCCACTCTGTGTCTTGCGGTTGAATTCAGAGCGAAGCCTACTTGTCCTTGCCCTTGCCCTTGCCGTGCCCCTTGTCCTTCGAGCCGCGATGTTCACTCTGATGATGGGGCACATAGACGCGCTGGTACCAGTCGTCCTGCACGAAGTACACCGGCCGTGCACACGCGTCGTATCGGTGGCAATGCTTGCTCCACTTCTGCGCATGACCAGGAGGCACATGCAGATAAACCGGCTGCACCGGCTGCGCAATCGGCGCCGGACGAATGATCACCGGCTGCGGAAAGACCAACTGCGGCGGCGGTGCATTGCCGATGTCGATTCGGCCGTAAAAACCGGGCTGCCCGACGCTGACCGACACCTGTGCGATCGAAGCCTGAGCTGCCGCCAGGATCAACGCCGCAAATAAATAACGCTTCATATCATTCCTTTCAAGATGGCCCATGACTAACGCACGCCGGGGTCTAGGTGCCGACACAGTTGGCGCCGGTAATTGCTTATCGGCGCGAAAGCGCCGCAATTAACTCCGCGTTTGCGTTACTGGCATCCTCTTACTATCGGTGCAGCTGCCGCCGCAGGCGCTCAACTTCCTCGATTAAATCGGTTACCAGCGCGGCCAGTTCCTGATTTGCATCGAAGCTGCGCTCGGTGGTTGCCATGCGCCGCGCGCGAATCAATTGAGTGCTGACAAAACGCATTTCGCCGCCGCTCGATGAGGCGACCGAAAGCAGGCCGGATTGCACGCGTTCAATAACCCATTCGGGAGCCACGGCACACGCGCTGGCGAGCTCTTGCACGTCCAGTGCCTGCTCTTCGAGCAGAGTTCCGCTAAATACGCTATCTCGTGTCATGACTTGTCATTCATGTGCTGGCGCGGGTTAAATGCCGCAAATTCGCGCTTCATTGTCGCGTACAACTGGAGAGATTTTTCATCATCGGCTGGTGGCAGCGTCAGCTCGAGCTCGAGATACAGATCGCCGGCTGAATTGCTTGACCCGGCGCCTGGAATGCCGCGACCTTTAAGTCGCAGCTTGCGGCCATTTGCAGAGCCCTTTGGCACGTTGACCTCGACGCGGCCGGAGGGCGTCGGCACTTCGATACTCGCACCCAGCGCAGCCTCCCATGGCGCCACCGGCACGGTCTGCGTGACGTCGCGGCCATCGATGCGATAGGCCGCATTGGATTCGAACGCAATCTCGAGGTAAAGATCGCCGGCGGTGGCGCCGCCGATTCCCGCACTTCCCTGCCCGCGCAGGCGAATGCTCTGCCCCTCCTTGACGCCCTTCGGTATCTGCACATCGAGCGTGCGCTCGTCCGTGACGACGTGGCCAGATTCATCGAGCCGCGCCGCGCGCAATGAAATGGGGCGCGCGGCGCCGTGATACGCGTCTGCCAGGTCGATGATGATCTTGGCGTGATGATCGCCGCCGCGCATTTGCGCGCGTGCTCCGCCGGCGCCGCGTGCGCGCGCGGAGCGGCCGAACAGCGTGTTGAAAAAGTCGCTGAAGTCTTCCGCGTTCTCGCCCGGAGTGCCCGCGTCCGAGTATTCGAAGCCGGCATCCCATCCGGGCGGTGGCTGAAAGTCCTGGCCCGATGCACGCCGCTGTGACAGTTTGTCGAAGGCTGCCCGTTTTTCGGGATCGGACAGCACCGCGTACGCCTCATTGATCTCGGCCATACGCGCGGAGGCATCGGCTTCCTTGCTAACGTCGGGATGAAACTTGCGCGCCAGAGACCGATACGCTCTCTTGATTTCATCGGCCGCGGCGGTCTTTTCGACGCCTAGCGTTTGGTAATACTCCTTGAACTCCATAATCCAATATATTCGATTACGTCACTTCACCTAGCTCCATTCTGCGCAATATTTTGTCGCTCGCCGATTTTGAAGATGCCGCACGCAGACATCTGCCACGGCCGATCTTCGGCTACGTGGCGGGCGGCGCCGAGGATAACGCTGCGTTGGAAGACGCGGCGGCGGCGTACCGGAAGTGGTCGCTGGTTCCTCGTGTGCTGGTCGATGTCTCCCAGCGCTCGCCGGCGGTAGAGCTATTCGGTGAAACATATTCAGCACCGTTCGGCATTGCGCCCATGGGCATCAGCGCGCTGATCGCCTATGAAGGCGACCTTGCGCTGGCGCGCGCGGCCGAAGTGGCCAACGTGCCGATGATCGTCAGCTCCACTGGCCTGATTCCGCTCGAAGAGGTGCGCGCTGCGGCGTCCCGCGCAACGTGGTTCCAGGCTTATCTTCCTGGCGACTCCGCGCAAATTGAGGCGATGGTGCAGCGGGTTCAGGCGGCGGGTTATCGCACGCTAGTGCTGACGGTGGACGTGGCGACGTTGCCAAGCCGCGAAAACAACATACGCGTCGGTTTCACGACGCCATTGCGGCCGAGTGCTCGGCTTGCCTGGGACGGCCTGCTGCGCCCGCGCTGGTTGATAGGGACACTGATGCGAACGCTGCTAAAGCGCGGCATGCCGCACTTCGAGAATTCGGCTGCCACGCGCGGTGTGCCCATCATCGCGCGCGCGGCCGTGCGTCAATTCAGCGCTCGCGATAAGTTGACGTGGGCTCACGTTGCTCAGATACGGCGCATGTGGAATGGCAGCCTGGTGCTGAAAGGGATTTTGTCGGCCGCAGATGCGCGCATCGCCGCGGATCATGCTGTCGATGGTGTGATCGTCTCGAATCACGGCGGTCGTCAGCTCGACTCATCCACGGCGCCGCTGCGCGCGTTGCCCGCGATTGTGCAAGTCAAGGGCCCAATGAAGGTGATGATCGACGGTGGCATACGCCGCGGCACCGATGTCATCAAGGCGCTGGCGTTGGGAGCAGACTTTGCGTTCATTGCGAGGCCGTTCATCTACGCCGCGGCTATCGGTGGGCAGGCTGGTGTCGCGCACGCAATCCGGCTGCTGTCGCAAGAGATCGTGCAGGACATGGCGTTGCTCGGTGTGCGTTCGCTTAACGAACTCGGTCCGCAAGCTTTGGTGGAGCATTGACGCGCGGGGATTTGAACGATCGCGTGCCAGTATGGCCGCGGCCTAAGTTTGGTGTTCAGTCCACCAGCGCTCGAATTCTTCGCGCTTTGGAATCCCGGCGCGGCCCCCGAAGCGCGTGCACTTCATCGCCGCCGCAGCGGTTGCGAACTCGATTGCGGTGCGCAACGGCTGACGCTCGGCAAGCGCAAGTGCAAATGCGCCATGCCAGGTATCGCCCGCCGCCAGCGTGTCGATCACATGCACGCGCGGCGACAGCGCCTTGTGCACGCGCTCACCGTCGAACCACACGACCCCTCTGGCTCCCAGCGTGACGCCGCAAACGACGTTGCGCCCGCCGTAGAGTTGGGGCAACGCACGTTCCGGTTCGCCCATGTCAAAACTCTGCAGCATCGACTGCGACAGGAACGGATGCGTCGCGAGCGCCGCGGTGGCACGAACCTGTGGCGGGTCTCCGGCGTCACCGTCGAACACGCTCGGCTTTTGTGCCGCCGCCGCCGCGTCGAACAAGCGCTGCGCGCCGGAAGGCCACCGCGTATCTGCCAACACAGCGTCGGCGTGCGCGACCTGCTCGGTGGGTAGCCACGAAGCGTCGGACGGATAACCCTGCGGCTGTACCGATACGACCAGGCGCTCGCCGCGCGCGTCGATCAGGATCGATGCGATCTTGGTGCGGAATCCGGCCAGACGCCGCAGCGTTGAAACATCGATGCCTTCGTGTTTCAGCAGCGCAATGACCTGGTCGCCGGTCTCGTCGTCGCCGACGCGACCCCAGTAGATGGCGCGGCCGCCAAGCCTTTGCACGGCCACTGCAGCATTGGCGCCCATGCCGCCACCGGTTTCGACGAAGTCGGTCGCGGTGATCTTGACCGATGGCAGCTTGACTTCATCGACCAGAAAAATCTGATCGATCGTGGCTGAGCCGCCGACGCAGATAACACAAGGCCGGCGGGCTTCATTGGAAGTTGCCATGCGAAAAAGCCCTAGCCGCTGGGCGCGGGTTCTGCGCGTTGCCTGCGCCTTAGCAGTTGCAGAACAACGACGCAGGCCAACAGTACAAAACCGATCGCGTCGAGCCAGGGCCGTGGGTAGATCATCAACAGGCCGGCGGCGATCAGAAGTATTCGTTCAAGGTGCGTCGTCTTGCTGAATAACCAGCCCTCTGCCGCTGCAGCAAGCGCGATCAGCGCAACTACCACCAGGGCAGTGATCCAGGCGACGTCCCACCAAGTGCCGCCCGGCGGTAGCGCGAGCAGCAGGCCGACACCCAATGGATCGAGTACGAAAACAAACGGCACGACAAACGCGGGTAACGTGTACTTCCACGCTTGAAAGGTCGTCTTGTAAGGATCGCCCCCGGTAATTGCTGCAGCGGCAAAAGGGGACAATGCGGTCGGTGGCGACACTTCCGACAGCACCGCGTAATAGAAAATGAACATGTGCGCGGCAAAGTCTGGCACGCCAAGCTTGATCAGGGCCGGAGCCGCGACAACCGCGCAGATGATGTAGCTGGCAGTGACCGGCACCGCGAGGCCGACGACCCAGACGATCAGCGCGGTGTAGATCGCGGTCAGCAGAAGGCTGCCGCCCGCGTATGTGACGACGATGTCGGCAAAGCGCAGACCGAGCCCGGTTAGCGTGACTACGCCGACGATGATGCCGGCCGCCGCACACGTTGCCGCCACGCTCAGCATTCCGACCGAGCCAGCCTCTAGCGCCTTCATCAGCTTCGAATGCAGAAGCAATTCCCGTATCCACCCGCGCGGCCGGCGTGTCAGCAGTGAAACGTCAATCAGCGCGCTGTCGCGGTTCAGAAAGCTGATCAATACTGCGACGATCGTTGCCCAGAAGACTGACGCGATCGGTGAGAAGCCCAGCAGCAGAAACACGATGATCGCGACCAGAGATATGAAGTGAAATCCCATCGTTCTCATCAATTGCCATACGGTGGCGCTCGTTTCAACTCTTACCTGCACCATCGAGTGTTTGCGGGCGTCGATCTCGACCATAAAGAGCAGCGACAGGTAGTAAAGGCAGGTCGGAATGACCGCCATGCGGATCACGTCCAAATACGAGATCTTCAGAAACTCGGAGATCAGAAATGCAGCAGCACCGAGTACCGGTGGCGAAAGAATCGCCCCAAGACCGCCCGCCGCCAACAATCCACCGGCGGCGTTTTTCTCGTACCCCGCTTTAGCGAGCATCGGATAGGCAACGGTGCCGAGCGTGACGGTTGTCGCGACTCCTGAGCCTGACGGACCGCCAAGCAAAAACGAAGCTGCGGTCACTGCGCGTCCTGCCCCTGTTGCCTTACGTCCAAACGCGGCGAGTGAAAAGTCGATGAAGAATTTGCCCGCGTTCGAGAATTGAAGAACCGCGCCGAAGATCGTAAACAGAATGATCAACGACGATGACACGTCGATCGGCGTGCCGAAAATCCCTTCGAGCGTCATGTACATCGTGCCCACCAGGCGATCGACGTCGTAGCCGCGGTGCGTCCACGGTTGCGGCAGATGCGCGCCGGCCATCGCGTACACGAGGAAGAGCACGCACACCATTGGCATGATCCAGCCGGTCGAGCGGCGTGCAGCCTCCAGCACCAGCACGATCAGCGCCACGCCCATCAGCATGTCAAGCGTATTTGGCGCGGTGCTCCGATCAAGAAAATTGTCGCCGCCAAGCAGCGCGTAAACGCTGGTCGCCACGCCGACAACTGCGCAGATCAGATCGATCCAGCTAAATCGATGGCGCAGCCGCTTCACCGCGGGAAACAGCAGAAATACCAGGAACAACATGAACGCCACGTGCACGTAGCGCAGCGTGGTGGTGGTGACGATGCCGTACGCGGCGTACAGGTGATACAGGCTCATCGCGACCGCGGTGGCGAAAAGGAAGGTGCCCCACGCACCCGCAAACTTGTGGTGCGCGCCTTCCTCGAGCGCGATAAATTGTTCGGCCTTGAGCCGCTGCTCTTCGGTGACGACCGGCGCAGGGATCGCCTGCGCCGATTGCATCGTCGGTTCAGCCATCAATGGCTAGCAGGCTGCCGCGGCCGTCCCAACTCGCGACTATTTGATCTTGATGCCCTTCTCATTGAAGTATTTGATCGCGCCGGGGTGAAACGGAATCGGCGAGGCGTCGTTCGTTTGAAACTTCAGATCGAAGTTGGTCGCTTCCTTATGTACCAGGATCAGCTCGTCGCGTTTTTCGAAAATCGTCTTCACGATGTTGTACGCGACCTGGTCCGACATATCGGCGCGCGCGATGATCAGGTTTTGCACCGTCGCCACCTGATTCGGTTGGTCCTGTCCCGGATACGCCTTCGCTGGAATCGTGTCGCGGATGTAAAGCGGGCCGTATCTCTGGTTCATACCGTCGACGACTTCGGCGTGATCGACGAGCTTGAGCTTGGTGCCCGGTGTGGCGCCGAGGTCGGTGACAGCCGCCGTTGGTATCCCGCCGACCCAGAAGTAAGCATCGAGCTTCCTGTCCTTGATTGCGTCGGTCGATTTGCCGGGGTCAAGGCGCTCGCGCCGGATATCTTTCTCTATATCGAGCCCGGCCGCTTCCAGGACACGGGCCGCCATCAACTCGGTGGCGCTGTTCGGCGCGCCCGTCGAAACGCGCTTACCCTTTAAATCGGCTAGCTTGTTGATCCCGGTGCCGTCCACCGTGACGATATGCATGCGGTTTGGATACGCAATCATCAGCGTGCGCACCGGCACCGAACCGGCGGAAAATTTACCTTGCCCTTTGTATCCATCCCACGCCGCATCGGCCATCGACAGCGCAAGGTCGGATTTTTTCTGGCTCATCAACTGCAGATTGGCAACCGAGCCGGCGGTGGTTTCGGCGTTGGCCGAGTAACCCGCCACGTACTTGGACAGAATATTTGCGATGCCGCCGCCGAGCGGGTAATAAACTCCGGTAGTAGGCCCGGTCGAAATCGACAGCGTGACTTTTTCCTGCGCTTGCGCGGTCAGGGCGAGGCCGAGCGCCGCCGCCGCGAAAAGCGTGCGTCTGAGAGTTTTCATGTTGTCTCCTGGTTGTAATCAAATCTTCGCGAATTGTATGCGGCCCTTGTAAATGGCGGCGCATCAATCGCGCTGCGGGAGCCAGTCTTGCCTGACCCGCTGCCTGAGTTGCGTTTTCCATTCGGGTTTTCCATTGATTCAGAAGCTAAGGGAGCAAAAAACAATGACGGTCAAGAAAGCATCGGCGGTTTGGAAGGGCGGAATCAAGGACGGCGAGGGCACGATATCCACCGAGACGGGTGTTTTGAAAGATGCGCCTTATGGCTTCAAGTCGCGTTTCGAGAATGGAAAAGGCACTAATCCCGAGGAGTTGATCGGTGCGGCTCATGCGGGGTGTTTTTCAATGGCGCTGTCACTGATGCTTGGCAACGAAGGTTTGACTGCGGAGAAAATTGAGACCTACGCCGAAGTCACACTCGACAAGGTCGGCGAGGGTTTTGAAATCACTGCGAGCCACTTGAAGGTGACTGCAAAAATCCCCGGCGCGGATCAGGCGAAGTTCATGCAGATCGCAAACAAGGCGAAGGAAGGATGCCCCGTGTCGAAATTGCTGAAGGCCAAGATCACGATGGATGCTCGGCTTGAGACGTAGCGCAGCGTCAGCGCGCCGTGATGACCTGAATCGTGGTCCGTAGCGCCGCTTCGTAAATCTGATCGACTGGCATTCGTTGATTGAGTAGTTCCGGCGTGGACTTTCCGAGCGGCGCGCCGATCAACTGGCGCAGCTGCGACACCGGCACTAAGCGGTCATCGCCGTTGCTACTCGCCAGCGCAATGCCGATCAGTCGCCCTGCAAAATCGAACACCGGACCGCCGCGCGGACCCGACGGCAGATCGATACCGAGCTGCCGTCGGGCGCCGTCAGCAGACGCGCTTCCGATGAAGCCGCTGCTTAACAGCGGCCAACTCGGCATCGCGCTTGCAGTCGCGACGTACTCGACGGCGAAGGCGACACTGCCGGGGAACGGATCGCCGGCAGCCATGGCTAGATCCGGGCCGCCTGTGAGCGGAGAGTCGAGTTCAACGAGAGCCAGGTCGGAGGCGGCAACTCGTCGCTTAACTGCCGCGCGCGACGAGCGCCCGAGTCCGTCACGTACCCAAACAGTCGTTGCCTTGCCGACCGCCGCGAGCGGTATCAACGCGCGTTTGCCGCTGTCGATCAACACACCCGTGCTCGCCACTCGCGATGCCGATGGCGAGCCGGCCATAGGTCCGAATGGCGCCATGCGCGCGGGCAGTTTGAGCAATGCGCCGGTCGCAATTGGCGCGCGCGAATCGAGTTGGCGGCGCGCTTCCGCCAGCAGCGTGTCGCGCGGAAAAAGCGATGCAGCATCTCCCAGTATCTGCTTTGCGTTCACGCTTTGTCCGCCGCTGTAAAGCAGCCACGCGTACAGCGCTGTTGCGCCCGCAACTTCACGATGCGCCTGCGCGGTGTGCGCGACAAATGCAAGCGCGCGCCGGTACTCTCCGCCCTGCATGTAAGCGCGCACCAGTCCCATTTCTGTATCGGCGGCGTGCAGAATGCCGGCGGCCTGATCGAACGCTTTTAATGCTGTGTCGACGTCGACCCTCGCAAGCGCGGCCTCGCCCTGTTGCAGCAGCTCGGTACGCTTTTTCATCAGCGCGTGCTGAGCAACCGACGCCGATTGCGGCCGCGCCCGCTGCACGATTTGCTTTAATCGTGTATCGGCCGCATTGGGCGGGCTCGCCTGCACTGCACCGATCGACCCAGCCACCCACAGCAGTGTCGCCAACCTACGGATTGACATTCGCTCCGGTAGGGCATGTCGTGCCGCCGACTCGGTTGATACGAGGCGTGCCGCCGTCGGCCGCATTCGTGTTCGGCGCATACGGCTTGTTCGGCGCCTTGAACAACGACATGTACGCCACCAGGGCGTCGATGTCCTGGGCGCCGCCCAGTAAATTCGTGCCGTTTAAAAATGTGGTGTAACCATCGCCGCCGGTGGCCATGAAGTTGTTGACGGTTACCCGATACGTCTTGGTCGGCATCAGCACAGTGCCCGCGACATCGACGATCGTCTCGGTGGTGGCGCCCGCCGTCAACGTCACGTTACTGACCCGCGCATCGCATATCTTGCTGCCGTCCCACGTGTATTTGAAGCCCGGCGACGGAATCATGATGCGGGTTGCAGTAGCCGATTGTCCGCGGCAGCCCGCGAACTGTTGCTCGAGCACGTTCTTGAGGTCCTGCGCGGTGAGCGTCATGGTCACCAGGCTGTTCCCGAACGGCTGCACGGTGAATGCTTCGCCGTAAGTCACGTTGCCGTCGCCCTCGCCGGCGCTCTGCGTGAAGGCGAAGCCGGGGTTGCGCACGCCGCCGCGGTTCATGAAAGCGATTGCGGCGCCGCCGAAACCGCTCGGCTGAGTGGCGGCGAACTGCGAATCGGCGATCAAATTGCCGGCGGGCATGTTGCACGCTGCATCGGACGCGGTGTTCGGCAGGCTCGCCGTGATCGAGCCGATCACCGTGTTGGCGATCGGCGATACCAGGCTGCCGTAGCCGCTTACAACTCCAAGCACTGCTGCGTTACCCGGTATCGCCGGATCGTTGCGAACCACCAGTCGATTGGTGGCGCTCGCTGTAGTGATGTCCTTCGATGCTGGGTCGATCGTGACATCGATGTCCGTCAGCACGCGACCGAAAGCACTCGAACTCGTTACCGGAATCGGCCGGCCCGCTGCGTTCGGCAACTTGCAGTTGTATGCGGCGTGTGTGTGACCACTGACGACCGCATCGACTGCGTTATCGAGCTTACTGACAATGCCGGCGATCGCGGAGCCGGCGAGATTTCCCTCGCAGCCATTGATATCCGACAGCGTGCCGCTTTGAAAGCCGCCTTCGTGCACCAGCACGACGATCGATTCGATACCGGCGGCGCGCAGCTCGGGTATCAGCGCGTTGACGGTCTGCGCCTCATCGCGAAACTCGAGACCCGCCACGCCGGACGGAGTGACGATAGTCGGCGTGGCGCGCAGCGTCATGCCGATGAATGCGACCGGCACGCCATTGAAAGTCTTCGTGCCGTAGGCGGGCAACAACGGGCGGCCGGTTGCGGTCGCGATCACGTTGGCCGAAAGCCATTTGAATTTAGCGCCTTCGAAAGGGACCGGAGTGCCGACGCTGGCGCCGCGACAACTGTTCGGGTCCTGCGCACCGCCGGTCATCTTGCAGCCGCCGTTTTGCAAACGCAGCAGCTCGGCGGAACCTTTATCGAATTCATGATTGCCGACCGCGTTGAATTCGAGACCAATGCGATTCATCGTTTCGATCGAAGGCTCATCAAAAAACAGCGCCGAGATCAGCGGCGATGCGCCGATGAAGTCGCCCGCCCCGACAACGACGTTGTTAGAGTTCTGCGCCTTTAATCGAGCGACGTGAGCAGCTAGAAACTCGGCGCCACCCACCGGCGGACGATTCGCCACCGGCACCGACGTGTTCTCTCCGAACGTGCCGGGCGACTCCAGACTGCCGTGAAAATCATTGAAGCCGATGATCTTCACGGCAAACGGCGCGGCAGGTGGCGGGACCGGTGCAGGGGCCGGTGCAGGCGCCGGAGCGGGGTCATCGGAATCGCCGCACGCACTGACAGCGATAAAGATAGAGGCGGTAATGAAGGTCAGCGCCAGTTTGGAGGTTTGATTCATAAGCGAGGATCCGGACGTCGCTGCGATCGGCAACTTTCGTCGACGATGCTAGTGACGCGCGGTGACAATTACGTTACCGGCGATTGCGCAAAGCGGTGTTGTGCGCAACGCCGCACGTCACGCCGCGGTCACTGCGTTGTAAATCAAAGATGCTAGATGTCAGACAGGCACGACGTCGAACGCGACCGATAGTCGGGACTGGTCGCTAACGAACGGCTCGACGCCGTGCCACATGTACGCCGGAAACAGGACCAGCAGCCCAGGCCGCGGCTTCACGAAGTGGTCGGCTTCCAGTGGCGGGACGGTCTTGACGCCGGGCCGACCGAAACGCAACCAACCTTCGCGGGCTGATGTTCCGTCGCCAATTGTGGGCGGCAGCGCGATGTAGCAGGCGGAAGACAGCCATCCGTGCGGGTGCACGTGATCGGCGTGATGGCCGCCGGAACGCAACCGCACACTCCACGCGCCACTTATCGCGGTGCGGCCGCTGTTACGCGCCCGCAGCGGATCGCGGCCGGCACTTAACTGCGATAGGTAGCGTGCAACCGCAGCGTCGATGGCGCTAAACAACATGGCGATCATCGGCCGCGCGAGTTCCGCCGATTGCAAGGGCAACTGACTGCCGCCGCGCACCGATTGATATAGCGGATGTGTGTGGAAGCTGTGCAAAGCCTGCAGCTCCGCCGACAGCTCGTTTAAGAACGTGTGCAGATTCGCGAAGCCTGCCGGCGTGTCCAGCACCTGCTCCGCCACCAGCGATCGATAGTCGTACAAGGTGGAATACCGTGAGTCGCCCAACGCTCTCCACGCCGTCGCCTGCAGCGCAAGCGTGTATTGATTGGTCGGCAATGCAGTACACAGTTCAGCCGCTTTCCCTTCCGCCTCCGCCGCTTGGCCCGAAGCCAGCAAGGATTCGCACAGACTGATTTGCGCGCCGCTATCTGCAGGCGCCAGTTGCACTGCGCGCATCGAGAATGCCAATGCGCGTGCCGCGGCGCCGGTTTCGATGCAAAGATGAGCGAGTTGACTCAGCAGCGTCAGGTCCTTCGGCGCGTGGGCCAAACCACGCTCGGCCGCAGCCAAGGCGCCCGTCAGGTCGCCCGCGAATTCGAGCACGCTCGAGTGCACCAGATGCAGCGCCGCTTCGGCTGGAAATTCCCGCAACGTGCGCGACAGTTTTTTCAGCGCGTCACCGGTGCGGCCGGTGCGCATCCAGATCAATTGCGCGAGGTCGCGATGTGCATCTACGTACGAGGGCCGAAGCGTAAGCGCCTTCTTGAACGTAGCTTCGGCTTCGTCCAGCTTGCGTTGCGACTGCAGCGCGCGCGCCAGCACCAGTCGAGTTTCGGGCGCGGTGATGCCCAGTGCGATCGCACGCCGGGCCGCAATCTCCGCTTCGGCCGCGTGCCCCAGATCACCTTCGGCCGCAGCGAGGTTGTGCCATGACACTCGATCGTTGGGTTGCGCGGCCAACGTCTCTCGCAAGCGTGCAACGTCGCCGGCACGTGTGTTCATGAACTGGGTTGAAGCAGCCATAACCTCACTGGCAGATTACCTTCGCGCGCTTCCCGTCTGCGCACGCTTACAGAACGTGCGGGCACAATCGAAGCGGCGTCATCCGCGCTTTTAAAAGCCGGCCTTGCAGTCGCTTATTGCAGCTCGACTCCCGCTTTCTTGACGAGCTGCGCGTACTTCGCCATCTCACTGCGGAAAAACTGGGTAGCGACTTCCGGCGTGCTGACGTTGATCGTGTTGCCCTGCTTGGCCATCGTCTCGCGCACCTCCGGTGTTGCGAATGCGGACGCAAACGCTGCGTTGATGCGCTTAGCTTCGGCCGCCGGCATCTTGGCCGGACCGATGACGGCGAACCATCCCTCGACCAGATAGCCCGGCATGCCCTGCTCGGTCATGGTCGGGATATCAGGCGCGGCCGCCAGACGCGTGGCGGTACCGGTGCCGATCGCACGCAACGCGCCGCTTTTTAAATGTTGCTGAATCGACGGCAGCGACAGCGTGCCCATTTCAACCTGCCCACTGATCAGATCGGTCAGCATCGGGCCGACTCCTTTGTACGGCACGTGCGTCGCCGTGACCCCGGCCTCTTCAAAAAACATCGCCGCGGCCAAGTGCAGGATCGTGCCGTTGCCCGACGATGCGTAGTTGTAGCCACCGGGCTTGGCTTTCAGCAGTGCGACCAGCTCCTTTGCATCTTTTGCGGGCACTTTCGGATTGACGACGAACACGATCGGCGTCGAGCCAATAACTGCGATCGGCGTGATGTCGTTGATCGGATCGAACGGCACCGATTTGTAAACGCTCGGATAGATCACGTGGTTGTTGGAAACAATGCTTAGCGTGAAGCCGTCCGGCGCAGACTTCACAAGGGCGGAGGTACCGACAATGCCGCCGGCCCCGGGTTGGTTCTCGACGACCACCAAGTAACCGAGTGCGGCGCTCAGCGCGGGCGATGCCGCGCGCGTGATCGTATCGACCCCCGACGCCGTGGCCACCGGCAAAATGAATCGGATTACTTTCGTTTGACTCGACGCCAGCTGCGGGTAAAGCGCGACGGTGCCCAGTGAAATGCCGAACGCGCTGACAAGTGCTCGGCGTTTAGCGAAGTGCAGTTCTCGTTTCATTTTGTCTCCCTTTTAAATTACGCCGCCGCTGCCTGCGCGAGCAGCGTGTCGATTTTCTGCTGCGAATAGCCGATACCCGTTAACAGCTCGCGGGTGTGCTCGCCGAGCCGCGGCGGATCCATCCGCACACCGAGCCGCTGTCCCTGCATCGTGATCGGAAACAGGGTGGTCTTCACCACCTGCCCGGCGCGCTCGCCGTCAGGCAATCGAATATCGGCCAAGCCGCCCGTGGCCTGCAGGTGCGGATCATCGTAGAGATCCTCGGGCTTGCGTATCGGCGCAAACGGCAAGCCGACTTTCTCGAACAACGTCGTTAACTCCTCGGCGCTGCGTTGCGCGAGGCGTTCGCTAATCGTCTTCAACAACGTCGGGCGTTGTTGAACGCGTTGATTGTTGGTTGATAGCGCGGGGTCAGCGCGCAAATCGGTGAAGCCGAGCGCGTCGCAGAACGTCATCCACTGCGCATCGCTGACCGCAGCCAAAAAAATCTGCTCGCCGTCTTTGACGGTAAATACGTCGTAGACCGCCCACGGGCTGACACGCGCTGGCATCGGCGCCGGATGCTTGCCGGTAACGGCGAACTGCAGCATGTGCTGGCCCATCAGGAACACGTTGTTCTCAAATAGCGCCGACTGCACTTCCATCCCTTTGCCCGTAATGCCGCGCTGGATCAACGCACCCAGCGTGCCGATGGCGCCGAACATTCCGCCCATGATGTCGTTGACGCTGGTGCCGGCGCGCAGCGGGTCGCCCGGCCGGCCGGTCATGTACGCGAGCCCGCCCATCATCTGCACCACTTCGTCGAGCGCGGTTCGATGCTCATACGGGCCGGGTAGAAAGCCTTTATGGCCGACGTAGATCAAGCGCACGTTCTTTTTTTCCAATGCCGCGTAATCGAGACCGTACTTGTGCATCGTGTTCGGCTTGAAGTTTTCGAGCACGATATCCGCGCTCAGAGCGAGTGTCCGTGCGGCTTCCGCGCCGAGCGGGTTGCGCAGGTCAATTGCGATACTTTTCTTGTTGCGATTAAACATCGGAAAAAAGCCGGCGCCAGCACCGAGCAGATAGCGCGTGCGATCGCCCTCTAGCGGCTCGACCTTGATCACTTCGGCACCCATGTCGGCCAGCACCATGCCGCAGGTCGGCCCCATCACCATGTGCGTGAACTCGACGACGCGCAAGCCGGAGAGCGGCTGCGGAGCTTCGCTCGCATTCATGGGTGTTTATGCATGCACGGCCAGCATCGTCTTGGACAATCCGGCGCGCCATAGCGAACCGTGCAGCGATTCTCCGTGCAGCCAGGTCGCCAGCTTGGCGCGCAGCGCCAGCAACTGATCGAAGTCTTGCCCGGTTGAAACGCCCATGCTGGAAAACATGAACACCACATCTTCGGTCGACACGTTGCCGCTGGCGCCCGGTGCGTGCGGGCAACCGCCGATGCCTGCCAGACATGCATCGAAGCGCGTAATGCCCGCTTGCCAGGCGGCATACACGTTTGCCATACCGAGCCCGCGCGTGTCGTGAAAGTGTCCGCAGTTAAGGCGATTGCCGGCAATCGGCAGCGCTTGCTCGAACAGGTTGTGCACCATCGACGGATCGGCATAGCCAACGGTGTCGGCAAGTCCGACGCGATCGACGCCTGCGTCCAGCACCGCGCGCAGCAGACGCAACACTTCGGATGCTTCGACCTTGCCTTGCAGAGTGCAGCCGAAGGCGGTACTGATGCCCACTTCGATCAGACACTTCGAGCCAGCCGCATCGCGTAGCGCACGGATGCGCGTGACTTCGCTCACCACATCGTCAGGCGTCTTGCGCAGGTTGGCGAGACTGTGCGCGTGACTGGCTGACAGCGGGAGCAGCATTACATCGGCGTCGGAGTCGATAGCGCGCTCGGCGCCCTTTAAGTTCGGTACCAGTACTGAAACGCAAAGGTCGGGCAGGGTCTTCGCAAATGCAACCACCTCACTGGTGTCGGCCAATTGCGGCAGCAACCGGGCTGGAACAAATGACCCAACTTCGATCTCGCGCTGGCCGGCCGCGTACGCATCGCGCAACCATTCGAGCTTCTGCGCAGTCGGCAGCACACGCGCAATGCTCTGCAGCCCGTCGCGCAATCCGACTTCACGAACAATCACGGAATTCGCCGCTGCATCCATCGGAAAGAGTCGGTCGACATAAAAAGGCGATTTGGTAGTCTACAAAACTACGCTTGCTGCTATGCAAACCGCGCCGCCCCCACTTTCGATCGACGTCATCTCCGATGTCGTGTGTCCTTGGTGCTACATAGGAAAGCGTCGGCTCGAGGCGGCGCTTGCGCAGCGGATCAGTGGCGAGACACGAATCCGGTGGCTCGCGTTTCAGCTCAATCCTGACATTCCGGCGGGCGGAGTCGAACGTCGCGGCTATCTAGAGCAGAAGTTTGGTGGCCCGGACCGTGCGCGGCAAATTTACGCGCGGATCAAAGCGGCTGGCGACGACGTCGGAATTGGGTTCGACTTCGAGCGGATCGCGCGTCAACCCAACACCGTCGATGCGCATCGTTTGACCGCATGGGCGCAGGACATCGATG
>Ga0136612_10000292_pt1 | contig 16671 bp, 20 predicted proteins | sample AntDryUQ224A2306_2_FD_106644 | JGI IMG/M metagenome (GOLD analysis project Ga0136612, IMG submission 106644) | Polar desert sand microbial communities from Dry Valleys, Antarctica - metaG UQ224A (23.06) | ecosystem: Environmental > Terrestrial > Soil > Desert | place: Antarctica: Dry Valley... | reverse complement strand
GCGCGCCCCTTCGTCGTCTTCTCGCTGCTCAAGCGCTTCCTCGAGCACGAGGGACTCGAGGTCACGCTGGTGGTGAACATCACCGACGTCAACGACAAGATCTACGACGCCGCGCGCGCGGCGGAGGTCGCCTCGGCCCAGCTCGCGCGCGAGATGACCGTCGCCTACCTCGCCGACACCGACGGGCTCGGCCTCGGCCGGCCCGATCACGAGCCCCTGGCGTCGGAGTCCATCGACGGGATCGTGGCCCTGATCGCCGCGCTCATCGACTCCGGTCATGCCTATGCGGTGCACGGCGACGTCTACTTCCGCGTGCGCTCGTATGAGCCCTACGGCGAGCTCTCCCACCGCGACGTCGAGGCGATGGACCAGGGGGAGGGGATCGAGGGCGCCGAGCGCAAGGAGGACCCGCTCGACTTCGCGCTGTGGAAGGCCCACAAGGAGGGCGAGGACACGGCGTGGGACGCACCCTGGGGGCGCGGACGGCCGGGCTGGCACATCGAGTGCTCAGCGATGGCCGAGGCGCTGCTCGGGCTGGGCTTCGACGTTCACGGCGGCGGCTCGGACCTCCTCTTCCCCCACCACGAGAACGAGGCCGCCCAGACCCACGCGGCGCGCGGGGAGCCGCTGGCCGCGATCTGGATGCACAACGGCATGGTCGAGCTGGGGGAGACGAAGATGGCCAAGTCCGTCGGCAACATCCGCCAGCTGCGCGGGGCGCTGGACGAGGTCGGCCGCGACGCCCTGCTCATGTACTTCTGTGGCGGCCACTACCGCCAGCCGCTGGCCTTCTCGGCCGCGCGCCTCGAGGAGGCCGCGGCGCGGGTCGCCCGTGTCCGCGAGGCCGGCCGGCGCCTCACGGGCGGTCCCAGCCCTGCGGATCTCGCACCGCTGCGCGAGCGCTTCTGGGACGCCCTGGGGGCCGACTTCAACACGGCCGAGGCGCTCGGCGCCCTGTTCGAGTGGGTCCGCGAGGCCAACCGCCGCGCCTCCGGCGAGGTGGGCGACGCCGATCTGCGCGAGATGCTCGGCGTGCTCGGGCTCGCGAACCTGCTGGAGGCCGGCGCGGGCGAGGGCCCCGACGCCGCCGCCCGCGACCTGCTCGACCGCCGCGAGGCGGCGCGCGCCGCCCGCGACTTCGCCGCGGCCGACCGGCTGCGCGACGAGCTCTCAGAGCTCGGCTGGGAGGTCCGTGACGGGCCCGCGGGCCCCGCGCTCGTGCGCCGGTGATCGTCTACGGCCGCAACGCGGTGCGCGAGGTGCTCCGCGGGCCGCGGAGCGTCACCGGGGTGTGGGCCACGAAGAACGGCGCCCGGGAGGACTGGCTGCGGGGGTCCGGCACACCGCGGGTAACGGTGGTCGGCGCCGAGGAGCTCGACGCGCGCACCGACCGGGCCGCACACCAGGGCATCGTCGCCGAGGCCGAGCCCTACCGCTACGCGCAGGCCGCCGAGCTGCTGGCCGGGCCCGCACCCCTCGTCGTCGCGCTCGACGAGGTGCAGGATCCCCAGAACCTCGGCGCCATCTGCCGCACTGCCGAGGCCGCGGGCGTGAACGGGGTCGTGCTCCCCGAGCGCCGCTCGGCCGAGGTGACCCCGGCCGTCTGCAAGGCCTCGGCGGGAGCCGTCGAGCACCTCGCGATCGCGCGCGTGCGCAACCTCGTCGACTTCCTCGCCGAGGCCAAGGCCGCCCGCTGCTGGTGCTACGGCGCGGCCGCCGACGCGCCGGTCGCCTTCGACGAGCCCGACTACTCCGGCGGCGCCGTCCTCGTCCTGGGCGCCGAGGGCCGCGGCCTGCGCCCGCGCGTCGCCGGCGCGTGTGACGTGCTCGTCTCGATCCCCCTGCACGGGCGCATCGAGTCGCTCAATGTCTCCGCGGCGGCCGCGGTCCTGCTGTACGAGATCTTGCAGGGCCGGGGGGCGGGGGTTGACAAGAGTTCATAACTGTGGGACCGTCGCGCCATAAGGTTGAACTCGAGGGTGAGGAAACCTCACTTAGCGGGTTCGACGAGGGTGCGGCGCCAGGGGAGGTAACGCGCTACGAAGCTTTCGGGCCACGCTTGCGGGCAGGCTCGGGAAGGAGCTCATCGTGGCACGCTTTTCCCCAAAGACTCAGGCTGAAGGTCAGCTTGATGATGGATATCTCATTGCGCTCGCCAAGCAGGGCAGCGCGCCGGCCTACGACGCGATCGTGCGCCGCTATCACGGGTTCGTCCGCCTCAAGGCCTCGTCGTACTTCCTGGCCGGCGGCGACTCGGAGGACCTGATCCAGGAGGGGCTGGTCGGCCTCTACAAGGCCGTGCGCGACTACCGGACCGACCGTGAGTCGTCGTTTAGGAACTTCGCCGAGCTCTGCATCACCCGCCAGATCATCACGGCGGTGAAGACCGCCTCGCGCAACAAGCACGCGCCGCTGAACCGCTACGTCTCCTTCTCGGCCACGCCCGCGGGCTCGGTCGAGTCCGAGCCGACCCTCGACGAGGTGCTGCCCGGCCCGACCGCGCACGACCCGGTCAACCAGGCGATCTCCTCCGAGGAGCTGCGCGCCCTGATCTCGTGCCTGTCCACCGTGCTCTCCGAGCTGGAGTCGCGCGTGCTCGGCCTGTACCTGGACGGCTGGTCCTACCAGGAGATCGGCGAGCAGGTCGGATGCGAGGCCAAGACCGTCGACAACGCCCTCCAGCGCGTCAAGCGCAAGGTCGGCGCCCACCTCGACGAGCGCGCGGTCGCCGCCTGAGGCGGCCGGCGCGATTCTCTAGTCTCCCGGGCCGATGCCCGACTGGCTCCTGATCGCCCTTGCCGTCTTCGCCGGCCTGCTCGTCCTGCTGGCCATCGGCGGCGCGATCGCCAACGCCCGGCGCCGGCGGCGGACCGCCGGCGCCTTTGAGACCTCGCTCGAGGAGGTCAACCAGCACCTCGCGGCCGCCCATGCGCAGGACAAGGGCTGGGAGCCCGAGTCGCTCTATGCCGAGGCGCGGCGGATCTTCGAGGAGGGGCGACCCGGCGAGGCCGTGCGCGACCAGGCGCTCGTGCAGGTCTTGGACCGGCCCGGGACCGACGAGGACAAGGCCGTCTTTCGCTTCGTCACCGAGACCGGCGAGGAGCGCCTCACGCTCGGCCGCCGCGCCGGGGTCTGGCAGCCCGACGTCGGGCTGTAGCCCGGCCGGCTAGCCGATCTTCTTGAGGTCCACGACGAAGATCAGGGCCTCGTTGGGCCCGATGCTCGGCGGGGAGCCCTGCGCGCCGTAGGCCTGGGCGGCCGGGATCACGAGGATCCGCCGGCCACCGACCTTCATGCCGGGAATCGCGGCGTCCCAGCCGGGGATCACGCCGCCGGTGCCCAGCGCGAACGGAAGTGGCTGCTTGCCCCAGGACGCGTCGAACTGCTTGCCGTTCTTGAAGAGCACGCCGACGTACTCGACAGTCAGCTGATCGCCGCTCTTGGCCGCCGCGCCCTGCCCCTCGACGATGTCGCGGGTCTGCACGGCCGTCGGCGGCGCGCCGCCCGGCGGCTTGATCACGGGCTTGACCTTCAGGTCGGCGGTGGTCGAGACGGCGGGAGCCTCGGCGAGCTTGGCCGCGGCCGCCGTCGTGGTGGCCTGGGTGCTGGTCTCCCCGATGACGTCGGACGCCTTCGGGTTGTTGGAGGTGGAGTCCTCGGTCCCGCAGGCGGCGAGGCCCAGCGAGAGCGCGGCGAGGCCGGCGGCGATGGTCGCGCGGGGGGTCACGGCGGGGAAGCTATCGAGAACGACGGCCGGGCGGCGCGGTCAGCCGCGCACGTGGCGCTCGAGGCCGGCCACGGACGGATCGACCTCGCCCGCGGCGATGACGGCGCCCTCCAGCGCGGAGATGCACAGGTCGCGGACGGCGTCGCGCTCGAGGTCGCGGCGTCCCAGCCAGGCGAGCGTCACGCCCTCGACGAAGGAGAACCAGCCCTCCAGGGCCAGCGTGAGCGCCGGGGTGGGCGTGGCCTCGATGCCCTCGAGGATCAGCAGCAGGAAGGCCTCGCGCTCGCGCTCGCGGATCACGCGCACCTGCACGTCGGACCCGACGCCCGCGGCCAGCATCGTGATGAACCCCGGCGAGTGCTGCTCGGCGTAGGTGAGGTAGGCGTCCAGCCCGAGCGACAGGCGCTCCGACGGCGCCAGCGAGGCATCGAACGTGGCGCGAGCGCGCAGCTCGCGCGCGGACTCTTCGATGACGGCCACGTAGTAGCCGCGCTTGGAGCCGAAGTAGTAGTAGAGGAGCCCCTTCGCGACCCCGGCCGCCGCGGCGATGTCGTCGATCGACAGCTCGTCGTAGGGGCGCTCGGAGAAGAGTCGCAGGCCGGCTTCGAGGAGCTCCTGGCGACGGCCGACAAGGACGGCGGGGACGGCGGAGCCGGCGGGCGCGTCCCCTCCGGGGGCGGTTTGACTTTCCTTCAACACGGTTCTAGGCTAGCTCGGGCATGGCCTTGAATCAAGTTCAAGCTGCGGTCGGCGCGGAGCTCCCCCTCCGGCCCAACCCCACCGACGCGATCTCCTACGAGGACCTCTACGCGCGCTGGGAGCAGGGCAACTGGAGCGCGATGGAGCTGGACTTCACGGACGACGCGCGGCAGTGGCAGGAGGACTGGAGCGCCTTCGACCGCACCGCCGCGCTGTGGAACTACGGGCTCTTCTTCTGGGGCGAGGACGCTGTCACCGACAACCTGTCGCCCTACATCGATGCCGCTCCGCTGGAGGAGCAGAAGTACTTCCTGGCCACCCAGCAGGCCGACGAGGCGCGCCACGCCGTCTTCTTCGCGCGCTTCATGCACGAGGTGTGCGGCCTGGGCGACGGCTCGATCGGCGGCGGCCTGGAGGCCGTCCGCCCCGACCTCACCTGGGGCTTTCGCCAGATCTTCGACCGCCTCGACGTGCAGGCCGACGAGCTGCGCAAGGACCGCTCCCGGCCGATGCTCGCCCGCGCGGTCACCCTCTACCACGTCATCGTGGAGGCCACCCTCGCTCAGCCGGGGCAGCACTTCATCACGAGCTACCTGGACACGCGCGACACGCTGCCGGCCTTCCGCGAGGGCATGCACAACATCGCGCGCGACGAGCAGCGCCACATCGGCTTCGGGGTCAAGCTCCTGTCGGACCTCCAGCGTGAGGATCCCGAATGCCGGCCCGCGGTGGCCGACCTCCTGCGCGAGGTCATCCCCTGGACCGCGGCGGTCCTGATCCCGCCGGGCTGGGACGAGCGCTACATCACGACCTTCGGGTACACGAAGGAGGAGGTCGGCGTCGAGGGCCAGCAGTCCTTCGAGACCAAGATGCGCAGCGCCGGCATGCCGATCGAGGAGCTTCCCGGCCCGCCCGTCATGCCGCTGGACCTCACCCCCGAGGAGCAGACCCGGCGCGGCTATGACCTCGTGCGCTTCGGCGTGCTCGGCGAGAAGACCGGGCCGCCCTCGCGTGAGCCCGAGGCCGTCGAGCTGCTCATGGACACCGTGCGCCGGCAGGTCAACCCGGCCCACGGCTTCTCCCGGCCCGTGACCCTCCAGTGGGACTTCACCGACGTCGCGCCCTGGCACGTGCGCATCGACAACGGCTCGACGGCGGCCGCTCAGGGGGCCGCGCCCGACCCGGATCTGACGCTGCGCTGCCGCTACGAGGACTGGGTCGACATCGTCGGCGGACGCCTGGACCCGCGCCGGGCGGTCCTCACGCGCCGCCTGAAGCCCAAGGGCAACCCGCGCACCCTCCTCGCGCTGCCGCGGATCTTCCCGCGCTAGCGGTTCGAGGCGCCGCCGGCGAGCGGGGTCTCGTCGAGGCGCTCGCGCAGCTCGGCGACCGACTCGAAGACGACCGCGGCCCCCGCCTCGCGCAGCTCGGCGGCCGAGAACCCGCCGGTGAGCACGGCCACGGTGGGCACGCCGGCCTTCGCGGCGGCCTCGACGCCCAGATGGTGTCGCCCACGAGCACCGCGGGCCCGTCGCCGGCCTTCTCCCGGCCGGCCACGACGAGGTCGGGCTCGGGCTTGGTCGCCTCCACGTCGGCGGAGGTCGTCCAGTCGTCGGCGATCTCCCGGGCGTCGAGCAGGTCGAGGTAGTGCTCGACCTCGTCGGCCTTGGCCGAGGAGGCGAGCACGATCGCGTGCCCGCGCGCCTTGAGGTCGACCATGAGCTCGCGCGCGCCCTCCATGCACTCGACCTCCTCGATCATCGCGAGGTAGAGGGCCTTCTCGGCCGCGCGGATGTCGTCGCCGCGGTCGCGGTCGACGTCGTCGCCGGCGAGGGCCTCCACGAGCTGGTCGCCGCCCATGCCGATGTGGCGGTGGATCCGCCAGACCGGCAAAATCACCTCGTGCTGGCGAAACGCGCGATACCAGGCGAGCGCGTGCTGGTAGTTCGTGTCGACGAGCGTGCCGTCGACGTCGAGGAGCGCTGCGGGCGGCGAGGGCACGCGGGCGGGCCTACCCGGCGCGGGCGGGGTCTACACCGGCAGCCGGAAGGCGAGGCTGCGGGATACTGGGCCGCGATGTCGCGGGAGAACGTGGAGGTGGTGCGTCTCGTCCACGAGGCGTGGAATCGCGATGACAGGGAAGCGGCGCTGTTGCTCATCCATCCCGACGTCGCGTTCCGCAACCCCGGCGACCTGTTCCTGGGGATCGAGAGCGTCTACCGCGGACAGGCGGGCGTTCGCGAGTGGTGGACCGCCGTGAAGGAGCCCTGGGAGTACTTCAAGGCTCACATCGAGCGCACGCTGGAGGAGGGCGACAAGGTCGTGACGGTCCTGCGCTTCGAGGCGGTCGGCCGGGAGAGCGGCGCCAGGGTCGAGCTGCCCTTCACGACGGTCTGGGAGCTCAGGGGCGGCCTGATCGTGAAGATGACCGCCTATCACTCGCTCGACGAGGCCCTCGAAGGCGAGGGACTGCCGCAGTAGGCGGGCCGAGAGCCGGAGGCCGGACTCGAACCGGCGACCTGCGCTTTACAAGAGCGCTGCTCTACCAGCTGAGCTACTCCGGCCGACGCCCACGAGTCTACGTGCTGACATGACGGGTCTGCGGGCGGGTTAACCGGGTAATGGCGCATCGTGGAGGCGTCCTTGCGACAGCAGTTGCCCGCCGACGTCCAGGCTCCGGCGCTGGCCCGTCAGGCCGTGCGCCGGGAGCTGTGCGACAGCCTCGGAACCGAGGAGCTGGCCGACATCCAGCTGATGGTGTCCGAGCTGGTCACGAACTCCATCCTGCACTCCGCGCCCCGTGCGGGCGACGTGACGCTCGAGGTCGACGCCAACGACCCGATTCGCATCATGGTCAGCGATCGCGGCGAGGACTTCAGCTTGGATCACGACGGCTGGACGGGCGGCTGGGGCCTGGCGCTGGTCGAGCGGCTGTCTGACCGCTGGGGCCTCGCGCGCGGGAACGGCACCCGCGTGTGGTTCGAAATGGACCGCAACTAGAGCGCGGCGCCCCGCTCGCGGTCGAGCTCTCCGACCCACCACTGCACCGTGTCGGCAAGCGTCTGCTCGAGCGTGATCGTGGGCTCCCAACCGGTCGCGGCCGTGAGCGCGGCATGTGAGCCGCGGACGTCCATGAGCTCGTGCTCGCGCACGAGGGCCGGGTCCACCTCGTGCTCCACCTCGCAGCCGGCCGCGGCGCCGGCGAGCGCCACCAGCTCGGCCACCGAGGTCGAGCGGCCCGAGCACACGTTGTAGACGCCGGGCTCAGCGGTCGCGGCCAGCGCGCGGTAGGCCTCGACCACGTCGCGGACGTCGGTGAAGTCGCGGCGCGCGTCGGCGTTGCCGGTGACGATGCGGCAGGCACCGTCCGCTCCCTGGACGGCGGCGACCTGGCGGGCGAGGGAGGCGACGATGTAGTCCGCCGACTGCCCCGGTCCGGCGTGGTTGAACGCGCGCGCGCGGATGATCCACAGCCCGTGGGTCTCGGCGTACATGCCGCCGAGAAGGTCCACCGTCGCCTTGGCCACGGCATACGGGCTCTCAGGCGCCAGCGCGCCGTCCTCGCCCACCGGGAGGTGCCGGGGCCGGCCGTAGACCTGGCCGGAGGAGACCAGGACGACGCGGGCGCCCGGGGCCTCGGTGCGAACGGCCTCGAGCAGGTTCAGGGCCATGACGGAGTTGACCTGGAGCCAGCGCTCGGGCTCCTCCCAGGAGCCGCCGACCGACGCGAGCCCGGCGAGGTGGTGCACGACGTCGGGCTCGGAGGCGCGGACGATCGCCCGGGCCGCGGCGGCATCCGTGAGGTCCACGCCCGTGGAGCGCGAGACCGCGATCACCCGATCGCCGGCTTCCTCGCAGGCCCGCACGAGGTGGGGCCCGGCGAACCCGCTGGCGCCGGTGATGAGGACCCGCGCGCCCACGGCGCCGCTCAGTCGGGGTCGGCGGCCGCGCCCGCGGGCGCGGCGGCGTGCTCGAGGCGGCCGTGGCCGTTGGAGGAGACGAAGACCTCGTACTCGGCGACGGCCTCGTCCTCGGGCGGGTTGAGGCGGCGCTCGAGCTCGCCGAGCACCACCGCGAACAGGGCGTGGCGCCAGGTGGCCTGGGCCAGCGCCCGGCGGTTGCCGGCGAGGGCGGGGAGCTCGTCGCGGGCCGGGTGGTAGCGGTCGCTCAGGCGCCCGAGCGGCCAGAGCCCGAAGTGCTCCGCCATCCCCGCGACCGGCCCGCGCGCCCACGGCGGGATCGGGACGGACGGGGCGAGGTTCGCGTAGACGGCGCCGAACAGCGCACCGTTGAAGAGATGGAGCGCGAGCCCCGCCGGGTACCAGCTCGGGCCGCGGGTCACGGCCTTGCCGAGCAGCTCCACGTCGTCATAGGCGCTCTCGAAGACGCGCTTGTCCAGCGGCTGCTGCGCGGCCCACACGCCGGCCGCCGCCGCACCCGCGAGGGCGCCCTTCAGCGTGCGTGCGCGGCCGACAGGCATGGACGGACTGTAACGCGCCTGTGAGCGCGGGGTTGTCGTCTCACCCCATGGACCTCTCGCCCTTCCACGCCCGCGCGCGCACACACGGGGTCAATCCCATCGTCTACTGGATCACGCGCGCGCTCTTGCAGCCGTTCTTCCACCTGTACTTCCGGCTGTCGCGGGTGGGCCGCGAGCACGTGCCCGACAGCGGCCCGGTCATCTTCGCCGCCAACCACCGCTCGTTCCTGGACCCGTTCGTCATCGGCACCCTCGCACGCCGCCCGATCTACTACGTCGCCAAGCGCGAGCTCTTCTCCCACCGCCTGGTGGGGTGGTTCCTGAGCTGTCTCGGCGCCTTCCCGGTGGACCGCGGCGCCTCCGATGAGGAGATGACGAAAACGGCGAAGGCGATCCTCGGCCGCGGCGACTGCGTGGTGATCTTTCCCGAGGGGACGCGGACCCGGCCCGGTTCCCTGGGCCGCGCCCGGCGCGGTGTCGGGCGCCTCGCGCTGGAGACGGGTGCGCCGGTGGTCCCCGTCGCCGTCATCGGCACGGAGCGCGTGCGCCGCGGCTGGCGGATCCGCCCCCACAAGGTGCGCATCCGCTGCGGGCGCGCCCTGCGCTTCCCGCAGGTGGAGGCCCCGTCGGTCGCGCTGGCGGGCGCCGTCACCGATCGCATCTGGCCCTGTGTGATGTTGCAGTGGGAATGGCTCGGCGGCCTGCCGCCGCTGCGCCGCGCCGCGATCGTCGGCGCCGGCTCGTGGGGGACCACGCTCGCGGTGCTGCTCGCCCGCGCCGGAGTCGAGGTGGACCTCGGCTGCCGCACCCCCGAGCAGGCCGACGTGCTGGCCCGCACCCGGGAGAACGCCCGCCACCTCCCGGGAGTATCGCTGCCCGCGTCGGTCCGGGTCCTGCGCGCCGGCGAGATCGCCCTGGAGGCCCAGGACCTCGTCTGCCTCGCCGTCCCGGCCCGGGCGCTGCCCGCCGTGGTGGCCGCCCACGGCGAGCGGATCCCCGAGCGTGCCGGGATGCTCGTCCTCTCCAAGGGGCTGGCCCCGCCGCTGGGCGCGCTCCCGGCCGCCTACGTCGGCGAGCGCGTGCCGGCGCGGGCCGTGGCCTGCCTAGGCGGCCCCGGCCACGCGGCCGAGGCGCTCGAGCACGGCGCCTCGCTCGTCGTCGCCTGCGCCGATGGCGCCTTTGCCCGCCAGCTCTCCGACGTCCTCGGCGCGGCGCGCCTGGACGTTGAGCGCACCGACGACGTCACCGGCGTCGAGCTGGCGGGGTGCGCGAAGAACGCCGCCGCGCTGGCCGCCGCCGCGGCCGGCGCCGGCGGCCACGCCCCGAACGTCGCGGGCGCTGCGGCGGGCAAGGTGTTCGCCGAGGTCGCGCATTACGCGCGGACGCGCGGCGCGCGCGCCGAGACGTTCACCGGACTGGCCGGCACGGGTGACCTCGTCGCCACGGTGGTGGCCGCCCACAGCCGCAACCGCCGGGCCGGTGAGCTGCTGGGCGAGGGCGTCCCGGCGGCGGAGGTGGCGCCCCGCCTCGGGCACACGGCCGAGGCCGTCGACACCGTCCCGCTGCTGGCTGACATCATGCGCGAGGCCGACGTCCGCGCCCCAGTTCTCGACGGTCTGGCCGAGCTGATCGCGGGCCACTTCGAGCCCGTGCCCTGGTCGGAGTCGATCATCGCCCCGGTCGGGCAGCGCACGACGGTGCGCGCCGCCTGACGGAAGTAGGCTGCGGTGCGTGGAGCCCCCCAATCCCAAGGAGCAGCTCGACCGCGAGTTCTCCGACCTCTACCGGGCCCATCTGCGCGACGTCTACTCCTACGCCTACTACCGGATCGGCAACCATCACGACGCCGAGGACCTCACGGAGCAGACCTTCCTCCAGGCCTACCGGCACTTCGAGCGCGCCCAGCGCGAGTCCGACGGCCGGCCGCTGCGGCCCTGGCTCATCCGCATCGCCCACAACCTCGCCGCGAACTACTACCGGGACCGCTCGCGCAAGCCCCAGACGCCCATCGACGACGCGACAGTGCTCACCGCGCCGCACACCACGGAGTCGCTCGTCGAGGGCCGGGAGGAGCTGCAGAGCATCATCGAGGGCATCGAACAGCTGCCGGACGACCGGCGCGAGGCGCTGATCATGCGCTTCGCACTGGGGATGGACAACCGCGAGATCGCCCGGGCCATGGGCCGCAGCGACGGCGCCACGAAGGTGCTGCTGCATCGCGCCACCAAGCAGCTCGAGGAGATCGTCGTCCGGCCGGAGCCGGCGGCGTGACCGCCCGGGGGCCGGGCCGATGACCCAGGCCGCCGACTTCGAGGACCTCCTGCGCGCGGCGCTGGCGCCGGTCGAGCCGCCCGCCGACCTCTCTACGCGCCTGGAGACGACCCTGTCGAACCTGACCGAGCTCGCCGCCGACGAGCTCGAGGCATGGGAGCTGTCCTCCATCCGCGACCCGCGCAACTGGATGCGCCCCGCCGCGGCCGCCGTGGTGGGCACGACCGCCGGGGTCGCGCTCGTGGCCGTGCGCGCCCGCCGGCGCGGGAAGGCCCGCCAGGCCCAGGGCGGCAACGTGCTAGACCTCGCCGAGGGGACCCTGCGGGCGCTGGCCGACGAAGCCGGCCGGCTGCTGGGGCCAGACCAGCGCTCGCGCTGAGGCGCGACGCCTGATCCGTGCCTGCTCGAACGGCGTAAGTACCCTGACCATGGGACGCAAGACCAGCGGAACGGACCCGATGGGACGCAAGACCAGCGGAACGGACCCGTCGGCATTGGCCGACGAGGACCTCATGCATCTCGTCAAGCGCGGAGAGGCTCGCGCGTTCGAGGTCGTCTACGAGCGCCACTCGGGTGCGGCGTTCTCGCTGGCCTACCGGATGTGCGGGGCGAAGGGCCTCGCGGAGGACGTCGTCCAGGAGTCCTTCCTGGCGCTGTGGCGCAGCGGCGCGCGCTACGACCACGCCCGCGGCAGCGTGCGGACCTGGGTCCTGGGCATCGTCCACAATCGCGCCATCGACGCGCTGCGCCGCAGCGTCGTCCACGACAAGCGCCGCGCCAGCGACGAGGGCATCGAGGAGCGCTTCGAGGCCCGTGAGCGCACGGAGGTAGAGGCGGCGCGCCGCGACGAGGCCCGCGAGGTCCGCGAGATCATGGAGGAGCTGCCGCCCGAGCAGAGCCGCGTCATCTCCCTCGCCTACTTCGGCGGCTTCACGCACACCGAGATCGCCGAGATGCTCGAGACGCCGGTCGGTACCGTCAAGGGCAGGATGCGCCTGGGGCTCGAGAAGATGCGCCTGCGACTCCAGCCCGAGCCGGAGGGAGCGCCGTCATGAGCGCTGACGGCTTCGCAGCCGAGCACGCCGAGGTCGCGGAGGCGCTGGGCGCCTACGTCCTGCGGGCGCTCCCCGACGACGAGCTCGCCGTGGCCGAGGCCCACCTGCCGTCCTGCGGGAGCTGCCGCGCGGAAGTCGCGAGCCTCCAGACGGCCGCCGACGCCCTGCCCATCTCCTGCCCGCCCATCCCCGCGCCCGGCGAGCTGCACGACCGGATCATGGCCGTCGTCGACGCCGAGGCCGAGCTGCTCCAGGCCGCCGGCAGCGGCGCCGACCGTGCGTCGGAGCCCGGGCCGCGTCGCGGCCGGCGCCGCCTCCCGCGTCTCGGCGCGCTGAGCCTCCGGCCCGTCGTGGCGGCATCCGCCGCCGCTGTGCTGCTCGCCGTCGGGGCCGCCGGCGGCGTCACGCTGCTCGGCGACGACGGCCCCCAGGTGCGGACGCTGTCGGCCGACGTGCTCGACCCCAGCCTGCGGGCCTCCACGTCGGCCTCGGTCCGGCTGAAGGGCACGCACGCCAGCCTCGTGGTCCGCGATCTACCCGAGCCGCCCGCCGGGCGCGTCTATCAGGTGTGGGTCAAGAAGCCGGGCAGGGCGCCGGCGCCGGCCGACGCCCAGTTCTCCGTGCGCACCGGGACGATCGAGATCCCCCACGAGGTCCACCCGTCAGAGACCGTTCTCGTGACCAGCGAGCCGGCCGGCGGCAGCAGCACGCCGACCCGCACGCCGCTGATCGTCGCCCGGGCGACCTGACCCGGGCACGCGGCAGGACGGCCATGACCGTCCGGTAGCGTCACGCGTCGCCATGGAGACCTGCTACCGCCATTCCGACCGCGAGACGGGGGTCGCCTGCTCGAACTGCGGCCGGCCGATCTGCCCGGACTGCATGACCCCCACCTCGGTGGGGATGCGCTGTCCCGAGTGCTCGAAGGAGCGCACGCCGGTCCGCACGCTGGGCTCCATCGCCAGCGAGCCCACGGTCACCTATGTCCTGATCGCGCTCAACGTGCTCGCCTACATCGGGTCCCTGGCCTCGGGCTCCGGGGTCACCGAGCGCGGCGGCGGCGACGTGATCGCAAACGGCGCGCTCTTCGGGCCCGCCATCGCCTCCGGCCACGAGTACTGGCGCCTGATCACCTCCGGGTTCCTGCACGCGGGCCTGATCCACATCGGGTTCAACATGTACCTGCTGTGGATCCTGGGGCAGATGCTCGAGCCCTCGATCGGCCATGTGAAGTTCGTCGCGCTCTACGTCGTGTCGCTGCTCGGCGGCGCCTTCGGCGCGCTGCTGGTCTCGCCCGACGCGGTCACCGTCGGCGCGTCGGGCGCGGTCTTCGGCCTGATGGGCGGCGCGGTCGTGATGATGCGCGCCCGCGGCTTTGACCCGATGCAGTCGGGCATCCCCGCCCTCATCGGCCTCAACCTCGCGATCTCCTTCATCATCCCCGGCATCTCGATCGGCGGCCACATCGGCGGGCTCGTGGCCGGCGCGGGGGCGGCCTTCGTGCTCATCGAGCTCGGCGATCGGGCGCGCTCGGCCGTCCTGCCGCTGCTTGGCTGCCTCGTGCTCGCCGGCGGCCTCGCCGCCGCGTCGATCGCGATCGCCTAACGCTCCCGCAGCACCTCGTCGTAGAGCGCCTGGGTCGCCTCGAGCAGGGCCGCGGTGGAAAAGCGCGCGCGCACGTCGACCGCCGCGGCCGCGCCGAGCGCCTCGCGGCGCTCGGGCGCCGCGGCCAGCTCGGCCAGGACGGCGGCCAGCGCGGCCGGATCGCCGGGTTCGACGAGGCGCCCGGTCTCGCCGTCGCGCACGATCTCGGTGAGGCCGCCATGGGCCGCAGCCACGACGCAGCGCCCCAGCGCGGCGGCCTCGAGCGCGACCAGCCCGAGCGGCTCGGGGGCGGTGGAGGGGACCACTACGACGTCGGCGGCGGCGTAGACCCCCGCGATGTCCTCCACGTGGCCCAGCCGGCGCACCCGGCCGGCCACCCCGAGCTCGGCGGCGAGCGTGTCCAGGCCCGCCGCGAAGGCCTCCTCCTCCGGCCAGGCCCGGCCGGCGAGCAGGCCGATCGCCCCGCCATCGCGCAGGCGCGCATCGGCGAGCGCCCGGATCAGCACCGCGTGGCCCTTCCAGGCGATCACGCGGCCCGGGAGCGCGACGACGAAGGCAGCGGGGTCCAGGCCCAGCGCGCCCCGCGCCTCGGCGCGGGGCGGCGGGTCGGGCAGCTCCGGGATGCCCTCGTGCAGCAGCCGCCCCTGCGGCGCCCCGCCGAGTTGGTCGAGTGTCGCCTGCGAGAGGCAGGGCACGGCATCGGCGGTCAGCAGCAGGCGCCGGAACGCGGGCCACGCCCGCGGGAACTCCGCGAAGGTCTCGCGGAGGTGCCAGACGTGGGGGATGCCCGCCAGGCGCGCGGCGGGCGCCCCCCCGACGGTCACGGAGGTGTTCGTGTGGATCACGGCGGCGCCGCGCCCGCGCGCGAGCGCCGCGAGGGCCCGGGCGTCGGCCGCCCACGCCGCGGCGATCCGCGCGGCGCCGCCCGGGGTGGCCAGGGCGCGGCGGATGACCGCCAGGGGGCGCACCCGCACCTCCACGCCGGCGCCGCGCAGCGCCGCGCCGAGCTCGCCGTGGTCGGGCAGCACGACCAGTGCTCGGTAGCGCGCCGGGTCCAGGCCCGTCGCGAGCATTTCGAGCTGGCGGTCGGCGCCGTAGCGTCCGGCCGAGGAGTGCAGGAAGAGGACGGTGCGCGCGTCAGCCACCCTCGACGCGCGCCTCCAGCTCCAGCGCGCGTGCCGGAGGCTCGGGCACGCGCTCAGGGTGCAGCACGTGCGCGAGGAGCTCGAGGCCGTCCACCAGCCGCGGCCCGGGCCGCGAGAAGTACGCCGCCGCGTCCACGGCGACCACCTGGCGGGCGCCGAGCGCCTCGAGGCGCGTACGGTGGGTCTCGGCCTCCTCGAGCGCGCGCGGCGCGTCATAGCCACAGGGCATGACGACGACGACTTCGGGCGCGGCGGCGGCGACCTCCTCCCAGGTGCGGGTCTCGGAGTGCTCGCCGGGCAGGCCGAGCAGGTCACGCCCGCCGGCGTACTCGATCAGCTGCGGCGTCCAGTGGCCGGCGACGAATACGGGGTCGAGCCATTCCAGCGCCGCGACGACCGGGGGCTCGGCGTCGCGCACGGCTCCCCGCACGGCGTCGATGCGGGCGCCGAGCTCGTCGACCAGGGCGGCAGCGGCGTCGTGGGCGCCGGTGGGCTGGGCGAGCACCCGCACGTCGCCGAGGACCTCGCCGATGGTGTGCGGATCCAGGGACACCACCTGCGGCTCTCCCGGCATCTTCTGCGCGAGCGTGGCGACGTCGTCGTAGGAGACGGCGCACACGGCGCACAGCGCCTGGGTGACGATCAGGTCGGGTTCGAGCTCGGTCAGGTGCTCGGAGTCCAGCCCGTAGATCGGCTCGCCCTGCTGGGTGCGCTCGCGCACGGCACGGTCGATCCCGGCGGCGTCGAGGCCGCCCGCGAGCATGTCGTAGGTGACCACGGGCAGATCCCGGGCGGCCTCGGGCCAGTCGCACTCGTGGGTGACGGCGATAACCTCGTCGCCCAGGCCGAGCGCGAAGAGCATCTCGGTGGCCGAGGGCACGAGCGACACGATCCGCACGACGGGACACGATATGGGACTGCTGACCGAGGCCGAGATCGACGAGCGCCTGAACGCGAGCGAGTGGCGCCGCGAGGGTGACGAGATCGTCCGCGACTGGAAGCTCGAGGACTTCGCGGCCGCCCTGGCCTTCGTCGGCCGCGTCGGCGAGGCGGCCGAGGCCGCAAACCACCACCCCGACATCCTCCTGCACGGCTGGAACCAGGTCCGCCTGTCGCTGACCAACCACTCCGAGGGCGGCCTCACCCCGGCCGACTTCGAGCTTGCCGCGACGATCGACGGCCTCGCCATCATCTAGAGTTCCGCCGTCGCCTTGATGAACGACGACGACCTTCCTCGAAGTAGCGGCGCCCTCGTGGCGCACCCGCCCGGATGGGCGATCGCTTGAGCGCGCTCCTGCTCCTGGCCGTCGCCGTCCTCGTGCTGCTCAACGGCTTCTTCGTGGCTGCCGAGTTCGCGCTGGTGCGCGCACGCCGCGCGCGCGTTGAGCAGATGGTCGCGAGCGGGGAGCGCAACGCGAAGCTGGTCCTGGGCCAGATCGACGAGATCACCGAGTACCTCTCGGCCTGCCAGCTGGGGATCACGCTCGCCTCGATCGGCATCGGCTTCCTCGGCGAGCCGGCGATCGCCGACCTGGTCGAGCCGGCCTTCGGCGGCCTCTCGCACGGCGTCGCGGCCGCGATCAGCGTCGTGATCGCCTACGTCATCGTCACCGCGGCGCACATCACCGTCGGCGAGCAGGTCCCCAAGGTCATGGCCATCCAGCGCGCGGAGCGCACCGCCCGGCGGGT
>Ga0136612_10000290_pt1 | contig 16696 bp, 15 predicted proteins | sample AntDryUQ224A2306_2_FD_106644 | JGI IMG/M metagenome (GOLD analysis project Ga0136612, IMG submission 106644) | Polar desert sand microbial communities from Dry Valleys, Antarctica - metaG UQ224A (23.06) | ecosystem: Environmental > Terrestrial > Soil > Desert | place: Antarctica: Dry Valley... | reverse complement strand
GCCGGCGCCGGCGTGGCGATGGGCGGGCCGTGGGTCGCCGTGACGCTGGTGCGCGCCCGGCGCCGGCGCTACGCCGCCGGGCTCGGCCGAGCGGCGCCGTTGGTCGCGCGAGCGCTGGCGGACGCCCTGGCCGGGGGCCACTCCGTCCGCGGCGCGGTGCAGGCAGCCGCCGACGGCGGCGTCGTGGGCCCGGCCGGGCGCGAGCTGCGCGGCGCGGCCGGTGCGCTGGCGCTGGGCGAACCGACCGACGACGTCCTGGAGCGCCTGCGGCTGCGGGCGCGCGCCGGTGCGGCGCGCGGGCCGTTCGACACCATCGTGGCCGCGGTCATGCTCCAGCGCGACGCCGGCGGCGACCTGGCCGGCCTGCTGCGGGGGGTGGCGGACGCGCTCGACGAAGCGGCACGGGTGGAGGACGACGCGCGGGCGGCGACCGCCCAGGCGCGCTTCACCGGCCTGATCGTGACCGCGCTGCCGGTCGGCGCCGCGCTGCTCGCCGAGCTCGCCAGCCCCGGCTACCTCTCGTCGCTGACCCGCTCGCCGCTGACCGCGTGGCTGGCCGCCTGTGCCGTGCTCTTCCAGGCCGGCGCGCTCCTGCTGATCGCGCGGCTGGCGCGGGTGAAGGGGTGAGCCTCGCCGCACTCTGCGCCGGCGCGGCGGGCGCCGCGACCGCAGCTGCGCTCGTCGACGTTGCCGGCCTCGCCGCCGCACGGAGGCATCGCGGCGAGCGCGGGTCCGCGCCAGGCGGCTGGCGCCTGGTCGCCGCGCTCGCGCGCCTGGGCCGCCGTCTCGGTGCGCCGGCGCCTCCGGCCGACCTCGCCCGGCGCCTGGACGCCGCGGGGCGCCCGCTCAACCTGGGCGTCGCCGACGTCATGGCGGTCAAGGGCGGCGGGGCGCTGGTCGCCCTGCTCGCCGGCGCGCCGCTCGTCGGCGCGCTGCCCGGCCGGTTGCCGCTGGCCGCCGCGCTGGCGCTGCCACTGGCCGGCTTCCTCGCGCCCGACGCCGTGCTCGCCCGCCGGGCCCGCGCGCGGGGCCGCGCGATGGAGGTGGAGCTTCCCGATCTCCTGGACCTGCTGCGCGTCTCGGTCGAGGCCGGGCTCCCGCTCGGTCGCGGGCTGCGCGAGGTCGGCCGCCGCCACGGCGGCGTGCTCGCGCGCGAATGGTCGCTCGCCGCGGCGCGGCTGGAGCTCGGCGTCCCGCGCGAGGAAGCCCTGGAGGAACTCGCGCGCCGCTGCCCGCCGCCCGAGATCGCCACGCTCGCCGCCGCGATCGTGCGCGCCGAGCGCCACGGGGCCCCGCTGGCGCCGACCCTGGCGGCCCAGGCCACCCAGGCCCGCGCCGCCCGCGCCCGGCGCATCCGCGAGCAGGCCGGGCGCGCGGCGCCGAAGATCCAGCTCGTCGTCGCGCTCCTGCTGGTCCCGTCGGTCCTGTTGCTCGTCGCCGCCGCGCTCGTCGCGTCGCTGGTCGGCTAGCGCGAGCTGCGCTCGAGCGCCGCGAAGGCCAGCGAGGTGGCGGTCGCGTAGACGGCGTGGTGGAACGCGTCGATCGCGATCTCCTGCGGCTCGGTCTCCCACGCCGGGGGCGCGACGTCAAGGGCGGGAAGCATGACCTGAGCCGAGCCCCAGACGGCCGCGAAGTGCGCGACGCCTGCCGCCGGACCGTCCACCCCCGCGGCGTGCAACAGCCCGCGCACGGCGCCCCAGGACGTGCCGTAGCTCCAGTGCACGACGGTGGAGAAGCGGGCCTGGCCGGCCTGGTCACGGGGCTGGACGCCGAGCATCTTGCCCGCCGCATCGGCCGGCGCGGAACTCGACTCGCGGTCGCGGAGCTTGGCCTCGAGCGTGCTCGACACGGTCATCGCGACCGTGCCGATCGCGCCTGCGAACAGGCCCTTGCCGACCGCCGCAGCGGTGTCTCCTGGTCCCACGACCGACCTCCAAGGATGGGGATGAACGAGGACACTCTGCCCCTTCCTCCCAGCTTTCACGCGGCGGGAAAGCGCGTTTCACACTTCGGTCAGATCGCTTGCGCGTGGCCCGCGCCGCGGCCGGACTACAGCGCCGTGCGAAACCCCTCGCGCCACGTCGGGTGGGTCGGCGCCCAGCCGCCGAGGGCGGCGCGGGCCTTCGCGTTGGAGGCGCCCTGCATCCCGGCCATCGTGTGCACGCCGATCCGGCCGGCGGCGAGCCGCGCGACCCACGGCGGAACTCTTCGCGGCGCGGGGGCGCCGAGGGCCTCGGCGTAGGCGGGGATCCATTCGGGCACGGGCGCGGGGTCGTCGTCGACGACGTTGTAGACGCCCGGTGCCACGTCCGGATCCAGCGCCGCCACCGCGGCACGCGCGGCGTCCTCGACGTGCACGAGCGACCACACGCCGCTCGTGCCGACGACCGGCAGTCGCCGCCGGCGGACCATGTCGGCGGTCGGTCCCTCCGTCGTGTAGGCGGTGCCGGGCCCGTAGAGGAAGCCGTAGCGCAGCGTGACGCCGCCGGCCGTCGCGATCTGCTCCTCGAGGCTCTCGAGCGCCGCGACGCTGCGCCGGAAGCCCGCCGAGGCGTCCGTGTAGAGCCGGTCGTTCTCGCTCCACAGTGCCGTGCCGGTGGGCCGGTAGGCGAAGGCGATGCTCTGTGCGACGATCCGCTCCGCGCCCGCCGCGCGCGCCGCGGCGACGAGGTTGCGTGTGCCCTCGACCCGCAGCCGGTCGTTGGTGGCCATCTGCGCCTCGTATTTGCGGGGGTCGATCGCCGGCGGGATGTCGGTGAGCTGGTGGATCACCGCGTCCGGCCGCGCGGCCATGACCGCGGCGTGCACCGGGTCCGGGTCGAAGGCGTCGGCGACCACGCCGGCGGCGCCCTGCTCGCCCAGCGCCGCAGCGCGTGCCTCCGAGCGAGTCATGCCCGTCACGGCGTGCCCGGCCTCGACGAGCAGCCGCACGAGCGGGCGGCCGATCGCCCCGGTCGCCCCGGCTACGAAGACGTTCACAGCACTACTTCAGGTCCAGCACGAACTTCGACTTCGAGCGGTTGCCCTGCGTCGTGCCCCCGACCGCCAGCGTCGTCAGCCGGCCGAGGTAGCGCTTGACCTCGGCCGCGTTGTCGCTCCCGGTGCTCGACACCAGATCCACGATCGGGGCGAAGGCCACGTACAGCGCCGGAGCGGTGCCTCCCACCGCTTGGGTCGCCTGCTGGTAGGCGGCCGAGTCGCCGAGCGTCTCGCGGGGTGTGAGCGCGTCGCGGGTGGCCGAGTCCGAGTAGGCGATCACGAGCTTGGAGCCCTTCACGACCGCGTTGACCGCCCCGGGAAGCCCGCGTGCGGTGATCTTCACGCCGCGTGCGCCCGCGATGTCGACCGGCGCCGCCTTGATGCCGTCGGCGACGCCCGCCCTGGTGAGCAGGGGCGCGAGCTTCGCCACGAGGCGGTTGGCCGCCGCCGGGTCCGGGGTGTCGATCACGAGGCCACCGCCGACGTCGAGTGGGCTCGTGCCGCGCACGAAGATCGCGACGTCGCCCAGCGCGGCGAGTACGTCACGGTCGAGGTCCAGGCCGGTCTGCGTCTTGAACTGCCCCTTGGCGGTTTCGATCGCCTGGCCGCCGAGGCCGCTGCCGAACTGGCCGATCGAGCGGGTGAGCGACTTTCCGAGGTCAGGGATGCCGATGGCGACCCAGGAGTCGCCTGGGAGATCCTTGACCGAGTCTGGGGTGTTCTGAGCGGGCAGGGCCTTGTTGGCCTGCGCCTCGGCGTCCAGGGTGACCGAGCTCTGCGTCGCCGAGAGGCCGAAGCTCACGGGCTGCAGCTCGCCGCCGCCCAGCGCCTGACGGAGCGCCGCCGCGGCCGCGGGATCGACCTGTCCGGACGCGTTCAGCGAGGCCAGCAGCGACTTGAGGTCCACGTAGCCGAAGCCGAGCTTGTCGTCGTTGGCGTCGGCGACCTGCTTGAACTGCGCGGTGTCGTCGAGGCCCTCGCCGGCGTCCTCGGTGTCCACGATCGCCTTGAAGGCCGTCTCGGAGCCGACGACGAAGTAGTCGCCGACCACGCCGGCCGCGGTGCGGTCGCCCTTGTCGAGGCGGTAGTCGACGTCGCGGTAGGTCTTCTTGACGGTGTCACCGTCGTCCTTGCTCAGCGCGTCCTCGGTCTTGCCGGTGTCCGTGGAGGGGATGATCCCCGCGGCCTGGGGAGCCCCACCCTGCGTGCCGGTGACGACGATGGCCATGCGGTCGCCGAGCCAGGGCTCGATGTCGTCCTTGAAGGAGACCTTCTCGCCGGGGTCGTCGTTGAAGGACTTGTCGAGCGCGGCGCTGATCCGCCCGCCCGGGTCCGGCACGCCGAACTTCTCGGCGAGCGACTCGACCGCGGCCTTCTGGTCGCCCTCGGGGCGAATCGTCCCGACGACATAGACCGAAGCGGCCTTCGGCGCGATGGCCGCCGGATCGGCCTCGCCGTCGCCACCGCTGCTGCCCCCGCCGCACGCCGCGATCAGCATGGTCGTGGCGGGCGCGGCGGGCGCGATGGCCCGGCGCCGGAAAACGGTGGGGAGGGAGGATGCGCGCACGGGGGGCTCCTTCGCGGGGTGGACGACGGTCATGCTACGCGACACGGGCGGCGCGAGAGCGTCCCTGCGCCTGCTTCCCCTACGCCCGCCCGGGCCGGCCGTCACGGCGCGCGCTTGCAAGACCGCCTGCAGGCCGGCGCGTTGCAACGCGAATTGCCGTTTTCGGCGCTCCGCGCCGCCCGCGCGACCCACCGCGCGATCCCCGTGGCCACGGGCGTTGGTGGCCCAAAATGGCGCCGCGCTCAAGTGATGTGGGAGAAGTGACGACAAGAAGGTTGCAAAGTGGGGGATCGTGGGTTAGGTTCCTCGCCGTGTAGCTGGACCGGGGTGGCGGGGCTCCTCCCACTCCGCCACCTCGGTCCCCAACCCTTCTTCCTTCGCGAGCGATATCCAGTGGCCTTCCGCGGCACCTTCGACTACACGCTCGACGCCAAGAACCGGCTGACGGTCCCCGCCAAGTTCCGCGCGTCGCTGGCCGACGGCGTCGTGCTCTCCCGCGGCTCGGAGCGCTGCCTCGAGGTATGGCCCGCCGGCGACTTCGATCGGCAGACCGCGGCCGCGCTCGAGCGCCTCAACCCGCTCTCGCCCCAGGGCCGCGACCTCAAGCGCCGGCTCTTCGCCGCGGCCTTCGACACCGAGCTGGACGCCGCCGGCCGCGTGATGGTGCCGCCCAAGCTCATGGACCACGCCGGCCTGGACCGCGACGTCGCCGTGATCGGCGCCGGCGAGTGGCTCGAGGTGTGGGACCGGGGCGGCTGGGCCGCTCACGACGAGGATTCGCCCGCCCGTGTCAACGAGCTCACCGAGGGACTTGAGCATCCTTCTTGACATGAGCGCGATCCACATCCCGGTCCTGGCCGGCGAGCTGATCGAGGCGCTGAACCCGCGCCCGGGGCAGGTCGCCGTCGACGGCACGGTCGGGGGTGGGGGTCACGCGCGCCTGCTCGCCGATCGGATCGGGCCGGCGGGCACGCTGATCGGGATCGACCGCGATCCCCTGGCCGAGGAGCGCTTCGCCGCCCTGGCCGCCGAGGTCGCCTGCACGACGCGCTTCATCCGCGCGCCCTTCGCCGAGGGCCTCGAGCTGCTCGGCGAGGAGGGGGTGGTCGCCGACATGGTGACGCTCGACCTGGGGATGTCCTCGCTCCAGGTCGACACGCGCGAACGTGGCTTCTCCTACTCGTATGACGCGCCGCTGGACATGCGCATGGACCCCGACGGCACCGCGCTGACCGCCGCGGAGATCGTCAACACGTGGGACGAGCGCCGCCTCGCCTCGCTGCTGCGCGACTACGGCGAGGAGCGCTACGCGCGCCGGATCGCCGGGGCGATCGTCGCGCGGCGCGCCGAGGCCAAGATCTCCGGCACGCAGGAGCTGGTGGACGTCATCAAGGGCGCGATCCCGGCGCCCGCCGCGTTCGCCGGCGGCCATCCGGCCAAGCGCACCTTCCAGGCGATCCGGATCGCCGTCAACGACGAGCTCGACCAGCTCGACCGGGCGCTGCCGCCGGCCTGGGCACTCCTGCGGCGCGGCGGCCGGCTGGGCGTCATCTCCTTCCACTCGCTCGAGGACCGTCGCGTGAAGCGGTTCCTCGCGGCCCGCGCGCAGGGCTGCATCTGCCCGCCCGACTTCCCCGTGTGCGTGTGCGGCCGGCAGCCCGAGGCCGAGCTGATCCGCCGCCGCTCGATCGTGCCCAGCCCCGGCGAGGTCGCGAACAACCCGCGCTCGAAGTCGGCCCGGTTGCGCGCCGCGCGCAAGGAGCGCGACCCCTCATGACCCCGCCCGCCGCCGCCAGGTCCGCCGCCCGCCGCAGCGCTGCCGCGCGCCCCCGGCCGCGCGCTCGCGCCGGTGGCGCCACCGTCACCCGGCCCGTAGCGCCGCGCGTGCCGCGCCGCGTGTCGGGTCCCGCGCGCGCACGCCCCGCCCCGCGGCCGGTGCGCCGGCCGGGCTCGCGGCAGCTATCGGTTCCCGCCCGGGTCATCCGCGCGCTGATCGCGCTGCCCGACCGGGCGGTCGTCGACCGCCTCACGCGCGGCCGCAGCTGGATCGCCGTCATCGGCGTGGGGCTGATCGGCATCGTCGCGATGCAGGTCTCGCTGCTGGGCATGAACGCGGGCATCGGGCGCTCCGTCGAGCGCTCGGCCGAGCTCGAACGGCGCAACGGCGAGCTGCGCGCCGAGGTCTCCCAGCTGTCGGCGGGCGAGCGCATCCAGTCCAAGGCCGCCGCGCTGGGCATGGTGCTCCCGCCCGCCGGCCAGGTCCGCTATCGCGACGCTCGCGGTGGCAGCGATGCCCAGGTCGCCGCCGACGCGCTGCGCGCGGGGGCGTTCTCGACGCCCGCCGACGTGCCGGCCACCGACGACGGCGCCACCGGCGCGGAGAGCACGCCCGATGAGCCCGGGGTTGCGGAGGAGTCGGGGACTTCCGCAGCGGCGAGCGCTCAGGACGAGCCCATCACCGCAGCGACCGACGTTCACGCCGATCACACCGCCGCGTCGGACCACGCGGCCACCTCGGACACCGCCGCCGCGGACCAAGGGCAGTAACCCGTGGGCCTGGTAGAGCGGCGGATCGGCCTGCTCTTCGTCGCCTTCTTCGCCTTTTTGAGCTTCGCCGGGCTGCGCGCCGCCTACCTCGGCGCCGTCAAGGCGCCCGGGCTCCGCGACGCCGCGGCCTCCCAGCAGGTCGCCGTGGTCAAGGTGCCCGCGCGCCGCGGCACGGTGACCGACCGCCACGGCGTCGACCTCGCCGTCTCCGAGCCCGCCGACGACGTCACCGCCAATCCCATGCTGATCAAGGATGCCCCGGGGGTGGCGCGGCGCCTGGCCCCGATCCTCGGCGTTCCGGCCGACGAGCTGCTGGCGAAGCTGGCCGAGCGCGAGCGCGGATTCGTCTATCTAAAGCGCCTCCTGCCCTCGAGCCGGGCCCGCAGGGTCGAGAAGCTGGAGATCGAGGGCATCGACCTGATCTCGTCGTCGCGGCGCATCTACCCCCAGCGCTACCTGGCCTCCCAGCTCCTGGGCAACGTCGGGATCGACGGCGCGGGCCTCTCGGGCCTCGAGTACTCGCGCGACAAGGTCCTGCGCGGCCGCGAGGGCGAGCGGCGGCTGGTCCGTGACGCGCTGGGGGATCCGATCTCGTTGCGGGACGAGCGATCCATGCGCTCCGGGGCCGACGTGCAGCTGACCATCGACGCGGCGATCCAGGACCGCGTGGAGAAGGTCCTGGCCGGAGTGGGCGAGAAGTTCAGGCCGCGCGGAGCGACGGCCATGGTCATGGACCCGCGCACGGGCGAGGTGCTTGCGCTCGCCAACTGGCCGCGTGTGGACGCCAACGACCTCGAAGAGGCTCCCGACTACGCGCGGCAGGACCGCGCCGTCGGCGCCGCCTACGAGCCGGGCTCGACCTTCAAGCCCTTCACGGTGGCCGGCGCGCTGGAGGAGAAGCTCGTCGCCCCGGACACGGTCTTCGAGCTGCCCGCGGAGATCACGGTCGCCGACCGCACGATCGGGGAGGCGCACCCGCTCACGTCCTCGACGCTGACGACGGCCGACATCCTCGCCCAGTCCTCGAACGTCGGCGCGGTGACGATCGGCCTGCGGCTGGGCGAAAGGCGCTTCGACCGCTGGGTGCGCCGTTTCGGTTTCGGGCGCACCACCGGCGTCGACCTTCCCGGTGAGGGCACCGGCATCGTCCCCGACGTCGAGGACTACTCAGGCTCGACGATCGGCAACGCACCCATCGGGCAGGGCCTGGCCGTCACCCCGATGCAGATGGCCACCGCCTACGCCGCCATTGCCAACGGCGGCATCCTGCGCCCGGCGCGCGTCGTCAGGGCGGTGGACGGGGAGCCCGTACCCGCCCCCCGCGGCCGACGCATCCTCTCCCGCGTCACCGCCGCCAGCGTGCGCACCATGCTCGAGGGCGTCTTTGCCGAGGGCGGGACGGCCGAGAAGGTCTCGATCCCCGGCTACGAGCTGGCCGGCAAGACCGGCACGGCGAACAAGCCAGATCCAGCGACGGGCGGCTACTCCGACACGAAGTACGTCGCATCGGTCGTCGGCTTCGCGCCCGCCCGCGACCCGCGCCTGCTCGTCACCGTCATGGTCGACGAGCCCCAGGGCGAGTACTACGGCGGCATCGTGGCCGCCCCCGCCTTCCAGGAGATCGCCACCTTCGCCCTGCCCTACCTGCGGATCGCGCCCGAGTAGGAAAGCCGTCGGCCCGATCGCACCCAGGTGACCGCGGGAATGATGCACTCTGCATGATAGACAATGCCAATCGTATGCTATGTTCGCCGGCATGGCCGGTCTGGTTCAGATTCGCGACGTCCCTGACGATGTTCGGCGCGCGCTCAAGGCCCGCGCCGCGGCCTCCGGCGTCTCGCTGTCGGAGTACCTCCGAACCGTGCTCGCGCGGGCGGCGGCTCGGCCGACCCCCGCCGAGCTGGCTGACCGGATCCGCGCTCGCGGCGCCGCACGCCTGGGCGAGCCCAGCGAGCACGCGGTTCGGCGTCTGCGCGATCAGGGCGAGTGACGGTCCTCGACACCTCGGCCGCGATCGACTTCCTGCTCGGAGACGGGGTCGCCGGCGAAGTCGGTGCGCTGCTCGAGCGCGAGGGAGTGCTGGCGGCGCCTGACCTGCTCGTCTTCGAGGTGCTCGCCGTGCTGCGCCGCGAGGTCGGGCGGGGCGAGTTGGCCGGCGCGCGCGCTGAGGGCGCAGTCGAGGACATCGGCGATCTTCCGGTGGATCTGTTCCCGGGGCTCCCGCTCCGTGCGCGCGCGTGGGAGCTGCGCCAGAACCTCACGGTCGCGGACGCGATCTTCGCTGCACTGGCGGAGCGGCTCGGCGAGCCGCTCGTCACCAAGGACCGCGGCCTGGCGGCGGCGGCACGGGCCCACGCGGGCATCGAGGTGGTCCTGCTCCCCGAGTAGATTCCGCCCATGACCCTGCGCGAGGTTATGGGTGAGGGCGACCCCGCGGTCGAGGTGTCCGGGCTGGCCTACGACAGCCGCAGCGTGTCCCCGGGCACGCTCTTCTTCTGCGTGAGCGGGTTCGAGCAGGACGGCCATGCCTTCGCGCCCGCAGCGATCGAGGCGGGCGCGTCGGCTCTCGTCGTCGAGCGCCCCCTCGGCCTGGGCGTGCCCGAGGTCGTCGTCGCCTCCGTGCGCGCCGCCATGGCGCCCGCCGCGGCGCGCTTCCACGGCGATCCCACGGCCGATCTGGAGGTCTTCGGCGTCACCGGCACCAACGGCAAGACGACGACGGCGTTCCTCCTGCGGGCGCTGTTTCAGGCGGACGGGCGCCAGACCGGCCTCATGGGCACGATCGCCTCCGTGGTGGGTGGGGAGCAGCGCCCCGTCGCGCGCACGACGCCCGAGGCGATCGACCTCCAGCGCGACTTCCGTGCGATGGCCGACGCCGGCGACCGCGCGGTGGCGATGGAGGTCTCCTCGCATGCGCTCGACCTGCACCGCTGCGACGCGATCCACTGGGATGCGGCGCTCTTCACGAACCTCACCCAGGACCACCTCGACTTCCACCCCGACATGGAGGCCTACTTCCAGGCCAAGCGCCGGTTGTTCCTCGCCTGCCCCGACAGCGCGATCGTCAACGCCGACGATCCCTACGGGCGGCGCCTGGCCGAGGAGTTCGAGGCGGTCACCTTCGCGCTGGAGGGTGACGCCGACTACCGGGCCAAGGACGTGGAGACGGGCCTTCAGGGATCGTCCTTCACCGTCCGCCTGCCCGGGAAGCAGAAGGCGAAGGTGCGCTCGCCGCTCCCCGGCCGCTTCAACGTCGCCAACATCCTGGGGGCGGTCGCCGTCGCCGACCTGTTCGGCATCCCCAAGGACACGATCGAGGCCGCGGTGGCGGACGCCGCGCGCGTCCCCGGGCGCTTCGAGCCGCTCGACGAGGGCCAGCCGTTCGCGGTGCTCGTGGACTACGCGCACACGCCCGACGGGCTCGAGAACGTGCTGGAGGCGGCGCGCGGCCTGGGCGACGGCCGCGTCGTCTGCGTCTTCGGTTGCGGTGGCGACCGCGACCGCGCCAAGCGCCCGCTGATGGGCGAGATCGCCGTACGGCTGGCCGACGCGGTCGTCGTGACCTCCGACAACCCGCGCTCGGAGGACCCGGAGGCGATCATCGCCGAGATCCTCACGGGCACCGGCGCCGGCGTGGAAACCGTGGTCGACCGCCGTGAGGCGATCGCGCGCGCCATCGAACTGGCCGCGCCCGGCGACGTCGTCGTCATCGCCGGCAAGGGCCACGAGCAGGGCCAGGAGTTCGCCCACGGCCGCAAGGAGCCCTTCGACGACGTCGCGGTCGCCCGCGAGGCGCTGGGTCGCGCACGCCCGGTGACCCCGTGAGGGACTGGAGCCCGGAACGGGTCGCCGAGGCGGCCGGCGCCCGGCTGATCGCACCGGCGCCGAGCGGGGTGGGGGGGCCGGAGTCCGTGGTGATCGACTCGCGCGAGGCGGGAGCGGGCGCGCTGTTCGCCGGCCTGCGCGGGGAGACACAGGACGGCGGCGCCTTTGCGCCCCAGGCCCTGGCCGCCGGCGCATGGGGGGTGCTCGTAGCGCCGGAGCACGCCGACGCCGCACGCTGCGCGGCCCCCGGCGTGCTGCTGGCCGCCGCGGACCCGCTGGCTGCGCTCGGGGCCCTGGCCACCGCGTGGCGGCGCGAGCTGGCCTGTTCGGTTGTCGGCGTCACGGGCTCGACCGGCAAGACCTCGACCAAGGACATCCTCGCGGCGATGCTCTCCCCCCAGCGGCGCACCGTGGCCAGCCCGGCGAACTTCAACACCGAGATCGGCCTGCCGCTGGCCTTGCTCGGCGCGCCGGCGGGCACGGAGGCGGTCGTGCTGGAGATGGCCATGCGCGGGCCGGAGCAGATCGCCGAGCTGACGCGGATCGCCGAGCCCGACGCCGGCATCATCGTCAACGTCGGCCCCGTCCACCTCGAGCGGCTGGGTGCCCTCGAGGACGTCGCCGCCGCCAAGGCCGAGCTGATCCGCGACATGCCCGCCGGTGGGACCGCGGTGATCCCGGCCGGCGAGCCGCTGCTCGATCCCCACCGCCGCGACGACCTGAACGTGGTGACCTTCGGCGAGGGGGGCGACGTGCGCCTGCTCGAAGCCGACGGCGAGCGCGTGGTCATCGACGCGGCGGGCGAGCGCCTGGAGCTCGAGCTGTCCTTCACCCAGGCCCACAACCGCAGCAACGCGCTCGCGGCAGTCGCCGCGGCGCGGGCGATCGGAGTGCAGCCGTCGGGGCGGATCGACGTCCCCTTCTCGGCGCTGCGCGGCGAGCGGATCGATCTCCCCGGAGACGTCGCCGTCATCAACGACTGCTACAACGCGAATCCGATGTCGATGCGCGCCGCCCTCGACGAGCTCGCCATGAGCGCTTCCGGGCGGCGCGTTGCCGTGCTGGGCGACATGCTCGAGCTGGGCGCCGATGAGCGGGCGTTTCACGCCGAGGTCGGCGCCCATGCATCCGAGCGCGGGGTGGACATGCTCGTGAGCGTCGGGCCGCTCGCTGCCGCGATGATCGATACGTTCGACGGCGAGGCCCACGCGGTCGCCGACGCCGGTGAGGCCGCCGCGCTGGTCGGCGAGCTGCTGGCTCCCGGGGACACCGTCCTGGTCAAGGGCTCGCGCGGCGTGGGCCTGGAGGTGGTCGCCGAGGCGCTGGCCGCGGCGGCCGAGGCGCGCTGATGGGCGAGGTCCTGATCGCGGGCACGGCCTCGCTGCTGACCTGCATCTTCCTGTCGCCGAAGTTCATCTCCTTCCTGGCTGAGCGTGAGTTCGGCCAGAGCATTCGCGAGGAAGGCCCGGCCGGCCACCACGAGAAGGCCGGGACGCCGACGATGGGCGGCGTGATCATCTTCACCGCAATCGCCGCGCCGTTCCTGATCCTGTCCGATCGCTCGGCGCCGGCGCTCGGGGTGTTCGGAGTTGCCGTCGCATGCGCCCTGCTGGGCTTCGCCGACGACTACACGAAGATCATCAAGCGCCGCTCGCTCGGGTTGCGCGCGCGGACCAAGCTCATCGTCACGGTCGCGATCTCCATCGGCCTGTGGTGGGTCGCCACGGAGCAGGCGGGCCTGTCGAACACACTGCGCCTGCGCGTCGTCGACTACCAGGTGGACCTCGGGATCTTCTATCCCGTACTCATCTACCTCGTGGTCGCCGGGACCTCCTCGGCGGTCAACCTGACCGACGGCCTCGACGGCCTCGCCGCGGGCTGCGCGGCGATCGTCCTGCTGGCCTACATCGGGATCACCTTCATCACGACGGGCCAGAATGACCTCGCGCTCATCTCGTCGTGCCTGGTGGGCGGCTGCATCGGATTTCTCTGGTTCAACTCCTTCCCGGCCCAGATCTTCATGGGCGACACGGGCTCGCTGGGCCTGGGCGGAGCCATCGCCGGCCTCGCGGTGATGACCAAGACCGAGATCCTCCTGATCATCCTGGGCGGGATATTCGTCATCGAGGCGCTGTCGGTCGCGATCCAGGTCTTCTCGTTCCAGGCGTTTCGCAAGCGGGTGTTCCTGATGGCGCCCGTCCACCACCACTTCGAGCTCATGGCTTGGTCGGAGACGAAGATCATCCTGCGCTTCTGGATCGTCGCCGCGGCGTGCAGCGCGATCGGCTTCACGCTGTACCAGGCGTCGGTGACCTGAGCCGTCAGAGCGTCGGCGCGGCGGGGTCTACCTGATGGGCGGCGCTCAGCGCGCCGGCCAGGCTCGCGACGAGGAGGTCGCGCAGCTGCTCGCGGGTGAGATCGCGATGCTCGAGCCAGCGCGAGCAGGCGCCGTCCATGAACCACAGCCACCCGTGGACCGCCGTGCAGGCGGCGGCGGTGGGGTCAGCGCCCGCCGAGACGCCGCCGAGGATCAGCTGTGCCGTCTCCTCCCGCATGCGGGAGACGAGCGACTCGGCACCGTCGACGCTCGACGCGCTGGACAGAAGGGCGAGGTAGGACTCCGAGTGGGCCTCGATCCAGGCGAGGTAGGCGTCCAGCGAGGCGGACAGCTGCTCGGCCGGGGGGAGGGAGGCATCGGTCTGCGTCAGTGCGCGCAGCTCGGCGGCGGCCGTCGCCAGGGTGGCGTCGAAGAACTCGCGCTTGCTCGGGAAGTAGTGGTAGAGCAGCCCCTTGGAGATCCCGGCCGCGGCGGCGACGTCGGCATCGAGACCGCGTCATAGCCGCGCTCGGTGAAGAGCGCGGCGCCCGCGCGCAGGAGCTGCGCGCGCCGCTCGTCGACGCCGAGACGGGTAAAAGCAGGACCGGGGGACGAAACGGACACGCTCGGACCCTATCACGGTGTTGACCGATAGTCAGCCGTTGACTAGTGGTCAGCGAGGGTGCTACGGTCTCTGTTGACCTGTGGTCAGCAAGGGCCGCTCACGAACGGAGGAGCCGCACATGGAGACGAGGACGCCCGACCCGCCCGCGCCGCCCGACCTGAACGACGTCGCTGAGCGCCTGCTGGCTCTGGAGCGATGGGCCGGAGACATCTCGGCCTACCTCGCCGGTCAGGCCACCCCCGCCGCACAGCACCCTGCCGCCACGCGCGCGCCCGTCCGGACTCAGCCGCAGCCGCAGACGCCCGCGCCGACATCCGCGCCGACTTCCTTCCGGGCGCGCCCCGCGCGACCCCGCATCTCCCTGGAGGACCTGCTGGGCGGCCGCGTCCTGGGCTGGGCGGGTGGCATGGCGGTCCTGCTGGGGATCGCCTTCTTCGTCGCCATCGCCGTCAACCGCGGGTGGATCGATGAGGGGACGCGAATCGCGCTCGCGTTCGCCGCCTCCCTCGCTCTCCTGGCAGCGGGTGTCTGGCTCTACGAGCGCCGCGGTGCGACGCAGGCCGCCACGGCGACCACGGGGGCGGCCATCGCCGCCCTGTTCGTGACGCTGACCGCCGGGCGAACGCTGTATGAGCTCTATCCCGCGGTCGCCGGTCTCGCCGCTGCCCTTGCCGTCGGCGCGCTGGCCACGGCACTGGCCATCCGCTGGGACTCGCGGACGATCGGCGCCCTGGGGATCGTCGGCGCGTTGCTCGCCCCGGTTCTCGTGGATGCCGGGGCGGGGGGCGAGTCGGTGGCCTACCTGGCGATCGCGCTGTCCTCCGCGGTCGGTGTGCTCGTGTGGCGTCGCTGGGAGTGGCTGGGCGTGACCGCGCTCGCCGTCACGGCCCCGCAGCTGATCTCCTGGGCGCTGGATTCGCCGCCGGCGGGTGGGCTCGTGGCCGTCCCGCTCGGGTTCTGGGCGCTGTGGGCGCTCGCCGCGCTGGGTCACGAGCTGCGCGTCCCTGCGGCCGCCCTGCGCCCGTCGTCGTCGCTCGTCCTGGTCGGTGGCGGTCTGGCCGCCGCCGTCGCGGCCTACTGGGGTCTGCACGACGTCAACCATCCCGGGCTCGCCGACGCGACGGTCGCGGGACTCGCCGGGCTGAACATCGCGTGCGGGCTCGCCGCCCTACGGGCACGCCGGATCGCCCACGAGATCGGCCTGCTCCTGATCGCCGCCGGCATCGTGCTGGGCGACGTGGCCTTCGGCGCGGCCGCCTCGGGCCCGCTCGTCGCGATCGGATGGGCGGGCAGCGCGCTCGCGCTGGCCGGCCTCGCGCGCGTTGCCGCCGAGCGCGACCTCGAGGTCCTGCGCGTCGGGCTGGCGGGCCAGCTTGCGCTCTCCCTCGTTCACACGCTGACGATCGACGCCTCCCCGGCGGCGCTGGGCGACCCGGGCGACCTGGCGGGATCGCTCGCCGCGCTCACCGGCCTGGCGGTCGCGGCGTTCTGCTGCGCGCGCCTGGCCGCCCCCGAGGGCGTCGTGCGCATCGGGCTGGACGTCGTGGCGATGGCCGCCCTGGCCTACGCCGGCGCCTTCGCGCTGGACGGCGTCGCACTCGCGCTGGCCTGGGCCGCGCAGGGGCTGGCGCTGGCCAAGGTCGCCCAGCGCACGGACGACGAGCTCGCGGCGGGCGGCGCGGCTGCCTTCCTCGGGCTGGCGGCGGCCCATGTCCTCAGCTTCGAGGCGCCGCCGGAGGCGCTGGTCTCGGGCGTGGACGACCTAGGGGCCGCCGTGCTTGGCCTGGGCGCCTTCGCCGGCGCCTGCCTGGCCTGCGCCCGGCTGGCACGGTCGCGCCTGGATGCGGCGGTACCGGTCCTTCAGGGGACCGCCGCTGCCGCGCTCGTGTACCTCGGCTCGGTGGCCATCGTCGACGCGTTCGCGTCCGGCGGGGTCCCGGCGACGGCGGGCCTTGACGGCCTCGGCGCCGAGCAGCAGGGCCAGGTCGCGCTGAGTGCCTTCTGGGGCCTCACCGGGCTCGGGGCGCTGATCGCCGGTCTCGTCCGCGATCGCCGCGAGGTGCGGCTGGCCGGCTTCGGGCTCCTGGTGCTCGCGCTGGTGAAGGTGTTCGCGTTCGACCTGACCGCGCTGGACTCCGTGTACCGCGTTCTGTCGCTGGTGGCGCTGGGCCTCCTGCTGCTCGTCGGCGCGTTCGCCTACCAGCGCATGCGCCCCGGTGACGGCCCGTCATCGCCCGGGGGTGACGCGCCGCGCGGTACCTGAGCGGTCGCTCCGTCGGTCGCGTCGCTCAGACTGCGGGTGTGAAGCCCCGTCCCGCTCTGCCCGGTGGGCCCTACCTGGTCGTCGGCCTGGCCCGCTCGGGCCAGGCCGCGGCGCTGGCGCTGCGCGCCCGCGGGGAGGAGGTGATCGGAGTCGATGCGGGCGCTCCCGAGGGCACGGGCAGGCTTCGCGACGCGGGCGTCGAAATGCTGGTGGACACGCACGGCGAGGAGCTCCTCGACCGCGCCCGGACGCTCGTCAAGAGCCCCGGGGTCCCGGCGCAGGCGCCGGTGGTCCGGGCGGCGCTGGAGCGGGGGACCGCGGTGATCGGGGAGCTGGAGCTGGCCTGGCGACTGATCCCCAACGAATTCATCGCGGTGACGGGCACCAACGGCAAGACCACGACGACGGAGCTGATCAAGCACATCCACCGCGAGGCGGGACTTCCCGCGGCGGTGGCCGGCAACGTCGGGACCGCGCTCGCCTCGCTGGCCGGCGCCGTGGCGCCGGAGACGACGATCGTCTGCGAGACCTCGTCGTTCCAGCTCGAGGACGCCGCGGACTTCGCGCCCGAGG
>Ga0136612_10000289_pt1 | contig 16714 bp, 13 predicted proteins | sample AntDryUQ224A2306_2_FD_106644 | JGI IMG/M metagenome (GOLD analysis project Ga0136612, IMG submission 106644) | Polar desert sand microbial communities from Dry Valleys, Antarctica - metaG UQ224A (23.06) | ecosystem: Environmental > Terrestrial > Soil > Desert | place: Antarctica: Dry Valley... | reverse complement strand
TACTCCTTCTGCGGCGGGCTGGCCACTGCGATGGACTCGACGCCGGCGATCTGGGCTGGCACGACGTTCATCACGACGCTGGACAGCAGCGGCGCCAGTCCGCCCGGAACGTAGAGCCCGACCCGGCCAACCGCGATCCAGCGTTCAGTGACCGTGCCTCCGGGGACGATCTCGGTCGTGACGTCACGGCGCCGCTGATCAACGTGCACCCGGCCGACCCTTGCGATCATCTCGTCGAGCGCCGCGCGCAGCTCATCTGAACAGTCGGCCAGCGCCGCATCTAGAGCCCGCGGCGCTACGGCGATAGACTCCAGGGCAACTCCGTCGAGCCGATGCGTGATCTCTCGTACGGCGTCCTCACCCCGGAGTCGGACGTCCTCGCAGATCGGTGCGACGACGGCCAGCGCAGCGTTGATGTCGATGTCGGCGCGCGGAAGCAGACCGGCCAGTGCTCGGCGTGCGGGCATAGCAGCACCGCGCAGGTCCAGCCGGTTCAGCATTGGGCGAACTCCTTCCGACCTCGCGCGCCTGATCCCAGGGTAGTGAGCCTGGTGCCTCGGAGCCGGACTGGCGGCGCTGGTCTCGGCACTACGCTGGCTTCGTGGAGCGAGCGAGCGCGAGAATCCCGCTCTTTCCCTTGGGAAGCCCGCTTTTTCCTGGCATGGTGCTGCCGCTGCATGTCTTCGAGGAACGGTATCGACTGCTGGTCGAGGATCTGCTGGCCCTTCCTGACGGTGCCAGCCGCCGCTTCGGGGTGGTGGCTATTCGGCAGGGCTGGGAGGTCGGCAGCGGCGCCTTCGGGAATTCCGAACCCGCCCTCTACGACGTAGGTTGTACCGCGACCGTACGTGCGGTCAGTAGGCGCGCGAATGACCGATTCGACGTCGTCGCAGTCGGCACGGATCGCTTCAGAGTCTTGCAGATGCAGCGCGGTCTGGCGGCCTACCTGCAGGCAGACGTCGACTGGCTGCCGGGGCCGGACACCGATGCCGACACTGTGCCTGAGGCTGCCGCGTTCGCCGCTGTGGTCGGCCAGCTGTTCCTGCGCTACATCTCCCAAGTGGCAAGCCTGCATGGCACGAAGATCGAGCTCCCGGAACTTCCCGAAAGCCCTCGTGAGCTGTCCTACCTGGTGGCCGCGGGCGCGTTGCTCACAGCCGAGGACCGTCAGGCACTGCTGGTCGAGGACCTGACGTCGGCACGATTGGCGGCACAGTCAGGTTTGCTGCGCCGTGAGCTGACGGTGCTGGCGAGCCTGCGCGCGGTCCCAGTTCCGTTGGTGCAGCTGGCTGTTCCGTCGAGTATGAATTGAAGTGTGCCGGCCCGGAGCGTCGCAGATCATCACTGGATGCGAAGCACACCTGGATCATGTAGCTCAGCGCGGACAGGAACGCTCCGATGACAAGAACCGGGATTGCCCCCAACTGCAATGCCGGGGTCACGATGGTCCCGATCTGAGCCGTTTGCGCCTCCGATGGTCCGGTTTCCAGGAGTTCCCCGGTCTGCCAGGCCACCATGGCCGCGACGACCATGCCCGTGGCCAAGCCGAGAACGATGCCAACGCCCCGGACTCGCAACAACCACCACACCAGGACCGCTGCCAGCACGCCGAGCAGTCCGGTGAGAATCAGAAGCCAGGTGTCAGCCCCGATCACAGCCTCGGACTGAGGTTCGACAGCTCGAAAGCCACCTTCCACGACCTCGTACTCCCGCCGCGGTGCCAGGCTCAGCCAGAGCAGGCCGACCGGGATACCGGCCGCGGCCAGGACGAGCACCAGCCAAAGCACGGTGCGGACTTCGTCGCTGGCGATCCGTAGTCCTGCATACCAAGGGGGCATGGCTACCGGCGCGGCCTGGTGGTCGGGTGACCAAGCGGGCGGCGCAGCGAGGCCAAACACAGGGCAAACCCTACGTCGTTGGTGGATCTGCTTGCTGAAGGCGGGGGTTAGCCGGGGCTGGCCACCGGCTGTCTGCGCTGCCGCAGGACGTGCTCCACCAGTTCGATCAGCGTCTGCTTGACGGCTTCGCGTTGGCGAGCGTCGGTGAGCACGACCGGGACGTCGGGATCTATGGACAGCGCCTCACGTACGTCCTCGGCGCGGTGCCGGGCAACACCGTCAAAACAGTTCACGGCGACGACGTAGTTCAAGCCGCGGTCCTCGACGAAGTCCACCGCAGCGAAGCAGTCAGCCAGCCGCCGGGTGTCCACCAGGACAACCACTCCGATCGCGCCTCTCATCAAGTCGTCCCACATGAACCAGAAGCGATGCTGTCCCGGGGTTCCGAATAGGTAGAGGATCAGTTCCTCGCCCAGGGACACCCTGCCGAAGTCCATCGCAACGGTTGTCGTCCCTTTGTCCGGCGTGGAGCCGAGGTCGTCAAGGCCGGCCGACGCCTCGGTCATCAGGGCCTCGGTCCGCAGCGGCGTAATTTCGGAGACGGCGCCGACGAAGGTCGTCTTTCCGACCCCGAAACCGCCGGCTACCACGATCTTCGCCGAGGATCGATTGGCCGGCCGCGCATCGGGGACTGTCGGCATAGCTGGCGCTGCGGGCGTCCGACCTTGCCGCGGCCAGACCGGCCCAGTCACAGCAGCCGCCGCCGGCTGGCCACGTGCGCCCTCATAGCTGGCGAAGTCCACTGAGCACCTTCTCCAGCAACGCGACCTCGGGCTGGCCGGTGGCATCTCCGGCCGTGGTGTGTACGGTCACCAATCCGACCCTGGCCATGTCTCCCAACAGGACCCGTGCCACGCCCAATGGCAGGGTCAACCTCGCGGCCACCTCTGCCACCGACTGAACCTGACGGCAGAGATCGGCAATCGGGCGATGCTCGGGGTTCATCCGTGCGTCGTCGCTGACGGCACCGTCGACGGTCGTGACCAGCGCTTCGATCGGCAAGTCGTAGTCCGATCGCGTCCGGCCGCGCGTCCGCGCGTACGGGCGGACGATCGGGGTCGAGTCGTCGGAGGGCAGTTCCATCAAACACCGCTCACGGCCAACTCCTACCCGGCGATCTCACGCAGTTGTGAGCGCAGAGCCGGTGTGAGCAACTGCCCGGCCCGATCCACGAGCAACGCCATTTCGTACCCGACCAGGCCCAGGTCACAGTCGGGGGCAGCGAGTACTGCCAGGCACGAGCCGTCCGAGATAGACATCAACAGCATCGCGCCGCGCTCCATCTCCACCGCCGTCTGGACGACCTCGCCACCATCGAAGCAGCTGGAGGCGCCCTGGGTAAGACTGATCAAGCCAGAGGTGACCGCGGCCAACTGATCCGCGCGGTCCCGGGGAAGGGCCTGTGACGAGGTCAGCAACAGGCCGTCGGAGGACACGACGACGGCGTGGGCTACGCCAGAAACGCGTTCGGCGAAGTTGCTGACCAGCCATCCGAACTGTCCGGGGTGGGTGGCTGGCTCCTGGTACTCGGTCGTCATTGTCGCTCCTGAGAGGTCGGTACCTCGCCGTGCCGGCCCACTTCGTTCCGCCTCGGTTCGCCCATCGAGAGCTCGGCGTCTTCCATGGGCGAGGAGTGCCGACCGCGGCGGGTGCCACGTTGATAACTGCTCAGGTTGCCGCGAACACGTTCCGCGTCGCGGAGCAGCGTGACGTTGTTCATCCGGCCGGCGGCGGATGGACTGGTCTCGGCGGCCGGCCTCGCCGTACCGCCAGGGACGAGGTGCGCACGTGGCCGACGCCGCGGAAGCCCCGCACGAGTGGTGCCAGCATCGACCGGCGTACGCAGCTGTTCTGCTGCCTGCCAGCCCTGGTCTGCCGAAGAGCCGAAGTCCGAAGCCGGACCTTCGAAGTCGACAAGACTATTCCGGTCGGATTCGCCGCTGTCCGCCGCGCCACTTACAGCGGCTGGCTTCTGACTGAACCATGCCGAGCGCATCTCCTGGAAGATCGGTGTTCCCTCCCCCTGTCCCTGGCTCAGCGAGTCCGCCGTTGGCAGGGTCGCGAAGAAATCCGTGGTATGAGCGTCGCCCGGCTCAGCAGTCTGACTGGAGGCGAACAAGTCCAGACCGGCTTGGCTGCGGCTGGAGACCGCATCCAGCGAGAAGTCCAATGCCTGGGTGATCGCCGCGTCGAACTGGGCGCTGTTGCCGGTTCCGTTCGATGCAGCAGCTATCCCGGCAGGAACCATCGCACCGTTACGGCCGTTATCGGCCGCCTGTCCCGGCCGGGCCGGCGCAACGGCACCGCTCGGCGCTGCATCGAACATTGCACCGACCCCCGAAACGGCCGTCGATCCGTTGGCGACGGCGGCTGGTTGGCCGACCTGTGCGGGGCGCTCGACCTCTGGCGAGATCAACCCGTTGGGCACCGAGACGGCGGCGGTCAGACCGCCTTCGGAGCCGGTCGCCTGCATGCGCACAGAGATGCCGTGCCGAGCTGCCAGCCGACCTACGACGAACAGGCCCATGTGTCGAGAGACCGAGACGTCGACCATCGGGGGCGTGGCAAGACGATCGTTGATCGCATTGCGTTGCGTTGCTGACATCCCTACACCTGTGTCGCGGATCTCGATGAGCATGCCGCCGTCGGGCTCTAGCGAGCTGGACAGAACTACCTGCGCGTCCTTGGGCGAGAAGTTCGTGGCGTTGTCGAGCAGCTCAGCAGTCAGGTGCACCAGGTCGTTGACGGCAACACCGACGATCGCGGCGTTGGGAACACTCTCGATCGTGATCCGCTGATACTCCTCGATCTCGGAGATCGCCCCGCGCAGGACGTCGAGGATCGGGCGAGCCGCTCCGGTGCGCTGGCGGGTCTCCGAGCCGGCCAGCACCAAGAGGTTCTCGTTGTTACGGCGCATCCGAGTCGCCAGGTGGTCCAGCCGAAAGAGTTCGCCCAGGGCCTCAGGGTCGCGTTCACCACTTTCCAGAGCATCGATGATCCGCAGCTGACGTTCGACCATGCCCTGGCTGCGCCGGGAAAGGTTGACGAACATGTCGTTGACGGTGCTGCGCATCATGGCTTGTTCGGTAGCCAGTCGCACGGCCTCTCGATGCACCTCGTCGAAGGCCCTGGCCACCTGCCCGATGTCCTCGCTGGTGTCCAGCGCCATCGGCTCGGCACGTACGTCGTCCTTCCAGCCACCAGGCCGGCGCAACTGCTCGACCAGCGCCGGTAGCCGCCGCTGCGCCACGTCGAGTGCGCCGGTGCGCAGGGCCAGCAACGGTCGCAGTACCGAACGGGCGACCATCACGAGCAGGATCAATGTGAAGAGCAGCAGCAGCGCCACGACGGAGGCGTCTCGGATGGTATTGGTCACCGCCTCATCGCTGGCTGCCGAGGTCGCCGTCTCCAGGTCATCGCTCAGGGACGATTCGACTGTGAACAGCATGTTGCCAACTGCAGTTGCGGCCTCGTCCCAGGCGACCGCGATGCTGTCCAGGCCTTCCGGAATTGGAAACTCCCCCAAGCCGATGAGTAGCAGCCGCTCCCGATCTGAGATCGCAGCTCCGCGGTAGGCGCTGAAGTAGACCTGCCGCTGCGCGGATGTGATCGAGGTCTCGGAGAAATTGCGGATGGCCGCGTCGAAGGCGGCTTCGGTGCTGCGCAGTTGGGAGACCTGCACCGAATTCGTGGTGGCTCCCAGGCTCGCTGCCAGCAGAACCGCATGCTGCACGGACAGCTGCTCCTTGGACTCAGCCATGTAGGAGATCGCGGTGGCAGCGTCGTCTGCGGCGGCGGCTGTTCCGGACAGTGCTATCCGATTGAAGCGCAGCAGCGTCGCGATGACCTCGCTGTAGCGACCGATGGCGAGATCTACCGACGTGCCGGGCGCGACCACAAGTTCCCGAACGGTGGACAGGGAGTCGAGTCGGTTCAGCACATCCCGGTAGGCGTCGGCTGGCACCTCCTCCAGCGCCTCAGGGGTCGACTCCAGATCTCGCATTTCGGCGATCTCGGTGTCCACCAGTTGGATCTGCTGCTCGACGAGGGCGCGCTGTTCCAGAGCTTCGGTGGCTGCAGCTGCGGCGGCCAGATGCCGCTCGGTCTGTAACTCATCGACGACGGTCGAGACCCGTTCACTGAGCGCTACCTGACCCTGCACCGTCGCCAAGGACTGAATTTCGCCAACCGACGAGGCGACCCGAAGCCCGCCCAGAACCCCGGCCAGAACCAGCGGGATCACCAGCAAGATCACCAGCCTGGATCTCAGCCGCCAATTGCGCAGTCTCCAGCCGCCGGTATGCGAGCGCGTTGCGCTAGTTTCCGCCTCGGCATGAAACCGAGCACCGACGGGTTTCCCGCCGTAGATGTTGGCCTGCTCGCCGCGGGCAGGGGGGACGGATGGCGCCGCGGTCTGAGTCCCGGGACCGTGCGGAAACCGGGCAGCGACCGGTCGAACTCCGCCTGCGTCAGAGCCGGCACTGTCCCCGGCCGCGCGTCGTTTTTCCGGTGCTGTCTTTTTCTTGCGCTGGATAGGCGAGCGGGACACGGCTAGAGGCTACCTAACTAAGGGAGGCTCACCCGAGCGGTTACGCAGAGTTTACTCCGTCAACCGTCGGTGCTTCTGGCGATGGCCGGCGGCTGAGTTACATCAGAGCGACGCTGGCCGGCCCCAGCAGGGCCTTGATCTCGCCCATCAGCGAGGCGGTCGGGCTCACCCGCAGGCCCTGGTCAAGGCGGAGCACCGTCTCTCGGCCGCCGTTGAGCAACCGGAGCCGGACTTCCGTCGTGCCCGGGTGGGTCCCGAGCACCTCACGCAGCCGGGCAACGATCGGTGGGGTGCACCGGGCAGCGGCCATCGAGACCATGACCGGACCGCGCGCAGCCTGGGAGATGTCCGGGACGCTGACCTCCTGCACGATGATCTTCGGCGTTTCCTCGCGCCGGTCCACCCGGCCACGGACGGTGAGGATCGCGTCGTTGGCCAGATCGAGGCTCACCTTCGCGTAGGTCTGCGGAAAGACCATGAGGTCGATCGCCCCGCCCATGTCCTCCAGGTTGGCAGAGGCCATTGGCGCCCCCGCCCTAGTCGTGCGCAGGGTGAGGCCGGACAGCAGTCCGGCGATCGTGACGAAGGCGCCGTCCTCGACCTGACCGGTCTGGATGTCGGCGATCTTCACCTCGGCATGGGCGGCGAGCACGTGTTCGAGCCCGAGCAAGGGGTGATCGGAGACGTAGAGGCCCAGCATGTCCCGCTCGAAGGCGAGTCGTTCGCGTTTGTCCCAGTCGGCCGCCGGCACCGGCAGGTCCATCATCGCTGCGTTCGCACCGTCGTCATCGACGGCATCCGCGAACAGGTCGAACTGGCCGACTGCCTCGGCCCGCTTGACATCGAGGACCATGTCCACGGCCTGCCCGTGCACGGTGAGCAGCCCTTGGCGCGAATGCCCGAGCGAGTCGAAGGCTCCGCCCTTGATCAAGGACTCCAGCACCTTCTTGTTACAGACGACCGCATCGACCTTGCGCAGAAAGTCAAAGAAGTCGCAGAAATCTCCTGATTCCGCTCGGGCCCGTTCGATACACGCGACGACATTGCGCCCGACGTTGCGGATGGCGCCGAGCCCGAACCGGATGTCGCCGCCGACCGGGGCGAAGTCCGCAGCCGAGGAGTTGACGTCCGGTGGGAGCACGGTGATGCCCATCCGACGGCACTCCCCGAGATAGACCGCCATCCGGTCCTTGTCGTCGCGCATCGAGGTGAGCAGCGCCGCCATGTAGGCCGCCGGATAGTTCGCCTTGAGGTAGGCCGTCCAGTAGGAGACGAGGCCGTAGGCCGCAGTGTGGGACTTGTTGAACGCGTAGTCGGAGAACGGTACGAGGATCTCCCAGAGCGCCGTGATGGCCTGCACCGAGTACCCGTTCGCGGCGCCGCCGGCCAAGAACTTGCCCTGCTGGGCGTCCAGTTCGGACTTCTTCTTCTTGCCCATCGCCCGGCGCAGCAGGTCGGCCTCGCCCAGGGTGTAGCTGGAGATCTTCTGGGCGATTGCCAGGACCTGTTCCTGGAAGACGATCAGCCCGTAGGTCTCGCCGAGGATGTCGGCCAGTGGCTCGGCGAGCTCGGGATGGATGGCCTCGACTGACTGGCGCGCGTTCTTGCGGTCGGCATAGTCATTATGGGCGTTGGCACCCATCGGGCCGGGCCGGTACAGCGCCAGGACGGCGGCGATGTCGACGAAGGAGTCCGGACGCAGGGAGCGCAGCAGGGCCCGCATCGGCCCGCCGTCCAGCTGAAACACCCCCAGGGTGTCACCGCGACTGAGCAGTTCGTAGGTGGCCTGGTCGTCGAGGACCAAGGTCGACAGGTCCAGGACCGGGCCGCTGTCAGCGGCGATCGCGTTGACCGCATCGTCGAGGATTGTGAGGTTGCGCAGCCCGAGGAAGTCCATCTTGAGCAGTCCGAGGGTTTCGCAGGTCGGGTAGTCGAACTGCGTGATCACCGCGCCGTCGGCCTCACGGCGCATTATCGGGATCAGGTCGATCAGCGGTTGGCTTCCGATCAACACACCGGCCGCGTGTACCCCCCACTGCCGCTTGAGACCCTCGAGACCGAGCGCCTGGTCGACGATCTCCTTGGCGTCAGCGTCATCCTCGTACCGCTTGCGGAAGTCGGCCGCCTCGCGGTAGCGAGCATCGGCGGGGTCGAAGACGCCCGACAGGGACATGTCCTTGCCCATGACCGGAGCCGGCATCAGTTTGGTCAGCTGCTCACCCAGGGTGAACGGCTTGTCCATCACCCGGCAGGCGTCCTTGATCGCGGCCTTGGCCTTGATCGTGCCGTACGTCACGATCTGGGCGACCCGATCCTCGCCGTACTTGTCCGAGACGTAGCGAATCACTTCGCCACGCCGCCGCTCGTCGAAGTCGATGTCGATATCGGGCATCGACACGCGTTCGGGATTGAGGAAGCGCTCGAAGAGCAGTCCGTGCTCCAACGGGCACAGGTCGGTGATCTGCAGTGCGTAGGCCACGATAGATCCGGCCGCCGAACCGCGACCCGGTCCGACCCGGATCCCGGCATCCCGGGCGAATCGGATGAAGTCAGCGACGACCAGGAAGTACGCCGGAAACCCCATCTGGCAGATGACGCCCAGCTCGTAGTCAGCGCGCCTACGGGCCTTGTCGGTGATGCCGTTGGGGTAGCGCAGATGAAGACCCCCCTCAACCTCCTTGACCAGCCATGACTCCTGGGACTCGCCCTCGGGTACGTCGAAGCGCGGCATGAGGTCGACACCCTCGGCGAAGGTGACCGCAGCACACTTCTCGGCGACAACCAGCGTGTTGTCGCACGCCTCCGGGTGCTCGCCGAACAGCGCCCGCATCTCGGCCGGGGACTTCAGATAGAAGCTGTCGCCGTGAAATCTGAGCCGCTTGGCTTCAGCCAGCTTGGAGCCGGTCTGAATACACAGCAACGCGTCGTGCGCCTTCGCATCGTGCTGATGGGTGTAGTGCAGGTCGTTGGTCGCCAGCAGTGGCAGGGTCAGCTCCTCGGCGATCCGGAGCAGGTCCTTGCGGGTGGAGCGCTCGATCTCGAGGCCGTGCTCCATCAGCTCGACGTAGAAGTTGTCCTTGCCGAAGATGTCTCGGAAGTCCGCGGCGGCGGCCAATGCCTTGTCGTACTTGCCGGCCCGCAACCACATGTTGACCTCGCCGGACGGGCAGCCCGTGGTCGCGATCAGGTCCCTGCCGTACCGCTCGAGCAGATCCCGGTCGAAGCGCGGCTTGCGGTACTGCCCCTCCAGGCTGGCCAGCGAGGAGATCCGGAACAGGTTGTGCATCCCTACCGTGCTGGTTGCCAGCATGGTCATGTGACAGAACGCCGACTTGCCTCGGTTGGAGCCCCCGTCCCCGGGCTCTTCCACAATCGAATCTCCGAAGTCGAAGGGTTGGCGGTCGAAGCGGCTTCCGGGCGTGTAGTAGCCCTCCATACCGATGATCGGTTTGATCCCGGCAGCCGTTGCCTGACGGTGGAAGTCATAGGCGCCAAAGACGTTGCCGTGATCGGTCATCGCGATCGCGGGCATTCCCATGCGCTTGGTCTCGGCGAACAACTCCGGCAGCTTTGCCGCGCCGTCGAGCATGGAGTACTCGGTATGCACATGGAGGTGCACGAACTGATCCGAGTGACCCATCGCGGCCTGGTACCTCCTTCTCGATCGGACCGAGAGGGAAGGTGCTCGGTGCGGGGCGGAGCAGTGATTGTCGCGCTCTGCCTTTGTAGTCCACTCGACCGACACTCGGTTAGCCAGGTTCCTCCAATCGCTCCCGGCATCAACCGCGGTCAGAGCCGCTTCGCGAAGCCGTACTCGATCGATTGCGACGGGTCGTGCAGTGCCCGTTCCTGTCCGGTCCGCTGATATCCGAGACTCTCATAGAGGCGGTGCGCGTCCAGGAAGCGGGTATCGCTCCACAGAACCACCGCGGCCGCCGCCCGCTCGCGACCGCTGGTCTCGACCAGGGCCACCAGACGCCGGCCCAGGCCCTGGCGCCGGCCGTCCGCGCTGACGTAGAGATTCTTCAGTTCGATCCGGTCCTCGCCGACCGGACCCCAGCCGACACACGCTGCCAGCCCGACTCCGCTGGGCTGGGCGAGGACCCAGAACTGACCACCGATCGCCGCGTAGTAGCTCGCCGGCGCGGCCATCCAGGCATCGATCCCTTCGAGGTCGAGCACGCACCCGTCGTACTCGGCGAAACAACCTCCGATCAGTTGCTGCACACCGGCGGCATCGCTGTCGGCTGCAGTACGCAGATCTCCGGGCCACGGCGGGTTGCGTCCATCGGTCATGGGCGACGTCGGAAATCGATGGGTCGGGTGTCGTTGCGGCCGGGCGCGTCACCGTCCTCCGCAGCTTGCGCCGAGGCATCCGAGCCGGCCGCGGGAGAGGGGGTCGCCGCGGCCCCCGCTCCGGGCATGACGTCTGCCGGAACACTCAGGAAACGGAGATCGATGAGGGCGTGCAACAGGATCGGCACCAGCAGAGAGCCGGTATCGAGGTAGACCGCAGCCAGGACAGCGCCCAGAAGACCCGTGGTCAGGATCCCGGCCAGCCCTTGATAGGCGTGGGCCAGGCCGAACGCGACGCCGGCCAGCACGATCAGACCCCACCACGGCAGGGCAGGGGCAAGCGCTGCCAGCATGGCGATACCGAAGCCGCGGTAGACCACCTCTTCGGCAATCCCGGCGGTCAACGCGACCACGGAGAACAGCCGCCGCTCGGAGCCCGTACGAGGCAGCAAAGACCCGACCGAGCGCAGCGCCGCGGATTCAGATCCGGCCTCGCGCAATACCCCGGTACGCAGCGCACGCACCGACAGCACGGTCACCGCAAGGATGACGACTACCACGAAGCCGGTGACCAAGCCGATCCGATCCGGCCAGCGCAGGCCGAGTTCCGACCAGCCGACCCGGGCCGCCACCAGGGAGACCGCGGCCACGATGACCACCAGGCCCCACTCGAGGAGAAGTAATCGCCCGTACAGCCAGCGTCGTGCTTCCGGGGCCACACGCACCGCTGCCTCGAACCGGCGGTGCAGGACCCAGCCGACGAACGGCTCCCCAAGCACGAGATAGGCACCGATCATCAGCGCGGCAAGGGTCGCGGGGGCGAAATCGGCCAGCGAGTCCGGCAACCAGGTCATTGCTGGTCCGCCTCGCTCGCTCCGCTCACCGGTCGGTCCGCTCCTTGCTCGTCCCTCGCTGCGATGCTCCCGCCATCTCGGCTCATGAGCCGCCGGTCCGCCAAGGTGTCCAAGGCGGCGGCCAGATCGGCCGGATACGGACTGTTGTAGATCACCGGCGCGCCAGTCGCCGGATGAGCAAAGCCGAGCCGTACGGCGTGCAACCACTGCCGGGACAGTCCCAGCCGGGCGGCCAGTTTCGGGTCGGCACCGTAGATAGCGTCTCCCACGCAGGGATGACGCAACGCTGCCATGTGCACCCGGATCTGGTGCGTACGACCGGTCTCCAGCCTGATGTCGAGCAGGCTGGCCGCCGGGAACGCCTCGATCGTCGAATAGTGCGTCACCGACGGGCGTCCGCCTGCGACGACACCGAACCTCCAGTCGTGCGTCGGATTCCGGTCGATCGGTGCATCGACCGTGCCGGTACTCGGGTCCGGATGGCCTTGGACCAGCGCGTGATAGCCCTTGTCCACTCTGCGGTCCTTGAAGGCGCGCTTGAGTGCGGTGTAGGCCGACTCGGTCCTGGCCAGGACCATCAGCCCGGTGGTCCCGGCGTCGAGGCGGTGCACGATGCCTTGCCGCTCATCGGCTCCGCTACTTGCCATCACGTAGCCCATTGCGGCCACCCCGCTGGTCACAGTCGGACCGGTCCAGCCTGGGCTCGGGTGTGCGGCGACGCCGACTGGCTTGTCGACAACCAGGATCTCGTCGTCGACGTAGATGATGCTCAGCCCGTTCACGGGCTCCGGTGGCGCTGGTCCGGCGGGCGGACCGGGCAGACGCACCTCGAGCCAGGCACCGGCTGCCACCCGGTCGCCCTTGCCCCGGACCCGGCCCTCCAGGCTCACCTCTCCGGCATCGGCCAACTCGGCGGCCGTCGTGCGGGAGAGACCGAACAGCCGGGTCAGGGCCGCATCGACGCGCAGACCGGCCAGCCCTTCGGGTACGGGCAGTCCGCGCAACTCGGTCGATTGCAATTGCTGGCTCGCTTCGCTCGCGTTCGCTCCGCTCCTCGCTCGCTGGCGCTCGCTACGATGCTCACTCACGTTTGACAGTGTGCCGAACTCGGCTGACTCGCGCGCGTGTGCAGCCACGTGACCGACCTCAGTAGGTGGGGGTCCCGTCGAAGTCGCGTCCGCGGAAGGCCATCACGACGCCGAGGAGCCCGCCGCAGACGATCGCCGAGTCCGCCACGTTGAAGATCGGCCAAACCTGACCTGCCGGGTCCAGGATGCTGAGAAAGTCGACCACGCCGCCTCGGAACACTCCGGGCGATCGGAAGATCCGATCCACGAGATTGCCCAGCGCGCCGCCGACGACCAGTCCCAACGCCCACGCCCAGCCGGCCGAACGCAGCCGAGGCGCGATCCGCAAGATCACCACGATCACGCCGGCCGCCACCAGGGTGAAGACGACGGTCATCCCCTGTGCGAGCCCGAAGGCCGCGCCGGTATTGCGCACCTCGGTGAGGTAGATCAATCCTCCCAACAGCTTCAGCGGAGGCTGCTCGGACAGAGTTGCGACCACCAGAACCTTGCTCGCCAGGTCGAGGACGAAGATGACTGCTCCCACGGTGAGCAGCAGGCCCAGGCGGCGCGGCCGCTCGGCCACACCTGGCTCGCCGTCGGCAGCTCCGCCGCCGTCGTCCCTGGCCGGCTCGGTGTTCATGTCTCAGCCTCGCATGCCGTCAGCAAGGATCGGCCGCGGCCTGTCTCGGATCAGCGCCGCTCTTCACGTTGCTTGCAAGCCAGGCACAGGGTGGCGCCGGGAAATGCCTGCAGCCGCGCCTTGGCGATCGGCTCCCCGCAGCGCTCGCACCGTCCGTAGCTTCCATCGGCGATGCGGGCCAGAGCATGCTCGATCTGGGTGATCAGGTCCAGGCGGTTGTTGGCCAAGGACATCTCATGTTCGCGTTCGAAGGTTTTGCTGCCCGCGTCGGCCTGATCGTCGCCCGAGCCGTCGCTCACGGTCTGTTGCAGGTCGGTCAGCGTGACCATCGTTTCTTCGTACTCGCTGCGCAGTTGGCTGAGCTCGGCCTCCAGGGTCTTACCTACCGCGCGCAGTTCCTTGGCGGCCCACCCCGAGACCGGCTTTCCCGACGCCGCAGTCGTGGCTTTGATCTTTTTCGCGGTTGCGCTCTTGGCCGGGCTCGCCGAACGGGCCGAGCCGCTGGCGGCCGCGCGCTTGGCCGGAGCGGCTTTGGTCGCAGGAGACTTGGCAGTCGCCTTGGCCCTCTTGCCCAGCGGTCTCCTCGAGTTCGCCTTCTCGGCGGCAGGCTTCGCGACACTTACCCTGGTTGGCTTCTTCGGTACAGCCTTGCTCGCCGAAGGAGCCTTCTTCTGCGTTGTCGTCGCTGTCGGGACCGGCGCCTTGGAGGCCGGTGTGGCCTTCCTGGTCACTGCGGCCCTGTTGGTCGCGGCGGCCTTCTTGGTCGCGGCGGCCTTCTTGGTCGCGGCGGCCTTCTTGGTCACTGCGGCCTTCTTGGCAGGTGCCTTCTTCGCTGCGGCCACCCGGCACACTCCATCGCTGATCGGTCACCCCGCCGACGATCGCGGTCGGCAGCGGGCACGTGGCGAGCCACCCTAGCCGAGTCTCCTGGCCGTATGACGTGGGCGCACCGAAGGGCCTCGACCCAGTCGGTTGCGGTTCAGTCCATGAGCCGGCTACCCGCCTCACCGCGCCAGCGCGCCAATCGGCCGGCTCGACTGACTGCACGCAGCCGGCGCATCGTGTCCTCGCGCGACCCGATGGTGGTGACGACGAGGAGCTGATCGCCACGGGAGAGCCGGGTGGATGTGTCCGGCACGAAGGAGTGGCCGTCCCGTACGAGCAGGGTCAGCGCGGCGTCCGGTGGCAACCGGAGTTCGGAGACATATACGCCATGTAGCCGCGAGGCTTCCGGAATGGTCAGCTGCAGCAACTCGGCGTGAAGTTCCTCCAATGTGGAGGATTCAACGTCGACCTCACGTTCAGACAGCGGGGTGGACAGTCGCAGCCAGCGCGCGACGGTGGGCAGCGTGGTGCCCTGGACGACGGTAAAGACAACGACGAGGACGAACACCGCGTCGAAGATGCGTTCGGAACCGTCGACCGCCAACGAGATGGGGATGGTCGCCAGCACGATCGGCACTGCTCCGCGCAGACCCGCCCAAGACAGAAACGCCTGTTCTCGCCAGGGAACCTTGAACCAACAGACCGACAGGAACACCGACACCGGGCGGGCCACCAGGAGCAGGGCAAGGCCGACGAGGATCGCCGGGCCGAGAACGCCGAGCAGCCGATCGGGGCTGGCCAGCAATCCCAGCAGGACGAACAACCCGATCTGGGCGAGCCAGGCCAGCCCCTCGGCGAAGCCGAGGGTTGCTGACCGGTGCGGAAGGGCGGAGTTGCCCAACACCAGACCGCAGACATAGACCGCGAGAAAGCCCGAGGCGTGCGCGACCGTCGCAGTGGCGTAACCGGTCAGACAGAGGGCCACGGTGGCCAGCGGATACAAACCGGAGACGGGCAGCGCGCTTCGGCGCAGCAGCCACGCACCGGCCATCCCGATCAGGATGCCGATTGCCGCACCGGCGAGAAGTTCGAACGAGATCAACCCGAGCAAGGACGGGATGGACGGGCTGTCCGAGGAGTTCAGGGCTTGCGACAGCGCGACAACCAGAATGACGGCAGGAGCGTCGTTGAACCCACTTTCCAGCTCGAGCGTCCCAGTCACCCGGGCCGGCAGACCGAGTCGACGCAGGCTGGCGAAGACGGCCGCCGCGTCGGTCGAGCTGACCACCGCACCGAAGAGCAGGGCAGTGGGCAGATCGACCCCGAAGACCATGATCGCCACGCCTGCCGTGATCGTCACGCTGACTCCGACCCCCACCGTGGACAGCACCACGCCCTGAGCGAGGATCGGCCGGGCCGAGGTCCACCGGGTGGTGAGTCCGCCCTCGGCGAGGATGATCGCCAGTGCGGTGAAACCCAGAACCTGGGTCAACTCGGCATCCTCGAAGTCGATACCCAAGCCTGATTCGCCGAGAACCAGTCCGAGTCCCAGGTAGATCAACAGGCTGGGCAGACCTACCCCACTGGCCACTCGGACGGCCAACACGCCGACGAGGACCACAACCGCCCCGATCAACAGGCTGGGTGCGAAGTCCGCAGCGCTCACGGGCGGGTGCCGCTCCGGGTGCAGGTGGGTGCAGCCATACGGCATTCTCGCCTACGCCGTACTGTTGGCAGGACAGGCGTCGACCCGGTTATCACCGGCGAGCCTCCGGAAGAACGGGTCACGTCCAACTGCAGGTCTGGGACGGGCCCCAGTAGAACCGGACGGGTGGCCCGTCACAGCCGGCACGACCAGAGAGCGGGTGCGCCGCGCCGAGCAGGCAGAGCGAGCCAAGCGAGGTGGTACCGCGGATGCGGTGGCCGGAGGGCCACGACATTCGTCCTCGCGCAGATCGAGCAGGCTTTGTCGATTGAGCGCGAGGAACGAGGCGAAACCCATGTCCTACCCCCGGCATCGAACGAGTTCCGGCGAACCCGTGGTGGTCACCCCGACCCCGCGACTGCCCGACCTCGAACGAGACACCCTGGCCACCTGGGCTGCGGACGGAACTTTCCTGGCCAGCATCGAGGCCCGGAGGTCAGGCGCGAACGGCAGTAACGAGTACGTCTTCTACGACGGCCCGCCGTTCGCCAATGGCCTGCCGCACTACGGTCACCTGCTCACCGGGTACGTCAAGGACGTCGTGCCGCGGTATCAGACGATGCGTGGCAGGCGGGTCGAGCGGCGCTTCGGCTGGGACTGCCACGGGCTTCCGGCCGAGGTCGAGGCCGAGAAGCAGCTCGGGATCTCCGGCAAGCCGGAGATCCTCGAGATGGGGATCGAGAAGTTCAACGACGCCTGTCGCACCTCCGTGCTGCGCTACACAGCAGAGTGGGAGCGCTACGTCACCCGTCAGGCCCGGTGGGTGGACTTCGACAACGACTACAAGACCCTCGATCTGCCCTACATGGAAAGCGTGATGTGGGCGTTCAAGACCCTCTACGACAAGGGCCTGATCTACGAGGGATTCCGGGTCCTC
>Ga0136612_10000288_pt1 | contig 16718 bp, 21 predicted proteins | sample AntDryUQ224A2306_2_FD_106644 | JGI IMG/M metagenome (GOLD analysis project Ga0136612, IMG submission 106644) | Polar desert sand microbial communities from Dry Valleys, Antarctica - metaG UQ224A (23.06) | ecosystem: Environmental > Terrestrial > Soil > Desert | place: Antarctica: Dry Valley... | reverse complement strand
GCTATACAAGTAGCTTTCAGCCTTCAGCTTTCAGCGCTCAGCTCTCAGCGTACGCGGCGGATGCTGACGCTCCGCCCTGCTTTCCCGCTCAGCCCCGCTTCCCGACCATGCTCCTGGCCTCGCTGATTTGCCGTGCGTGCCGGTGCGCATGGCCCGCGTACGTCTTGAGCCATGCCTCGACCCCGAATGGCCCCGCCTCGGTATGCGTGCCCTCCCGCAGCCACTCCTCGGGGGTCAGCAGCTCCAGCAGCTCCGCCGTGGCCTCCCGCGCCCATCGGAACAACTCCAGCGAGGTCTCGTGCGGCCGGTCGTAGTGCAGGCTCCGCGCGAACTGATCCTGGTCGTAGCCGTGGATGGCGGGCCTGTCTTCGGCCAGCAGCACGCGGAGCCGGACGGCCGCGGTCATCTCGCTGTCGGCGAGATGATGAAGAATCTCACGAGGGGACCACCGGCCGGGCGCCGGGCGGGCGGCGAGCTCCTCCGGGGTGATCTTCAGCAGGACCGCCACGATCGCCGCGTAGCCGTCGCGGTACTGGGCGATCAGTCTCTTCCGCTCGTCGAGCTCCACGCGTACTCCTTCTCGCGGTCAGGCGGAGCTGAAGCTCCGCGCTACGTCCTGCCAGCTCACCCGCGGGTCTTCGCGATACCGGGCGCCCTCGTTTCCTGCTGCGTCTCGGGCACCATGTGATGCGCCGTCAGGTGCTTCCGCAGCTCCTCGAACGCCTCACCCACCGAATCCACATGATAGAGGAGGTTGAGATCCTCCTCGTTGATGGCGCCCCATTCGGCGAGCGGCTCGAGCTTGATCACGTCGCGCCAGTATTCGCTGCCGTACATGATCACGAGCAGCTTCTTCGAGAGCTTTCGCGTCTGGGCGAGCGTCAGGATTTCGAACAGTTCGTCCATGGTGCCGAACCCGCCGGGAAAAATCACCAGCGCCTTGGCCAGGTACGCGAACCAGAACTTCCGCATGAAGAAGTAATGGAAGTTGAACAGCAGCTCGTTCGTGATGTACCGGTTCGGCGCCTGCTCGAAGGGCAGCCGGATGTTGAGACCAATGGATTTCCCGCCCGCTTCCTTCGCGCCCCGATTCGCGGCCTCCATGATCCCGGGGCCTCCGCCCGAGCACACCACGAACCGATGCCGCTCGGTGTCGAGCGACATGCTCCACGTCGTCAGCATCTTCGCGAGCGACCGCGCGTCTTCGTAATACCTCGACCACTCGACCGCTTTCTCGCTGCGTTTCAGCGCGGCCATGTAGTCCGCCTTCCGCCGGCGTGTTCCGTTCTGCAGTTCCCTGAGGTTGCGCCGCGCGCTGGATCGGCTGAGCACGCGTGCGGACCCGAAGAACACCACGGTGTCCTGGATGTTGTGAGCCTTGAACCGGCGCAGCGGGTCGAGATACTCCGCCAGGATGCGGATCGGGCGCGCCTCGGTACTGTCGAGGAACTCATCGTTCTCGTAAGCGAGCGGGTGGTCGTCGTTCACCGAAAAACTGTATCATCTTCTACCGGCGGTCATGCCCACGGGCGCGGCGGACGCACGGGCCGAACGCATGGCTGGCGGTCTCACACGCAAGGAGTGATGCACATGGTTGGGCGGTGGATTGGAATTCTCGGTGTGGCGCTCTCAACGGCCGTCATCAGCGTCGCCGCGGGCGCACTGTCGCCGCAGCCTGCCGCGCAGGCCTCCAAGAGCGGCTGGACGATTCCGCCGGAAGCGGAAACGATGAAGAATCCCCTGCCGGTGGACGCGAAAGTCGTCGCATCGGGGAAGGTCATCTACAAGGACAAGTGCCAGAAGTGCCACGGGGCATCCGGGAAGGGCGACGGTCCCGATGCCGATCCCGACGTCCAGGAAGACATGGACCTCACCAACGCGAAGCGCGCCGCGCGCAACACCGACGGTGTGGTGTTCTTCAAGGCGTGGAACGGCCGGAGGAAGCCCAAGATGCCGGCGGTGAAGGAGGAGCTGACGAAGGACCAGCTCTGGACCGTCGTCGCCTACGTGCAGTCGATGCGGGCGACACCGTAGAGAGGCGCCGCCCGCGTTACAGCATCCGGGTTACCAGCTCGCCGATGACGTAGCCCGCCGCGGCCACGCCGAAGCCGACGATGAACATGTCGCGACCGCTGCTCCAGAGGCCTCGTCCCGTGAACAGCGTCCGTGCGGCGCCGATGGCGAAATGGGCGGCCATGCTGAGCACGAGGGACGTCCACACCGCAGGCCAGTGGTCCATCAGGAGAAACGGGAGGATCGGGATGAACGCGCCGATGGCCGTGGCGGTTCCGGTCACCAGGCCGTCGCGTAGCGGCGCCAGATGCGCCGGCTGGATGTGCAGCTCTTCGCGCACCATGGTGTCGAGCGCTTTGCGCGGCTCCAGCATGATCGCACGCGCCGTTTCGCGGGCGCGCTCCGCCGTCAGCCCCTTCGCCTCGTAGATCACCGCGAGCTCTTCTTCTTCGAGATCGGGCATGAGCTTCATCTCCTGCCGTTCGATCTCGATCTGATGGGCGTGCACCTCGAGCTCGCTCTTGGCCGCGAGGTACCCGCTCGAGCCCATGGAGAGCGCGTCGGCAAGTGCCCCGGCCACGCCGCTGATGATCACGATGTGAGGGGCGACGTCGGCGCCGAGCACACCGGCGACGAGCCCGAAGTTCGCCGTCAGACCATCGTTGAACCCGTAGACGACACTGCGCAGGTAGCCGCCCGAGCCACCGACGTGCCAGGGCTCCCCATCCCGCCCCATCGCCTCGGACAGTTCCCGCGCATGAACGGCCGAATCGGTGGCAATCTCCAGGGCGGCGGTGTAGATCTGCCCGTGCCCGGAGTGTCGCGCGAGCCCGAGGTACGCCTGCACCTCCCGCCCCTCTTCGGCCAGCATCAGCGGCAGGACGAGTGACGTGCCAAAGCGTCGCGCCGCCCAGGCGAGGAGCCGCGTGCGCGCCGCCGTGCGATACACGGGCAGAACCCGGCCGCTCGACAGGAACAGCTCCTCCCAGCGCTGCACGTGGCGGTCTTCGACAACGGCGAGCTTCTCGAACAGGTCGGTGAGCTCGGGCGTTCGTTCGACCGCCGCGAGCGCGCGGTAGAGATATGCGGCGTCCCGCTCGTCGCGGTAGTGCTCGTCCCAGCTCTCGTCCGCCTCCGGCGAATCCTGATCGACACGATCGGCCGGAGGAAGGGTCGTCAGGGGATCGACTTGCAGGCCGCCCGGCGCATCCATGCCGTCCAGCATAGTCGCTTTACTCCCCTCCTGGTAGCCGATAGGATGCCCCGATCAATGTCGCGCGTCACCTCGGGTCAGCCGTCCGTCGCCTTCGACCACTCCATTCTGATCCAGGCGACGCCGGAGCGAGTGCTCGGCGCATTCTTCGACCCCGACGCTCTTGCGGCCTGGTGGCTGGCCGCGCGGTCCGTAACGACTCCCCGGCCGCTGGGGGTGTACGCGGTCGAGTGGAATCCTGGCCGTGAGGCGGATGCGATTCTCGGGAGGCTCGGCGGCGTGTTCTACGGAATCGTGATGGAGTACAAGCCGGGGCGCGAGCTGTTCGTCGCGGATGCCTGGTGGATTCCGCCGGACGGCGAACCCGTCGGCCCGATGTCGCTGCAGGTGAACTGCTCGCGCGAGGACACCGCGTGCCGTTTGCGCATACGGCAGTCAGGCTTCGAGGAAACTCCCCGCTTCCGGCGGTACTACAGCGTCATCGAGCGCGGATGGCACATCTCCATGGCGGCCCTGAAGGAGTACGCCGAGCAGTAGCCGCCGCATCATCCTATCCGCTGGACGTTCAGGAAGTTTGCGTCGAGGCGGCTGACGTCGGCGCTCACGTTCACGAAGACGACCATTGCGCCCGGCTGCAGAATGCCGCGGTCCAGCAGGAGCCGCTCGAGCCCCGCGATATCCCTCGTCTCCGTCCGGATGGGAGCGACTCCCCAGTAGAGCGCGAGCGTGCCCGCCACCCGCTCGCTGGCTGTCGCGGCGAAGACAGGGGCGGTCGGCCGCAACGCGGACAGCAGGCGCGCCGTCTTGCCTTCGCGCGTGACCGCGACGATCGCGTCCGCCTCGCCGGTCGATGCAAGCGTCAGCGCCGCTTCGCAGAGCGCCCGGCTGTGCCGGGTCCCGGTCGGATCGACCGCCGGCGTGACCCGCTCTGCGGACGGCAACGACTCCGCATCCTCGATAATCGCGGCGAGGGTCTGCACCGCCCGGACGGGGTGCGCACCCGAAGCCGTCTCGCCCGAAAGCATGATGGCATCCACCCCCTCGTCCACCGCGTTGGCCGCGTCGCTGACCTCCGCCCGCGTCGGGCGGGGGTCGACCCGCATGGACTCCAGAACCTGCGTGGCGAGAATCACCGGACGACCAGACGCCCTGGCACTCCGGACAATCTGCTTCTGGACGCGCGGCAGCTGCTCCAGCGGCATCTCGAGACCAAGATCCCCCCGCGCGACCATCACGCCATCAGCAGTGTTCAGGAGAGCGCCCAGGTTGTCGACCGCCGCGGGACGCTCGATCTTCGCAATCACCGGCACGGACCGGCCCGCGGCCGCCATGACGTTGCGTGCCGTGAGGATATCCTCAGCCGTCTGGACGAAGCTCAATGCCACGAGGTCGACGCCGAGCGCGAGGCCCAGGCGGAGGTCCGCCGCATCCTTCTCCGTCACGGAAGAAGCGGGCAGCGCGACACCGGGAGCATTGATGCCCTTGTGCGAGCTGAGTGGGCCGCCGGTCACGACGACGGTCGTCAGCTCGTTCACGCCATTCGCGGTCACGCGCAGCTCCAGACGCCCGTCATCCAGGAACAGGCGGTCTCCGGGGCGGGCCGAATGCACGAGGGGGGCGTACGTCGTGAAAATGCGCCCTTCCGATCCGGGATCGGCGCCGGCGGCAATCCGAAGTTCATGGCCGGGTTTCAACTGCAGCGGGACTCCGCATTCAATGGGCCCGGTGCGAATCTTCGGGCCGCTGAGGTCCTGCATGATCGCCACATGGCACTTCGTCTGGCCGGCCGCGCGCCGCACCGCCTGGAACACCTGCGTGTGCGACTCGTGGGTGCCGTGCGAGAAGTTCAGGCGGAACACGTCAACCCCCGCGACGAGCAGCGCCTCGAGGATTTCTGGCGAGGCCGATGCCGGTCCGACGGTTGCGATGATTTTTGTGTGCCGCATCGGGTCGGTCGATTATGTCATTCTGGACGGATCGACGAGCGCCTTGATGATCCGCTGTGCCTCCGCATCCGCGAGTGCGTCGTTCAGCTGACCCAGCCCGTACGTGCGCTCGCCAATGCGTCGCCACGGCACACCGGTCGCGTGGCGTTCCAGCAGGACCAGCGCCTGCAGAAAGTGCCGGGCCTCGCTGCCCCAGCAGCCCCTGATTTCGAGATGCTTGCGGTTGATGTGCTGGTGCGCGTTCACTTCGCTGCTGCCCGCGTCCGTGTAGTGGCCGGCGACGACGTACCGCCCGCCGTCGCGCGCCAGCGTGAGGCCTTCCTCGAAGGCGCGTGGCGACCCGGCCGCCTCGACCACGACGTCTGCACCTTCACCCGCCGTGAGGGCGCGGATCTCTTCCAGGCGCTGCGCCGGCGAAGAGCGTTCCAGATCGTAGACGTGATCGGCGCCCATGCTACGGGCCAGCGCGAGCCGCACTGGCGGCGCGCCGATGGCGACGATCGTCGTCGCGCCGGCGAGTCGCGCGAGGGCGATCGTGCTCAGCCCGACCGCACCCGTACCCTGCACGACCACGCTGTCGCCGGGGCGGAGCGCCGCACGCTCCAGAATGTGAACGGCGGTCAGCAGCCCGCATCCGGCGCCGATGTAGTCGTCGAAGCCCACCGCGTCCGGCAGCCGCGCGACCCCGACGCCCGGCTCGAGATAGATGGCCTGCGACCAGCCGCCGAACAATCCCTCGGAGGCGGGGTCGGTGATCCCGTAGACGCGGCGCGCGGCACACCGTGTGGGCGTCCGATGGACCGTGCACGCCCGGCACCGGCCGCACGTCCGGTGCACGTCGAAGAACACCGCGCGATCCCCCTCGTGCAGCTCCGTGCCATCCAGGCCATTGAGCCGCCCGCGAATGGCGTCGATGGTGCCGGCGGAGACGTGGCCCGGGATAATCGGATACGGCACGCCGGCCAGGCGGCCGTGCCACAGGTGCACATCGGTGCCGCAGACCTCGGACCTGGCCGTGCGGAGCAACGCCCCGCCCGGAGGGAGATCGGGACGCGGGAAGTCGCGAACCTCGATTGGGATTCCGGGGGCGGGCATGACGGCGGCGAGGATGCGGTCGCTCACGGCGTACGGTAACCTTGCAGGTGCCGCAGAACGGATCCCCGCGCTCGGCTCACTCGATCGTCAGCTTACCATCGGGCCCCTTCAGGTATGCCTCATCGCGCGCTCGTGACATTGCTCGTACCCGTTGTGCTGGCGCTCACGGGCACGCCAGCGTTGTGCCAGGCTTCCGAGCCGCGCAAGCCGCGCCGTCAGTTCGTCTCCGCCAGCTACGAGGCGTCCGTCACGCAGCCGCTCCACTTCGCCCGATTTCCGCTGGAGGATCTCGCGGGCGCGCCCGTCGGGTCGGCGCAGTTCAGGGAACACGATTACGAGACCCGCGACGGATCCGTCCTGATTGACGTGGTGACCTTCACCCGCCGCGGCCGAGGCGCCGGCGTCACGCTGTATCCGTTCGGGTTGAGCACCGGGCCGACGCTGGCCCTCAAGGCCGGCTACCAGGATCTTCCCGATATCAGCGTGACGTTCAGCGGCCCCTCGGCGCCGCCGAACTACGAGCTTGCGGGCACGCGCGCCTACGACGTCGGTGCCGCGATCGTCCTGGCGGACCGGTCCGCGGGAATGGGCCTCGGGGCGCAGGCCTTCGTGGGTGGCGGGGTGGGCCGCATTCGCAGCCGTGAGGGCGATCGTTCCCGCCTTGGCGACCGCGTGTTCGCGGAAGGAGGCGGCGGCCTCAGTTCCGGCCCGTTCGGAGTGGAGCTCGCCGTCAGGTTCGCATGGAATCACCTGACCGCCCCCGTCGATCATCACTTCATCACGGTCCCGATCACGCTGCGCGGGACCCTCACCTTCTGACATGGAATCACGATCGCAGCAACAGACCGAGGCATGGCTGCGCGCGGCGTGCGCAGATGCCGACCGTCGCGGCCTGTCGCAGCTGAGGCCGCTCCTTGAAGCGCTCGCACGCTCGACGGCGGCGCTGCGCGAGGCGGAGCGCGCGGTGCACGACGCCGAACGCGTGGCAGGCGCTGCTGATGCGGAGGCCGCCGGACGGCCGGCGCCCGGGGAGACAACGGAATGATGACGCCTCCGGACCTCCGGACCATAGGAGAGGTGGGGTCGCAGATCCGGAGCCGGGCGCTGTCGCCCGTCCATCTCGCGCGTACCTGTCTCGAGCGGATTGACGGACGGCGTGAGCTGAACGCGTTCATCACCGTGATGGGGCCCGCTGCCCTCGCGGACGCCGCGGCGGCGGAGCGGGAAATCGCGACGGGGCACTATCGCGGCCCGCTGCACGGTATCCCGGTGTCGCTGAAGGATTTGATCGACGTGGCCGGAACGCCAACGACGTCGGGATCGGCCGTCCCGGCGCGACATGCCTCCCGCGATGCAGCGCTCGTTACCCGGCTGCGCGACGCCGGCGCCGTGATCGTCGGCAAGACGAACCTGCACGAGTTCGCGTTCGGCACGACGGGCGAGGAGTCCGCATTCGGACCGGCGCGGCATCCGCTGGATCTTTCGAGATCGCCGGGGGGCTCGAGCAGCGGCTCGGCCGTGGCCTTGCGCGAGGGCATGTGCTTCGGATCGGTGGGCACCGACACGGGGGGGTCCGTGCGCATTCCCGCCGCCGCCTCAGGCATCGTCGGCCTGAAGCCCTCGATCGACGAGCTGCCGTGCACGGGCATCGTGCCGCTGAGCGGCACGCTCGATCACGCCGGTCCGATGGCACGCAGCGTGGCCGACGTCCGCATCATGTTTCACGCGCTGCAGGGCCGGACCGGCCCGGCGGGCCCGCCAGGCCCGGAGCGTTTCTGTTTCGGCGTTCCCGAGCCGTATTTCTGCGAGCGACTCGATCCCGATGTGCGGCGGGCGCTCGCCGGGGCCCGCGAGCGGCTCGCTGAAGACGGGCATCGTGTCCGCACCGTGTCTGTCGAGCACGCCGCGCGGACACCCGACGTGTACCTTCACATCGTCCTGCCCGAAGCCTCCTGGTTCCATGCGCCGACGCTCGAGCATTATGCGGAGCGCTACTCGCCGGGCGTGCGGCTGCGGCTCGAGATGGGGCGGTATGTCCTGGCCGAAGACTATGTGCGCGCGATGTACATGCGAACCGTACTCACCCGCGCGGTGAATCGTGCACTCGACGGCTGCGACGCGTTGCTGCTGCCAACGCTCGCGATCGCGGCCCCCCGGCTTGGCGACGCGATGGTCGATGTGGACGGGCGGCAGGAGCCCGTACGTGCCGTCATGCTGCGGCTCACGCAGCTGTTCAACATCACCGGGCACCCGGCGATTGCACTGCCGGCGGGGACGACCCGCGACGGCTGGCCGGTAGGCGTGCAGCTCGTCGGGCACACGGGACGGACCGATCGGCTGCTCGATATCGCGACGAGCGTCGAGTCGAGGCTGCAGGCGTGATCTCGCGAGTCTTCCATCAATGGGAACGGCGGCTCGCGGCGGCGGCGGAACATCGGCTCGTACGCCCCTTCGATTGGGGGCTCGAGTGGCTGGAGAACCTCCAGCCGGGCACGGCGGACGAAGCCGCGCGGCTGGCCGCGTGGGCCGCGCAGACCATCGAGAACAGCGAGAGTTTCTTCGCGCTTCCCCCGTGTGACGACTACGTCCTCGAAGGGAACCGGCTGGAATTCCCGAGCGCGATCACGACGCCCCATCCGGAGAACAACGTCGTGCGTGCCCGGTACTTCCCGGATCCGTCCGAACGCGGCCGGAAGCGTGCCGTGCTCGTGCTCCCCCAGTGGAATGCCGACGCCGGAGGCCACGTCGGGCTCTGCCAGTTGCTGAACCGCTTCGGCATCAGCGCGCTTCGTTTGAGCCTGCCGTATCACGACGCTCGAATGCCCCCCGAGCTCCGGCGGGCGGACTACATCGTGAGCGCGAACGTCGGGCGCACCGCGCAGGTTTGCCGCCAGGCCGTGCTCGACGCGCGTCGTGCGATTGCCTGGCTGGCGCGGCAGGGATACGAATCGATCGGGATCCTCGGGACGAGCCTCGGGTCCTGCCTCTCCATGCTGACGGCTGCCCACGAGCCGCTGATCCGCGCCGCAGCCCTCAATCACATCTCGCCGTACTTTGCCGACGTGATCTGGGAAGGCCTCTCGACCGCGCACGTGCGCGAGAGCCTGGACGGGAGGATCGATCTGGAAGCGCTCCGACGAATCTGGATGCCGATTTCCCCGTTCCCGTACCTCGAGCGGGTCCGGGGCAAGCGGGTGCTGCTCGTGTATGCGCGCTACGACCTGACCTTCCCCGTGACGCTGTCGCGGTTTCTCGTCTCGGAATTCAAGCGGCGCGGGATCGACCACGAAGTGGCTGCCCTGCCGTGCGGCCACTACAGCATCGGGGTCGGCCCGTTCAAGTGGATGGATGGGATCGTGCTGTGCCGTTTTCTGAGCCGGAGCCTCTAAACGGTTCTACCGGGTTGCAGAACCTGATTACAGGTACTTCAAAACTCCGCGCAGGGCGTCGTACAGGACGTCAGCCACCGCGCGGACCAGCGGCGAGATTTCACCGTCGGCGATGTTCTCCGCCGTCGCGACAGGCTGTGTGATGAGGAGGTATATGAGCCCGCCGGCGAACACCGCCGTGAGAATCCCGATGATCGCGGCGAGGCTGAGACTGCGCTGGGCAAGGCTCATATGAAGTGGCCCAGTTTACAACGACGCGACATAACTGTCAGTTGGACGCAACGGGGTGAGCGGCGGTTCCGTCCGACCCTGCGCCCGGGCAGCCGACGCCTGTCGGCTCAATCACTTGCGGGCGCATGTGAGTGCCGATCACCGACGAGCCGTCGAACGCTCAGCCGGGTGGAATTTCCGCCGCGGCGCCGAGATCGAGTCGATCCAGGGTCGGTCCAATCTTCTCCCGGTCTCCGACGAGGACCGTCAGCAGCCGCGACGGGTCGATGTGCTCGCTGGCAACCCGCGTCACCGCCGCCTCGTCCACCGCGAGGACCTTCGGCATGAAGGTCGAGAAATAGTCGTCCGGCAATCCGTACAAGGCGAGCTGCGCGGCGCCGCGGCTGATCTGCTCGGCGGTTTCGAAGTTCTGGGGGTAGCCGCGGGTCAGCGCGGCCCGGCCGGTTTCGAGCTCCGCACGTGTGACAGGCCGCGCGCCGCGGATGTCCCGCAGCTCGGACATCGCCTCGATCACCGCATCGACCGTGGCCTCCGACTGCACGCTCGCGTGAAGCGCGAACGGCCCGGGGCCGCGCCGGAAGTCGAACGACGTTCGGGCGCCGTAGGTATACCCCTTGTCCTCGCGCAGGTTCATGTTGATGCGGCTCACGAACTGCCCGCCAAGGACCATGTTGAGCACGAGCAGCGCGTGATAATCCGGCGTCGATCGCGGCAGGGACACGTGGCCGATGCGCAGTTCGGACTGCGCAGCCGCTGGCCGATGAAGAACGGCGAGACGCTCGCGCGGGGGCGGAGGCACGGGTAGCCTGGTGGGATCCACCGGAGCCATCGTGCCGGCGCGCGCCGACCACCCCCCGAATGCGCCCTCTGCCAGATCCCCCAGCGCCCCGTGCGACGCATCGCCTGCGGCGACGATCGTCAGCCGCGACGGAATGAACATGGACCGGTGGAACCCGCCGACTTCCGCCAGCGCCATCCCACGCAGCGACGCCTCGGTACCGATCGGCTGATGTCCGTACGGATGATCCGGGTAGAGCCGTTCGGTGAAGGCGCGATCGGCCAGCGCTGGCGCCAGATCGCGCATCTGCACGAGACGGTTCAGCCGCAGCTCGCGAACGCGGTCGAAGTCGCGCTGTTCGAGGCGAGGGTGCATCAGCATGTCGGCGAGCAGCCGGATGCCTCGGTCGGCGAAGCGCGCAAGGCTGGTCAGCGTCAGGATCGTCGCATCGGATCCAATCTCGGATTCGAGGTGCCCGCCGATCCGGCCGAGGCTTTCGTGCAGCTCGATCGCATCCAGGTCTCCGGAGCCTTCGTCCAGCATGTCGCTCGTGACGGCGGCAAGCCCCGGCCGCTGGCCGGGGTCGGAGGCGGCACCCACGGGGAACAGGGCCAGGAAGCTGACGAGTGGCACGGCGTGGTGCTCCACCGTGAGGATGCACAGGCCGTTGGCGAGCGAACGGCGCCGGATTTCGGGAAAGCGAAACCGCGGTTCAGGGCCAAGAGCCGGGAGACGCGATCGGTCGACTGCCATCACGCGACCGACACGGGCTGTGAGCCCTCGAGAGCGAGCGCCGCCTGGCCTCTGGGCACCACGCTGAGCACGATTCGCGCCCCCCCCCGCAGCCATTCCCGGCAGACGCGCTGCATCGCCTCCGGCGTGACCTTCCGATACCGGGAACGATCCGTCTCGAAGAACCCGGGGTCGCCGACGTATACGTTGTACGCGTTCAACTGGTCGCCTTTGCCGCCGAACCCGCCAACGGTCTGCAGCCGGTAAATGAAACTCGCTTCCGCCTGCGCCTGACATCGTTCCATCTCGAGAGAGGTCGGTCCCCGCTCACTCAACGTCCCGAGCACCTGCAATATCGCGCCTTCGAGCTCGGCAAGCGTCCGTCCGGGTGCGGCGGTGGCGACGATTTGAAAGAATCCTCCGATCTCACGCGAGTTCTGCGACGCCGCGATCTCGGTGGCCATCCGCTGCTCGTAGACGAGCGTGCGATAGAGGCGCGACGTCTTGCCGCTCGCGAGCACTTCCCCGACGAGGTCGAGCTCCGCGTCCCCCTGCGCGAAGAGCGCCGGAGAGTGCCACGCCATGTACAGCCGCGGCAGTTCCACGCGGTCTTCCAGCACCAGGCGGATGTCGGAGGTGATGGCCGGCGGGGGAGTGAATTCGGCCCGCGGCGGCTCCTCGCCTGCCTCGAGCGGGCCGAAGTAATCGCTTGCCATCGTGAGGACCTGGTCCGTGTCGACGTCCCCCGCGACCGCAAGCGACGCATTGCGCGGCCGGTAATATGTCTGGAAGAACGCTTTCACATCATCCAGCCGGGCGGCGCGGATGTCGTCGGCGCCGCCGATCGTCATCCAGTGGTAGGGATGATCCGGCGCATACAGGGCGGCCATCATCGCCATGCCCGCAAAACCGTAGGGTCTGTTCTCGTAGTTCTGGCGGCGCTCGTTGAGCACGACCTCCCGCTGGTTCTCGAACTTGGCGTCGGTCAGCGCCGGCAGCAGGTACCCCATTCGATCGGATTCCATCCACAGCGCCAGCTCCAGCGCGTTGGTCGGAACCACCTCCCAGTAATTCGTCCGGTCCGCGTTGGTGGAGCCGTTCAAGGACGCACCGGCCTCCTGCAGGGGCTGAAAGAAGCCCCGGTCGTAATGCTCCGAGCCCTCGAACATGAGGTGTTCGAAGAGGTGCGCGAATCCCGTACGGCCCGGCTTTTCGTTCTTCGATCCGACGTGGTACCACACGTTGACCGCGACGATGGGACATCCGTGATCTTCATGGATCAGGATATCCAGACCGTTTGCCAGGCGATGGTGAGTGTAGGGAATGTGCATCGATGCGGGGCTGATCCTTACCGAATCTGCATCAACGGAATCGCGGTCTTCCTGTAACTCGCCGCCGACAGCTGCACGGCAATCTGCCGGGCTGCGGCGTGGAAGGACTGGGCGGCGGGGGATTCGCGCTCACCGATGGTGATCGGCACACCGGTGTCGCCGCCGATGCGAATCGGCTCGTAGATCGGCACGCGGCCCAGGAACGGCACCGACATCTCGAGTGCCAGCGCTTCGCCGCCGCCTTTCCCGAAGATGTCGCTCTCGTGGCGGCAATCCGGGCACACGAAATGACTCATGTTCTCGATGAGACCGAGCGGCGTGATATTCAGCTTCTGGTACATGCGGACCGCGCGGCGCGTATCGGCCACCGACACGATCTGCGGCGTCGTGACGACGACGCTGCCGGACACAGGGACCGTCTGACTCAGGCTGAGCGCGATGTCACCGGTGCCCGGCGGCATGTCGACGATCAAATAGTCGATATTCTCCCAGCGGACCTGTCGGAAGAACTGCTGGATCACGCTGTGCAGCATCGGCCCGCGCCAGATGACCGGCGTGTCGTCCCCCGCCATGAACGCCATCGAGACGAGCTTGATTCCGTATTGTTCGGCGGGGACGATCTGCCCGCCCTCGTCGCCGGCGAGCTGGGTCGTGATGCCGAGCATCAGCGGCACGTTGGGTCCGTAGACGTCTCCGTCAATCAGCGCAACGCGGCTGCCCATCTGGCTCAATGCGATGGCCAGGTTCACGGCGACGGTGGTCTTCCCGACACCCCCCTTGCCCGCACCCACCGCGATGATGTTCTTCACCCCGGGCACGGCCGCCTTGCCGGCCGGATCCGCCGACGTAGTGGACCGCACCTGGACGGCCATCTCGACCGCGGCCGACGACACGCCGGGAATGCCGGCGACCGCTTCACGCGCCTGCGCCCTCATTGCCTCTTTCCAGGGCGCACCGTGCGTCGCGAGCTCGATTGTCAACGCCACATGGCCCGCGTCGATGCGCACGTTCTTGACGAACTTGAGCGCCACGACGTCGCGATTCAAATCGGGATCTCGAACCGTGCGCAGCACGTCGAGGACCGCCGCTTCGGACACTGCTGGAGGCATAAAACAGTTCTCAGCTTCAGCTCTCAGCTTTCAGCTCTCAGCAACTGAGAACCTCGAACCGGGCGAGGAGCTACCCTTCAGTTGTAATTGTATCCGTGACCAGGACCGGCACTGCGATGAATCCCGACTCCGCCGTCTACGCCGCAAAGCGCTGCGCCGCGGCCTCGTCGTCAGCTCGCACGGATCGCCGGCGAGTGGAGGCGGGGCGCACCGAACTACAGCCTCTCCTCCGCCATCCGCCCCACGATTGGAAGCTTGAACCGCTCTCCCTGGTACGCCCTGAACATCAGCAGCAGCCAGAGGGCGGCAGAGCCATAGAAAACGAAGATGGACAGAATCCAGCCGAGGAGCGGAATCGCCAGACAGACGAGGAAGGCGACACACGCGGAGCCGAACACCATCATCGATTGCGCGGCGTGGAAGCGGATGAACGCGTTCTGTGGCTCAATCAGGTAGAACAGCAGGCCGGTGACCCACCCAAAGCTGTAGCAGAGGGCCGCGGCCACGTTCTCGTCGAAGCCGCTGGAGGTCTTGCCAGGCTCTGTCACAGAAGTTTTCTGCGCGTCAGCGCTTCGTGTGCACCAGGACGCTGCGTGTCTCGTTATGGAGGAGCACCCAGTATCCGTAGATGCTCAGCGCCGTGCCGAATGGAAGCACGAACAGGTTGAGCGCGCCGACGCCGAGGACCATCGTTCGACCGCGTGACTCTCCGCGCCGCAGGGCCGCGCCCGCCCAGGCGTTCACACCGCCTCCCAGCAGCAGGGCACCCGCAAACACCGCAAAGGCCCCCGCGGTCACGCCCGCAGCCATCCGGACGTCGGTCGAGGTGACCCCGATCGCAAGGGCGCCGACGGCAAGGAGCAGCATCGAGCCGCCGAGCAGGAGGCCAATCGCGCCCCACACGAGTTGAAGGATGCCGAGGAGCTCGATATGGGGTCGCATGGCTCTCGGATCCCCTCGACGCCAGCGACGTCAGCGGATGCTGATCCGGACGTCAACGAAGGTCTGCGGCGCGCCGCTCGGTGCGACGCTGAAGCGGAACCGCGCCCCCTCCCGGACCCCGGCAGGGACTCGCAGCCGCATCTCATGGGTCGCCGACACCTCCCCGCCTCCACGGCATGCCGCACACCACTCGGACCAGACCTCTCCCCGCCCACCGCAACGGGGGCACGTCCGCCGCAGCGGCACATGGAGAGGGACCAGCGTCCCCCAGAACGCCTCCTGGGGGGTGAGGACGATCTCCGCCGACAACGACGCTTCCGGGGCGCCGCCGAAGAACGAGTCGCGCATGCGATCGAGCACGCTCGACACGGAAGGAAAGTCGATGGCGACCTCATCGCCGAGCCAGTCGGCGCGCCCGCCGATCACGAGATTGGCGTCGTACGAACGACGCCGCTCGGGGTCGCGCAGGACCTCGTACGCGCGAGACACTTCGAGGAACGCCGCCCCGCGCTCGTCCCCCGATATGTCGGGGTGATAGCGGCGCGCGAGCTGCCGGTAGGCGCGTTGGATTTCCTCCGCACCCGCACCCGGCGCGACGCCGAGGACATCGTAATAATCGCGCATTTGCGCTCTGATTCCAGCCCTGCAGAAACAGTGCCGGCCTGTATCGTTACGATAGGAGCCGCCCGGGGGGAAGTCAAGAACAGCCCGGAAGCCGATGCTAGAATCGGCGCATGAAGGAATGCCCGCTCTGTGGAGAATCGATGCGCCTCAGCGTGCGGGACATCGAGGGTCCGGTGCAGAACGCGGGAACGGTACGGGTCCGCGAGTGGATCTGCCCCGAGTGTGACTACTTCGAAGATGCCGAAGCGGGGGACGGGTGACGCGGGATCAGCGGGCGCCGAGCGTCAGCAGCACCTCGTTGCGGACCTCTTCCTCGAAATCCGCGAAATTCATCGCCGTTTCGCACTCGTCGCACAGCAATTCGATCACTGCGGGGCGGCCTTCTTCATTCGCTTCCACCCGGGCGTCGCGTAACTGGACGACGTGCATCTGCAGGGTCTTGACCAGGAAGTTCTGGTCGTTCCCGCAGCTCGGACAAGTCAGGGCCATCTAGACTGCACTCCTCTCGGCCACCGAGGCCGTTGCCAAACCTTCGGATTGTACGGGAACGGCTTTCCCATACGCAATCAAGATCTTCTGGGCACACACCGCACCTCGCGGGTGTACGATGCTCCTATGACCGAGCACAAGCCCTCCGACCCTGTTCAGAGCGAAGCCCGCGGACCGCACTGGGTCGCCTGGATCGCGGGAGCCGACGGCAAGCCTGAGCGGTCGGTCGTGCTCGTGGGACGAACCAGGAAGGAAGCGGAAGATCGGGCGCGGCGGTGGAAGGCGGCAAACGACGCCCGGTGAGGGCGAATTCGGGAGGCTGCTGTCGCTCCTACTCCTCGGCGTCGTCTTCTTCGTCAAACTCCTCCGGATCGCCAAGTCGCAGAATCTGCCCGCTCGCATGGCCGGCAAGGATGCAATGGGGGCCTTTCGCCTCGAGCGAAACCACCGCAACGTCCCACGGACGGGCACGATACGCCGCCGCCACACACCCGCACGGCAGCCCCTCGAGCGCTTCCAGCTCGAACAGAGTCGTCGTCGGTCTTACGTAGTTCAGCGCACCTGATGGGACTGCCATACCGCACCTCCCGCCACCAGCCGGGGATGCAATCCCGAAGCCAGTCATTCCGGTTAGACAGCGCGCCAGGCTTTTTGGTTCCTGCGCGGCGCTAAGCCGTTCACTGCCTTCAATATGACGTGATCCGGCGCGCCTGAAACGAAGGTCTCTCGCGATCGACATCCCGGGACGACACCGCGGCCTCGAACGTGTCCACGCGCCCCGCTGCCCTTGAAATTGCTAAGGTCATGGCACCTGGCCTGTTGGCCG
>Ga0136612_10000287_pt1 | contig 16720 bp, 16 predicted proteins | sample AntDryUQ224A2306_2_FD_106644 | JGI IMG/M metagenome (GOLD analysis project Ga0136612, IMG submission 106644) | Polar desert sand microbial communities from Dry Valleys, Antarctica - metaG UQ224A (23.06) | ecosystem: Environmental > Terrestrial > Soil > Desert | place: Antarctica: Dry Valley... | reverse complement strand
GTCTGCCCGGCGGGCGGGGACATGGCGGAGAACGCCGCACGAGCCGACTGGGCGCACGTCGGCGTCCGGCTGCCGCGACGGCTGCTGGCTCCGGCCACGATCGCGCTGGCGGTCCGGCGGGCCCTCGGGGACGGGCGGCTACGGGCACGCGCAGAGGCGGTGGCGACGTGGGCGGCGGAGCACGACGGGGCGACGATCGCCTGCCGCGCGCTCGAGGCGTGGGCGGACTCCGGCGCGCGGGCCGCCCGTGCCCACTCCGCCTCGGCCGGGGGCGGCGGGTCGGCGTGCTGATCTTCGACGGCCACAACGACACGCTGCTCGCGCTGCACGACCCTGGGCGCGGAATGGGCCGGTCATTCTTCGAACGCACCCGCCACGGCGAGCTCGACCTGCCGCGGGCTCGCGAGGGCGGGTTGCGCGGAGGCTTCTTCGCCTGCTTCGTGCCGGGAGTCGAGCCGATGGACCCCACGGCGGCGCGCGCTCCGGACCAGCCGCCACAGCCAGCGATCACCCGGGCGCGGGCGGTGCAGGCGACGTTCGCGATGATCGGGATCGCGCTCGGGCTCGAGGCGGCCAAGCCGCCCGGTGTGCGGATCGTGCGGGGAGCCGCCGACCTGGACGCCGGGTGGCCGGGAGAGGCGATCGGCCCGCTGCTGGCGGTCCTGCACCTCGAAGGCGCCGAGGCGCTCGATCCGTCGTTGGGTGACCTGGCGGCCTTCCACGCCCTCGGCGTCCGCTCGCTCGGGCTGACCTGGAGCCGGCCCAACGCCTTCGGCCACGGCGTTCCCTTCGCCTATCCGTCGAGCCCGGACACCGGCCCGGGGCTGACCGAGGCCGGCCGCTCGCTCGTGCTCATGTGCGAGCGGCTCGGGATCGTCGTCGACCTGGCCCATCTCAACGAGCGGGGGTTCTGGGACGTCGCCTCGCAGTCTGTGCGCCCGCTGGTCGTCAGCCACACCGCGGCGCACGCGCTCTGCCCGTCGGCGCGCAACCTGACCGACGCGCAGCTCGACAGGGTCGGCGCGAGTGGGGGGATCGTCGGCCTGACCTTCCACACCGAGGACCTGACCGGCGAGAAGACGGCCGCGCGCGCCGACGTCGTGCGGCACGTCGCCTACGTCGCCGAGCGGATCGGCGTCGAGCACGTCGCCCTCGGGTCGGACTTCGACGGCGCGCGGATGCCGGAGGACCTGCCCGACGCCGCCGCGCTCCCGGCGCTCGTCGATGACCTCCGCGCGGCGGGCTTCGACGAGGGCGGGATCGCCGCCCTCGCCCACGGGAACTGGCTGCGGGTCCTGCGAGCGTCGCTCGAGCCGGGCTGACGGGTCGCGCGTTGCTCGCCCGCGCCGTGCGGGGCCGCTTGCGGGAGCGGGAAGCGTGCGCTCAGCCGGCCAGGCGCTCGGCCAGCACCTCGGCGTGCAGCGGGAAGACGACGTCGTCTCGCGGGGCGCTCACCAGCTCGAGGCCGGAGACCTCCTCCGACGGGGTGAACCCGCCGAGCGCGCCGCCCGCGACGGGCGGTGCGGCGCCGAAGACGAGCAGCGTCCCGTCGGGCGCCGAGCGGACCGCCACCGCCTTGACCTGATCGGGATCCAGGCACACGCCCGTCTCCTCTCCGAGCTCGCGGACCGCGGCGGCCTCCCAGCGCTCGCCCCACTCGACGAAGCCGCCGGGGAAGGCGAGCCCCACGGGGGCGATGGCCCGCTGCACCATCAGCAAGCCTTCGCCCTCGACCTCCAGCACCATGACCGCCACCGGGAGCGGGTTGCGGTAGGAGACCGTTCCGCAGGCGGGGCACCGGCGGGGCCAGCCGTTCTGGGCGGGGCCGAAGGCGGCGCCGCAGGCGTGGCAGTGCGAGAACGCGACGGGGTCGCTCATCCAGCGGAGCCTACGAGCGCGACCGCCTCCCCGAGCGCCCGGATCGACCGCTCGTCGATCGGGCTCGCGACCAGGATCACCTCGTCGGCGCCGGCCTCGGCGAGCTCCTCGATGCGCGAGGCGACGTGGGCGGCCGAGCCCTCGATCGGCGGGGCTGCGGCGGTGATCGGCCGCTCGCCGGCCTGACGGTCGAGGACGACGAGCGCGCAGGCGCTCCGCTCGATCTCGCGCGGCTCGCACCCGGCGTCTCGCGCCGCCTGGGACACCCGGTCGTTCAGCGCCGCGAAGCCCTCCGCGGTGTTGCCGTAGCCGTCGTACCAGGTGTTCCAGGCGTCGGCGTGCGGAAGCGTGAGGCCGAGCACGCGCGGGCCGTTCGAGCCGATCATCAGTCGCGGCCGGTGGGTCGCCTCGGGGAGGAGGACCGCGTCCTCGGCCTGCCAGTAGGTGCCGGCGAGCGAGACCCGCTCGCCGGCGAGCAGTCCGCGGACGATCGCGAACGACTCGGCGAAGCGCGAGACGCGGTGGTCGAACGGCAACCCGAAGGCGCGGAACTCCTCCTCGTTCCAGCCGGCCCCGACGCCGAGCACGAACCGGCCGGCGCTCACCTCGGCGACCGTGGCGGCCATCTTCGCGATCAGGCCCGGCGGGTGGAAGCCGAGACAGGCGACGAGTGGGCCGAGCGCGACCCGCCCGGTCGACGCCGCGAGCGCGGACAGCAGCGTCCACGCCTCCCAGGGCCCGCGTTCCGGGGAGTCCCCGCGGTAGAGCAGATGGTCACCGAGCCAGATCGAGTCGAACCCGACTTCCTCCGCCGCCCGGGCCATGGCCACGTACTCCGGCCACCCGACCCGCCGTTCGACCTCGGGGAGCTGGATCCCGATGCGCGGGCGGGCGGTCATCGGGCGGGCTCGTGGACCGGCTCGAACTCGACCGGCAGGTCGACACCGGGCGTCGGCCCGCCTGCGAGCGAGTCGGCGAAGGCCCGCGCCTCGGCGTACACCCGGGCGAAGTCGGCCGGCTTGTAGTGAGCGTTCAGCCCGCTCGGGTTCGGCAGCACCCAGACCGGCCGGCCGCCGATCGTCTCGGCCTGCCGTCCCATCACTGCCTTGCGGCGACCGAACGCCGTCCGGTAGGCGGTCAGGCCGACGATCGCCACCAGGCGCGGCGCGAAGCGCTCGACCGTCGCCTCAAGCGTCACGGCTCCCGCGCGCAGCTCGTCGTCGGACAGCTCGTCAGCGGCCCGCGTCGGCCGCGAGGCGATGTTGGTCACTCCGATCCCGAAGTCGATCAGCTCGGCGTCCTCCTCCGGCCGCAGCCGCCGCGGGGTGAACCCCGCGGCGTGCAACGTCGGCCAGAACCGGTTGCCCGGACGCGCGAAGTGGTGCCCGACCTCGGCCGAGCGCAGCGACGGGTTGATCCCGACGAGGAGGACGCTCAGGTCGGGGCCGAGGATGGGTCCGAGCACGGTGCGAGAGGGGAGTGAGAAGCTCGGGGGGTGGGACTCGAACCCACAACCATCGCCTTAACAGGGCGGCGCTCTGCCATTGAGCTACCCCCGACCGAACTGCCCCGGAGAAGCCACCGGCGCAGCGCTCGGGATGGTAGCGACTCCGTCCTCCACCTCGGCATGGCAGTTGCTGCACAACAGGACGCACTTCCTCGCCTCCTCACGACAGCGCTTAAGCGAGCGGGTCACCCCCGCGAAGGCGAGGCCGAACGCCTTGTCGGACGGTTCGACGTGGTGGAAGTGCAGCGCCCGCGGATGCCGCTGGTATCCGCACAGGACGCAGCGCCCGCCCGCTTCAGCGACGAGAATCGCCTTGACGGTCCGGCGGCGGGCCACGACGCGCTCCTTGCGACAGAGGTCGCAGCGGAAGTGATCGTTGGGACCGTGCTTGACGAAGGTCGCCACTCCGTGTGTCCGACAGGTCCGCTCGGTCTCACGCGCCTCCGGGCTCCGAGGCTGCCGCGCTCGCGCGGTCTTGAGCTCGTAGCGCTTGAGCCAGTGGCGCACCGTGGCGAAGGAGACGCCGAGTTCGCTGGCGATCGCCCGAACCGCCAGCCCCCGATCGACGAGCTGCTCCAGCGTCTCGCGGTCGATGCCGCCGCGGGGCGCGTGCCGGTCGGCGTGCGCCGACCGCAGGCCGTGCTTACTGACCCAATAGCCGACCGTCCTCGCGTCCTTGCCGACCTCGCGGGCGATCGCCTCGATCGAGCGTCCCGCCGCCAGCTGCCCCGAGAGCCACACCCGATCCATGACGCGAACACTGGTTCGTGTCTCGGACGGAACGGCTCAGTGGAGCGTGTGCCGGATCGCGTCGCGGACGCGCTGGCGCTCGCGCGACAGCGCCAGGACGTCGGAGCCTTCGGCGCCGGCGATCCTGCGGTCGAGACGGGCGAGATCGAGCTGCAGGGCTTCCACCTCGAGGCTCGCGGCGGACGGCTCGAGCTCATCGGCGCGCAGGACGAGCTCGGCGACGAGCCGCGCGAGCTCGGGATCGTCCGGCGGAAGCGCGGAGGACGGCGCCTCGGCGTGGTCGCGCACGAAGGCCGCGGCGCGGCGGGAGAGCTGGGAGGTGAAGGCCGACTCGAGCTCCATCGCGTCCAGCCGCCGAGCTCCCGCCTCCGGCATGGCCAGGCAGAGCGCGAGGAAGGCGCGCTCGGTGCGGTCGACCGACTCGAGGGCGTGCGTCGCGTCGGCGCTGGACGGGCGAGCGGCACCGTTCGCCGGCGCCGGCGCGAGCAGGCTCTCGACGAGCGACGGGCTCAGATCGAGCCGGTCCGCGGTGAACCGGATGAGCTCTGAGCGCAGGGTCCCGGCCGGGAGCGTCCCGAGCACGGGCGCGACGTTGTCGAGCTTCTGGCGTCGCAGCTCCCCGCTCGAGAGCTTCGCCGTGCCCAGCGCCCGCTCGATCCGGAACCGCGCGAAGGGCATCGCCCGCTCGAACAGCGCGCGGAGCTCGGCGGCGCCGTCCGTCCGCGCCGCGATGTCGGCCGGGTCGGCGCCGGGGGGGAGCGGGACGACGCGGGCCTCTCCACCCGCCACCCCGATCAGCTCCGCCGCGCGGACCATGGCGTTCTGGCCGGCGTCGTCGGCGTCGAGGCAGAGCAGGACCGTCCGCGCGAGGCCCTTGAGCTCCGCCGCCTGCGGGCTGGTCAGTGCGGTGCCCATGAGCCCGACGGCGTTCTCGATTCCCGCCTGGCGCAGCGCGATGACGTCCGTGTAGCCCTCCGCCAGCACCACCGAGCCTTCCCGCGACGCCGCCACCCGCGCCAGGTCGTAGCCGTAGACCTGACGGCCCTTCGTGAAGACCTCCGTCTCGCTCGTGTTGACGTACTTCGGGCCCTGCCCGTCGCGCATCGCCCGCGCGCCGAAGCCGAGCACCCGGCCGCGCCGGTCGGCCAGCGGGAACATGATCCGGCCGCGGAAGGCGTCGTAGACCCGGCCCTGGCCGCCCTGCCCGCGGCGCAGGAGCCCGACCGCCCAGAGCTCCTGCGCCGAGTAGCCCGCCCGTCGCGAGGCGAGGAGCACACGGTCCCACGCGGACGGCGAGTAGCCGACCCGGTACTCGCGCAGAGCGCCCTCGGTCAGCCCGCGGCCGAGCAGGTAGCGCCGGGCGTCCAGCGCCTCGTCGGCCTCCCACAGCACCCGGACGTAGAAGGCGGCGGTGCGCTCGAGCAGCGCCAGCAGCCGGTCGCGCCGCGCCCGCTTCTCGGCGGCCTGGGGATCCTCCTCCACGGGCTCGAGCTCGATCCCCGATCGCTCGGCGAGCACCTCGAGCGCCTCGGTGAACCCGAGCCCCTCCGTCTCCATCACGAACGAGAAGACGTCGCCCCCCACCCCGCAGCCGAAGCAGTGGTAGAGCTTCTCGACAGGGTCGATCCCGAACGACGGCGAGCGCTCCTCGTGGAAGGGGCACAGGCCGGTCAGGCGCCGCTGGCCGGAGCGCTTGAGCTCGGTCTTCTGCTCGACCACGGCGACGAAGTCCACGGCGTCGCGCACCCGTTCGCGCGCGTCGTCCGCGTAGCGCGCCACCTAGCCTCCCGCGAAGCCGCGCGGCACCGCCCGCTCGGTGTAGGCGCGGATGGCGAAGCGGTCGGTCATCCCGGCGAGGTAGTCGATGACCCGGTCGGCCTCCCCCGCCTCGACGCCGTCGGCCGGCGGCGGCAGCTCCTCCGGATGCTCGCAGAACCAGTCGAAGAGGGTGACGAGCACCCGCTCGATGCGCTCGTGCTCCTCGCGCGCCCGCTCGCCGAGGTACACGCGAGCGAACATGAACTCGCGCAGGCTGAGCATGGCCGGGCCGACGAGCGGCCCCTGGACGACGTCGCCCGCCGCGGCCGAGTGCTCGACCACATCGTGGACGAGCGTGTCGATGCGCTTGGAGCCGGTCGGGCCGAGCACGGCGATCTCGTCGGCAGGAAGGTCCGGCACCTCGATCACCCCGGCCCGCAGGGCATCGTCGATGTCGTGGTTGATGTAGGCGATCCGGTCCACCAGCCGCACGATCCTTCCCTCGAGCGACGCGCTCGGATCGGCCCGCGAGGAGTGACGCAGGATCCCGTCTCGCACCGGCTCGGTGAGGTTGAGCCGCTCCAGCACGTCGACGACCCGCAGCGAGTGCTCGTTGTGGTGGAACGCCCGGCCGAACACCTCGCGGCCGCGGCGGTCGAGCACCGCCTCCCCGAGGTGGCCGAACGGCGGATGCCCGAGGTCGTGCCCGAGCCCGATCGCCTCCACGAGGTCCTCGTTGAGCCCGAGGGCGCGGGCCACGGTCCGCGAGATCTGCGTCGTCTCGAGCGTGTGGGTGAGGCGGGTGCGGTAGTGATCGCCCTCGGGCGCCACGAACACCTGGGTCTTGCCCTTCAGGCGGCGGAACGCACGCGAGTGGACGATGCGGTCGCGGTCTCGCTGGAACGGGGTGCGCAGCGAGCACTCCCCCTCCGGCCGTTGCCGCGCGGCGCCGGTCGACGGGACGGCGAGATCGGACAGCGACGAGGCCAGCGCGGGCACCCGTCCATTCTGACGCGCCGCCCGGGCGCGTCCATCGATCGCGCGCAAGTCGTGGCCAAGTGGCGGGCCCGGTGTAGCCGGGCGCCCGCCTCCGCCTATGCGTGCGCGATGGCCGCCTGGGCGGCGGCCACCCGGGCGATCGGCACCCGGAACGGCGAGCAGGACACGTAGTCCAGGCCGGCCATGTGGAAGAAGTCGATCGACTCCGGGTCGCCGCCGTGCTCGCCGCAGATCCCCAGTTTCAGGTCCGGCTTGGCCTCCCGCCCGACCCACGAGGCGAGCCGGACCAGCCAACCGACGCCCGGCTGGTCGATCGTCTCGAAGGGGGAGCGGTCGACGATCTTCTTCTCGAGGTACCGGACGAGGAACTTCGATTCGACGTCGTCGCGGGAGAAGCCGAGCGCGGTCTGGGTGAGGTCGTTGGTGCCGAAGGAGAAGAAGTCGGCGTGCTCGGCGATCCGGTTCGCGACGAAGCACGCGCGGGGAAGCTCGATCATCGTCCCGACCGTGTAGTCCGCGCCGACGCTCAGGGCTTCCTCGTCGCCGATCTCCACGACGAGGGCGCGCATGATCTCGATCTCCTGCTCGTAGTCGACGAGCGGGATCATGACCTCCGGGTGCGGTGCCTCTCCGCCGGTGCGCTCACCGACCGCCTTCGCCGCCCGGAAGATCGCGCGGACCTGCATCTCGTAGATCTCCGGGTAGAGGATCCCGAGGCGGACGCCGCGGGTGCCGAGCATGGGGTTGCCCTCCGAGAGGTTCTCGACGCGAGAGAGCAGCTTCTCGAGCCGCTCGAGGTCGTAGGACTCCTCGATCCGCGCACGCTCGACCTCGGCGGCGAGCTCCGGGAGGCTGGGCAGGAACTCGTGCAGCGGCGGGTCGAGCAGCCGGATGGTGACCGGCAGGCCGGCCATCGCCTCGAAGATCCCCTCGAAGTCCTCCTGCTGGAGCGGCAGCAGCTCCGCGAGGGCATCCCGGCGTTCCTCCGTGGTGTCGGACATGATCATCGCGCGCATCTTCGGCTGGCGGTCCGCGGCCATGAACATGTGCTCCGTGCGGCACAGGCCAATGCCCTCGGCCCCCAGCTCGCGGGCCTTGCGCGCGTCCTCGGGGGCGTCGGCGTTCGTCCGGACCCCGAGCGTCCGGATCTCGTCCGCCCACCCCAAGACCCGGTCGAAGTGCTCACTGACCTCGGGGTCGACCAGCGGGACGTCGTCGAGGGTCACGCAGCCCGACGTCCCGTCGATGACCACCACGTCGCCCGCGTTGATCGTCGCCCCGTTGACCGAGATTGTCTGCGCGCCGAGGTCGATGTGCAGCTCCGACGCGCCGACCACCGCCGGGCGGCCCATCCCGCGGGCCACGAGCGCAGCGTGCGACGCCTTGCCGCCCTCCGAGGTCAGGATCCCGCGAGCCGCGTGGAAGCCGGCGACGTCCTCGGCCTCGGTGTAGGGCCGGACGAGGAGCACGGCGCGGCCCTCCTCGGCCGCCTGCACCGCCGCGTCGGCGGAGAACACCACCTCGCCCTTCGCCGCGCCCGGCGACGCGTTGACGCCCCTGGTCAGGACCTCGAACTCCGCCTGCGGGTCGAAGGTCGGGTGCAGCAGCTGATCGAGCGCCGCGGGGTCGATGGTCATCAGCGCCTGCTCGACCGACAGCAGCTCCTCGTCCACCGCGTCGCACGCGAAGCGGACCGCCGCCTGGGCCGGGCGCTTGGCGTTGCGGGTCTGGAGCATGAACAGCTGCCCCTCCTGGACCGTGAACTCGGTGTCCTGCATGTCCCCGTAGTGGCCCTCGAGCGTGCGGAGGATCTCCATCAGCTGCGCGTGCGCGTCCGGGAGGACGTCTGGAAGCTCGGAGATGTCGCGCGTGTTGCGCACGCCGGACACCACGTCCTCCCCCTGCGCGTTGACCAGGAAGTCCCCGGACGGCTCCGGCGCTCCGGTCACCTCGTCGCGCGAGAACGCCACTCCCGAGCCGCTCGTGTCCCCCATGTTCCCGAACACCATCTGCTGCACGTTGACCGCCGTACCCCACTCCTCCGGGATCCGGTTGATCCGCCGGTACTCCGTGGCCCGCTTGCCCGTCCAGGAGCCGAACACCGCGCGGATCGCCTGTCGCAGCTGCTCCAGCGGGTCCTCGGGGAACTCGTAGAGCCCCTTGAAGGTCGCGGTCAGCTCGCGCAACGCGTCGGCGTCGAGCTCCACGTCGGTCTCCACGCCGCGCTCGAACTTCGCCGCCTTGATCGCGTCCTCGAACGCCGAGCCCTCGATCCCGTGCACGACGTTGCCGAACATCTGCACGAAGCGCCGGTAGGAGTCCCACGCGAAGCGCTCGTTCTCCGTCTTGGCCGCCAGCCCCTCGACCGAGACGTCTTTGAGCCCGAGGTTGGGCACCGTGTCGAGCATCCACGGCATCGACTCGCGCGCCCCCGAGCGCACGCTGACCAGGAGCGGATCGTCGTCGTCGCCGAGCCCCTTGCCCGTCAGCTCCTCCAGCCGGGCGAGCGCGTCGGCGACCTGCTCGGCCATGCCGTCCGGCTCGGAGTTGCCGGCCTTCATGTAGGCGACGCACGCCTCGGTGGTCACGGTGAATCCGGCCGGCACCCGCTCCGTGCCGAGGATGCGCGTCATCTCCGCCACGTTGGCGCCCTTGCCGCCCAGCAGGTCGCGCATCTCCCGCGAGCCGTCGGCGAAGTCGTAGACCCACTGGTTGGCCATGGCCGGAACCTACCCGCTCAGCCCACCGTGGCCGGGACGGGTGTGGGCGCCACCTCCGGATCCCCCGCCTCGACGTGGAAGTCGGCCGGCTCGGTGGCGTCCAGCCCGTCGTCGTCGCGGCTGACGGCGCGCAGCACCACGGTGACCAGGACGGAGACCACGACGTTCACCAGCAGCGCGGGGATCCCCGTGTAGATCGTCAGCTCGGTATCGAGCCCGAGCCGCTCCAGGGCGTACTGCGAGCCGCCGAAGTGCTCCTTCCCGGTGGCGGCGTTCGGCGTGTTGTAGAGCATGACCACGCCGGCCGCCAGACCGACGAGCAGGCCGGCCAGGAGCCCTTGCCCGTGGAACCACCGGGTGAACAGGCCGAACACGATCGGCGGCAGGGTCATCAGGATCACGACGCCGCCGATGAGCTGCAGGTCGATCGAGAACTGCGGGTCGAGCACCAGCAGCAGCGCCACCGCGCCGGCCTTGACGACCAGGGAGACGAGCTTGGCCATCCGCGCCTCCTGCCGCGGGGTCGCGTCCTTGCGGAGGTACTCCTTGTAGATGTTGCGGGTGAACAGGTTGGCCGCCGCGATCGACATGATCGCCGCCGGCACGAGCGCCCCGATCCCGATCGCCGCGAAGGCCACGCCCGCGAACCAGTCCGGGAACATCTGGTCGAACAGCAGGGGCACGACCGTGTTGGCGTCGGGGTTGCCCGTGTCGGCCCCGATCGGCGTCACTCCCGCGGCGATGGCCATGAAGCCGAGCAGCGCGAGCAGGCCGAGGACCAGCGAGTAGGCCGGCAGCGCCGCCATGTTTCGCTTGATCGTGTCCCGGCTCTTGGAGGCCAGCACGCCGGTGATGGAGTGGGGGTAGAGGAACAGCGCCAGCGCCGAGCCGAAGGCCAGCGACGAGTAGCCGAGCGTCTGCACGTTGGTGAGCAGCACCCCGTCGGCGGGCGCCTCGGACTCGGTGAACTTCTGGTCCGCGGCGTCGAAGATCTCCCCCCACCCTCCGAGCTGGCCCGGGATGTAGAGCACCGCGACGATGACCACGATGTAGATCAGCGTGTCCTTGACCACCGCGATCAGCGCCGGTGCCCGCAGGCCCGACGAGTAGGTGTACGCGGCGAGGACGACGAAGGCGATGATGATCGGGAGCTCGCCCTCGACGCCCATCGTCTTGAGCACCGCCTCGATGCCCACGAGCTGCAGGGCGATGTAGGGCATCGTCGCGAGGATCCCGACCAGCGCGACGGCCAGCGCGAGCCCACCCGAGCCGGTGCGGCCGCGGACGAAATCGGCCGGGGTGACGTAGCCATGGCGGTGGGCGACCGACCACAGCCGGGGCGCGACCAGGAACACGAGCGGGTAGACGACGATCGTGTAGGGCAGCGCGAAGAAGCCAAGCGCCCCGGCGCCGAACATCAGGGCGGGGACGGCGACGAAGGTGTAGGCGGTGTAAAGATCGCCGCCGACCAGGAACCACGTCACCCAGGCGCCGAACTTGCGCCCGCCGAGGCCCCACTCGTCGAGGTGCTCCGGGTCATCCCCGCGCCGCCAGCGCGACGCGAAGAAGCCGATGCCGGTGACCAGCGCGAACAGGGCGATGAAGACGGCGAGGGCGACCTCGTTGACGCCCTCCATCAGCGCGTTCCCTTCGTCGCCCGGTAGACCACGAGCGTGCACAGCACGCTGAGCGGGACCCAGGCGAGCTGGTACCAGTAGAAGAACGGAAAGCCGAGCAGCTCGGGCTCGCGGACGTTGAAGATCGGCGGGATCAGCACGCCCAGCAGCGGCACCAGCAGCAGCAGGTTGACCGGTGGGACCGCCAGCTTGCGGCGGGCGGCCGCCTCCGCGGCGGGGGCCGGATCACGCCCCGAGTCACGCCCGTTCGAGCCTTCGGACATCGATCTCCTCCTCCTGTAGGACACGAGCTCCCGGGCACCGCCCGGTCGTCGTAGGGAGGGTTGCGGAGGCCGGCCAGAAGGTTTACCTCGACTCGCAGGTCAACCTTCCGGGCCGCTCGGGCAACTCGAGGGGCGAGGGAGAGGAGGACGCGCTGACCCCGACCATCACCGTCGCCGGCTTCGTGGCGCTGCTCGCCGCCGCGTCGCTGCTCGCGCTGTCCGCCGCCCGAGGCCCGTCCCGGCGTCCGGACGCGACGCTCGCCGGCTGGAGCCTCGCCGGCCGCAGCCTCGGCCCGCTGGCCACCTGGTTCGTGCTGGGCGGGTCGGTCTTCACCGCCTACACGTTCGTGGCGGTGCCCGGCCTGGTCTTCGGCGTAGGCGGGCTCGGGCTCTTCGCGCTCGCCTACACGATCATCGTCTTCCCGATCGCCTTCGTGGTCCTGCCCCGGCTCTGGCTCGTGGCGGCGCGCAACGGCTGTGTGACGGTGGCCGACGTGGTCCGCGCGCGGCTGGGCTCGCCGCTGCTCGCGCTCGTGATCGCGCTGACCGGGATCCTCGCCACCATGCCCTACATCGCGCTGCAGCTGCTCGGCATCCGGGCGCTGCTCAGCGCGCTGGGGATCGCCCCGGACGGCCTGCCGGGCGACGGCCTGCTGGCCGGGAGCTTCGGGATCCTCGCGCTGGCCACCTACCGCTCGGGCCTGCGGGCCCCGGCCCTGGTCGCCGGGCTCAAGGCGGTCGTCGTCTTCGCGGCCGCGGCGGTGCTCTTCGCTGTCGCCTGGGCCGCCGCCGGCGGCCCCGCCGCGGGCTTCGCCGCGGCCGGCCCGGCCCTCGACGCCCGCACGCAGGGCGCCGGCTCGCTGCTGCTCGGGCCGGGGCTCGGCTCCGCCTACTGGACGCTCGCCCTCGGCTCGGCGCTCGCGCTGCTCGTCTACCCCCACGTCACCACCTGCGCTTTCGCGGCGCGCGACGAGGATGTCCTGCGACGCAGCTGCGTCGCCCTCCCGGCCTGGACGCTGATGCTGGGCAGCCTGGCCACGCTCGGCGTGGCGGCGATCGCCGTGGGGATCACCGTGCCCACCGGGCGGGGTGAGCTCGCGCTCCCGCTGCTCGCCGTCGAGGTGCTGCCGGCGTGGCTGTCCGGGCTCGTGCTCGGAGCGCTGGCGATCGGCGCCCTCGTCCCCGCCGCGATCATGTCCGTCGCCGTCGCCGGCCTGTTCACCCGCAACGTCTACGTCGAGTACCTGCACTCCGAAGCCACCTCCGAGCACGAGCTGCAGGTCGCCCGGCTCGTCTCCGTGGTGGTCAAGCTCGGGGCGCTCGCCTTCGTCTTCGGCCTGCGTACCCAGGACGCGATCAACCTGCAGCTCCTCGGCGGCGTCTGGATCCTGCAGACGCTGCCCGCGGTGGTGCTCGCGCTGTTCACCCGGCGGCTGCACCGCTGGGGGCTGCTGGCCGGCTGGGCGGCGGGCATGGCCGTCGGCACGGCGCTCCTCGCCGCCAACGACTTTGTCTCCGTTGCCCCGCTCGGCTTCGCCGGCCATGAGCTGTCGGTCTACGTGGCGCTCCTCGCCCTGGCGCTCAACCTCCTGGTGGCCGCGGCCCTCACCCCGGTGCTCGACCGGGCCGGCGTGGCGCGCGGCCTGGACTCGACGGGCACCGAGGAGCTGGCCGCCGGCGCCGCGCCCCATCGCGAGTGGTTGACTCCGGCCTCGTCGTGATGCCGAGTCGCCGCACCGAGACCCCGACCCTGCGTCCGCCGGTGGCGGCGGCTCCGGGCCACCGGCCGCCGCTGCGGGCGGGGGTCCACCTCGGCGACCTCGAGCGCGAGGCCACGATCACCCGGCTGTTCGACGCCCACCACTCAGAGCTCGAGCGGCTCGCGACCCTCATGGGCGCGGACGGCGACGCCGAGGACGTGGTGGCCGAGGCGTTCTGCGAGCTGCACTGCCGCTGGCGCCGGCTGCGCGACCCCGCGGCGGCACTCCCGTACCTCCGCTCCGTGGTGTGCAACCTCTCGCGCATGCGACTGCGGCGGCTCGACGTGGTCCGGCGCCACGCCGAGCCACCGCCGGGCGACGCCGAGTCGGCCGAGACGGAGACGTTCCTGCGTGAGGACCAGCGCCAGGTGGTCGGCGCGCTGCACGACCTCCCGTTCCGCCAGCGCCAGGCGCTCGTGCTGCGCTACTGGCTCGATCTGCGCGAGGTGGACGTCGCCAACGCGATGGGCATCACCGCGGGCGCGGTCAAGGCGCACACCTTCCGCGGGCTCGCGGCGCTCGAGCGGGCGATGGGAAGCGGACGATGAGCGCCCCGACCGAGGAGCGGCTGCGCGAGGCGCTCGGGGCGCTGGCCGACTCCGTCGAGCCGCGGCCCGGGGCCTATGTCCGGGCTCAGGCGGCGTGGCGACGGCGCGAGCGTCGGCGGCGGCTGCTGGTGGTGGCGGTCGCGGTCCTCGTCATCGCCCTGGCTGACGTGGCGGGACTGTGGGCGCTCAACCGGGCGGGCTCCGGCTCGCCGGTGATCTTCGACGGGCCGGCCCCCGCCGAGCTGGCCGCACCGCATGGCGAGCGCTCAGGGGACGCTGCGCGCGCCGACCCCTCTCAGCCGTAGGTGGGCGTGGTGCTCGAGCGTCGAGAGGATGGCGCGCTCGGCCTGGTGCAGCGCACGCGGGGGTGCGGCGGGGGCGGCGCTGAGCGGCGAACCGAGGGCGGCGACCAGGAAGTCGTGGGCCTCCTGGGAGAAGGCGAACGCGTTGGCCTCGCACGCCGGGCAGACCACTCCCCCGGCCGCGCCGGAGAAGCCGGTGAGGTGCTCGCGCTCCCCGCAGGACGCGCACGCGGCGAGCTGCGGGGTGAAGCCGGCGGCGAGCAGGAGCTTCAGACGGAAGGCGAGCGCGTTGTGGGTGGTGGCGTGCCGCGGCGGGTCGGCGTCGAGCAGCGCCAGCTCGTTGGCCAGCAGGTGGTAGACGCCGGGATGCGGGTCGCCGGGGTCGAACATCCGGTCCACCGCGTCGGCGGCGCGGGCGGCGACGTCGAGCGCCCCGCCGTGCTCGCGCAGGTGCCGGTAGCCGGCGATGGTCTCCGCGCTCGTCACGGTGAGGAGATCCGACCGCCCTTCGTAGAGCACGAGGTCGAGCCGGAAGAACGGCTCGAGGCGGCCGCCGAAGCGCGAGCGCGCCTTGCGTACCCCCTTGGCGATCGCGCTCAGACGCCCGTGCTCGGGGGTGAAGACGTGCAGGATCCGGTCCGCCTCGCCGTAGCGCATCGAGCGCAGAACGATGCCCTCCGTCTTGCGGGAGCCGGGCATCAGGGCATGGTCGCTATCGTTTGTGAAGTGAGAGTCACCGTCTACACCACCGAACCGTGCGGCTACTGCCGCGCCGCGAAGTCCCTCCTGGCTTCCAAGGCGATCCCGTACGAGGAGATCAACCTGGCCATGGACGCGGACGGCCGCTCGCTGCTCGCCGAGAAGACCGGGATGATGACGTTTCCCCAGGTCATCATCGACGGGGAGCCGCTGGGCGGCTTCCAGGAGCTGGCCCGGGCGGAGAAGGCCGGGAAGCTCTCGCAGCTCGCGGCGTAGCGCGCCGCGGCCGCGGCTGGCACGTCTCGCACACGTAGGTCCCCCGCCCGCCGACCACCAGCTTGCGGACGAGCGTGCCGCACTGCGGGCACGGCTCCCCCGCCCGCCGGTGGACGAGGAACTCGTCCTGGAAGGAGCCCTGGACCCCGTCCGGGTGGCGGAAGTCATCGATCGTCGCCCCCTTGGCCTCCACGCCGGCGGCCAGCGCGGCGACCACCGAACCGTGCAGGGCGGTGACCTGCGGGCGCTTGAGGGAGCTCGCGCGCCGCAGCGGGTGCAGGTGCGCGCGGTGCAGGGCCTCGTCGGCGTAGATGTTTCCTACGCCGGCCACCTTGCGCTGGTCGAGCAGGAACGCCTTGACCGGCGCGCGACTGGCGCGGGTGAGCGCGAGCAGGTGCTGGGGCGTGAACGCGGGATCGAACGGTTCGAGGCCGAGCCGGGCGCCGAGGAAGGCCTCGAGCGCGGGGCGGCCGACGGCGATCTCGCCGGTGCCGAAGCGGCGCGGATCGGAGAAGGTGAGCGCCGGGACGCCGTCGAGATGGAAGCGGACGCGCGCGTAGGGCGCCTCGCCGGCCAGCAGCAGGGTCCCGGTCATCCGCAGGTGGAGCAGGAGGAAGACGGCGTCCTCGAGCTCCCACACGAGGTACTTGCCGCGGCGGCCGAGCCGCTCGACCGTGCGGCCCTCGACGGCCTCGGCGAGGGCCTCGGGCAGGAGCGGGAGCGAGAAGCGCGGATCGAGGATCTCCAACCGAGTGAGCCGGCGGCCCTCGACGTGCGGCGCCAGGTGACGGCGGATCGTCTCGACCTCGGGGAGCTCGGGCATCAGGTGCCCCGCGGGCGTCCGGGCCTCACGCGCCGCCTCCGCCGCCGCTCTGGAGCCACGCCCGCAGGTCGCGCTCCAGCCGTCGCCGGCCGATGCCGAGCGCCGCGCGCGTGGCACGGCCGGTCGTCCGCGGGTCGCCGGCCGCGCCGCTGAGCGCCTCGTCGTTGTAGACCTCGTAGAGGTCGAGCAGGCCCTTCTCCCCGAAGCGCTCGGCGACGTAGGCCGCCGCCGCCGACGCGAACGCGTAGGCCTCGGACTGCCGCACGCCGCTCGTGCGGGCGATCCCGTCGGGCGCCGCCAGGGCGCTCAGGGACGGGCGCGGCCGGCGCTCGAGCGCCCGCGCCGCCTCGGCGAGCCGGCGATCCCCCGAGGTGTGGAGCGCGATCCCCTCGACCAGCCAGGCCGGCGTGCGCCCGGAGGTCGTCCCGGCCAGGGCGGCGTGAGTCAGCTCGTGCGTGACGATGCGCGAGCGGGTGACGGGATCCAGCGAGCGGAAGACGGGCCAGGAGACCAGCACCCGCTGGGAGACGACGCGGGCCGCTCGCCGCGCCCGGCCCTCTTCGCGCACGGCCGAGTCGGTGATCGCCGCGAGGCTCTCGACGCCGAGGATCCCGCGGGTGAGACGGTTCAGGCGGGCTGCGTCCGGGGCGACCACCACGAGCGAGCGGCGGCGCACCCGCGCGCCCCCCAGGACGTCGCCGAGCGTCGCGTAGCCCCCCTCGAGGGCCTCACCGCCGCCCTCCATGGGAGCTACGCGACGCTCGGCGACGTCCTGGGCGGCGCGCGGGTGCGCCCCCGCT
>Ga0136612_10000285_pt1 | contig 16794 bp, 11 predicted proteins | sample AntDryUQ224A2306_2_FD_106644 | JGI IMG/M metagenome (GOLD analysis project Ga0136612, IMG submission 106644) | Polar desert sand microbial communities from Dry Valleys, Antarctica - metaG UQ224A (23.06) | ecosystem: Environmental > Terrestrial > Soil > Desert | place: Antarctica: Dry Valley... | reverse complement strand
GGGCTGTAGCGTTCGGCGCGGATGCGCTCGAGGTAGGAGTCGGCTAGGCGCGCGGTCGCCGGGTCGAGGCGCACTTCGAAGCCCGCGAGCCGGACGTCCGAGCCCGCCTCCGCAACGTCGCCGCGCGCTACGAGCCGTCGCACCACGGCGGCGAACACTTTCACCGTAGTTCGCAGCCTGCTGCGAAGCTCCTCTTTCGGCATCCCACTGCGTAGCGTGTGGGCGCAGTGGTACTGACGGATCGCTCGCAGCGTTCGGTCTGCGATGGTTTCCCACTGCGCGCGGGTGAACACCAGCGTGTCGGCTGCGAGGCTCTGCGACGACGATTCGACGACGATCTCCCCCCTTTCCGCCAGGTCCTGGAGGAGGGCGCGGTCCGACCCGGTGGGGGGCAGCGCGCGCACCTCCGAGGGGCCGAGTCGCGCCAGCGCCGCGAGCAGTAGATCCTCAGGCCGGCCGCGTTCAAGTGCGGCCATGGCCTCCAGGGTATCCTCGGTCTTTCGACGCCTTCGCCGGGCGTGTGGTTCGAGCACCACGCCGCCGCCCACCGTTTCGCTCGGCGAGGGCCGGCGCAGGATGAACCGGTCGCCGCGCACGAGGACTATCTCCTCAGCGGTGCGGACCTGGGCGTAGCACCATTCGCCGGGCTGGAGGGTGTCGCGGTCGAGCAGGGTGACGGTCGCTGCGGCCTCGGACGCGTTGACGAACAGGTCGAGCTTGCCGCCGCTCTTGATCGGGGTCTCCACGCCGAACCCGATCCTGATGCGCGCGTCGAAACGCTTCGTTGGAACGAGGGCGGACGGCAGAGTGAGCACGTCCCCTCGGCGCAGCGCCTCAACCTCGACCGACGCAAGGTTGACCGCCGTCCGGCGTCCGGGGCCGACGCTGTCCTCCTTGTGTTGGTGAGATTGAAGCCCTCGGATGCGGGTTCGGATGCGGCGAGGCAGTACCTCCACCTCTTGGCCGACGTGCAGCCCTCCGTCGGCCAGCGTGCCGGTGACGACCGTGCCGAAGCCCTGGATCGTGAACACCCGGTCAATGGGCAGCCGGGGCACGCTCTCCACAGGCCGCTCCTCGGCGTTCGAGAGTAGATCGTCGAGCGCGGCGACGAGCGTGTCGAGCCCCTGCCCCGTGCGCGCGGAGACGGGCACGAGGGGCGCGTGTTCCAGCGAGGAGCCGGCGAGCCGCTCGTGTATCTCTTCGACCACAAGGTCGAGCCAGTCCTGATCAACAAGATCGCACTTGGTGAGCACGACGACGCCGCGCGTGAGCCCGAGCAGGTCGAGGATGGCGAGGTGTTCGGCGGTCTGGGGCATGACGCCCTCGTCGGCGGCGATCACGAGCAGAGCCGCGTCGAGGCCGCCGACGCCCGCGAGCATGTTCTTGATGAGTCGTTCGTGGCCGGGCACGTCAATGATCGAGGCCTCGCGTCCGGAGGGCAGCCGAAGCCACGCAAAGCCGAGGTCAATGGTCATCTCCCTGGCCTTCTCCTCCTGGAGGCGGTCGGGGTCAATGCCTGTGAGCGCCTTTACGAGCGTGCTCTTGCCGTGATCCACGTGTCCCGATGTGCCGATGACGAACACAAAACACTCCTGAGATTACTGGGACTGCTTTGCGATTATAACAGAGCACGGTCGGCCCTCGGCGCTGCTGTAAGTTGGAGTCAGGCGTTCGCCTCATCACTCAACCGCCCGTCTGCCGGCTCTGCGCACGCTCCCGCCGCCCTCACGAAGGTCGCGCGCTCGGTCCCAGCTCGCCCCCGTCGCGCACCCCTCAGCGTCGGTAGGCGATGGACGATCCCCCGACAGCCAACGGTGTGGGCGTTCCGGACGGTGGACGCTGCCCGCTCATACCGCCGCCGCCGACGTCGGGTGGGGCTTCGGGCATTCGGCCGTCCTGCTGCTCGTCGGAGTCGCCGAGGTCGTACACAGCGGAGATGAGTACGTCGCCCCTAACTATCTCTGTACCTCGTAGAAAGTACTCAGTCGCCACGTTGCCGTCCTCACCCTTGAAATGTCCGTGAAACCAGTACCGCAGAGGATCGCCCACATTCCAGGCGACGGTGATACGGTATACCTTCCCGTCCTCACACATCGGGTGGGGGACCGTTTCGAAACGGCGTTTGTCGAACTGCACGTTTGTCATATCCGCAGTGGCGCAGAATCCAACGCCCGAATACGGAAATGGGCAACGTGCGTCAGGGGGGCAGGTATCAAAGAACGCCCCAAAGGCGACTGACGACGGCGCCGTCCCCTTCAGCGTGAGTTCGAACGTCACGGCGATGTCGGGCCGCCCCTGCGCAGATTAGGGGGGCTAGGCCCGTTAGCAACAACATCAACGCCGCAACTACTGCCAGGGTTCCCGGTAACTCTCTGATTCTCACCGCAAACCTCTCAGGCCGTCGTAGTTTGATGTTCTTCGTCGAACTTCTCACCGAGTTGTCGGCGCCTTGCGGACTCGATTGAATGAATGGTGCAGTAACCATAACACCGATTGCAAGGGATGTCAATAGACTGTACTCGTTCGGGCGCCTGCCGCATTTTCTGACGAAGCCTGTTCGTCCTGTTAGTACGCCGGATTCGTGGGTTGTCGCGCCTACTGAGGCCGGCGTCCAAGCGCTTCAGTCGTTACACGGAGGTAGCGGGAGCTCGCCGCAGTGCAGCGCCCGCTATGTCGGCAGCTTGAAAACTACGGCCCCGGCAGGCGAAAGGATCGGTTCGCACTCAGACGCCGGCGCTACTATAATATTGGCGAGATGAGAACCGGGCAATTGGACGCTATCAACGATGTGGCCGGCATATCCGTTGGGCACGCGCACGACCTCGAAGCGCTGACCGGCTGCTCGGTCGTGCTCTGTGAGCGCGGCGCCGTTGCAGGTGTGGACGTGCGAGGCGGCGCGCCGGGCACGCGAGAGACGGACGTGTGTCGGCCAGGCACGCTGGTCGAGCGGGTACACGCGGTGCTGCTCACAGGAGGCAGCTCGTTTGGGCTGGATGCCGCCGGTGGAGTGATGAGGTATCTGCACGAGCGCGATGTGGGTTACGATACGGGCTCGGCGAAGGTTCCTGTCGTGCCTGGCGCGGTGATCTACGATCTCGCCATAGGTAGCCCCGTCTGGCCGGACGCGGCGATGGGCTACCGCGCTTGCACGGGCGCGAGGAGCGATTCTACTGAGCAAGGCAACGTCGGCGCGGGTGCGGGCGCGACAGTAGGCAAGGTGCTGGGCCTTGTCGGAGCCGTTAAGGGCGGACTCGGGACGGCGAGCGTGCGCGTGGGCGGTTTCACGGTTGGCGCGCTCGTGGTCGTCAACGCCCTCGGCGACGTGATCGAACCCGATCGTGGTGTGATCACAGCCGGCGCGCGCGACCCCGACACGGGCGCCTACGTGGACGCCGAGCGTTGGCTGTTGGAGAACGCCGACGCCGCGCCCGGGCCGACGAACACCACTCTGGGCGTGGTCGCGACCGACGCTGTGCTCACGGATACGCAGACGGCTCGCCTCGCGACAGTCGCGCACGACGGCCTTGCGCGGACGATCCGCCCCGTTCACACCATGTACGACGGGGACGTGATCTTCGCCCTAGCGACCGGGGAATCGGGATCAGCCGGCGGCGACGCGATGTTGCGGCTTGAAACGGCGACAGTCAGGGCTGTGGAGCGTGCGGTGCTCAACGCCGTACTGCACGCCGTCCCTGCGGTAGGGCTGCCCGCAGCCGTGGACGGAAAAGAGGGGTTCGGGTGCGCGTAAGGGGTGGGAAGGCAACGAGGACGCCGGCGTTCAAGCGCGACGCCGAGGCAAAACCGTAGGACACAGGGGTTACTAATCTCCTATACTGCTCCAAGTTGCTGGTGCGTATACTTTGAGTGGGCACGGCTGAATGCGCTCGCCGCCTTCATATACGGAGTTCGAGGTTTGCCCCACTCGCTCGTGAGCATCGGACTCATATATCCTGTTGCTCGAAGATAATGACGAGAGGACGGTACACTTCATCATTGAGCGAGTTCTATCACTAACGGAGACCGACGATGACGGCGGCGATTCCGGCTCCGCCGCCTGGAATCCAATAGCCGACGTCGTGGATCGTCGTAGAGAGAGTACTGTGGAGTCTCCTATTGAGGGTCTGGAACCCCGGGCTCGGAGGCCCATTAGAAGCGAACGCCTCGGACGCATCCTCGTCCGGACCACGCGGCTGACGGAGAGTCAACTTGAGCATTGCCTCGTCGTGAGCGTCGCCGCCGGAGTCAGGATTGGGGAGGCGGTCGTAAGCCTGGGATACTTATCTGAGCACGAGGTGACCCGAGCACTCGCGTACAAGCACAGGCTCCGTGTATTCTCAAAGGCGAGGCTTGCCGCCGGCGCCCAGCCTTGCACGACGACCGACTATGAGTGGGCTCGACGGCACAGGGCGTTCGTGATTTCGAACGGGAACGGCGTAAGCGAGGTCGTCGCAACGGATCCGCTAAAGACCTACCTGTTGGATGATGTGCGAACTCGGAGCGAGAGCCGAGATGTAGAACTCATCCTTGCGACGGACACTGATATGGAGAGTGCGCTTCACCAACTCTATCGAGCCGAAGATGCGAGGGCGAGCAGCCGTCGCCTAGTAATCGACGCCCCGCACGATTCCGCCCACGCCGTCCTGTCGGACCGACAGAGAATCGTGGGGTTTGCGGCGATGGCTGCGTTCGTCGCCGCACTGCTGATCGAGTGGCACGCAACACTTGTGATCGCCGTTTCGAGTATGAGCGCAGTGTACATAGCTGTTTCGTTCCATCGCCTTTACCTCTTCTCATTAGGTCTCAGATCTGGTGGAACGGTGACCGTATCCGAGACGGAGCTCGATGAACTCGAAGATAGTTCGCTGCCAGTCTACACTGTGCTCGTGCCTCTCTACCGCGAGACGGGGGTATTCAGTCAGTTGATGAGAGCGATTCAGGCGCTTGATTGGCCAAAGGCGAAGCTGGACGTTCGGTTGCTGTTGGAAGAGGACGACGACGAGACGATCCGCGCTGCGGTCGAGGCGAATCTACCCTCCTATCTCAAGATAATAATTGTGCCACCCGGAGAGCCGCGTGGCAAGCCAAAGGCGTGCAACTACGGACTCATCCACGCCAGAGGCGAGTATGTGGTGATCTACGACGCGGAAGACGTGCCGGACCCACTCCAGTTGAAGAAGGCGTATATCGCGTTTCGTAGAGGTGCGTCGGACCTAGCTTGCGTCCAGTGTCGGTTGGCCACCTACAATGCCGACCAGAATCTCCTGACCCGATGGCTCACGCTGGAATATCTGATCTGGTTCGAGTTCACGCTTCCCGGATTGCAGCGACTCGGCTCCCCGATCCCCCTGGGCGGGACGTCCAACCACCTGCGTCGCAAGGTCGTAGAGAGCGTGGGAGCCTGGGATCCCTACAATGTCACCGAGGACGCCGATCTAGGTATGAGGCTTCACAAGGCGGGGTTTCGCACTGTGATGCTGGACTCGACGACTATGGAGGAGGCTACGCCACTGCTCGGGGCCTGGATACGTCAGCGCTCTCGGTGGACCAAAGGCTATGTACACACATGGCTCGTGCATATGCGGCATCCGATTGCACTCCAGCGTCGCATAGGTACGCAGTCGTTTCTAAGCCTCCAGTTCACGCTTGGGGGCGCGGGATTGATCGGATTGCTGAACCCAATCTTCTGGGCGCTGACGATCCTGTGGTACATCACTCGCTCCGAGGCGATCGGGAGTCTCTTTCCCTTGCCGCTGGTGTACGCAGGCGGAGTGGCGCTGTATCTAGGCAACTTCGTCTTTATCGTTGTTGGGATGGCAGTTGCACAGACTCAGGGTTATCCCGGCCTCGTTAGATGGGCGATGCTTATGCCTCTCAACTGGGTGCTGATAAGTATTGCGACGTGGAAAGGCGTCTTGCAACTGTTCTACGCACCCAGCTATTGGGAGAAGACGCCGCATGGATTCGCGACGAAACACTCAGATCTGGAGGCACAAGCACAGACGGAGACAGTATGGTGAGCGCATCCTCCCCGCCGATCCAGGACTGAGCAGGTATGCAATCGGATACTTCGGCAAGAGTCAGGCTGGGAGCACCCCAGGCAAGTACTCGTATCGCCGGCCCTGACCGACAGGTCGTCGCTGCGGCGCTACTGTCTATGTGCATCGGTATGGCGGCGACGTATTGGTTTTATAGACGTGGTCTGATACTGCAGTACTTCGATTCCGAGCTGCACATGAACGTGGCGAGACGCGTCATAGATTCGCGGACTCCAGGACTGACTCAGCTTGGCACAGTCTGGCTTCCCGTTCCGCACCTCTTACTCCTACCGCTTGTGCAGGTTGATGTGCTCTGGTGGACTGGACTCGCCGGCAGCATCGTCGGGCTGGCGTGCTTCGTTGGAACCGCCATCGCGCTGTTCCTGACTGTGCGGCTGCTGACTCAGAACACGCCGGCGGCCTGGGTCGGCTTCGCGGTGTTTGCGACCAATCCGAATATGCTCTACCTTCAAGCCACGGCGCTTACTGAGCCGGTGCTGCTGGTCTTCATTACCGCGTCTACATATTACCTAATGAGGTGGGGGTATGGCGGAAAGGTGGGCGATCTGATCGTGAGCGCGGTGCTGTGCGCACTAGCTGTTGGCTGCCGATACGACGGGTGGTTCTTCGCCGTCGTCAGCGGCGTCGTTGTGGCCCTCGTCGCCGTCTATCAGAGGCGCGACCGACAGACCGTCGAGGGCCTGACCTGGTTGTACATGTCTGTGCCGCTGTACGCAATGGCGGGCTGGTTCTTCTACAACTGGAGCATCTTTGGGCACGCCCTTGAGTTTCAGCGAGGTGAGTTCTCGGCACAAGTTGATCAGAACGCATTTGTTGCGTCGGGTGAGCTCCTTACGCGCCACAACCTGGGGCTATCCGCCCTGATCTTTACCTGGGCGACGGTAGACAACCTGGGTTGTCTTGTGTTCGCGCTTGGCGTTGTCGGACTGGGCGTCCATGTGTGGTGTACCCGGCTGAGGGGCGCGTCGTTGATACCAGTCGTGTTGCTTGCCGCATACCCGTTCAATATATTAACGCTCTGGTTGGGGCAAACAATTCTTCGTGTGCCCCAAGTGGATCCCCTGGGATACTTCAACATACGCTACGGGGTGTTGCTACTACCTGCCGCCGCGTTCTTCGTCGCCCACCTCTACTCCACATCTGCGACGAACGGACGACGGCTGCTCGCCCTGCTGGTTGTTATAGGTGTGTTGGCCGTTCAGTCCATTCTCTGGCTCGGAGACTGGCCGGACTCCGTTGCGGTTATGCAGGACGGTAATATCCAGTATGCGACCGAGCGGCAGTATTCGGGAGCCGCCGACTTCCTCCGATTGCAGTACGATGGGGGCGGAATCCTAATTGACGAGTCGTCGTCGTTTGTGATACTCCGGGCTCGCATACCTCAGCGCGAGTACATAGGCAGCTTCAACGGCGACCTGTGGAGGGCGAGCCTCGTCGCCCCGGAGCGGCACGCGGCGTGGGTGGTTATGGACGACAATGCCGCCAAGTCGCCCGACCGTGTTCACGAGGCGCTGGCGTCGAGCCAGAACACGACGTTGTACTACACATTGGTGTATGCGGAGAGGGGAATCTCGATCTACAAGCGAAACGACGTTGGGAGCGAAGCACGGACGAGCCCGGCGACGGCGCCGTAGCGCGTGGGCGCCGCCACGCCCTCCGTGCTCACCAGGCACGACGGGGGCTCAGCGCTGATCCGTTTCGACCGGGGTCGCGACTTGCCGCGCCCGCTCCACGTTTGCGGGCAGTCGAATGGTGAAGGTGGAGCCCACCCCGTACTCGCTCTCGACTGTGATGTCTCCCCCCATCATGCGGCAGAACCTGCGGCTGAGGGCGAGGCCGAGCCCGGTCCCGCCGTACTTCCGCGTCGTCGAGGCGTCGGCCTGAGTGAATTCCTGGAACAGCCTGCTCATCTGCTCTTCCGTTAGGCCGATGCCGCTGTCGGAGATGCGGAAGTAGACCGAGCCGTCGGACCCCTCCAGGCCGGGTGTGCGGGCGACCTCGAGCACTATCGCGCCCTTCTCGGTGAACTTGCTTGCGTTGCTCAGCAGGTTGAACAACGATTGGCGCACCTTGGTCAGGTCGGCGCGCATGACGCCGAGGTCGCCGTCTGCAACGACTCGAAGAGTATTGCTGTTCTTCTCCACGACGGGCTTGATCACGGCTGTTACGTCGCGAAGGATGCCTGCGATCTCGAAGGTCTCGAGGTAAAGGTCCATCTTCCCGGCCTCGATCTTCGATAGATCCAGGACGGCGTTTATGAGCGAGAGCAGGTGTGTGCCCGCAGTGGAAATCTTCTGGAGATCGGGGACTAGGCTTTCAGATTCAAAGTCCTCGGCCTCCTCCTGCAACATCTCGCTGTACCCGATGATCGCGTTGAGTGGTGTGCGTAACTCGTGGCTCATATTCGCGATGAAGGCGCTCTTCGCTCGGTTGGCGACCTCTGCCTGCTCCTTGGCTTCTTCAAGCGCAGCCTGGGTTTCTTTGAGTTGTGAGATGTCGAGGATCGTTCCGACCAGGCCGCCGACGCTCCCATCTTTGGCGCGGAAGGGCGCCTTGTAGAAGAGCACGAAGCTCCGACGCCCGTCGGCGTCCACGACGGAACTCTCGTAGGTCTGCACGGTCATCTGCTCCAGGAGCGCTCTATCGCGGGCGTCGTAGGTCTCCGCGAGGTCTTTCGGCCACATCTCGTAGACAGTCTTGCCGACTAGTTGATCCTTGGGGAAACCCTGGTACTTCTCGTACGCTGTGTTGCAGGCCAGGTAGACGCCGTTGACGTCCTTGTAGAAGACGGGGCACGGTATGGCGTCGAGTAGGACCTGGTTGAGGTACTCCTGGTTCCGATACGCTTCCTCGGCGAGGCGCTGCTCGGTCTCGATTTGAATCCGGCGCTCAAGCACGCGCAGCCGGAGCTCGAGGCCCCTGGGTTCGAGCGGGGAGAGGATGAAATCGTGTGCGCCCGCCTCGATCGCGTCCTCACAACGCAGGGCATGCGGATCGTCGCTGTGCATGACGACCATAACGAGGGTGGCTTCGATGCGACCGGCCGACTGCACACGGCGGCAGAACTCTGCGATGTCCGACGCCGCAGCCGGCGGGCCGAGTAGGAGTAGCTGGTATTGAACGCTCTGTGCAGCCGCGAACGCGTCCTCGCACCGTGCGTAGGCGGACACGTCGTGCCCGAGTCGCACCAGTGTCGCCGCTATCAGCGCCTGCTCGTCCAGGTAATTGTGTAGGAGAAGGACTTTCATTCCGAATACTCCGAGGTCGTTCGATCCTTGATGGGGCGTACCCTTATATCTACATATAGTAGCAGTTGCTTGTTAGTCCAAGCCGCTTGCCCCGAGATACAGACACGGGCGCCTACCGGAGCTCAAGGATCACGCCCTCGTTCGGCGCCAGCGTAATCGGACCTGCTGTCGGGCCGAGACTGCGGTCCGGCAAGGTGGAGAGGGTCACTCTTGCCTCGGCTTCCAGGCGCCCGTGCTCGAACGGTTGTGGCTGTGAGCCGAGGTTCAGCGCTACCAGGAACCCCCTGCCGACGCCGGCCCGCAGATAGGCGAGCACGTCGCCCGCTGCGGGAGCCCTCTCGTACGTACCTGCGTGGAGCGCGGGTTCGTCCCGCCTCAACTGGATGAGACTTCGATAGAAGGTTAGCAACGAGGCGGGGTCCTCGCGCTGATCCTCGACGTTTATCTGTGCGAAGTCGTCGGCGATGGGCAGCCAGGGCGTCCCGTTGGTGAAACCGGCGTTCGCCCCGGCGCCCCACTGCATGGGTGTGCGCTGTGGGTCGCGGTCCAGCCCGAGGCCGGGAAGGCTGCGTGCGACGGGGTCCTGCAGCAGCTCAGGCGGTATCCGTACGTCGTGCATGCCGATCTCGTCACCGTAGTACATGGTCGGGGTACCTTTCAACGTTGTCAGCAACATCGCCGCGACGCGAGCCTGGGCGGGGCCCACCCGAGTGGCGATGCGCGACTTGTCATGGTTGCCGAGCACCCAGTTGGGCTGGCCGCCGGGGGGCAGCAGCCCTTCGTACTGGTCAACAAGCGCGCCGATCTGCTGCGCGTCCCAGGGAGTGAATATGAGCCGGAAGTTGAAGGGGAGGTGAGCTCCCGAGCCGTCCACGCCGTAGTAGGCGACAATGCGCTCAAGGGGTAGGTACAGCTCGGCGATGAGCACTCGCTGCGGATACTCGTCCACGACCTTGCGGATCATGCTCACGACAGCCTGCACGTCCGGCAGGTCGGCGGAGTGTATCGGCAGGTGTTGGGTGTAGGGACGGTCGCCGACTTTGTAGTCGGGATTTAGGGGATTGTCGCGGAACTGGTCGTCCTTGAGCAGATGGTAGATCACGTCCACGCGGAAGCCGTCAACGTCGCGGTCGAGCCAGAACCGCAGGGTGTCGAGCATCGCGGACTGAACGTCGGGGTTGCGCCAGTTCAGGTCCGGCTGCTCCGGGAGGAAGGCATGGTAGTAATACTGCCCGGTCGCCTCGTCCAGCTCCCACGCGCTGCCGCCGAAGAAGCCTAGCCAGTTGGTCGGGGGGCCGCCCGAGGGCGAGGGGTCGCGCCAGATGTACCAGTCTCGACGCGGGTTCGTGCGCGAGCTGCGGGACTCCAGGAACCACGGGTGTTCCTGCGAGGTGTGGTTGGGCACCCAGTCGAGTATGACGCGCAGGCCGCGAGCGTGCGCCTCGGCCACGAGACAGTCGAAGTCGTCGAGCGTCCCGAACATGGGGTGCACGTCCGTATAGTTTGAGACGTCGTAGCCGAAGTCGGCCATGGGCGAGGGGTAGAACGGAGACACCCACACGGCGTCCACACCGAGCCAGGCCAGATAGTCCAGGCGCTGAGTGATACCTGGCAGGTCGCCCACGCCGTCGCCGGTGCTGTCCAGAAAGGAGCGTGGATAGACCTGGTAGACGACGCCCTTCTGCCACCAGAGGAGATCGTCGGTCTGCAAGTCGCGATGTTCGTCCGTATCAGGCATTGGTCCTCCCGACTGTGAGCCGAGTCCACAGGTACACCGAAGAATGTCGCCGCAACGGCAGGGGTGCGCGCCTCGTTCGCTGCCGCCGACTACTTCTCGCTCAGGACAAGGTAGTCCGTGAAACTGGGGTCTGAGAAGCTGGCGACCATCTCGGCCCAACGCTGGGGCACGGGCTGCAACTCCTCCTCGAGGCGCTCGAACTCTTCGGCGCCGCCTTCACCGGCCACGGGAAAGTAGAGGTCTCGCATCTCGACGCTTTCGACCTCCCACAGCACGAGATACTTGCCGGCGCGGTCGCCACGTTCGCCCTTGAGGAATCGCCAGGTGAGTCCGGGAATGCTGCTGAAGGCGGGGGCCATCTCCTCCACCGCGAATCGCTCGAACTCCGCCTCATCTACACCAGCCTTCAGGGTGATCCTGTGAACACCGCACGTGCCTGCCATACGTACCTCCGGGAAGTGAATCTACTATCATTGCTTGTTCGAGCTCGGCGGCGGTCCGTGAACAAAGTCAATATAGTGGAAGTCCACCACAACTGCAAGCACCCCGTACAGCCGTCGAACGCGGGGCGCCGCCGCAATCGGACCGACAGCACAACGCCCGCAGCCGCTGCGAAACGGCGTCGCGGCCTACACCTTCGTCCCGCACTGGGTACAGTAGGCGGCGTCCTCGAGTAGGGCCGCCCCGCAGTTAGCACAGCGGCTGGGCTGCGCCTGGAGACGCGCGCCGCAGTTGAGGCAGAACCGTGCACCAGGCTCCACCTGGGCGCCGCAGTTGGGACATTGGGTTGTCGAGGCATCCTCCATGGCCGGATCACGGGGCGGGTCGGCGGCCGGCGTCGGATCGGATAGTGAGCGCGGGGCGGCGGAACCGAGGCTGCCGATCCGGAGCCCCACCCACTCGCCGTCGTTTCGCTCGGCCTCGCCCGAGACGGATACGTCTCCACCGCTGAGGGCGTCGAGCTCGACCTGGACGACGCTGCCGCTCTGCCGACCCACCTTCAGGTGCGACTCTATCCTTCCCGCCTCGACCACCCCGGCCTCCACGGCGGTATATTTGCCCTGCGGCCCGATCTCCGTGAAGCGATGATCCACGACGGCGCGCGGCCCGGCGCTCAGTGCGTCCCGCTTCTGGGCGTCGGCGACGGCGGGCAGGTGAAACGTCTGGGTCGCACGGTAATACACGACGGGCACGCCCCAGTCTCGCCAGTAGACTCCCAGTTCTGGGTCGTCCCGGAGGGGATTGCACAGGTTGTAGACCGCCAGCCGTCCGGCGGACGCCGCTGCGTCGAGGGAGAGGCCGGCGGCGAGAGCCCTGTAGAGGGCGGAGTCGAAAGCTATCGAGGCGTCGTCCCATACCTTGTACTGCATCGCGACCGCGGCCGGCACGCCCGCCTCCATGAGAGCCGCCACGACGCCGCTCCAAACGTTCAGCCCGTCGCGCCGGCCCGTCTCGCACGCGCCGAGCACGGCGAGCTGCACACCCCGGCCGCGAAGGTTCACCGCCAACTGGTCTGCCGGCATCGGAGCGGCGTCGCCGGTCGCATTCACCAGGATCAGTGCGCCTCGGCCCTCGACGGCGCCGACCGCTGCGCCAAGCCCCTGCACCTCGAACTCGGCGTGCCCCGCGAAGTGGAACACGTCCGCGCCGGGCTGAAGTCCCTCGCTAAGACTTTGCGCTGTGGCGTTCTCGATCACGGTGTAGGTCACGGACGGCACGCCCTTGAGCGCGCGCTCGATGTCCTCCCGCTCGCGCGCCAGGTTTAGCTCCTCATAGCTGTCCGCCGGGCTCGCGAGGGCGATGAGCACCCGACGCTCGCGGGGAGAGTCGTCGAGGTCCGCCCCCAGCAGCAATGCCTCGTGGCGGACTATCGAGACGCGCGGGTCCAGCGCGAGGAAGCCGGTCGCGTCCTTCTCGCCCTCGCCGCCGGCACGCGCGATGTACACGTACTCCCACGGGATGTGCGCCAGCTCTGGGGCGAGCCGCAGCCGGACGCGCAGCCCCTCGTTCGGCTTCAGGAGGTCGAGGCTGCGGGTGAACAGGACCCGCGCGCCGGCGGGAAACAGCAGGTCGGCCAGCGCCTCGCCGAGGGCGACCACGCCCGCGAAGTCCAGCTTTCGGCGTTCGAGCCGCCCGAGGTAGCGCTGCAGGTCGGCGGGCGTCGTGCGAGTTTCGGGGGCGCCCTGGCCCGCCGGTGAGTCGAACACCTCGACGGTGAACGTGCGCACGCCGTTCTCACTCTCACCCACCGATAGGTCGCGGGCGACAACGTCGAGGTCGCGATACTCAGTGATTAGCACGGCGTCACAATCCCGGAGCCGACGGCGCGAGGCCCAGCTCGACGGCCTGACGCACTCCCGGCGTTCGGTCGAGGAGCTTGAGGCGTTCGGCGTCCAGGTAGTCGGCGCCGGCCAGGATCACGTACGCGGCGAGCACTGTATACGTCGCCGCGAGGATCAGCCTGCCCTGCGGCAGCGCGGCGGCGGGCACGAAGGCGATGAACCGCAGCCCCTTGAGGAGCTTCTCCGACAAGCCGAGCTGTCGTGCGTAATCGTCGTCGAGGTTTTCCACTGTCTCTATTGTGCGCGAGTAGGCGTCGAGGTCGGCCTGGCTGCTCTCGATCCGCTCGCTCAGGTAGGAGGCGGTGCGCTCGGTGTCGTACATCCGTGCGAGGAGGTCGTCGAGTAGCTTGCCGTCCTTGAGCTCGCCCACCCACTCGACGACCTTGCCGGCGGCGGTCTGCGCCACCCCGAGCCCGAGCAGTGCGACGAGCGACTCAAAAGCCTGTGCGATAAACGAGCGACAGATGGTGTAGAGACGAGACACCTTCTCGGCCAGACCGAAAGCCCGTGCTACGTCCATACCGACCATCCCGGCTGCCTGGGCGATCTCCGCCGCGCCGAGGCCGAGGAGGCCGCCGAGGGCCGATTGGCCCGTCTTCGCCGCCCGCTCGGAGATGAGGGCGAGGGCGTCCCCGACGACCTCCGCCAATCGCCCCCGACCATCATCGGCGTCGCGCAGGGTACGCCTGCCGCGCTCCCCGCGCTTGGGACCCTCGGCCGCTGTCTCGCCGAGGATGAGCCTGAGGTTGGCTTCGAGTTCGGCGTCGGCGACCTGGGAGATTCCCCGTTCGGCGCGTGCGCCCGACCGGGAGTCGCCGGCCGAAGCCTCTTCGTCCTCCTCCTCGTCCGCCGCCGCGATGTAGAGCCGCGCTCCGATCTCCAGGTCGGTGAGAGCCTTTGCGAGCAGACCTGCGGCAGTTTGCGTCCGCACCGCCGGGTCCGGATGCCCGAGCCGTTCCTCACTCTCCGCCGCGCGGGTCAGCTCGACGGAGTGTGGGTAGAGCGCCTCCGCACGCTCGGCAAGCTCGGCGCCGGAGCGCGATAAGGGCTCGGACGAGCCGCGTTCGCCGGTCGGCGCTCCCGTGGGCGCCAGGATAGAGCGCGCGCCCGAGGCGTAGGCCTGGGCGGCGGCAGAGTATGGGTCGGTCATTGCGTCGCCTCCTGATGTGGTTGCTATCCCTCGCCCGTAGTTTTCGGCGGCTGGGGAGAGAGTAATTGCTCAATCAGCTTGTCTCGACGGGTGAGCATCCCGTCCTTGAGGCGTCCCCAGGCCGCCATATACGTGCGCCCTGCCGCAGGTTCGCTGCGCCGCTGGGGCTCCTCGGCGAGGAGGGCGAGGTCGGCGAGGTCTGTGCCCAGGTACTCGCCGACGGCGGCGAGCAGGCGCTCTCGGCCCGCGACGTCCCAAACGCCGGAGAGTGCGTAGACGTGAGTGAGTGTCTCGGAGTGAGTTTGCCACGCGGCGAGCACATCCGGCGGCAATCGGGCGACTTGGATCGCGGCGCCGATCACGGCTCGCCGGGTCTCCCACGTCAAGTATGCGTCGTCGTACTCCGCCTGTGTGTACGTCGCCGAGCGCATCTCGACGAACTGCACGGCCATCAGCATGCCGGTCGTCGCCTCGGTTATCTGGCGCGCCAACTCGCGGAGGTCGTCGTCGCTGCGGGACTGCCGTAGCCAGTCGGCCGCCTCCGGCCCGCCGATGATCCGAGCTTGAATCTGGTTGATCGTGTCAATCGCAACGTCGCCGACGAGCCGACCCACCTGCAGACCCGTCACGTCGCCCGAGGCGCTCCCGACCTCCTGGCCGACGGTCACGCGGGCGGCAGGCTCGGTTGGGGCGTGGAGAGGTGTGCCGCACTGTGGGCAGTAGCGGGCGCCGGGCTCAATCCCCTCGCGACCGCAGTTTGAACAGGTCACGGGCGCCTCCTTGAATATGAACGGGCACTAACTCGCGTGGTAGGCCTCGAGCATGGCGAGCCAGCGGTGGTTCTTGGCGAACTCGAGGTCGGCGTAGTACCGGGACACGTCGGTGAGCGGCGGCAGGAGATAGATCGTGACGCCGCCGCACCGGGCCACCGCGTCGCCGTTATGAGCCTCGGCGAGGATGAAGCGGTCGGGGCCGGGCTGTAGAGCCGCGCGTACGTCGGCGGCGGCCTGGCGTGCGTCGGCGTTTGTTGAGTTTTGCTCCAGCTCGGTGCAGAGGTCGGCTACGTCCCATAGCGTATTCTTGAAGAAGCGGGCGGACCTGCGCTGCGCGGACCACAGCTCCATCGAGGCGTCGGGCATCGCGGCGGCGAGGACTTCGGCCAGCCTGTCGAGCGGCTCGACGACTGTCTGAATGTGCGCTGGGTTCAGTGCGGCCTGCGTGACGGGGCTGCCGTACCTCCGGTCCACGTACGACTTCACATAAGCCGTGACGATATGGCTCGCGAGCTCGGGCGTGGGCATGTCCGGGTTCTCGGTCGTCGCGCGCAGCACCTCGTCGTAGGGCCAGCCCTCGTTGGGCTCGAGCTCCTCGGACGCGACTATGTACTGCACATAGGGCTGGACCTGGTAGGCGACCTCAAGGTTGGCCATCAGGCAGGCGTCCATCCCCAACAGGTCTAGCGGGCGGCCGAGTTTTTCTACGGCCTCGGCGAGCACCTTGCCGAGCTCGACCGTGTCGAGCGAGTGCCCGCTGCCGTCGTCGGAGCAGATGGCGCGCTCGCGGGGGGAGGGCAGGGTGAAGATCGTCTCCAGCGTGGAGCGGAAGAGCACGCGTCCCATCCGGGTGGCCGCGCGCTCGCCGGCCTCGCGGGCGCTGTAGTCCACGGGCCGTACGGAGCGGGCGACGCGGTCCATCTCGGTGGGCTCCCAGCCGCCGCCGTGGTTCCAGAGCACGAGCGCGTACCGCTCGGCGGGGTACTTCGTCGTCGCCCACTCAAGGAAGTCGGCGAGGGTTTGGGGCGCGCCGGAGTCGGTCTCGGGGAGCTGCTCCATCTCCTCTTTCTCAGCCTCGTCGGCGCCGTCGCGCGCCAGGCGGTAGCGCCTCGTGCCGTCCTGCCCGGCGTTGTCGAACTCGACCACGACGTTGACGTCGGGCGTCGAGCCGATGGAGCGCATCTCGCGCAGGTCCTCGTCTCCCGCGTCGGAGAGGTTGTTGTTTCCAGCCAGATACACCATAAAAGTCCACTTAGCTGCGCCGTCCATAGGGTTGTTCCTCCATGTGTAATTGAGAGCGTCGGACTACTTGTATCATGCCTCGCTTGTGGGCGTGGGATCGAGCGGCGGCTCCGGCGGGTCGGTGGGCGCAGCGTCCACAGGCGGCGGCTCGGCTTCAGTCGGGACAGGCGGCGGCTCCGACGGCGCGGATTCCGGCGGGGTCTCGGTGGGCGCGACGGTCGGCTGAGAGTCGGTTGGAGGGGGCT
>Ga0136612_10000284_pt1 | contig 16794 bp, 14 predicted proteins | sample AntDryUQ224A2306_2_FD_106644 | JGI IMG/M metagenome (GOLD analysis project Ga0136612, IMG submission 106644) | Polar desert sand microbial communities from Dry Valleys, Antarctica - metaG UQ224A (23.06) | ecosystem: Environmental > Terrestrial > Soil > Desert | place: Antarctica: Dry Valley... | reverse complement strand
TGAGGGGCATGGTCGCTGAGCTGGCGACGTTGCCGTTCTGTGCTGATGACGGTGAGCGGATCGACGCGATCGTGGTGTTGGACATGGTGGTGGCTGCGGCGTCGGCGGCTCAGATGTCGTTGATGGTGGAGTTCGCTGATTCGCAAGGCGCGGAGCAGGCGGCTCGCGGTGTGCCGGCGGGCCGGCGTGGTCGTGGGGTGGCCGATCAGATCGGGTTGGCTCGCAAGGTCGGTCCGTCGACGGCGTCGCGGCAGCTGTCGACCGCCCGGGCGCTCATCAGAGAGCTGCCGCACACGTACGGGTTGCTCGCAATCGGGGCGGTCAGCGCCTGGGTCGCGACCATCGTGGCCCGTGAGTCCGAGGTCCTGGACCCGCCCGAGCGGGCTCGCCTCGATGCGGACCTGGCCGCTGATCTGCCTCAGATGTCGCCGCGTCAGGTCGAGGCAGCGGTCCGACGCCGGTGCATTGAGCTGGACACCGGTGCGGTGGTACGCCGCTCGGCCAAAGCGCGTGCAGATCGGCGGGTTTCGATCCGGCCGGCACCGGACACGATGGCGACGCTGACCGGGTTGTTGCCGGTCGAGCAAGGGGTTGCGGCCTGGGCCAGCCTGGATGGGCACGCTCGCAGCCTGCGGGCCTCTGGTGATCCGCGCAGTGTGGACCAGATCCGTGCCGACACCCTGGTGGAACGTCTGACCGGGCAGGTGACCGCTGATGCGGTGCCGGTCACGATCGGGTTGACGATGTCGGCCGATGCGCTGCTCGACGCAGACGACGCAGCCGCCACCCTGGACGGTTACGGACCCATCCCGGCCGAGCTGGGGCGGGACCTCCTGACGCGGGCCGAGCAGCGGCATGTGCGGACGTTCATCCGGCGGATCTTCACCGACCCCATCGATGACACCGTGAGCGCGATGGACCCCAGAGCGCGACTGTTCAGCGGGCCGCTGGCGAGGCTGATCCGCACCCGGGACCAGGTCTGTCGCGACCCCTACTGCACCGCACCCATCCGCCATATCGACCACACCGTTCCGCACCGGCACGGCGGGCCGACGACCGCCGCGTACGGCCAGGGCCGCTGCGTACGGGGCAACCTGGTCAAGGAGGAGCCCGGTTGGGCCGTCACCCCTGACACCCCGGACACCATCTCCACCGTCACGACACCGACCGGCCACACCTACACCTCGGTGCCACCACCAGCACTCGGACCAGGGGCGAACTACCGCCAACGCGCCCACCGAACCGCACTCCGTCGCCTCAACTGCCTCAAACACGAGATCAACGCCGGCCGAGAACCACCAGACCACTAGCAAGCCCCCCACACATCTGGGATGTTCGCGACGCCCGTCGCGGTCATAGCGTGGTGCCAGAGCTACCCATCGCACCGACCACCCACGGAGCCGAGCATGCCAACACTTCACATCGAGCACGAGATCACCGGCTTTGCCGAGTGGAAGGCCGCGTTCGACCGGTTCGCCGACGTCCGTGCCAAGGCGGGCGTACGCGAGCACACGATCAGTCGTCCCGTTGACGACGACCACTTCGTCGTCATCGACCTCGACTTCGACACGGTCGACGAGGCAGAGGCCTTCCTGGAGACGCTGCGGAGCAGGATTTGGAGCTCGCCAGAGAACGCCCCCGCGCTCGCCGGCACGCCGAGGACACGGATCCTCCTGACGGCTGGAAGTTCTGACTGAGCTGAAGCGGGCGCGCCCACAGGTGCCCGATGCTTCCAGCACCACCTGCTGCTAGTGTCTGATTGTCTGTCAATCAGACACACTGCCTAGGTGCGGCTGGGAGGCAACATGGACACCCTTCAATGGGGAACCCGCTACGCGATGGTCGATCCGCGACATTTCCGCATCGACTACCGGATCAACCCGTTCATGGATACCGCCGACCAGCCAGACCCGGTCCGCGCCCGACTGCAGTGGGACGTGCTGCGCCGCACGCTCAGCGCCCTCGGCGCCCGCGTAGACGTCTTCCGGTCCCGGCCGGACTCTCCCGACATGGTCTACGCCATGAACCTCGGCCTCGCTGTCACCGACGACACGGGCTCGAACCGCGTCACCATGTCCCACATGCGGTACGCCGAGCGGCGGATCGAGACCGGAGCCGCCGCCACGTCCTTCGGCGCCTTGGGCTTCGTACCCTCCTACGTCGGACGGGACGGGATCGGCGGGTTCTTCGAGTCAGGTGACGCCTTTCCCTACGGTGGCGACCTGGTCGTCGGTCATGGCAAGCGCAGCGACGAGATCGGGCTCAAGATGCTCGCGTCGGAGCTGGGCGTTCGGGTGCGCGGACTGCGTATCGTGCACCCGTCGATGTATCACCTCGACCTGGCGTTCTGCCCGCTGTCCGAGCGCCACGCACTGGTCTGCCCCGAGGCTTTCGACGACGCCAGCGCCGCCGCGGTGCTCGACCTCGTCCCGGAGCCGATCGTGCTCACCGCCGATGAGGCGATGACCTTTGCGGCCAACTCGATCGTGATCGGTCGCACCGTCGTCATGCCCGCCTGCCCGCGACGCGTGCTCGACGACCTCCTTACCGCCGGGTTCGACGTCACCGTGGTGGACATGTCCGAGCTCCACAAGGGCGGCGGCTCGATCCGGTGCATGACCAACCCGCTCGACATCGCGATGGGCCGCGACCTGGTGCGTGTGCCCGGCGGCGCGTTCGAGCTGGGATGAGCCGTCCAGGCGCGCGGCGACCAGCGAGCAGGTAGTCCCAGGGCGCTTGTCCTTCCTCAGCGGGGCCAAAGAATGCAAGGATGCAGGTCACTGAGTTGAGAGCGAGCCTGACCTCCACTCAGCTTCCTCCCAGTCGTTGGGCGGTGAGGAGCAGCACAACCGAGCGAGCCAAGGAGCCTCAGATGCCAACCAGACGACGACTTGTCGCAGCGACCGCCACCATTTCTGTTCTGGTCCTGTCGGCCTGCGGGGGAGGAGGGTCGAGCGCTGATGACGACTCGATCACCGTATGGACGACGGACACCCTGCCCGACCGGGTGGCGGCAACGGAGGCCATCATCGAGAAGTTCACCGAGGAGACCGGCGTCGATGTCGATCTGGTCGGGGTGGCCGAGGACCAGTTCACCCAGACCCTGACGTCCGCGGCGGCTGCCGGGGAGCTGCCGGACGTGATCGGGTCACTGTCTCTGGCGTCGGTTCGTACGCTCGCCGCCAACGATCTCCTGGACACCGACGCCGCCACGGAGGTCGTCGAGTCCCTCGGCGCGGAGACGTTCTCGGAGCAGGCACTGACCCTGACCAGCGACGGCGATACACAACTTTCGGTACCGAGCGACACGTGGTCCCAGGTCCTTCTCTACCGCAAGGACCTGTTCGAGCAGGCCGATCTGGCTGCACCCGAGACATACGCCGACATCGCCGCCGCTGCCGAGGAGCTCAACTCAGGTGACGTGGCGGGCTTCGTCGGGCCGACCGCGCCCGCTGATTCCTTCACGCAGCAGACCTTCGAGCACATCGCGCTCGCCAACGGCTGCGACCTGGTCGACGACGCCGGAGAGGTCGTCCTTGACAGCCCCCAGTGCGTCGGTGCTTTCGACTTCTACGGGAACCTCGTCACGGACTTCTCCATCCCCGGCGCGCAGGACGTCGACACCGTCCGGGCACAGTACTTCTCGGGCAAAGCCGCGATGATCGTGTGGTCGACGTTTATCCTCGACGAGATGGCGGGACTGCGTGACGACGCCCTGCCCAGCTGCCCGGAGTGTAAGAAGGATCCGGCCTTCCTTGCCGAGAACAGTGGCTTCGTCACCGCACTGCAAGGCCCTGACGGGGAGGAGCCGGCCCAGTTCGGCGAAGTGACCTCGTGGGCCATTCCCGCCGGATCCTCCGCCGATTCGTCGAAGGCGTTCGTCGAGTACTTCATGGGCGATGGCTACGTCGACTGGATCGCGATCGCCCCGGAAGGCAAGTTCCCCGCTCGTGCGGGCACCCAGGAGCAGCCTGAGGAGTTCGTCGACAGTTGGGCGAAGCTGCCGGTGGGCGTGGACAAGAAGGCGCCCCTGACGGACTTCTACCCGCCCGAAGTCATCGAGGTGCTCAGTTCGGGACCCGATGACTTCGACCGCTGGGGGATCCTCGAGGGTCAGGGAGATCTGGTCGGCGCCATCTTGGGTGAGCTGCCGGTCCCGCAGGCGGTGGCCGAGCTGGCCGGTGGCGAGACTGACGGCCAGACCGCTGCCGAGGACGCCGCGGAGAAGGTGCGTTCGATCCAGGAATCCCTGCAGTGAGTCAAGGCACGGAGGGCGGTACGGGCAGCGCTGCGGGCGCAGGGGAGACCGACTCTGATGACGAACCTCGTCGCGGTGGGCGCGGGTCGATGCGGCGTAGTGACGCGCGTGCCGGACTGACGCTGATCTCCCCCACCTTGGTGATCGTGATCTTCATGGTGGTGCTTCCGATCCTGTGGACCGTGCTGCTGGCGTTCCAACCGCTGTCGCTGTTGTCGCTCGCCACGACCGGGCTGCTCGGAACCGACTTCACCCTCGACAACTTCAAGACCGTCCTCACCGAATCTGGCTTCGTGGGCTCATTGGTCACGACGCTGGCGTACTCGGTGCTCGGCACCGCATCTGCGATCGGTGTGGGACTGGTGGCCGCGCTTGCGGTGCGCCGCCCGTTCCGGGGACGAACCTTCGTGCGGGCTGCGATGCTGCTGCCGTACGTCGCGCCGGTCGTCGCGGCGACCTTCGTCTGGCGGACCATGCTGGACCCCCAGTTCGGGATCGTGAACTACTGGGGAGAACGGTTGTTCGGCTGGGATGAGCCGATAGCGTTCTTGAGCCAACGCAGCAGTGAGGTCTCCGTCCTCGGACTCAGCTTCAGCCTCCCAACGGCCTTGCTGTCGGTCATCGCCTTCGAGGCGTGGCGCTCCTTCCCGTTCGCCTTCCTCTTCCTGATGGCCCGGCTGCAGGCGGTCCCGGAAGCTCTCGAGGAGGCCGCCCGCATCGACGGAGCCACCCCTTCGCAGCGCTTCCGCTACGTGCTGCTGCCACAGCTCCTGCCGACCATCGCTGTGTTGTCGATCCTGCGCTTCATCTGGACCTTCAACAGTTTCGACGACATCTACCTGCTCACCGGGGGCGGAGCGGGCACAGATGTCGTCAGTGTGCGGGTCTTCAACTACCTCACCGCGCGCGGTGACATCGGTCTGGCCTCAGCCCAGGCCCTCGTACTGGCAGCGATCCTTGCCGTGCTCGTCGGTGTGTACCTGCGCAGGTTCGCCCCGCAGGAGGAGAGGACCTGATGGCGACCGAGGTTCAGGAGCGCCAGACCCAGGAGTCCAGTGCGGCTCCGGAATCGCGGCGGTTGTCACGCGATGCTGTGGAGGACCGCGTGTTCGGGGTGCTTCGCCGGATCTTCATCGCCGGGTTCTTGGTGGTGACACTGTTCCCCTTCTACTACATGGGACTGCTCTCGGTCCGATCGCTCGATGAGGTCATCCAAGATCCCGGCGCACTCTGGGTCTCGCTGTCGGAGCTCAACTTGGGCACCTACACCAGTGTGCTGTCCTCCCCGGACTCCGGTGGACAAGGGTTCCTGGTCTTTATGCGCAACAGCGCACTCGTCGCTTTCGGCACGGTGGCGCTCACGCTGCTGGTCGCACTTCCGGGCGCCTACGCGGTGAGCCGGCTGGAGTTCTTCGGCCGCCGACAGGTCAGCGTGCTCTTCCTCGCCGTCTACCTGTTCCCGAGCATCCTGCTGGCGGTTCCGTTGTTCGTCGCGTTCACGCGGCTCGGGCAACGCGGCTCCCTGATCGGGCTGCTGGTCGTCTACGTCTCCCAGATCGTGGCAGTCTCGATCTACATGCTGCGCAACTACTTCGACACCATCCCCGAGAGCATCGAGGAATCGGCTGCCCTCGACGGGTGTGGACGCCTGGGAATCATGTGGCGGATCAGCCTGCCGCTGGCGATGCCCGCCATCGTGGCCAACGGACTCTTCGTCTTCATGATCGCGTGGAACGAGTTTCTCTTCGCTTTGCTGTTCCTCGTCGAGGACCGTGACAAGTGGACGGTGTCCCTAGGCCTTTCACAGCTGGCAGGCAGCATCGAGATCCCGACCACCGTGCTGATGGCGGGATCGGTCATTCTCACTGTCCCGATCATCGTCATCTTCTTCGCCAGCGAGCGGTTGCTCACCGAGGGACTCACCGCGGGAGCTGAGAAGGGCTGAGCAAGCCTCACGCCGAGAGGCGGGTGCCGGAGCCGCTGTCGAAGAGGTGCACCTTCTCGGGGTCGGTGGTGGCGTACACCGTTGAGCCCTTCTGGACGTCACGCCGGGCTTCGATCCGGATGACTACCTCGCTTGGAGTTCCTTCGACCTCGCTGGTGCCATAAAGATATGCGTCGGAGCCAAGCTCCTCGATAACGGTGACCTTCACCGGCAGACCGCCCTCATCCTCGCTGACCAAACGCCAGGCCTCGGGACGGGCCCCGATGGTGATCTCGCCCTTGATCTTGGACGCTGCGGCCCGGTTGATCGGCACTACGTAGTCACCGACCTTGGCTCCGCCTTCGGTGGCCTTCGCCGACATCAAGTTCATTGCTGGGGAGCCGATGAAGCCGGCGACGAAGAGGTTCGTCGGTCGGTCGTACAGGTTCAGCGGTGTGTCGACCTGCTGCAGAACGCCGTCCTTCATCACCGCGACGCGGTCGCCCATCGTCATCGCCTCGACCTGGTCGTGGGTCACGTACACGGTGGTGACTCCCAGCCGCTGCTGAAGCGCGGCGATCTGGGTGCGGGTAGAGACGCGGAGCTTGGCGTCGAGGTTGGACAGCGGCTCGTCCATGCAGAAGACCTGCGGTTGGCGCACGATCGCCCGACCCATGGCCACCCGCTGACGCTGACCTCCGGACAGCGCCTTCGGCTTGCGGTCGAGGAACTTCTCCAGGTCGAGCAGCTTGGCCGCTTCCTGGACGCGCTTCGTCCGCTCCTCCTTGTCGACCTTCGCCATCTTCAGCGAGAACGCCATGTTCTCCGCAACGGTCATGTGCGGATAGAGCGCGTAGTTCTGGAAGACCATCGCGATGTCGCGATCCTTGGGGGAGACGTTGGTGACGTCGCGGTCGCCGATGTAGATCTTGCCGTGCGTGACCTCTTCGAGGCCCGCGAGCATGCGGAGGCTGGTGGACTTCCCGCAACCGGACGGCCCGACGAGGACGATGAACTCGCCGTCGCCGATCTCCAGAGTGAGATTGTCCACCGCCGGCGCGTCACTTCCGGGAAAAAGGCGCTCGGCCTCTTCGAAGTTGACTGTAGCCATGGCCGTACGTCCCTTCACCGACAGGCACGTGCCGGACGATCCGAAGTAAAGGTGGGTGCGTCACACTAACACCAGCGGTGGAGCAGGCGTGGGTCGTCGAGCCGCGCCTGGACCTGGCGCACTCCTGGTAGAACATCAGCATGCGAGTGATGGTGGTCGGCGATCGTGGTGACGACGACTGGGGTTTCGTGGGCGAGCGCCTGCTCGAGCGGGACGCCCACCTGGTGCGGCTCGACCGCGATGCCCTCCCGTCCTGGGCCGATATCGCCGGCGACGGTGCCGACCTGGTGCTCCTCCTGGGATCGGCCCGCAGCGCCCACCTGCCGGCCAACGCCGCCGTCGTCGAGGCTGAGTCGGCGTTGACCCGCGCCGCGCTCGACGACGCGACCCCCGTGCTGGCCATCTGCTACGGCGCGCAGCTGGCCGCGTACGCCCTCGGTGGCTCGGTGGGGGTGTCGCCGGTGCCCGAGATCGGCATGTTCGCGCACCAGTCGTACGACCCGGTGTTGTGCCCTCCCGGCCCGTGGGCGCAGCTGCACTCCGACGCGTTCATCTCGCCACCGACGGCGCGGGTGCTCGGGGCGTCGGCGGCAGGGTGCCAGGGTTTCGCCGATGAGTCACGGCCCGGCCGGGTGCTGGCATGGCAGTTCCACCCCGAGGTGACGGCGCAGGAGTTCTGCACCTGGCTCGACCAGATGGACGCGTGGGCGCGTGATCGCGGCGTCGACGTTGCCGCAATACGCGAGCAGGTTGCTGCGCACGCCGATGAGATGCGTGCACCCGCTCACGAGCTGACCGACGCGGCGCTGGCGTACCTGGTCCAGGATCGCGCGGACGGGGCCCGTTAGCCGGCCACCTCCGGGATCGCCGATCGCGGCGGCTGCACCCGAGCGGACTGCGCGAGGCCGATGCCGGTCAGGACGATGAGTCCCCCGACGATCTGCACCGCGTTGAGCGTCTCGCTGAACCACGCCCAGCCGAGCACCGTCGCGCCGACCGGCTCCAAGGTCGCCACCACGGTCACCACGCTCGCCGGGAGGTGTTGCAGTGCGACCAGCTCCAGGAAGAACGGCAGCACCGTGCCGAGCAGCACGACCCACGCGAGCAGGACCCACACCGGCGCGGACCAGGAGCTGAGGCTTCCCAGGAGGCTGGTGGAGCCGGCGACATCATCGAGGGTCCAGATCGGACGGACAAGGTTCATCGCCACCGCGGCGAACACGAACGACCACAAGAACACGCGCACCGGGTCGTCGTTGCCGACGCCGGCCTCACCGAGCAGGAAGTACGCCGCGAAGCACACCGCAGCCGCGAGCCCGGCGGCGACGCCGAGCCCGTCGAAGGCGAGCCCCTGCCAAAGCTGGCTGATCAGCGCCAAGCCCACGAGTGACGCCCCGATAGCGGCCCACATCCGATTGTGGACCCGCGCACCCTGCACATACCGCGCCCACAGCACCACCAGCACGGGCGCAAGGTACTCCAGGAGCAGCGCGATGCCGACCGGGATGCGGTCGATCGCCACGTTGTACGTCCACGACACGCCGGCGACCCCGACCACGCCGAGGGCGACCAACACCGCGAGCGCGCGGCCCCGCGGCGGGCGCAGTGCCTCGCGGCGGAGCACCGCGGCGTACATACAGAAGGCCAGTGCCGCGCCGGTCACCCGGACAGTGGTCAGGATCGTCGGATCCACACCGGCCCGCAAGGCGACCCGGGAGACCCCTGCGTTGACGATGAAGAGCGCAGCGCCGGTGATGACGAGCCCGTACCCCAGCCGTGGGTTGGTATCGAGGTGGGGCACGCGACCGATCCTCTCACCCGGCCGGCGCCGGACTAGGGTGCGGACATGAGCTCTGGCGACGCGCGGCCGCTGCCGCCGATCCGGGCGGCCCTCGACCACGTCCCGGTCTACAAACCCGGCAAGCCGCCGATGTCGCGGCCGGGACTGCAGACGTACAAGCTCTCCAGCAACGAGAACCCGTACGACCCGCTGCCGGGCGTGGTCGAGGCGGTCACGCACACGCTGCGGACGTTCAACCGCTATCCCGACATGGGCGGTGGCGAGCTGTACGCGCGGATCGCGGTGCGGCTAGGCGTGCCCGTGGAGCACCTCGCAGCCGGCACCGGGTCGGTCGCGGTGCTCTACCACCTGCTGCAGGCAACCTGCGGCGAAGGCGACGAGGTCGTCTATGCCTGGCGCTCGTTCGAGGCGTACCCGATAGCGGTCGAGCTGACCGGGGCGCGCTCGGTACGCGTGCCGCTGACCGGCGCGGCCGAGCACGACCTCGAGGCGATGGCGGCCGCGGTCACCGATCGCACCCGCGTGGTGATCGTGTGCACGCCCAACAACCCGACCGGGACAGCGGTAGACGGGGCCGCCTTGCGTGTGTTCATCTCGCAGGTGCCGCCGGACGTGATCGTGGTGGTCGACGAGGCGTACCGAGAGTTCGTCCGCGACGGTGAGGTGGCCGACGGGGTGGACCTCCATCGCGGCCGTCACAACGTGGTGGCGCTGCGGACGTTCTCCAAGGCCTACGGGCTCGCCGGTTTGCGGGTCGGGTATGCCGTCGCTCCGGAGCGGCTCGCCGACGCGATCCGCAAATGCGCCCTGCCGTTCGGGGTCTCCTCGATGGCGCAGGTCGCGGCGGTCACGTCGCTGGAGAGCGAGGCGGCGCTGCTGGAGCGGGTCGAGGCGCTCGTCGTCGAGCGGACCCGGGTGGTTCTGGCGCTTCGCGACCAGGGGTGGGCGGTGCCGCACAGCCAGGCCAACTTCGTCTGGCTGGGGCTGGACGGTGAGGGTGCGGCGGCAGCGTTCGGCGAGGCGTGCAGCGACGCGGGCGTGATGGTGCGCCCGTTCCCCGGCGACGGCGTACGGGTCACCATCGGCGAGCCGTCCGCCAACGAGGTGTTTCTTGCGGTGGCGGCAACCTGGCTCGAACGCTGAACCGCCCGCCAAGACGCCCGGCGCCTCATGCGCTGTGGCTACGGCGTCGTGAGACGACCCCGTGCGAACGGGCGGGCGACGTGTTCGTAGTGCACGATTGAGCTGAGCGTCAACATCGTCCGAGCACTCGAAGGGAAACCTCATGTCCGAGACCGTTACCAAAGGCTTGATCGTCCGATTCGACGCGCTTCCTGGCAAGGAGGACGAAGTCGCGCAGTTCCTCGACGCCGGCCTGCCGATGGTCCAGCAGGAGCCGGCGACGATTGCGTGGTTCGGCCTGCGCCTCGGGCCGTCCACCTTCGGGATCTTTGACGTCTTCCCCGACGAGGATGGCCGCACGGCGCACCTGAACGGACAGGTTGCCGCTGCGCTCGGTGAGAACACTGGGAAGCTCTTCGGTGACCCTGTGATCGAGCAGGTCGACGTACAGGCGTTCAAGCTCCCCGGCTGACCCCGGACCAACGTCCGCCGGGCGGGTCATTAAGAGAGTCGCGAGTGCTACCCCAGATTCTCCCGCGGAAGCGTGCAGCACCGGCGGTGGAACAGATTGTCGCGGCAACATCACCGCGACAACCGTGAGCCGCTGCCCGAACTGCCGCTCCTGAAGGTAGGTGCTCGCGCTGTCGTGATCTGGCTCGCACGACTGTCCGCGCACGACGATGTCGGTGGTCGGGAGTGTGATCCGCGACACATCGCCCCAGCGTCTCTGCCTGGGTGCCGCTGTCGCGCCGGCGAGGTGCCACCTGGTCGGACGCAAATCGTTTCGCCCTTGTCGTTGGCCGGAGGTACGTTGATGGTTGCGCCGCCCACCCACCGCCAGGAGTCCGCAGACACCTATGCCCGCTCCGCCCCGTCAGCTCACCGGCCCGCCCGCCTCCGTCACCCGCGCAGTGCGCACCACCACCAGATCGCGCAGCAGCAGGTCATTGTGGCGACTGCGTGGCTACATGCGTCCCTACCTGTGGCGTCTGGTCGTGATGCTCCTCTCGGCACTCCTCGGGATCTTCGTCGCACTGGCGATCCCACTGGTCACGCGTCAGATCATCGACGGCCCACTCGCCGACCGCGAGCCCGGCGGCATCGTCTGGCTCGGGCTGCTCGCCCTCGTCCTCGGCATCGTCGAGGCCGCGCTCATCCTGGTCCGCCGCTGGGTGCAGGCGCCCGCAGTCCTCGGCATGGAGACAGCGCTGCGCCAAGACCTGTACGTCCACCTGAACTCACTGCCGATGGAGTTCCACGCCAGGTGGCAGTCCGGGCAGCTGCTGTCCCGCGTCACCGGGGACCTGTCCACCATCCGCCGCTTCTCCGGATTCGGGCTGCTTTTTTTGATCATCAACATCGTCCAGCTCGTGGCGACCACCGCCCTGCTGCTGCGGCTCTACTGGCCCTTGGGCATCGTGGTGCTGGTCGCGGCTGTGCCGATCGTCTTCACCTCGATGTCCTTTGAGCGCCGGTACGTCAAGGTCTCGCGTCGCGTCCAGGACCAGAAGGGCGACGTCGCCACCCAGGTGGAGGAGGCCGCGCTCGGCATCCGGGTGATCAAGAGCTTCGGCCGCGGTCGTCATGCCTTCGACAAGTACGATGTCCACGCGCACGACCTCTACGAGTCGTCGATGAGCCAAGTACGCCTCTCGGCGCGGTTTTGGACCTTCTTGGAGGTGCTGCCCAATCTCGCGCTCGTCCTGGTGCTGCTGCTCGGTGCGCTCGCGGTCGGCGACGGGGCGCTGACCCTCGGCACGCTGATCGCGTTCGTCACCTTGATGCTCAGCCTGATCTGGCCGGTCGCGTCGCTCGGGGTCATCCTCGCGATGGCCCAAGAGGCGATGACCGCCGCCGACCGCGTCCTGGAGATCCTCGACACCAGACCGACGATCGTCGGCGGCGACGTCGAGATCGACGACCCACGCGGACGCGTACGGTTCGAGAATGTCGGCTTCACCTTCCCCGATGCCCCGTCGCCGGTGCTCGCAGGCGTCGACCTCGACATCGAGCCGGGTGAGACCCTCGCCGTCGTCGGTGCGACCGGCGCGGGCAAGACGGTCCTGACCGCTCTGGTCCCACGCCTGCTCGACGTCACCGACGGCCGGGTGCTGATCGACGGCGTCGACGTACGCGACCTGTCGATGCCCTCGCTCCGCTCGGTCGTCGCCACGGCGTTCGAGGAGCCCACGTTGTTCAGCATGAGTGCGCGCGAGAACCTCACGCTCGGGCGTCCCGACGCGACCGACGACGAGGCCAGGCGGGGGCTTCAGATCGCTGAGGCGACGTTCGTGCACGACCTGCCGTGGGGACTGGACACTCGACTCGGTGAGCAGGGCATGTCCTTGTCAGGTGGCCAGCGTCAGCGCATCGCGCTTGCCCGGGCCGTCGTCGCCCGCCCCAAGGTCCTCATCCTCGACGACACCCTGTCTGCCCTCGATGTGCACACCGAGGCCCGGGTCGAGGCGTCGCTGCGCGAGATCCTCACCGAGTCCACCGCGATCGTCGTGGCGCACCGCGCCTCGACCGTAATGCTCGCCGACAAGGTGGCGCTGCTTCAGCACGGCACCATCACCCATGTCGGAACCCACTCGCAGCTGATCGCCGAGGTCCCGGCCTACCGCGAGCTGCTCGCGGCCGACGCCGAGCTTGCCGAGGCGCTGTGAGCGCGCTCGCCGGGGACTGGCGCGGTGTCGCCGCCGAAGACGTCGAAGACGTCGGCGATGACGCCTCCCTGAGGCTGCGTGAACGTTCGCGGCGCCTGCTCGGTTCGCTGCTGCGCCCTCACCGACGGGCGCTGACCGTGATGTCCGCCGTGGTGCTCGTCGAGAACGTCGCCCGCCTGTCGATCCCGTACCTCGTCAAGGAAGGCATCGACTCAGGCATCCCGCAGATCCAACAGGGCAACGGCAACGCGGTGCTGCTGGCCATCGTGGCGATCGTGCTGGCCATGGTCCTGGTGCAGGCCGTCTCCCGGCAGATGTTCCTGGTCATGTCCGGCCGTGTCGGGCAACAAGCCCTGCTGGAGCTGCGGCGTCGGCTCTTCAAGCACTTCCAGCGCCTCACGCCCGCATTCCACGACCGATACACCTCCGGCCGGGTCATCTCACGCTCGACGTCGGACATCGACGCCATCGAGGAGATGCTCGACACCGGCTTCGACGGGCTGATCACTGCCGCGCTGACACTCGTGGGCACGGCCGTGATGCTTCTCGTCCTGGACGTGCCGCTCGGGCTCGTCGCCTTGCTGTCGTTCCCCTTCCTCATCTGGTCGGTTGCCTGGTTCCGTCGTCGTTCGGCCGTCATCTACCGACGCACCCGGGTGACGATCGCTGCGCTGATCGTCCACTTCGTCGAGTCGATGACCGGTATCCGGGCAGTGCAGGGATTTCGGCGCGAGCGCCGCAACGAGGAGATCTTCGCCGTCGTCAACGACGACAACCGCGTCGCCAACGAGGACGCGTTCCGCCTGGTGGGACTCTTCATGCCGGCGATCAAGCTGATCGGCAACGTCACCGTCGCGCTGGTGCTGTTCGTCGGCGCCTATCGTGCGTACCAGGGCGACGTGACCATCGGCGTGCTCGCGGCGTTCCTGCTCTACCTTCGGCAGTTCTTCGAGCCGATGCAGGACATCAGCCAGTTCTACAACACCTTCCAGTCCGCCAACGCCGCTCTGGAGAAGCTGTCCGGCGTGCTCGAGGAACGGCCCGAGATCGACGACCCCGATCAACCGGACGACCTCGACCCGGTCCGTGGTGCCGTTCGACTCGACGACACCCGGTTCGAGTACGTGGCGGGCCGCCCCGTGCTGTCCGGGCTCGACCTCGACATCCCCGCTGGTCAGACGCTCGCGCTCGTCGGCACCACTGGCGCGGGCAAGACGACGATCGCAAAGCTCATCGCCAGGTTCTACGACCCCGTGGCAGGTCGCGTCCTGCTCGACGGAGTCGACCTTCGCTCACTCGACGACGCCACCTTGCGCCGGGCGGTGGTGATGGTGACCCAGGAGAACTTCCTGTTCGCGGGCTCGGTCGCGGACAACATCCGATTCGGCCGGCCAGAAGCAGAAGATGGCGAGGTGCGCGCTGCGGCCGAGGCGATCGGCGCCGCCGGCTTCATCGAGGCCATGCCCGAGGGGTACGCCACCCAGATCGAATCCCGCGGCAGGCGCCTGTCGGCCGGCCAGCGGCAGCTGATCGCGTTCGCGAGGGCGTTTCTGGCCGATCCCGCGGTGCTGATCCTCGACGAGGCGACGTCATCGCTCGACGTGCCCAGTGAGCGCCTCGTGCAGCACGCGCTGCGTACCATCTTGGCCGAGCGCACCGCGATCATCATCGCCCACCGCTTGACCACGGTGGAGATCGCCGACCGGGTGGTGGTCCTCGAGCACGGCGAGATCATCGAGGACGGCGCGCCGGTGGACCTGGTGCGATCTGGGCGTGGGCACTACGCGGGCCTGCACGACGCCTGGCTGTCCTCACTCACCTAGCGCTGGCCGGTCACGACCCGACGACGTCACCGCCGCGTACCTGCACGGCCACCTTCGCCAGCGGCGACGAGGCCGGACCGTTGATGACCTCCCCGGTGAGCGCATCGAAGGCCGAACCGTGGCACGGGCAGTCCAGCTGCTTGTCGGTGAGGGCGACCTTGCAGCCGCTGTGGGTGCACACGGTGCTGAACCCCACCGCCTCGCCGGCCTCGGGCTGAGCCAGGACGACGTCCTCGCCTGCTGCGTCCTTGGTGATGATGGCACCTCCCACCGGGATGTCATCGAGCTTGGCCAGTGCGGCGCCGGAGCCACCGCCCTTCGCCGGCGCGGCGGACTCTGATCCGGACGCTCCGGACGAGCCGGTCTCGGAGGTGGTCCCGCCGCAGGCGGCAAGCGCGAGTCCGCCTCCGACTGCGAGGGCGACGCGGCGGCTGACGGCAGCAGGTGCGTCGTCGGCCTGATCAGCGGTGTTGTTCGGACTCATGGGGCTCCTTGTTCGGCGGGTCGGCCATGCTTGTAACGGGTACACGTAGGCGCCGCGCGAGCGGTTCAATGTGAACCGAAGGACGCTCTGCCCCGTGTACAGGTCAGGGGGACCGATGCCGGACACGGACAACGACCTGATGCGTGTCCTGCACGACCAGCACGCAGGACCGTTGTGAGCCTACGTGGTGTCGTTGACCGAGGACCACGCTGCGGCTCAGGACATCGTCCAGGAACCTTGGTACGCGCCTGGCGACATCCTGACGTCATCGACCCGTCAAGGGGTCGCCACGCGCGTGGCTGTTCACCGTTGCCCGCCACCTCGTGATCGATGAGTTCGGACGCGACGGGCGCGTCCGGAGACGATCACTGATGCAGCCGAACAGGGGCACGGCCGACGACAGCGAGCAGATCCTGCAGTCGTGGGTGGTGACCGAAGCGTTGCGCCAGCTCTCGACCGAGCACCGGGCCGTGCTGCGCTGCTGCCTGTCTTGCGGCGGGAGGTACGCCGCCGCAAGGTCGGTCGTCTCGCCGCCTTCGCCGCGCTTGGACTTGGTGACGCTTTGCCGGCCCCGGACAGCGATGCGCACCTGATCAATAGATGCGGTTAGAGTCGGCCGTTTGATCCGCTGATACCCGTGTAGCATCGAATACATGCCGCAGGTGCGAATCAGAGATGCTGCGTCCTTTCTGGGCGTCAGCGACGACACGGTTCGGCGCTGGATCGACCAGGGGGATCTCACGGCCCACCTCGACGGCGCCGGCCGCAAGGTTGTCGACGGCCACGAGCTGGCGTTGCACGCGCGCAGCCACTCCTCTGCGGTGCCGGACCCGCTGAGAACCGGCAGCTCGGCGCGCAACCGGTTCGTCGGCCTGGTGACCGCCATCGTGGTCGACAAGGTGATGGCGCAGGTCGAGCTGCAGTGCGGTCCACATCGCGTCGTATCGCTGATGAGCAGCGAAGCCGTGCGTGACCTCGGCCTCGAGCTCGGTTCGGTGGCAGTTGCGGTGGTGAAGTCGACGACGGTGATCATCGAAACCCCTGGGGGTTTGTCGTGAATCGTCCGCTCGGGGTGAGCACTCTCCTTGTGCTGCTCGCGACGGCGGCCGGGTGTGGTTCGGACGCGGACGAGTCGTCGGACTCGACGCTCACCGTTCTTGGGGCCGCGTCGCTGCAATCCACCTTCGAGGAGGTGCTCGGACCGCGGTTCGAAGATTCACACCCGGGTGTGACGATCAAGTTCAGCTTCGCTGGATCATCTGACCTTTCGGCGCAGATCGACCAGGGCGCCGAGGCAGACGTCTTCGCCTCTGCGGACGCGGCCAACATGGACAAGATCGACGACCAGGTCGACAATCGGGTCGACTTCGCCTCCAACACGCTTCAGATCGCCGTACCGCCGGACAACCCCGCGTCGGTCTCTGCGTTCGCCGACCTGACGAGTCCGGACGTCAACGTGGTCGTCTGTGCGCCGGAGGTGCCCTGCGGAGCGGCAGCGGTGAAGATCGAGGAGGCCACTGGAGAGCAGATCGACCCGGTCAGCGAGGAGGCGTCGGTGACCGACGTGCTCAACAAGATCGTCACCGGCGAGGCCGACGCCGGTCT
>Ga0136612_10000283_pt1 | contig 16834 bp, 16 predicted proteins | sample AntDryUQ224A2306_2_FD_106644 | JGI IMG/M metagenome (GOLD analysis project Ga0136612, IMG submission 106644) | Polar desert sand microbial communities from Dry Valleys, Antarctica - metaG UQ224A (23.06) | ecosystem: Environmental > Terrestrial > Soil > Desert | place: Antarctica: Dry Valley... | reverse complement strand
GCGGGCCCGAGCCGGTCCCGGTCGAGCCGCGAGCCTACTTCAGCGAGGCGCAGATCGGGAAGGCGGAGGCCTTCCGCAGCGGCCAGCTCTGGCTCTACCTCGCGCAGACCGCGATCGGATTCGGGGTGCTGGTGGTGATCGTGCGGCGCCCGCCGCGGAGACTCGTCGCGCACCGACGGCCGCTGCTCGCCGGCGCCGCGGTGGCGGCCGCGATCTCGGTCACGACCGGCGTCGCGGCGCTGCCGCTCTCGGCCGTCGCGCGCGAGCGCGCAAAGGATGTCGGCCTCGTCACCCAAGGCTGGCCCGACTACGCGGGCGATGTCGTCAAGTCGCAGGCGATCGGCGCCGGCTTCGCCGCGCTCGGCGGCGCGGCTCTGGTGCTCGGCATGCGCCGCTTCGGGTCGCGCTGGTGGCTGCCGGGCGCCGCCGTCGTGGTCGCGTTCGGGGCGATCACGACCTACGCCGGCCCGGTCGTGCTCGATCCGCTGTTCAACGACTTCAAGCGATTGCCCAGCGGCGCGCTCCGCACCGACGTGCTGAATCTCGCGCGCAAGGCCGGCGTGGACGTCGGCGAGGTCTACGAGGTCGACGCCTCGCGCCGCACGACCGCCGCCAACGCCTACGTGACGGGCCTCGGCGCGACAAAGCGGGTCGTCCTCTACGACACGCTCGTGAGCGATTTCGAGCCGGCCGAGACGCGCCTGGTCGTAGCGCACGAGCTCGGCCACGTGCATCACCGCGACCTCCGCAACGGACTGCTCTGGCTGGCGATCGTGGCGCCGTTCGGGATGTGGGCCGCGTCCGTGCTCGCGCAGCGGCTCGCCCCGCCCGGAGCTGAGCTCGGACCGAGCGCGGTACCTGCGGTGGCGCTCTCGCTGGCGCTCGTCGTGCCGGGCGTGACGATGATCTCCAACCAGCTCTCGCGCGACGTCGAGCGCCGCGCCGACGCGTTCTCGCTCGACCTGACGCGCGATCCGCAGACTTTCATCGCCTTTCAGCGGCGGATCGCCGTCAAGAACGTCTCAGACCCCGACCCGCCGGCCGTTGCGCGCTACCTGCTCGGCAGCCATCCCAGCACGGTCGAGCGGATCGGCATGGCGGAGGCGTTCGAGCGGTGAAGATCACCGTGCTCGCGGTCGGCCGGATGCGCCAGCCGTTCGCCGACGACCTCGAGCACTACCGCAAGCTGCTGTCCGGCCAGGCGCGCATCGAGCTGGTCGAGGTGCGCGAGGACGTCGCGGTCGAGCGCCGGATCCCGTCGCGCAGCCATCGCGTGCTGCTCGACGTGCGGGGGACGACGTATGACTCGCCCGCGTTCGCGCGCTGGCTGGAGGAGCGGCGCCGGGCGGGCCGCGACGTCTGCTTCGTCGTCGGCGGCCCGTACGGGACCGCGCTCGAGGTCTGCGACGAGCGGCTCTCGTTCGGCCCGATGACCTTCCCGCACCAGCTCGCGCGCGTGATGCTGGTCGAGCAGCTCTACCGCGCGCACAAGATCCTTGCCGGCGAGCCCTACCACCATTAGCGGCTGCCATGATCGGAGCGTGACTCCGCTGGACGACCTCAAGGTGGCGGTGCGGGACGCGGCCGGCGAGCTGCGCAACGGCGCCGCGGCCGGCGACCGCCTGAGTCTCGAGCGGCCGCGCAAGGCGGGCTTCGGCGACTACTCGACCAACGCGGCGATGCTGCTCGCGCCCACGTTGGGCATGGCGCCGCGCGAGGTCGCCGAGCGGCTCGGCGCGGCGCTGCAGGAGCGGCTCGGCGCGCAGGTCGAGAAGGTCGAGGTCGCCGGGCCGGGGTTCCTCAACCTGTTTCTCGCAGACGCCTGGTACCTCGCGGCGATCGGCGACGTGCTCGCGGCCGGTGAAGGCTTCGGCGCGGGTGCACAGGACGAGCGCATCCAGATCGAGTTCGTCTCGGCCAACCCGACCGGCCCGCTGACCGCCGCGTCGGGCCGCCATGCCGCCTTCGGGGACGCGCTCGCGCGGATCCTCGTGCTGGCCGGGAACACGATCGAGCGCGAGTACTACTTCAACGACGGTGGCGGGCAGGTGCTGCGGCTCGGCCAGTCGATCCAGGCACGTGCACGCGGCGAAGAGCCGCCCGAGGACGGCTACCAGGGCGATTACGTGGCCGAGCTCGCCGCACGCATCCCGGACGCCGCCGCGAGGGCGCCCGAGGAGCTCGCGGCCGCCGGCGTCGCGCTCGTCATGGCGGAGATCCGCGCGACGCTCGAGCGCTTCCGCGTCCAGTTCGACCGCTGGTTCTCCGAGGCGACGCTGTACGAGGGTGAGCCGAGCGCATGGGAGCGGGCGCGGGCGCAGCTGGCGGCCGAGGGGCGCTCCTACCGCAGCGAGGACGCGCTGTGGCTGCGGACGACCGCGCTCGGCGACGACAAGGACCGCGTGCTGGAGCGATCGACCGGCGAGCCGACCTACCTCGCGTCAGACGTCGCCTATTCGCGTGACAAGCTCGAGCGCGGCTATGACCGGTTGATCAACGTGCTCGGCGCCGATCACCATGGCTACGTCGCGCGATTGAAGGCGACCGTCGCGGCCGTCGGTGCCGACCCCGCCCGGCTCGAGATCCCGCTGCTCCAGTTCGTGCACGTCGTCGAGGGCGGCGCGCGCGCCTCGATGTCCAAGCGGCGCGGTGACTTCGTGACGCTCGAGGAGCTGATCGGCGAGATCGGCGTCGACGCGACGCGCTGGTTCATGCTGTCGCGCTCGGCCGACTCGACCGTCGATCTCGACCTGACGCTCGCACGCGAGCAGTCGGCGGAGAACCCGGTCTACTACGTGCAGTACGCCCATGCGCGGATCGCCTCCGTGCTGACCAAGGCGGGCGAGCCGCGCGTGGCGGCAGCGCTTGTGGAGCGCCACGCGGGGCTCACGCTGGAGCCCGCCGAGCGCGAGCTCGTCAAGAAGCTGCTCGCGTTCCCGGCGGAGGTCGCAGAGGCGGCGGACCGCCGCGCACCGCACCGGATCGCCGTCTACGCGCTCGAGACCGCCCAGGCGTTCACGGCGTTCTACCGCGACTGCCACATCGTCGGCGCAGAGCCCGCCGCGCTCGAGTCCTTCCGGCTCTCGCTCAGCGTGGCGACCCGGCGGGTGATCGCGCGGGCCCTCGGTCTGCTCGGCGTGACCGCGCCAGAGAGGATGTGAGCAGCGGCGTCACCTGCGCGGCCGGCAACGGCCGGCTGAAGTGGTAGCCCTGGCCGAACCCGCAGCCCGCGGCTGCGACGAAGCGCAGCTGCTCCTCCGTCTCGATCCCCTCGGCCACGACGTCCATGCCCAAGCCCGCGCCGAGCGTCGCGATCGCGCGCACGATCGAGGCGCCGGCCGCATCGCCTGGCACCCCGCGCAGGAACGAGCGGTCGACCTTGAGCACCTGCACCGGCAGCTCGCGCAGGCGCGCGAGCGAGGAATGCTCCGTGCCGAAATCATCGAGCGCGAGCACCACACCGAGCTCGTGCAGCCGCTCGATCACGCGCCGGGTGCGATCGAAGGCGTGCATCGAAGCTTCGCTGACCTCGATCAGCACCTGGCCCGGCGCCAGCGAGTGACGCTCGAGCGCGGCGCCCACACGCCCGGCGTAGCCCTCGTCGCGCAACTCGCGCGACGATGCGTTGACAGCCATCCGGGGCATGAGGCCGAGCTCGCTCCAGGCAGCCGCCTGGCGGCAGGCTGCCTCGAGCACCCATTCTCCGATGCGCGCGATCAAGCCCGTCTCCTCGGCGTGCGGCAGGAAGCCGGCCGGCGGCACGAGGCCGGCCTCGGGATCCTGCCAGCGAACGAGCGCCTCGACGCCGAGCAGCCGGCCCGCCGGGAGGTCGTGCACCGGCTGGTAGTGGAGGACGAACTGCTCCTCGGCCAGCGCGCGGCGCAGCCTGGCTGTGAGCGTGAGCTTGCGGCGCGTCTCGCCGGCGTCGTCGGAGTACAGCGCGAAGTTGTCGCGCCCGCCGCGCTTGGCCTGGTACATGGCTGCGTCGGCGTGCTTGAAGATCTCGGCGGCGGTGCGGCCGTCGCCCGGCCCGATCGCGATGCCGATCGAGGCGCCGATCCGGAACTCGGCGCCGTCGATCACCAGCGCGGGGTCCAGCGCCTCGAGGATCCTGGCACCCGCCGCGCACGCCGCGTCGGCTCCGAGACCGGGGCAGATCAGCATGAACTCGTCGCCGCCAAGGCGCGCGAGCAGGTCGCCGCCGCGCGTGATCGCGCCGATCCGCTCGGCGACCTCGCGCAGCACCCGGTCGCCTGCGGCGTGTCCGAGCGAATCGTTGACGAGCTTGAACTGGTCGAGATCGACGTACAGAGCCGCGATCGAGCCACCGTCGCGCGCCGCGCGTGCGAGCTCGCGGCCGAGCTGCTCCTCGACGCTCGCACGGTTCGGGAGGCCGGTCAACGGGTCGTGGAACGCGAGGTAGGCCAGGCGTTCCTCGGACTGCTGCCGGTCTGAGACGTCGATCGCGACCCCGGTGATCGAGCCGTCCGCCAGGCTGCGCCACGAGCAGTCAAAGGTGCCCTCGGCGATCCGGATGCGGTTCTCGAACGACTCGCCCGCGAGCGCGCGGCGCGCATACTCGAGCAGCTCCGGCGGCTCGGTGTAATCGAAGATCGAGGTCCCGACCATCTCGCCTGGCGCGAGGCCGAGGCGCTCGAGCGCCTTGCCCTCCGACAGGGTCAGCACGCCGTCGGGACCTGTGGCGAAGAGGATCATCGGCGCGACGTTGACGACCGCTCCCAGACGCGCACGCACGGCATCGAGCGCGGCCCGCGTGTCGTGCAACGCGGTGATGTCGAAGCAGACGCCCTGCGTCCCCTCCCCGACGACCGCGACCTCATTCTCCCAGATCGAGCGCCAGCCGCCGTCGCGCGCGACCATCCGGTACTCGATGTCGAGTGGCGTGGTGCCGAGAGCGGCCGCGATCACCCGGTCGCGATCGTCCGGATGGACCAGGGTGTGCCAGAACTCGGAGTCCTCCGTCCAGAGGTGCGCCGGGAGTCCGGTCCACTCCGTGATCTGCGCGCTGATGTAGGTGATCGCCCCGTCTTCGTCGGCGACGTATGTGACCATCGGGCTGCGCTCGATCAGCGCTCGGAAGATCGCGGGATCAGGCCCCATGACAGGTTCATCGTCCGCTTGGAGCGTCGGCTGTAGTGCTGTGGCGCCCTACAGCTCGCTGAAGAGGTTCAGGCCGAGCGAGTCGAGCGCCTGCTGCGCCTCGCCGTTGAGCCGCGTCAGCTCGCCCGTCAGCAGCAGCACCCCCATCGCGATCAGCACCAGGCCCGAGACGCCGGTGATGATCAGGTAGCGGTCGCGCAGCCAGCGGAACGCGCCCCACGCGCGTGTGAACGCGAGCGCCGTGAGCAGGAACGGGACGCTCAGCCCGAGCGAGTAGGAGAGCAGCAGCACGGCGCCGTCGTCGAGCCCGTCCTGGGTTGCGGCGGCGGTCAGGATCGCTCCTAGCGTCGGGCCGATGCACGGTGTCCAGGCGAAGGCGAACGCCGCCCCGGCGATCAGCGGCCCGCCCGAGCCGGCGCGTGAGATCAGCGCGTCGGGGCGCCACTCATGGTTGAGCTTGGGAACGAACGGCGTCAACACGAACAGCACGCCCAGCGCGATGATGACCGCGCCGGCGACCTTGTCGAGCGTCCCGCGCGAGTCCTGCAGCGCCGATCCCAGCCCCGTGGCAGTCATGCCGAGGGCGACGAACACGGCCGTGAACGTGAGGCAGAAGACGATCGCGGGCGCCAGCACGCGCAGCAGCGAGCGCTCGCCCCGCTGCAGCTCGCCGACGCTGACGCCCGAGACCGCCGAGAGATAACCCGGGACGAGCGGCAGCACGCAAGGTGAGATGAACGACACGAAGCCGACTGCGAACGCGGCGACGACCGTGGTGTCGACGCCCGTGCTCACCTGTCGAAAGCCGCCAGCTCGGCGTCGAGGCGGCGCTCGTCGTCAGCTGCCAGGGCGGGCTCGCCGGCGTGCGCCGCCGCGGGCCGCGCACGCCGCCAGCGCCGCGCTGTGAAGGCGACGAGCGCGAGCGCCGCGCCGCCCGCCAGGAGTGGCACGAGCCAGGCCGTCAGGTCGAAGCCGTCGTCGGACGGTTCAGCCAGGACGCGAGGGCCGTACTCCGCCACGAGCGCGTCCTTGACCTGCTGCTTGGACTTCCCCTGCGCGATCAGCTGCGCGATGAACTCGCGCTCCTGGTCGGCCACCGCGGAGTTCGAGACGTTCAGCGCGGTGCCGCACTCGAGGCACATCACCTCGTCCTCGATGTCGGTCAGCGACGCGCGCGGCGCCGCTGCTGTTGCCGTCGCCGTGAACAGCAGCGTGAGGGCCAGCCCCGCGGCGAGCGCCAGGCGCATCATGAGGGCTCGTCGAGCAGCGGCGGCAGCGTCTCGTCGAGCCACCGCTGGGTGACGGGGAGGCGCCTCACCGCCGCGACGTTGCCCTGACGGTCGATCACGTAGTTCTCGGGGTAGCCGTACTGGCCCCACTCGCGGACGAAGCTGCCGTCGCGGTCGCGCAGGTTCGGGAACGAGAGCCCGAACTCGTCGACGGCCTCGAGCGCTGCGCCCGAGTTCTCCTTCACGTCGATCCCGAGCACGGTCCCGCCGCGCGCGGACATCATCCTGTGTGCCTTCTCGATCAGCGGCAACTCGTCGCGGCAGGGCTCGCACCAGGACGCCCAGACGTTCACGAGCACGACCTTGCCCTTGTAATCCGCGAGCGACCCCGAGCCCTCGCCGCCGAGCACCGGCAAGGTGCGCTGCGTGGGTGGGGGCACGCGCTCACCCGAAGCCGTCGCTGCGTCCAGCGTCGTGTCGTTGCCGGTCGTCGTGAGCCCGTAGGCGAGCAGGCCGACCAGCAGCGCGGCAAGCAGGGAGACGGGCCAGTAGGCACGAGCGCGCATGCCTGCCAAGGGTATCTGCGCGGAGCGGTATCCTCGGCGGCCGCGCGGGCGTTGTCCAATGGTAAGACGTTGGCTTCCCAAGCCAAAGACGGGGGTTCGATTCCCCCCGCCCGCTCTCCTTGGCCCCGGCTACCAGGCCTGCTGGGTGCCGCAGTGCGGACAGTCGACCGAGGTGGTCACCGCCGCGTTGAAGGCGTAGCCGCACATGCAGGAGTAGAACGCCCGGTCCTCGGGACCGCCGCCGCGCCGCGCGGGGTGCTGCGTGCGAGCCTGCTCGGCCGGGCTCGGGAGCCCTGCCCGCGCGACGCGAGGGGCGGCCCGCGAGCGAAGGCGCTTGGGAAGCTTGGTCGTGATCTGCATCAACTGTGCACCAGGTAACGCTCTGGTGCTCGGATCGTTTCGCCTTCAAGCCCACAAAACCTTTAGATCTTGTTAAGCGTGCAACCTGGCGCGGACGCTCTGCGGCGCAGCGCCGCGAGCCGCCATACTGAGAGGCGATGGATCCGTCCCGCAAGCGCAAGACCCGGCTTGTCGTCGCGCTGACGTGCGCGCTGCTGCTGGCGGTGGCGCTCGCCTACACGAGCTTCTCGGCCTCGAGCGAGGCGCGCCAGCCCAGTCAGCTTGCGAGCGCCGAGCCGGGCAAGACGTACCAGCTGACAGGCAAGGTGGCCGCGGGCAGCTGGGATCACACGGGCACGACCCACACGTTCCGGATCGAGGACCGGAAGGGCGGCGGAGCGAGCGTCCCGGTCCGCTACGTCGGCCAGGTGCCGGATCCGTTCCGCGAGGGACGCGAGATCGTGATCGACGTGCGCCGGCAGGGCTCGACGTTCGAGGGGCAGCCCGACTCGCTCGTGACGAAGTGCCCATCGAAGTTCTCGGCCGAGCCGAAGACCTAGCCTGATCCGTGGCGCTCGCCGGCTTCAGCTGCCTGGCCGCCGCGCTGGCGTTCTGCCTCTACGGGATCGGCGCGTCGCTCTACGGGGCGCGTTCCGGGCGGCGCGAGTACGTCGCGTCGGGCCGGCGTGCGGTCTACGCGCTGGCCGGGACGCTGGCGGTCGCGATGGCGATCCTGCAGGCGGCGTTCGTGCGCTCGGACTTCTCCTTCGAGCTGGTCGCGACGCACTCGTCCTCGACCACGCCGCTCTTCTACCGGCTCACCGCCGTGTGGTCCTCGCAGGAGGGCTCGCTGCTGCTCTGGGTCCTGCTGCTCGCGCTGTGGAGCAGCGCGATCCTGTTCCTCACGCGCCGCAAGCTGCGCGAGGTGGCGCCGTACGCGACCGCCGTGCTGCTCGGCTTCGGCGCCTTCTTCTGCGTGCTGCTGGTGTTCCTGGAGTCGCCGTTCACGACGCTCGCGGCGCCGCCGGTCGAGGGCGCCGGACTCAATCCGCTGCTGCGCCACCCGAGCATGATGATCCACCCGCCGATGCTCTATTCGGGCTACACGCTGTTCGCGATCCCGTTCGCGTTCGCGGTCGGCGCGCTCGTGACACGGCGGCTGGGCGCGGAGTGGATCCGCGCGACGCGGCCGTTCACGCTCGCCGCCTGGCTCCTGCTCGGCATGGGGGTCATGCTCGGCGCGCGCTGGTCCTACATGGAGCTCGGCTGGGGCGGCTACTGGGCCTGGGATCCGGTCGAGAACGCCTCGCTTATGCCCTGGCTCACAGGCACCGCGTTCCTGCACTCGGTGATGATCCAGGAGAAGCGCGGGATGCTCAAGGTCTGGAACGTCTCGCTCGTGCTGGCCACCGGCGTGCTCGCGATCCTCGGGACGTTCCTCGTGCGCTCGGGCATCCTGGAGTCGATCCACGCATTCGGCGCGTCGACGCTCGGCATCCCGTTCCTCGTGCTGATCATCGTGATGATCGCGGGCTCGATCGCGCTCGTCGCGAGTCGCTCGGAGTCGCTGCGCTCCGAGCACCGGCTCGATTCCCTGCTCTCGCGCGAGGCTGCGTTCCTGGTCAACAACCTGGTGCTGGTCGCGCTCTGCTTCGTCGTCTTCTGGGGCACGTTCTTCCCGCTGATCTCCGAGGCGCTCACGGGCGAGGAGGCCTCGGTCGGGCCGCCGTGGTTCAACCGCTACATCACGCCGCTCGCGCTCGTGCTCGTGCTGCTGTCGGGGATCGGCCCGCTGATCGCCTGGCGGCGCGCGACGACGGCCAACCTGCGCCGCAACTTCGCGCTGCCCGGCGGCGCCGCGGTGCTGATGCTGGCGGTCCTGGTGATCGCCGGCGTGACCGGCTCGGTGGCGGCGCTGCTGATGTTCGCGTTCGCCACCTTCACGCTGGCCGCGGTCGGGCAGGAGTTGTGGCGCGGCGTGCGCGCGCGGCGCGCGATGTCGCGCGACTCCGTGCCGGCCGCGCTGGTCGCGCTGGTGCGCCGCAACCGGCGCCGCTACGGCGGCTACACCGTGCACGTCGGGATCGCGGTGCTGTTCGTCGGTGTGGCGGCGTCATCCGCGTTCCAGGCACAGCGGCTGGTCGAGCTGCGCCCCGGTCAGACCGAGCGCATCGGCGGCTATGCGATCACCTACGAGCGCCCGACGTCGCGACTGGTGGCCGCGAGCAACGGGCGGCTCGAGCGGATCGACCTCGGCGCGCGGCTGCGGGTGCTACGCGGAGACGGCCCGCCGCAGACGCTCGAGACCTACAAGTCCTACTTCCCGAGCACGAGCCCGGGGCTGGGTCCCGTCTCGCGCTTCTTCGAGGGTGAGGCGACCACGGAGGTGGCCTTGCGCGCCGGGTTGCGGCGCGACCTGTGGACGGCCGTCGCGCCCGACATCGGCCGCCTGCTGCCCCGGATCGAGGAGGGCGACAAGGTCTTCTCCGAAGCGACCGAGCTCTCCGACGAGGACCGCGGCGCGCTGCTCGCGCAGGCGCTGCGCGGCCTCAGCCGTTCCTACACGGACTCGCCGCCGCCGGCCACGTTCCGGCTGATCGCCTCGCCGCTCGTGACGTGGATCTGGCTCGGCGGGTTGATCGTGCTCGCGGGCGCAGCGATCGCGCTCTGGCCCGCCGGCGCACGCGCTCGGCAACCCGCGACGGCGGCCGGGTTGGCCCGCGTCGCACGCGAGCTCGAGCGCGCGTAACCGCGGCGTGGAGCTGTTGCTGGTGCTCGTCGTGGTGGCGGTCGCCGTGCTCGTGATCAGCGCTCCGCTGCGGTCCGGCAGGTGGGCCGGGCAAGAGCCGGCCGGCGTGGCCGAGCGCGCTGACCTCGAGGCGGCCCGTGACGCGAAGTACGCGGAGATCCGCGACGCGGAGATGGACTTTCGCACGGGCAAGCTCTCCGAGCCCGACTGGCGCGCGCTCGACCGCCAGCTGCGCCGCGAGGCCGTAGGCCTGCTGCATCAGATCGACGAGGTACCCTGAGGGCCGATGTACACGGTCCTCGCAGTCCTCCAGGTCTTCATCTGCGTCGTCCTCGTGCTGCTCGTGCTGCTGCACTCCGGCAAGGACGCGGGCATGTCGGGCGCCTTCGGCGTCGGCGTGGCGGGAGGCAGCACCGGCGGGTCGCTGATGGAGCGCAACCTGGACCGCTGGACGATCCTGTTCGCCGTGCTGTTCGCCGCGAACACGCTCCTGCTGCTCAAGATCTGACGCGTTCGAGTACGCGCAGCGGCGCGAACCGCTCTGTGACGCTGCCATAGCCGAGCGTGCTGAGGCAGGAGGCGTAATCGGGCAGCGTTCCGAGCGGCAGGACGAGGAAGCGCGGTGGCCGCCGGCAGAGATCGTCCTGCACCTCGCGCAGCAGCTCGGGCCGCAGCGCGAGCGGCGAGTCGTAGAGCAGCCGGGAAGCCGGGACGAGATCGGATTGCCAGTAGAAGCCGGCTTCGTTGCTCGCGACGTGCAGCCGGTCGCCCGGCCGGCCGCGCTCGCGCAGCAGCCGGCCGACGGGCTCATAAGCCCACCAGACCCGGGCCTGCTCCCCGTAGGCCCTAGATGCCAGCTGGCGCGAGTCCTGCGCGAGCGTCTTGCCCAGATCGAGCACGAACGGCGCGAGCGCGACGACCGCCAGCCCGATGACCGCCGCCTTCGACCGCGCCGGGGCCGGCGGGCCGACCAGCAGCACGGCTGCCGGCGCGACGACTGGGACGAAGTAGTGCGCGTAGCCGTAGCCCCCGACCAGCGCACCGACGGTCGCGCCGGCGAGCCAGAGGCCGAGCGTGAGCGTGAGCGGGTCCCGCCGCCCGCGCGTCCTGAGCCAGATCAGCCAGGCGAGCCCCGAGGCGCCGATCAGCAACAGGACCTGCGGGTGACCGCGCAGGCGATCGACACGCTCCGACGGCGTCAGGCTGCCCGCGTACTCGCGGTTGTATGACCAGTTCCACGTGACGAAGTCGGCGAGCGCGCCGTGGGCGGCGAAGAATCCGACCACGAACGCGACCGGGACGGCGGCGCCTACGGTGAAGCGGGCGAGCGCCCCGACCGCCCCCAGCGCCTGCGCCGGCCTGCCGAGCAGCAGCGGGGCCAGCGCTGCCGGTACGAGCAGGATCCCCACCGCCTTCGTGAGCACGGCGGCGCCGCACAGCAAGCCGATCAGCACGGGCGTCCAGGGACTGGGAGATCGCTCGAGAACCAGCGCGGCCACGATCGCGAGCGTTCCGAGGAGCAGCAGCAGACCCTCCGTGTTGAGGTCGAAGCCCTGCGTGTAGCGCGAGGCTCCCAGCACCAGCGCGACGGCGGCGACGAGTGCGGCCCGAGCACGGCCGATCCGCGGGCGCAGTGCCAGCCAGAGCGCCCAGGCGGTGCATCCCGCGACCAGCGCGGATGCCAGGTGCACGACGAGCCCGCTGCGCTGCGCGATCAGATCGAGCAGCCCGTAGACGGGGTACACGAGCGGCTGCTTGTGGTCGATCAGATCGCGGTAGGGCAGTGCGCCGTCCCGCAGCGAGCCGCCGATCACGGCGTAGACCGCTGCGTCGCGGTCGAGCGGCAGCCCGAGCGCCGGTGCTCGCAGCCCCACCGCAGCGCCGATGCAGATCGCCACTGCAACCGCGGCGTGCAGGCGCCCGGGCCGCTCACGACCGATACTCCCTCGTCCTCGCGAACCGCGCGAGGACGCCCGCGATCGCCATGAGCCCGACACGCGTCCTGATCATGCCAAAGTGGTATCCATGGCCGGAGCGGCCCGTCTTCGGCGCGTTCTGCCGTGAGCAGGCACGCGCCGCCGCGCTACACAACGACGTCCGCGTGCTCGCCTTCAAGCCCGAGCCGATGGCCGGTCGCGCGCTCTTCCGCCAGTGGGAGGACCCGGACGAGCCCCTGCACACGGTGCGGCTCGCCTACCGGCGCCCGCGGCTGCGTGCGGCCGCGATGGCGACGCAGCTGGTCGGCATGCAGGCCGTCCTGCGCCGCATGGAGCGCGCGGGATGGCGCCCGCAGCTGATCCATGCGCACGTCTTCGAAGCGGGCTTCCCGGCCATCCTGCTCGGCCGCCGGCTCGGCTGTCCGGTGGTTGTCAGCGAGCACTTCACCGCGTTTCAGCGCGGTCTGGTGCGGGGCTTCGATCGGCTGATCGCCCGCTACTGCTTCCGCAACGCCGACCTCGTCTGCCCGGTGTCGGAGGACCTGCGCCGGCAACTCGAGGCTGTCGAGCCGCGCGGCCGCTACCGGGTCGTCCCGAACGTCGTGGACACGGCGCTGTTCAAGCCCGCGGCCAATCGCGCGCGCGGGCGGGCTCCGCTGCGCCTGCTCAACGTCGCCGCGCTCGCGGAGAAGAAGCGCCAAGCGGACCTGCTCGACGCGCTGGCCCGGCTGCGCGGGCGCGGAGTCGAGGCGACGCTCGACATCGTCGGCGAGGGCGAGCTGTCAGAGCCGCTGCGCCAGCAGGCGCGGCGCCTCGGATTGGGCGCCGCGGTGCGGTTCCTCGGCGCCCAGGACCGTTCCGAGGTCGCCGAGCTGATGCGGCGGGCCGACATGCTCGTCCTCCCGAGCCGGTTCGAGAACCTGCCCGTCGTCGTGCTCGAGGCGATGGCCAGCGGCCTGCCCGTCGTGGCGACGACGGTCGGCGGAGTCCCGGAGATCGTCGACGAGCAGTTAGGCCGGCTGGTCGCGCCCGGCGACGTGGAGGCCCTCGCTGCGGCGATCGAGACGGTGGCGTCAGCGAGCTTCGATCCAGTCGCGCTGGCGCGGCGCGCGGAGGCCGCTTACGGGATGGCCCACCTGGGCGGCGTCTGGGACGCGATCTACGACGAGCTGCTCGCGCGGCGCGCCCTGACCAGCTAGGTGACCCCGAGGGCCGGGAGCACGACGCCGGCCACCGTCGCGCTGAGCGCAGCGGCCCGGTGCGGCACGAGCATTGCCTCGGCGCGCTCCGTGTAGGCCCGGCGGTCGCCGTCCGAGCGCGCGAGGCCGGCGCGGATGGCGTCGGCAAGCGCAAACGGCGAGCGGTCGGCGGCGACGAGGTCGGGAGCGAGCGCGCGTGCCATGGCCAGTGCCGGGTACGGGCCCGGTGACGGCACGGTGACCAGCGCCGCCCCGGCCGAGAGCGCCTCCAGCGGCGTCAGGCCGTGGTCCTCGAAGCGCGCTGCATTGGCGAACACGCGCGCACGGCCGAGCATCCCGAGCCAGGCCGGGCGCGCGAGGATGCCGGCCCATTCCAGGCCGGCGGGCTCGTCGACCCCGTGACGTGCGAGCCACTCCCGCCCCTGGGCCGCTTCGACGCCCCCGATCACCAGCCGCCCCGGCGTGCCGGCGAGCGCCCACGCGGCGCAGAGCAGCTCGAGGGCGCGCTTGTGCGGGTTGCCGGCGTAGGCGAGCACGTCGATGTCGCGCCGGGGGGCGGCGGCGATGCGCTCGATCGGCACGCCGAGCGCGACGACGCGGCTGCCCCGGAGCTGCAGGGCAGCGGCGGCCTCGGCGCTCCACGGCAGCAGCAGGCTCGCGCGGGCGAGCGCCCGCGGCTCGATCGCCCGCTGCCACGCTCCCGACGCGCCCGGACGATTCAGCGCCGCAGGCGCATCGAACCTGATCGCGTAGGGCAGCCTCGGACGCACGAAGAAGCTGCAGGTGACCGAAGAGATCACCACGGCGCGCGCGCGCGGCAGGCTGCGGGCGCGATGCCACGCCGCCGCGGCCTCGACCAGGTCGGTGGCGGCCGTGCGCCGCCGCAGGACGCCGGCGCGGCCGCTTGTCACCCTTGCGATCGTGCAGGTCGCGCCGGCCTCGCGCACCTGTGCGGCGAATGCGTCGTCGGCGCGGCGCCACCCCAGTGTCGGCCCGGACGACAGCAGCACCACGTCGACCGGCGCCTCCACGCCGCGCCACGATAGCGGCGGGCACGCGTGCGCTACAGCGCGGCGGCGTAGATGTCGCGCAGCTCGTCGCGGTCGGGGCGCGGCGGCGTCGCATCGAGCTGCGGTCGTGCCGCGGCGGCGTCGACGCATCTCTCGAGCCCGCGCGCATCGACGCCGAGCTCGCGCAGGCGCGTGACACCCGTCAGCTCGCACAGGCGCGCCGCCGCGGTGGCCGGGTCTTCGCCCAGCACCTCGCCCAGCGCCGCGAGCTGCGCGGTGCAGCGCCGCGAGAGCGCCCCGATCGTGTGCGGCAACAGCACCGCGTTCGCCAGCCCGTGCCCGGCAAGTCCGGCGCGCACGAGCGTCTGCGCCAGCACATGGTGCAGCCCGTAGCCCGTGCTGCCGAGCGCGTAGCCTGCGAGCAGCGCGCCGAGCGCGAGCGCGTCGCGGTCGGGCTCGGGCCGCGCGAACGCCGCCACCAGCAGCCGCGCGGCCTCGTTCGCCGCCAGCGTCGCGACCGGGTTCGCGGCGATCGTGCACGGTGCCTCGACGGCATGCCCGAGCGCGTTGAGCGCGCTCGCGGCGAGCTCATCGCCCGGCTGGGACGCTGCGAGGAGCGGATCGAAGATCACGACCGCGCAGCGCACGCGCGGCGTGTCCTCGTTGACGCCGGCGGCGTGCCGGTGCACGCGCGTCAGCTCGGCGCCCGAAAGCGTCGTCGGGAGCGCGCACGCGCGCGCGCCCAGCGCCGCCGCCGCGGCCTTCGCGGTGTCGATTACGCGCCCACCGCCGAGTGCCACGATGCGCGCCTCGTGTCCGCCGCCCGTGCCGATCCTTTCGAGCGCCGCGGCGGCCAGCTCCGGCACGCCGCCGGCAGGCACGTGGTGGACGCCGGCGGCAGCCGCCGCGACGGCCGGGAGCGCCGCCTCCGCGCGCGGCGTCGTCAGCAGCAGATAGCCCGGCCCGCCGAGCGCCGCGACCGGATCGGCCGCGACACCGCGGCCGAACCGGATCAGGCGCTCGCCGTCGCGCCAGTCGAAGGCTCGTACCACGAGAGCGCGTAGCTCGGGTCGTCGAGCTCACGCGAGAGCGTCGTCAGCCGGAGCGGGCGGAACGTGTCGCACATGACGGCGAGCTCATTCGTCTGCTTGACCCCGATGGCCTTCTCCACCAGGCCCGGCTGCGGCCCGTGCGGCAGGCCCGACGGGTGCAGCGTGATGCAGCCCACCTCGACGCCCTTGCGCGCGCCGTACTCCCCGTCGACGTAGTACATGACCTCCTCGGACTGCACGTTGGAGTGGTGGTAGGGGAGCACGATCGCCTCGTCGTCCCAGTCGAGCATCCGCGGGCAGAACGAGCAGATCACGAAGTTCGGGCCCTGGAAGGTCTGGTGTGCCGGTGGCGGCTGGTGCAGCCGTCCGGCCTTGGGCTCGAAGTCGAGGATGTTGAACGTGTACGGGTAGACGTAGCCATCCCAGCCGACGACGTCGAACGGGTGGTAGTCGAGCACGTAGTCCTGATATCCGCCGCGCACGCGCAGCTTCAGGTCGTGCTCGCCGCGCGCCCGGTGCGTCTTGAGCTCGGCGGGGGGCATGAAGTCGCGTTGGGAGAACGGCGCGTGCTCGAGCAGTTGCCCGTAGCGGTTGCGGTAGCGGTTCGGCGTCTCGATCTCGCCCGGGGTGTAGAACGTCAGCCAGCGCTGCGGCGTGTCGAAGCGGAAGCGGTAGGTCGTGCCGCGCGGGATCACGATGTAGTCCCACTTGCGGTAGGGCAGGTCGCCGAAGATCGTCTCGACGACGCCCTCGCCCTCGTGCACGAAGATCACCTCGTCGCCCTCGCCGTCGCGGAAGAAGTAGTCCGCCTCGCGCTCAGGCAGGCAGACCCCGATCTCGACGTCGTTGTTGAACTCGAGCACGCGGCGGCCCTGGACGCTGTCGCCCTGGGGAGTCGCCCCGTTCGTGTTCGTCAGCCGGTGCACGTGCGTCTCGGGCACCCATTCCTCCAGTGCGATCGGCGTGAACGCGCCCACCTCCTTGACCCGGCAGGGGGAGAAGAGGTGGTAGAGGATCGACTCGTTGCCCGAGAAGCCCTCGAAGCCGAGCACCTCCTCGACCAGCAGCGGCGCCTTGCCGTTGCTGCCGGCGTGCTCGGGATCACGGAACTGGACGTGGCGCTTGCGGGGTACCCGGCCCATCTGGTGATAACGCATGATCAGTTACACCGCCCTCGAATACTCGGTCTTCGACATCTCGCTCCTTCGAGGTCGCATGGACTAGAGGTTTCCCCTCCGCTCCTGCTCGCGCTCGATCGCCTCGAACAGGGCCTTGAAGTTGCCGTCGCCGAAGCCACGGGCGCCGTGGCGCTCGATCACCTCGAAGAACATCGTCGGCCGGTCGCCGATCGGCTTGGTGAAGATCTGCAGCAGGTAGCCCTCGTCGTCGCGGTCCACCAGGATCCCCAGCCGGCGCAGGTCCTCGAGGTCCTCCTCGATCTCGCCGATGCGCTCCGGGACGTCGTCGTAGTAGGTCTCCGGCGTCATCAGGAACTCGACCCCGCGCTCGCGCAGCATGTCGCGGTCGCGACGCGCGACATCGTCGGCACGATCGAGCTGCTGCGCGAGCGCGGGGTCGAGTTCCTGATGACGCCGGAGACCTACTACGACGACGTCCCGGAGCGCATCGGCG
>Ga0136612_10000282_pt1 | contig 16836 bp, 14 predicted proteins | sample AntDryUQ224A2306_2_FD_106644 | JGI IMG/M metagenome (GOLD analysis project Ga0136612, IMG submission 106644) | Polar desert sand microbial communities from Dry Valleys, Antarctica - metaG UQ224A (23.06) | ecosystem: Environmental > Terrestrial > Soil > Desert | place: Antarctica: Dry Valley... | reverse complement strand
GAGCCAGATCGTGATCTCGTCCGACCGGTCCCCAAAGGAGATCGCCACTCTGGAGGCCCGCCTCCGCTCGCGCTTCGAATGGGGCTTGATCACAGATATCCAGCCGCCCGACCTCGAGACGCGGATCGCGATCCTGCGCAAGAAGGTGGCCACCGACCGAATCCACATCCCCGACCCGGACGTCGTAACGCACGTCGCCGAACGGGTGACGACGAACATCCGCGAGCTCGAAGGCGCGCTCACCCGCGTGGTTGCCTTCTCGTCCCTCACCGGGCGCGCGATGACAGTCGAGCTCGCCGAGAACGTGCTGAAGGATGTCTTCCCGCAAGGGCAGGCCGTCGAGATCTCGATCCGCCGGATCCAGGAGACCGTCTCCGAGCGCTTCGGCATGACCATCAACGAGCTTTGCAGCGCCAGACGCTCACAGGCGATCGCCTACCCTCGCCAAGTAGCCATGTACCTCTCGCGCGCGCTCACGGACTCATCGCTGCCGAAGATCGGAAAGGAGTTCGGCGGAAGAGACCACACCACAGTGATGCACGCGAACGCGAAGATCGAGGGCATGATTCGCAAGGATCGATCGGTGTACAACCTTGTGCAGGAGCTGACGGCAAGGATCAAGCATGCCGGCTGAATCTGTGGAAACCTGGCAAACCTCCGCCCGGCCTGTGGAATGCGCTCCCTTCTCCACCGGTTCGCTCCACAGCTCCGTCCGGCTACGTAACCGCAACTGTGCTGTCTTCCCCTTCGTCCACACTCCCTAGTACTGCTACCAAAGGATTTATAAAGAGATCATGGAGATAGAGACGGCACCTGAAAATGTGCTGCCCGAAGCTGAAGCCACAGGCGCAGCCGAGAATGCAGCGAGAGCCGAGAGTTCGACGAGCGGGAGTGCAGTGGCGGGAGGGGGGATGCGGATCACCTGTAGTCGCGACGAGCTGGTCGGACGACTCGGGATCGTTTCGCGGGCGGTGTCAGCGCGAGGCACGGTCCAGGTCCTCTCCGGGATCCTGCTCTCTGCCGAAGCGGGCGTTCTCTCGCTCGCCGCGACCGATATGGAGCTCTCGCTTCGCACAACACTCGAGGCAGAGGTGGAAGGCGAAGGTGCCGTCGTCATTCCCGGCAAGCTCCTCGTCGATCTTGCCCGGCTGTTGCCGGAGAGCAAGGTGACGATCGAGTACAGGCCCGAGGAGGGTGTTGCACAGGTTGCGTCGGGTTCGGCGACCTACCGGCTGAACACCTACAGCGCGGAGGACTTCCCTCGCCTCCCGCCAATCGACGCCCAACTGCATGCGATCGACCGTGAGGCGCTGCTCGAGACGGTGGACCGAGTTGCCCGGTCGGCGTCGCGAGACGAGTCGCGGCCGGTCTTGACGGGCATTCTCGTCCGCTTCGAGACCGGCAAGCTGGTGATGGTCGCGACCGATTCATACCGCCTCTCGGTCAAGGAGACAGAGCTAGCGGCGGCTGCGCCGGAGCTCGAGGCGATCATTCCGGCGCGGGCGTTGCAGGAGTTGGTGCGCCTCAGCGGCAGCAGCGGCGGCCCGGGAACCGTCGAGCTCGGCGTCCACGAGAACCACGTTGTTTTCGGAACCGGCGACGCGTGGCTGACGACGCGGCGTATCGACGGGCAGTTTCCGAACTTCCGTCAACTGCTACCCGAGACCTTCGAGGTCGAGCTGTCGATCAACCGCACAGAGCTCTATGACGTCGTGCGCCGCGTCGCCGTGCTGGCGCAGCGCAACTCGCCGCTGCGGCTGAGATTCACCGAGGGAGAGCTGACCGTTTCGGCGCAGACGCAGGACATCGGCGAGGCGAAGGAGTCGCTGCCGGTCGCCTACGCGGGCGAGGAGTTCCTGATCGGCTTCAACGCCGAGTTCCTCCGTGACGGCGTCGACTCGATCAGGGGAGACGATGTACTCGTGAAGCTGATCAACCCACTCCGGCCGGCGATCCTCGTCGATCCGGCGGGCGACTTCACGTACCTGATCATGCCGATCAGGCTCGCCGGCTAGTGCCTGCTCGAAGGTTCACGCGAACCGGATGACGGCTGCGACACGGCGCTGGATCACCACCCTCGCGCCAATCTTCGAGCCACCAGCTCGAGCCCGATTCTGATCGTCCGGACGGTTTCCCTCCGGGACTTCCGCTCGTACGAGCGGCTCGAGCTGGAGCTTCGGCCCGGGCTCGTGCTCGTGACGGGCGCGAACGGAGCGGGGAAGACGAACCTCCTCGAGTCGCTCCACGTCGGGACACAGGGCTTCTCCCCCAGGACGCGGGCCGATTCGCACCTCGTCCGGCTGGGTGCGGAAGGTGCTCGGGTCGCTCTAATGGGCGCCAGAGCCGACCGCAGGCTCGAGCTCGAGGTGGTCCTGCAGCAGGCCGGCAAGCGGGCGAAGCTCAACGGCGCGCCCCTTCGCTCCGCCGAGCAGTTGCGGGCGGAGGTCTCGACACTCGTCTTCACGCCCGACAGGCTGGCCGTCGTCAAGGGCGGCCCGGCGGCCCGGCGTGCCTACTTCGACCGCGCGCTCGCCAGGCTGCTCCCGAGCCGTGCCTCCCTACCCGTGCACTACGCCGCCGCCGTCGGGCAGCGGAACGCGGCACTTCGTCGGGCGGGCGCCGGTTTCGGGGCGCGCGACGCCGTGACGCCGTGGACGGCTCAGGTCGCCCGGTTCGGGGAGGAGCTCATCGTCGCTCGGACTGAGGCGATCGCGCTCCTTTCGCCGGCCTTCTCGCAACGAGCCGGAGAGCTCGGTCTGCCGGACGCCACGCTCCAGTACGTGGGTGAGCCACCTTCCGTCGCGGCTCTCGAGGCGCGTCTCGAACGGGATCTAGAGCGCGGTGTCACCGGTCTCGGGCCGCACCTCGACGATGTGAGGATCGACGCGGGCACGCGCGAGCTCCGCACGCTCGGCTCACAGGGCGAGCAGCGCCTTGCTGTGCTCTCGCTCCTGCTCGCCGAGGCGGAGGTGCTGGCGGATCGCCGCGGAGTGCCGCCGCTCGTGCTGCTGGACGACGTTCTGTCCGAGCTCGACGGAGGCCGGCGCCGCACCCTCGCCGAGCAGATCGGCGCGATGGGCCAGGCGATCGTGACCGCAACGGGCGCCGACGGCCTCCCGCTCGAGCCGGCCCAGCTGATCGAGGTGACGCTCGGTCGGGCGGAGACACGCTGATGGAGCGGCTGGGTGAGGAGATCGAGCGGGAGCTAGGCCGGCTGGGGCCGGCCGGCACCGGCAACATGGCGGCGATCGTTCGCGCCTGGCCGGCCGCCGTCGGTGAGGAGAACGCCCGCCGGGCTTGGCCGGCGAGGATCGCCCGTGACGGAACCTTGCACGTCAACGTCACCGACTCGATCTGGGCCTTCCAGCTCGGCACCCTGGCGGAAGCGATCCTCGATCGCCTGCGCGAGCAGGTCGGGGATGCCACTCCTCCTGCGCTACGTTTCGTCCCTGGCCCGATTCCCGAGCCGGCGGCCGCGCTCCTGCTTCAGGGCAAGCGGGACCTCGTCCAGGTTGCCCCGGAAGACACCGCGCTCGCGTTCGAGCTGGCGGCGGAGATCGAGGACGAAGAGCTTCGGGGAACGGTCGCGCGAGCGGCCGCGGCAAGCCTTGCGCGAACTCGCGCCGACCACGGTTTCTGATACACTAGATGTTGCCCGCAAGAGGCCTATTTGCAGGGCTTTTTCTATGACCGAAACCACCTACACCGCCAAAGACATCACCGTTTTGGAGGGCCTCGAGCCGGTTCGGCTCAGGCCCGGTATGTACATCGGCTCGACGGGTCCACGGGGCCTCCACCACCTCGTCTACGAGGTCGTCGACAACGCTGTCGACGAGGCGCTTGCGGGCCACAACGACGCCGTCGACGTGACCCTCCACCCGGACAACTCCGTCACCGTCCGTGACCGCGGCCGGGGCATCCCCGTTGACCTGATCGAAGAGCAGGGACTCTCGGCGATGACCGTCGTGCTGACGAAGCTCCACGCCGGCGGCAAGTTCGGGGGGGACGGCTACAAGGTCTCCGGTGGCCTGCATGGCGTCGGCGTCTCGGTCGTGAACGCGCTTTCGGAGCGGCTGGTGGCCGAGGTGCGCCGCGACGGGAAGATCCACCGCCAGTCCTTCGAGCGCGGTACGCCCACGGGCGACGTCGAGATCGTGGGCGAAGCGGACGCCGGTGACACGGGCACGACGATCTCGTTCCTGCCTGACTCGGAGATCTTCGAGGAGGTCGACTTCTCGACACAGACGCTCGTCCAGCGCCTCCGCGAGACGGCCTTCCTGACCCGTGGACTGCGGATCGTGCTGCTCGACGAGCGCGAGGGTGAGGACCGACACGAGTTCTACGCCGAGGGCGGGATCAGGGATTTCGTCGCGTACGTGAACGAGGCCAAGGAAGCTGTGCACAAGCACATCGTCTTTCTCGAGGGCGAGAGCGAGCACGGCCACGTCGAGGTTGCCATGCAGTGGAATACCTCCTACGTCGACTCGGTCTACTCGTTCGCCAACAACATCAACACCCACGAGGGCGGCACGCACCTGCAGGGCTTTCGCGCAGCGCTGACACGCACGTTGAACCGCTACGCGCGCGAGAAGGGGCTCCTGAAGGAGAAGGAGGACAACCTCGAAGGCGAGGACGTGCGCGAGGGGCTCGCCGCCGTCATCTCGGTCAAGCTCGCGAACCCCCAGTTCGAGGGCCAGACGAAGACGAAGCTCGGCAATCCACCTATCACGGGACTCGTCGAGCAGACCGTCAACCAGAAGCTTGCAGAGTTCATGGAGGAGAACCCACAGGACGCGCGGCAGATCATCACGAAGGCCCTCTCGGCTTCACGTGCCCGCCTGGCGGCGCGGAAGGCGCGCGAGCTCACGCGCCGCAAGAGCGCGCTCGAGAACTCGTCGCTCCCGGGAAAGCTCGCTGACTGCTCGATCAAGGATCCGGAGTCGGCGGAGCTCTTCATCGTCGAGGGCGATTCCGCCGGAGGCTCGGCCAAGATGGGCCGCGACCGCACCTATCAGGCGATCCTCCCGCTGCGCGGCAAGATCATCAACTCTGAGAAGAACCGGATCAACAAGGTGCTCTCGAACAACGAGATCCAGGCGATGATCACGGCGATCGGCACCGGCATCGGCGACGAGTTCGACGTCTCGAAGCTGCGCTACCACCGTGTGATCGTGATGACGGACGCCGACGTCGACGGTTCGCACATCCGCACGCTGATCCTGACCTTCCTCTACCGGCAGATGCCGGAGCTGATCGACCGCGGCCACGTCTACATCGCCGTACCGCCGCTCTACAAGGTCAAGCTGGGCAACCAGGAATTCTACTTCGAGAAGGATGCGCAGCTGGAGGAGCTGCTCGTGCGGGAGCGTGTCGGGGACCTGGAGATCGGATCGCGCTCCGGCGAAGCGCTGAAGCTAACCGAGGCTCGCTGGCGCCGCTTCGTCGGCGCTCTGGCCGAGTTCGAGGGTTGGTTGCAACGGCTCCGCGCCGATTTCGGCGGTCCTGCCGCTGACTTCATGGTCACCCACCGCATCGTTGAGAGCGAAACCTCGTCGCTCGACGATCTCGGGTCGGCGATCGAGACGTCTGCCGACAACGGCTACGTGCTCAGCCTGCTCGGGAGTGCCGGCCTCCATCCCGACAGCGAGTCCCATCTCGACGTCAAGGTGGTGGAGACGGAGACGAGCTCTGCGACCCACGTGAGCGTGCCGGCTGCGCTTCTGACCTCGCCGATCTACGCGAACCTGCGCCGCGCTTACGCGAGGTTGCTCGAGGTCACCGGGCCGCCCCCATTCGCTCTCGTCGCCGGACGTAAGACCCGGGCGGCGGAGACGTTCGGCGCGCTGCGCCACGAGGCGCTCGAGCTGGCCAAGGAGGGTCTGCAGCTGTCCCGCTTCAAGGGCCTCGGGGAGATGAACGAGGAGCAGCTCTGGGAGACCACGATGGATCCGCGGCGGAGGCTCCTGATCCGCGTCGACGTCGAGGACGCCTCGGTCGCCGACCGCATCTTCTCCACGTTGATGGGCGATCAGGTGGAGCCTCGACGCAACTTCATCGAGGAGAACGCGCGCGACGTGAGGTTCCTGGACGTTTAGATGAGCGACCTGACGAGCGAGCCGCTCGGCGGCGGCAGGATCGAGCCACGCGAGCTCGAGCAGGAGATGCGCTCGAGCTACCTCGACTACGCGATGAGCGTGATCGTGGGCCGCGCGCTCCCGGATGTTCGCGACGGGTTGAAGCCCGTGCACCGCCGAGTCCTCTACGGGATGCACGACGCGGGCATGCAGCCGAACCGGCCGTACAAGAAGTGCGCAGCGATCGTCGGCGACGTGATGGGCAAGTACCACCCGCACGGCGACTCGGCGATCTACGACACGGTCGTCCGCATGGCGCAGCCGTTCAGTCTGCGTTACCCGCTCGTGGACGGACAGGGCAACTTCGGCTCCATCGACGACGACCCGGCTGCCGCCATGCGCTACACCGAATGCCGCTTGTCGCGGATGGCAACGGAGATGCTTCGTGACATCGACGCGGACACGGTCGACTTCGTCCCGAACTACGACGAGTCGCGCCGGGTTCCGGTGTCGCTCCCATCCCGCTTCCCGAACCTGCTCGTCAACGGCTCTGCGGGGATCGCGGTCGGGATGGCGACGAACATGCCCCCCCACCGCCTCGGCGAGATCGTCGACGCGATCGTACAGCTGATCGACAAGTCCGACTCGAACGCCGAGGATCTGATGAAGCATGTCAAGGGACCGGACTTCCCCACCGGCGGGATCGTGGTGGGCAGGCAGGGCATCCGCGACGCCTACCGCACGGGCCGCGGGCGGATCGTGATGCGTGCCCGAGCGCACATCGAGGAGCTGCGCGGCGGTAAGAGCGCGATCATCGTCACCGAGCTGCCGTACGGAGTGAAGAAGGGCGGCGACGCGGGTGTGATCAAGAAGATCGCCGATCTCGTCCAGGACAAGGTCATCACCGAGGTCTCCGATCTCGCCGACCACTCCGATCGCACCGGCATGCGCATCCAGATCGAGCTCAAGCGTGAGGCGATCCCACAGGTCGTCCTCAACAAGCTCTTCAAGCACACGTCGCTGCAGGCGACCTTCGGCTACAACGCGGTCGCTCTCGTCGGCAACGTCCCGAAGACGCTGTCCCTGCTCGAGCTCGTTACGTACTACCTCGACTACCAGCGTGAGATCGTCAGTCGGCGCTCGAAGTATGAGCTGCGCAAGGCGGAGGGCCGCGCGCACGTCCTCTCCGGCTACCTGATCGCGCTCGACAACCTCGACGAGGTGATTCGCGTGATTCGTGGTGCTGACGACACGGACGCGGCCCGCGACGAGCTGATGTCGCGGTTCTCGCTCTCCGAGATCCAGGCCGTCTCGATTCTCGACCTCCGTCTGCGCGCGCTCACGGGTCTCGAGCGCAAGCGCGTCGAGAGTGAGTTCGCCGACCTGCAGGAGCGGATCGCGGAGCTGCGCGCCATCCTTGGAGACCCGGCTCGGATCGACGGCCTGATCCGCGAAGAGCTGCTCGAGATCCGCACGATCTACGGCAAGGGCGACGACCGGCGGACGGAGATCATCGCGGCGGAGGGTGAGTTCTCCCTCGAGGACATGATCGCCGAGGAGGACATGGTGGTCGCGATCACACACTCCGGGTACGTGAAGCGGCTCCCCGTCACGACCTATCGGGAGCAGCGCCGTGGGGGGCAGGGCGTGATGGGCATGGACCTGAAGGATGAGGACTACATCGAGCACCTGTTCGTCGCCTCGACGCATGACTACATCCTCTTCTTCACCTCTGTCGGCAAGGTCTACCGGCTGAAGGCGCACGAGCTGCCGCTCGGCTCGCGCCAGTCGAAGGGCCGGGCGATCGTGAACCTGCTCCCGTTTCGCCAGGACGAGTCGGTGCGCGCAGTGATCGCGACCCGCGACTACAAGGAGACGAAGTTCCTCGTCTTCGCGACCAAGAAGGGAGTCGTGAAGAAGACGGAGTTCCTCGAGTACAACACGCCGCTGAAGGCCGACGGGATCATCGCGATCAGGATGCGCGAGGACGACGAGCTCGTCGGCGTGCGACTCTCCGACGGAGACGACGACGTGCTGATGGTCTCCCGTGGCGGCCAGGCGATCCGGTTCCACGAGAGCGACGTCCGCTCGATGGGCCGGGCCGCATCGGGTGTTCGCGGCATGAGCCTTCGCGCGGACGACGAGGTGATCGAGGTAAATGTCGCGGAGGGTGACGCCGACCTGCTCGTCGTGACCGAGAACGGCTACGGCAAGCGCACGCCCCTCCACGAGTACCCCAAGAAGGGCCGGGGCGGTCTCGGGGTGAAGACCGTGCAGCTGACCGAGGCGAAGGGCAGGCTCGCCGGCGCTCGGGTTGTGCGTCGGGGCAGCGGCTATCAGGTGATGCTGATCTCGACCGGCGGTACCGTGATCCGCATGCCGGTCGACGACATCCGGCGGGCGGGACGTGCGACCCAGGGTGTGATCGTGATGCGTCTGCGTGGTGACGAGCGTGTCTCCGCTCTCGCCCCCGTGGTGGAGAGCGACGCCGATGAGGCCGGCGACATCGACGCAGCCGCAAGCGCCGCCGTGGAGGCGGGGGTCGAGCCCGCTCGCGAGCCCGATTTCGACGAGGACGGGTACCCGGCCGCCTCGGAGGAGTAGGCTCCGCCGCCGCGCCCGCATCCCACCCGCGGTCACTCTTTCCAAAACCCGAGCAGCGGTGTATATCTCCTCTCAGGGGGTCGAACACCGGTCGAGATAGAGGCAGACATGGCGTACATAGATGGAGCCGACCTGCTCCAGCCCATCAACATGTCCGACCACCTGGACAAGATGGAGCTCTACCTCGGCCAGGTCTGCCAGATCGCAGGCATCTCGAAGATGCAGCTCGACTACTGGACGAACAAGGCGCAGATTCCCACGAAGGGGAAGAAGCAGCGGATCTACGACATCGAGGCTCTGGAGACGGTCATGCTGATCAAGCAGGCGAAAGACCGCGGCCTGAACCTCAGCGCCGCGATCGACGCGGCACGCCGCTTCCGGCAGTTGAACCGTTAGAGGCTTGTCAAGCCTCTAGCTCGGACTGCTCCCGGAACCCCGCTGCATGAAGGCGGTCAGCATGTCGAGCGGGGCAGGGAAGACGATCGTCGTCGAGTTGGTCGCGCCGATCTCGAGCAGCGTCTGCAGGTAGCGCAGCTGCAGCGCCATCGGCGAGACAGCCATCACATCGGCCGCATCAGCGAGTTTCTGCGAGGCCTGGAACTCTCCCTCGGCCGCGATGATCTTCGCGCGCCGCTCCCGCTCCGCCTCTGCCTGCCGTGCCATCGCGCGCTGCATCCCGGCGGGGATCTCGACGTCCTTGACCTCGACGATCGAGACCTTGACGCCCCACGGCGAGGTCGCCTCGTCGATGATCGTCTGCAGGATCGCGTTGATCTTGTCGCGCTCGGAGAGCAGCTCGTCCAGCATGTGCTGACCGAGCACCGAGCGAAGCGTCGTCTGCGAGATCTGCGAGGTGGCCACCATGAAGTTCTCGATCTGCACGATCGCGTTCTTCGGCTCCACGATCCGGAAGTAAGCGACCGCGTTCACGCGAACGGGGACGTTGTCCTTCGTGATCACCTCCTGCGGCGGCACGTTCAAGGTGCTCGTGCGCAGGTCGACTTTCACCATCCGGTCGATCACGGGGATCAGCAGGAAGAGGCCGGGGCCCTTCGGCTCGGGCAGCAGCCGCCCGAGCCGGAAGATCACGCCGCGCTCGTACTCGCGCGCGACCTTGATCGCTGCGAAGAGGAACATCAGGACGATCAAGACGACGGCGGCAAGCGCGATCAGAGTGACCACGGGCTACTTCCTTTCGGGGGGGTTGGGTTCCGAGGTGGCGACGACGAGCTGAAGGTCGTCCTGCAACACCGACTCTACGCGGACGCGGTCACCCGGCCGGAGGGGCGACCCGTCTGCGGTGCGGGCGCGCCAAAGCTCGCCCTCGACGAACACGAGGCCCGCGCCGCGCACGTGAGCATTCTCACCCACGAGGCGATGTGAGCCCACTGCGGCGGGCCGCACCCGGGCTTGTGCGGCCTTCGTGAAAGCGAACCCGAACAGGACGGCGAGCGTGCAGGCGATGGCGAGCGCGACCTGAATCGATACCTGGTACGCCTCTCCCGCCGGGTCGAAGAGGATGAGCGCGCCGATCACGAACGTCACCGCGCCTGCCACAGCGAGCGCGCCCTGGGAGACGACGAAGGCCTCGGCGACGAAGAACGCCGCCGCCAGCGCCATCAACAGGAGCCCCGCCGCGGAGACCGGGAGCACCTGCAGGCCGTAGAGGCCCACGATCAGGGAGATCGCTCCAACGGTTCCGGGTAGGACGAGTCCGGGATTCCATAGCTCGACCACGAGGCCGATGAGGCCGATCGAGAGCATCAGCGCAACGATGTTCGGGTCGATCAGCACGTCGAGGATGCGCTTCCACGTCGACATCTCAACGCGGTCTACTCCTGTCCCTGGCGGTGTTTCGACCGTCAGCGCCTTCGTCTGCGAGCGCAGCCCGTCGATCTGCCGAAAGAGCGACTCGTAGTCGCCGGCGACGACGTCGACCACGTTCAGGCGGAGGGCCTCTCGGGCACCGTAGTTCGATGCCTCACGAACCATTCGCTCAGCCGCCTCCACGTTCCGACCGTTCTCGCGCGCCAGCTCGCCGACGTACGCGGCGGCGTCGTTGACGATCTTGCGGCGAAGGTCTTTCGAGAAGTCCTCGCCGCTCGTGGAGATCGGGGTCGATGAGCCGATGTTCGTCTGCGGCGCCATCGCGAGCACGTCAGCTGCCATGCCGATCACCGCGCCCGCAGAGTCGGCACTCGAACCGGCTGGAGCGACGTAGACGACGATGGGCACGTCCGCACCGAGGATGCCCTTGACGATCGCGCGCATCGAGGAACCGAGACCGCCTGGGGTGTCCATCTCGATCACGACCGCCGCGTACTCCTCCCGCTCACCGCGGTCGATCACGTCGAGCAGGTAATCCTGCGTCACCGGATTGACGTCGTTCTCGAACTCGGCGACGAGAACGCGGCCGGCGCCCGCCGCGGCGGCTGGTGAGCTGAAGGCAACGGCGACGAGAAGCGCTCCCAGCCCGAAGAGGCGACTTCGCGACAACTCGTAAGGATTCTATCAATGCAGGGCGTTTTCCCTTGCGAGCGAAGGGGGCTGGTGCGACCGTCGGGTGGCTTCGCCATGAAAATTCTCGCCGTCACGATCTTTCTTGCTGCCGTGTTTCCGGCCGCGGCGTTTGCCCAGGATGCCACGATCGTCTCGCGCGAGGTCCTGGTCGCAGGGACGCGCTCGCTGGCTGCGGCGAAGCCGCCTGCCCGCTTCAACCTCGTTGGGCTGCACTGGCAGGGGACCGGCTCCGTCGAGTTCCGGACACGCTCGGCCCCCGGGCGCTGGCGCGAGTGGGTTCAGGCGGCGCCGGAGCCGGAGGATCGCCCGGACGCCGGTACGGCCGAGCGCGCACGGCCGGACGCGTGGCGGCTCGGCAACCCGTGGTGGGTTGGACCCTCTGACGGCATCGAGTACCGATTCCGCGGCCGCGTGAGACGTGCCCGGGCGTTCTTCGTCTGGAGCGCGCCCACAGCCGTCCCGTTGCGCACGCTGCAGAAGGCCGGCTCCCCGGGCATCGTTCCGCGCTCCGGGTGGGGTGCGAACGAGGCGATCAAGCGCGCTGCGCCGCTCTACACGGCAGACGTTCGGGTAGCGATCGTCCACCACACCGCCGGCTCGAACGGGTACGGGGCGGCCGAGTCGCCCGCGATCGTGCGTGCCATCCAGACCTACCATGTCAAGGGGAATGGCTGGAACGACATCGGCTACAACTTCCTGGTCGACCGGTTCGGCAAGGTGTTCGAGGGCCGCTACGGGGGCATCGACCGGAATGTCGTCGGCGCCCATGCCGAAGGGTTCAACAGAGGCTCGGTCGGCGCTGCCGTCCTCGGGGAGTACAGCTCGCTGACCGTGGCCGAGAAGGCGCAGGAGGCGCTGGCCAAGCTCCTTGCGTGGCGGCTCGACCTGGCACACGTCGAGCCCCTCTCGACACTCTCGTTCAGCTCGGGCGGCAACCCCCGCTTCGGCTCCGGCGTGCCCGTCAGTCTGCGCGCAGTCTCGGGCCACCGCGACACAGGTTTCACCGACTGTCCCGGCCGGGCGCTCTACGCGTTGCTCGACGGTCTCTCGGGCGACGTGGCGGAGATCGGCCTGCCGAAGCTCTACGCGCCCGCCGCGACCGGCTCGGTTCCGGGCAAAGTGCGGTTCCGGGCGCGGCTGTCGGCTCCGCTCGAATGGACGATCGACGTGACGAACGCGAAGGGCACGCTCGTCTTCTCGACGGCGGGCTACGGGCAAACGGTCGACGTCAACTGGAATGCAAGCGGCCTTCCCGCGGGCAGCTACGCCTACGCGATTCGCGCCACAGATGTCACGGCTGCGCGCGGCAGGATCGGAGGCGCGGGGGTCGGCAGCACCGGAGTCGGCGCGGGTACCGGCGCTACCGGCACCGGCGGTCTGCTCACCGTCACGGAGGTCGCGGCCGAGCCTGAGACGATCAGCCCGAACGCCGACGGCGTCGCGGACGAGTCCGCCATCACCTACACCCTCTCCGCTCCGGCGACCGTGACCGTGACGGTGAGAGACGACGCCGGAACCGAGGTGGCCCGTCTTTCGCGCGCCTGGCGCCGCGCCGCTCCGCACGTGGTTCGCTTCGACGGCCTCGACCTCCCGGACGGCCCGTATGAGCTGCACATCGAGGCGCTTGCTACCGGCGGCCTTGCAGCTGCCGCCTCGGCGAAGGTCGTCGTGAGCCGCACTCTCGGCTCGTTCGCGACCGAGCGGAGCTCCTTCTCGCCGAACGGCGACGGCCGCGCCGACCGCAACGCGTTCTCGTTCTCGCTGGCGAGCCCTGCAGACGTTCGCCTCCGCGTCACGCGTGACGGCAAGTGGGTGGCGACGCTCCAAGCGGGGCCGCTGGAACCGGGGATTCGGCGAGTCGTCTGGGACGGCACCAAGCGCCTGGGGCGCCTCCGCGACGGCGCGTACGAAGCCGTTGTGGAGGCGGTCGACGTCTTGACGACCTCGACGCTCTCCGTCCCGTTCTTCTCCGACACCCGGGCGCCCAGGGTGCGCATCGTTCGGCGTGCGCCGTTGCGAGTGTGGGTGAGCGAGCCGGTGCGCCTCACGATCCGGCTCGGCGGGCGAAGCTTCAAGCGCGACGTCCTGAAGGCGGGCGAGGCGAGGATTGCGGCTCCGCGGCTCGGCCTCGTGCGCATCGTCGGCTGGGATGCTGCCGGCAACGCGAGCACAGCGGTCTCCCGGCGGTAGCGGGTAAGGCCCTAGAGTAGGCGGGTGCAGCCGCCACGGTGCCCAGCCCGTCCCATCTCTCGAGCAGTGATGGCCGACGTACCGCTGCGCTACGAGAGGTTGAGCGACCCGATCCTGGTGAAGAGAGAAAAGGTGGTCTTCAGCGAGGCGCCGGCATGACGGCCGTCAACCTGAAGAAGGCCGAGATCGAGGCGATCCTGCCCCACCGAGATCCGTTCCTCCTGCTCGACGAGGTGCTCGAGCTCGAGCCGGGCTCGCGGGTCGTCGCGCGCAAGCTGGTTACGGAGGAAGACTGTGCAGGTCACTTCCCAGGTAACCCGATCATGCCAGGCGTGAAGATGGTCGAAGCTCTCGCCCAGGCCGGCGCCGTGGCAGTCCTCTCGGAGGAGCGAAACCGCGGGAGGCTGGCACTCTTCGCCGGGATCGACGCCGTTCGCTTCAAGCGGATCGTCCGGCCCGGCGACGAACTCACGCTCGAGTGCGATCTCGAAACGGTCCGAGGTTCGATCGGCAAGGGAAGAGCGCGTGCAACCGTGAACGGCGAGCTCGCCGTGCGCGGTATGTTGACCTTCGCTGTCGAGCGCTCGTCATGAGGTTCGTCGGCGCGGGACGCCGCCGCAGGCCCGATCCGGCCTTGTCTCTCCCAGGCACGGAGAGGAGGGAGCCCGTGGGCGAACCGTGAGCTCACCTAAGCATTGATCGGTTCGACCAACGGGCGGCGTATCGGGATCACTGGTCTCGGGGTGCATGTGCCGGAGCGCGTGCTGACGAACGCCGAGCTGTCGACGATGGTCGACACGACGGATGAGTGGATCGTCGAGCGCACGGGCATTCGCGAGCGCCGCTTCGCAGCGCCCGAGGAGGCGCTGACCGACATCGCGCTGCCTGCTGCGCAGGCGGCGCTCGCCCGAGCAGAGGTCGAGGCGGGGGACATCGACCTCCTGATCTGCGCCACCGTCACGCCGGACATGATGTTCCCCACGAGCTCGGCACTGCTCGCCGACACGCTCGGCTGCAGCAATGCCGGCGCCTACGACCTACTCGCCGGCTGCACCGGATTCATGTACGCCATCGCTCAGGCCTACGGAATGCTGGCGTCGGGGCTCGCGCGGCGGGCGCTCGTCATCGGGGGTGACGTCCTCTCGAAGATCCTCGACCTGGAGGATCGATCGACGCTCGTTCTCTTTGGCGACGGCGCGGGTGCCGTTGTGATGGAGCCCGTCGCGCGCGGAGGGTTTCTCGGCTTCGAGCTCGGCGCGGACGGCGGCGGCGGCGAGAACCTCTGGCTGCCCGGGAGCGGCTCACGCCACTTCGACGACCCGACCAAGTTCGTGAAGATGAACGGACGCGAGGTCTTCAGGTTCGCGACCCGAGTGATGGTCGCCTCGGCGCAAAAGCTGCTCGCCGAGTGCGGCAAGACGGTGGCCCAGATCGACGTGTACGTTCCCCATCAAGCAAACAAGCGGATCATCGACTACGCATCGGGCAAGCTCGGGATTCCGGAGGAGAAGGTGGTTGTGAACGTTGACCGATACGGCAACACTTCGTCGGGATCGATTCCGCTCGCGCTTGCCGACGCACGCGCCGACGGCAGGCTGCGCGAAGGCGAGCTGGTGCTGATGACGGGAATGGGAGCGGGCCTCACCTGGGGTTCCGCCCTGATGGAGTGGACGGAGGAACGAGCCGCATGACCAAGCTGGCATTCTGTTTTCCCGGCCAAGGGTCGCTCGAGCCCGGCATGGGCAAGGAGGTAGCAGAGGCGTTTCCAGAGGCGATGGAGGTCTTCCGGCTCGGCAGCGAGGCGTCCGGGCTCGATCTCGAGCGCCTCTGCTTCGAGGCGCCGCTCGAGGAGCTCGTGGACACCGAGGTACAGCAGCCGGCGCTCGTGGCAACGAGCCTCGCTGTTCTCGCCGCCCTTCGCGCGCGCGGGATCCAGCCCGACGTCGTCGTCGGGCACTCCGTCGGGGAGTTCGCAGCGCTCGCGTCCGTCTCTGCCATGTCGGCCGGCGAGGCGATCGGTCTCGTCCGCGAGCGCGGTCTCGCGATGGCCGAAGCCGCCCGACAGCATCCCGGTTCGATGGCCGCCATCCTCGGGCTCGAGGACGCGGCTGTCGAGAATCTCTGCCGGAAGATCCTGGGCGTGTGGCCGGCCAACTACAACTGTCCCGGTCAGATCGTGGTTTCAGGTGAATCTGGAGCTGTGGAGGAGCTCTGCGCCGAGGCCGAGAGCCTCGGCGCCCGACGAGCGATCAAGCTGCGGGTTTCCGGCGCCTTCCACAGTCCCCTCGTCGCGAGGGCGGCCGATCGGCTTCGCCCGGCGATCGACCGGATCGGCTTCCACGAGCCGAGCGCGCCGTTCATGTCGACGGTCACCGCTAGGATCGAGCCCTGCCAGCGCTTCGCCTCGCTGCTCGTCGACCAGCTCACCGCGCCCGTTCGCTTCACTCAGTCGGCGACGGAGCTGATCCGCGGCGGCGTCCACACATTCGTCGAGGTGGGGCCGGGGAACGTCCTGTCGGGTCTCCTGAAGCGGATCGACCGGAGTGTCAAGGCTATTTCGGTCAGCAACATCGCCGGGCTGGAGAAGCTCGAAGAGACGCTCGAGACCGCCTGAGGATGGCGGGCGGTTGAGCTTCGCGTCGCTGGACGGCAAGACGGCGCTCGTCACCGGCGCGTCGAAGGGGATCGGCCGCGCGATCGCGATCGAGCTGGCTGCGGCCGGAGCCGCTGTCGTCGTGGGCTACCGCACCGGCAAGGACGACGCAGAGACGCTCGCGGAGGAGCTCGGCGCCCGTGCCGTCCAGGCCGACGTCTCGGACCCGGCGGAGGCGAAGCGGCTCGTCGAGGAAGCCGGCGACCTGGACATCCTCGTCAACAACGCCGGCCTCACGCGCGACGGCGTCTTGGCCCGGATGGCTGACGAGGACTGGCGAGCCGTGATCGAGACGAATCTCTCGTCGGTCTTCTATACGTGCCGGGCGGTTAGCCGTTCGATGATGCGCAGGCGCGCGGGCTCGATCGTGAACGTCTCGTCGATCGTCGGCGTCCACGGGAACTGGGGCCAGACGAACTACGCCGCCTCGAAGGCCGGGATTATCGGGTTCACGAAATCGCTCGCGCGCGAGCTCGGGTCGCGCAACGTGCGCGCCAACGTCGTTGCCCCCGGTTACGTGAGGACTCAACTCACCGACGTGCTGCCCGAGGAGGCCACCCACGCGATGCTCTCCAACACGCCTCTCGGCCGGCTCGGCGAGCCGTCGGATGTGGCCGGGGCGGTACGCTTCCTCTGCTCCGACGAGGCCTCGTTCATCACGGGCGAGGTGCTACTCGTCGACGGTGGCCTCGGGATGTAGGGACAGATGAGCGCAGACAACGGCAGACGCAGAGTGGTGGTTACCGGCCTCGGCATGGTCACGCCGCTCGGTAACGATGTGGAGTCGACGTGGTC
>Ga0136612_10000281_pt1 | contig 16842 bp, 16 predicted proteins | sample AntDryUQ224A2306_2_FD_106644 | JGI IMG/M metagenome (GOLD analysis project Ga0136612, IMG submission 106644) | Polar desert sand microbial communities from Dry Valleys, Antarctica - metaG UQ224A (23.06) | ecosystem: Environmental > Terrestrial > Soil > Desert | place: Antarctica: Dry Valley... | reverse complement strand
GGCAAGACGAGCCTGATCGTCCGGACTCTGGAGGAGTTGCGTGGTTCGGCGGAGGTCGGCGTGATCGAGGGCGACATCGCGGGTATAATAGACACCGAGAAGGTGCTGGCTGCCGGCGCCGGGCGAGGACATCACGTTGATTGTCAGCACATTGGCGTTTCGGAGTCGTGAGCGGTTCCGGGCGGCGGCCTGGTCGTTTCCAGCCAACAGACTCTTCCCGATGCTTACCAGCTTGACGGCGCTGACGCTCATGTTTCTATCTCCATACTCTCTATCTGCAACTCGCTGCCGTCGTCCGTCACCTGCCCGACCGTGCGGCAGGTCGGACAGTGAAAGTCGAGGTCCACCGGGCTGTAGTCGCTGTCGCAAGTCGCACAGTGAAACAGCATCTTCGTGCGCCGCACCTTGAGGTCGGCGCCCTCGGCGAGCGTGCCAGGCGTGAGCATGTCGAAGTAGTACAGCAGCGAGTCGTCAATGATGCTGGTCCGCTCGCCGATAACCAGGTTTATGGTGAGGACTCTGCGTGCGCCGATCCGCTGGGCGTGCTCCTCGACGGTTTCGAGTAAGTACGACATCACCGAAAGCTCATGCACAGTCCATCATCACATGTTTCGCATTCGCAGGTATCGCCTCAGGTCCGGCAACGACGATGCGAACGCAGCCGCCACCGCGAGCAACAGGGCTCCGACTAGAATCAACAGGAACCGCATAACGTCAACCTCCAGGTACTACTAACTACTGCCGCTTACTTCCGCGTTGCAGCGGGCCCAACCCCGGCGCCGAGTTCGGCAAGGAGCGAAACGACGAGCGACTCGACGAGCCCGACCGCCTCCACCGACGCCCTCTGCACCGGTGCACTCAGCCCCATCAGCCCCGTCTCCTCCGGACCAAACGTTTCGGGCTCGCAGCCCACCACGTAGAGTCGGCCCGCGCAAGAAACACCGCCGAGCGAGGCTACGAGCGACAGGACCTTCACCGGGTCCACGTTGTGCGTCTCGATCCCCGGCTGCGCCGACGTTCCCAACGTCCCGAGCTCGGGCTCGATGATGTACAGGTCGCCTGGCGCGCCGCCACGCTGGACGGTATCCACCATGATAGTTGCGTCGTAGCCGTCCATTATCGCGTAAGCTAGGTCAATTCCGCGAATGCCGAAATCCACCACCTGCACGCCCACGGGCTGGTCGCGCTCGGCCAGCAGCCTCACCACCTCAACACCAAAGGCGTCGTCGCCCAGGAAGATGTTGCCTATGCCGGCAACGAGTATTCGCTCGCTCACGCTTCGACGTCCAGTGGTTCAACTTCCTCGGGATCGAAGAAGAACCGGTGTCCGAGCACACGCTCCACCCCGAGGTCGCGACCGGGGTCGTCCTCGATCGTGACCGAGAGGTGGATGCGCCCCTCGTAATCCTGCTCTATCGCCTCGATTATCGCCGCTTTGCCCGCCAACGCGATGTCCATGATGTCTCCTCCCCGTCGGGGATGAAGCCGCACCCTGCTGCCCTTCCCGACCTCCACGTCGTGTATTGTCACACTTTCCGGCGGGGAAGACTCGAGTATCGCGAATGGGTCCATGTCCATATCCGACAGCTCGGGTATCGCGAACGAGTGCATCTCCAGCGGCGGCAGATCGCGCGTCGCGTGTACGTCCGCCTCCGGCTCCGCTCGCAAGACGCGAAACTCGCGGATCGCGCCGTGCAGGCTCAGCAACTCGTCCTGGGACAGCGCCTCCGTGCGCTCCAGTATCTCTCGCGATCTCGGGTCGGTGGCTCGCATCTCCTCCTTCTCGTCGTCGGTCATTGTGAGTATGTTGAGCCTAAGCATCTGGTCTATCTCTGTGCCGTCGAAGAGGTCGCCTGGGCTCTCCGGCGCGATCTTAGGATAGTCGTAGAGGATGATCGGCGAAGAGAGCATCCGGCCCTTCTCACCATCCTCGCCTACCAGCACCGGCCAGGTCTTGATGTTTTCGCACTCGCCGGCCGCCCGGGCGAGCTTTCCCGGTGGGTCCATCAGCGAGACGAACTCACCGGCCTCGGCGTGCAGTATAGTGTGCGTCGAGACGAACGTCCGCCGCAGCGTACTCTCACGATCCTCGCCGCTCCAGGGCGCGGTGTTGGCGATCTTCACGGTAAGCTTGAACACGCCGGCCCCGACGGTTTCGACGCCGACCTCGATCGAGCCCTCCAACGCCTCGCTGCTGCGAACCAACATGCCGACCGGCGAGCCGGCGGACGAGGTCAGCGTCTCCTCCTCACTTCCCGTCGCGACATGTATCGCTACCTTCCGGGGGGCGTCCAGCTTCGCGAGCTCGAGGCTCTCAACCACTATCTCCCGCTCGACCGCCTCGTCCCACGCGAGGTAGCGCTCGCCGCCGACGCGCAACTCATCCACGAACTCCAGCTCTCCATCCGCACCCGTGCGTCCGACTTTGCGCTCAACGATGTGGAGAAACCGAACTTTCACCTCAACGGATGGATTCGCCCCGGTCACAAGGCACTGGGTCTGCATGAGCCAGGGATCGTCCCCCCCGCTCGCCTCGCTGTATGCTTGCGGGTACACCCCGCCGAACGTCCAACGACGCTGGTTCTTCCGCGACGAGCGTCGGTACGGCCAGAGCATATACCCCTCATACAACACGGTCGCGGCGATCTTCTCCACGGGGTCGGTAATAGTCCGGTCCATCATGGCGCCTCCCCGGCGCGCAGTAGTTTCTCCAGTGCATCTTCCCAGGTGAGCAGACCTCGTTGAGTCTTGTAGCTGTAGAGTCGGTCAAACACATCCTTGCGGAGTCGCAGCCAGGCGCTGTTGGGAAAGTGATGATCCATCGCATCCTTCCACAGGCTGATCGGCATGCTGAACGACGCCTCCTTCTCCCACGAAAGCTGCATGACCTGGAGGCCCATGTCGCCCGAGTAGAACACCGTGCCACTGAACAGAAACTCGAGTGGTACTTCGCCGCCCTCCAGGTTGTGGAAGTACTTTGCGCTCACCACCTCGAAGTCGTAGGTACAGGGGACGAGCATGTCCACCACAACGGCGTCCTTGAACGCCGGCGCCTGCACCGTCGTGTGGGTCCATAGCATGCTCTTGAGCGTCTGGCCCCAGCGGTGCGTCTCCCCGAACACCTCAAGCAGGCGCTCCTGCTCCTCGGCATCGTAGTGCCGCTGGGCGGTCGCTATGCGAATCTGAGTCTGGAGGGCGATTGAGCGCACTGCCGCCGCCTCCGTGTTCTCGATGCGCAGCTTGAAGAGCAGGGTCGGCAGCGCGGCATACTTGAGTACTTCGGCGCTCACTACTTCGAAGTGCAGCTCCGGCGCGGCCCTATCCTGGTATCGAAAGACCACTCGTCAGGCCGGCGGCAGATTCGGGCTCTTCGGATCAATGGGATTCTTGGAGGTCGGACTGACTCCCGTTGAACGTCGCGCCGTAGCCTTGCCCATCGGGCGCCCGGACTCGGTCTCACCGGCGCTTTGATGTCCGGGGTCCTTGTCGAAGCTGCCGGTGTTTCCCTCACTGACGCCCGACACGTGCGAGGGCGACGTTGGGCTTGTCTGCGGCTTGCCTTGCTTCACGTTACCAGAGTTGCTCATTGATAGCCTCCTTTGCTGTGATCATCGTGCGCTCGTATAGCTCCTGGAGCGCCCCTTGAGAGAGTCGAAGAACCGACCTATCTCATCCCAAACTTCCTGCCCACCGCTCAGCCCCCGCCAGTTCGTGCGTATCAAACCTACCAGGCTATAACACTCGTCCACGGGTACCAGAAAGTGGTCTCTTGCGCCGCGCGCCCGGTTGACCAGCAGCGCCTCCACGTCCCTGCCCATATCCTTGAGCACCGGGTTGCCCTCCTCCAACTCCGCCCAGGTTTCAAGGTGCAGCAACGACTCAGTCGGCCCCATAGGGCTCGGGTAGAACGCCACCACACGCTCGGCCGGCGCGCTGTAGAAGAAGAACGCCATGTCCACCGGTACACGCAGGCTCGACCACTGTGCATCGCTCAACTGAAAGTCTGTGAGAAACAACCTGCGGTTGGGTATTAGTCGGTACTTGCCTCGACTGGCGGCCTCTCTGTCGAAGAGTATCGAGCACGCTTGACACACACACCTGATCTTTCGAGCGGCGACCTCGAGCAGGTGCCGATGTTCGTGACGTATCGGCTCGCCGCAGAGCTCGCATAGCTCCTGTGCATCCTGCACCGTCTCGGCGGGCCGCTGGGCGAACCGCTGTAGTGTGGAGTACGGCCTCTTGCTGCGCCGTTGACCGTTGCTCATGAAACCACCGCGCTCCGTATGGCGACCTGAACTATACCCTGCCCGCTCACGAGCAACGGTATGGGCTCCAGGTAAAGCTGCGGTGTGTCCAGACACCTGCCTGCGCGACGTACATCGTAACGCCGTCCACAACTCCGACAGGACAGTTGTACTTCCTCAAGCACTCCGTTCTCAAGCGACTCTCCGCAGCCGGGGCAGAGGGGCTGATACGCGTAGTAGTCTCCCGCCAGCTTGATGAAGAGCACTGACTCGCCGGAGATCTCCTTGAGTAGTAGGCCGCCGCCGGCAAGCTGTGGCAGCCCGCCCGCGACAGCCCACGACGAGGACTGTGTGGACTGTTCGGAAGGTTGCAGTTTGTCGCGCGAGGTCGGGCCGGCGATGAACGTCACGTTTCGCGGCGCCGGCTCGTCGGCGGCGCCCTCGGCTTCGATCCGCGCCAACTCCGGCGCCGCAGTCAGGATCGCCTTCTCGATCGCGAGCTTGAGCGTCATCGCGGAGGCCGGGCAACCCTTGCAACTGCCCTCCATACGCAGATACGCTGTGGCGTCCTCGATGCGGACGAGCTCGACGTTCCCACCGTGGGACTCGAGGTAGGGCCGCACATCCTGTAGCGCGCGCAGCACTCGTGTCTCCAGTGCTATGGGGTGCAGTCCGTGCAGCAACATCAGGTGCGAGACCAACTCGTCGTCGGCGAGCGATTCGAGCATCGGCGCGCCGCCCAGTTCGTACACGCTGTCCATCATGCGGCCGAGGCCCTCGCCATAGAGATCAAGCAGTAGCTGCACCGTCTCTGTGGCCGTCGCCCTGGCGCTCGCGTCCGGGAGCGACTCCAACTGCTCCAGCAGCGCCTCCACCCTGGCGACGCGTTCCTGTACCTGTCCGTCGTCCAAGAGCATCCTGACCTTTCCCAGTGAGCGGGCCTGCGTTGCACAGGCCCGTTTTATGAAGTAGCCGGCTCGAGCCTAGACGCCGAGCCCGAGCGTCGGCGAGTGAAGCCGCTCGACCACCTTGCCGTTGCCGAGGTACATGTGTACTCCGCACGGTAGGCACGGGTCGAAGCTGCGCACAGTCCGCATTATGTCTATGCCTTTGAAGTCGTCCTGCCCGTTCTCCTCGAAGATCTTCATGCCCTGCACCGCGTCCTCGTACGGACCGGGTGTGCCGAACGAGTCCCGAGGCGACGCGTTCCACGGCGTCGGCGGATACGGGTGGTAGTTTGCGATCTTGCCGTCGCGGATGACCAGGTGGTGAGAGAGTACACCGCGCACCGCCTCGTGGAAGCCGCAGCCTATCGCGTCGTCGGGGACCGTGAATTCCTGGAAAGTCCTGATGTCGCCCGTGCGCATCTGGTCGAGCGCCCTCTCCACGAAGTAGGCGGCCAGCGCCGCCGCGTAGGCGAGGAAGTAGATACGCGCCCGGTTGCGCTCTATCGTGTTGGCCCACTGCGGTACCTTCCACTCAAGCTGCATTTCGGGCATCGCGGGCGTCTTCGGCAGGTTGATCTGAACGCTGTCTCCCGTGGCCTTGACGTAGCCTACGTCCACAAGCCCCGCCAGCGCCGTCGCCCATAGCCGTGCGAGCGGACCGCCGCCCGTGTCTATCGCGAGGTACTCGCCGGTCCGCTTGTCGTACCAGCGTGGACTCATGACCCAGCTGTAATTGCCGTTCTCCAGGTCCCGCTTCTGCGGCCTGGGAACCGTCGTCTGGTTCCAGGGGTGACGCTTATCCACCGGGTTGCCGAGCGGGTCGTGAGTCACGAACGTTTCTTCCTGCTCCCAGTCCTGGTAGTACGAGCTGCCGAGCATGATGCGGATGCCGAGGTTGATGTCTACGAGGTTGGTCGTGACCAGTTCGCCGTCAACAATGATGCCGGGCGTGACGTACATTGCTGCGCCCCACTCGCCCATGTTCTTGTAGGTGTAGTCAACGACGTCCGGGTCGTTGAACGCGCCCCAGCAACCTAGCAAGATTCGCCGTCGGCCGACCTCTTCGTAGCCGGGCAATGCGTCGTAGAAGAAGTCGAACAGGTCGTCGTTCATCGGGACGATCTTCTTCACGAAGTCCATGTACCTCATCAGGCGAACAAGGTAGTCCGTGAATATCTGCGGCGTCACGACGGTGCCGGTGCCGCCGGGATACAGCGTCGAGGGGTGAACGTGCCGCCCCTCCATCAGGCAGAACATCTCGCGCGTGATCCGGCTCATCTGAAGCGCTTCCTGGTAGGTCTCGCCTACGAATGGGTTGAACGCCCGCATGATGTCGGCGATCGTTTTCTTGCCGTGGATGTCGGCGTGCGGCGCCGGAGTGGTCTCGGCTGTCTCCAGCAGCTTGGGGTTGGTGTCCCGCACCATCTGCTCGCAATAGTCAACGAACACCAGGTTGTCCTGGAAGATAGTGTGGTCGAACATGTACTCGGCGGCCTCGCCGAGGTTGTAGATCCACTCGGCCATGGGCGGCATCTTTATGCCGTAGGCCATGTTCTGAGCGTAGACCGAGCACACAGCGTGGTTGTCGCCACAGATGCCGCAGATTCGGCTCGTGATGAAGTGTGCGTCGCGGGGGTCTTTGCCCTTCATGAATATGCTGTAGCCTCGGAAGATGGACGATGTGCTCTTACACTCCACCACCTCTCGATTCTCAAAGTCTATCTTGGTGTAGATGCCCAGGTTGCCGATGATGCGGGTAATCGGGTCCCACGACATCTCAACGAGTTGCCTGGATTCGGGCTTGACTTCAGCGCGTGTAGCCACCTTTATACTCTCCTTCTACCGCGACCAGCGCGGGTTGTAGCCGGTGGTGAGTTCCGTACGGTTGTGGCGCCACTTCGGCTCCTTGTTGACCGTATCGTTGGTTATACCACGCAGCCTTCGAATCATCGTTCCGTAGGTTCGGCTCATGCCTGAGGAAAGCCTGCCGCCGGGCGGCTCGTCCATGAAGGGCATGAATTTGTCCGGGAAGCCGGGCATTGTGCATCCGATGCAAATACCACCCACGTTCGGGCAGCCGCCGATGCCCGCCATCCAACCGCGCTTGGGCACGTTGCAGTTGACCACCGGCCCCCAACAGCCGATCTTAACCTGGCATTTGGGCGAGTTGTAGTCGAGCGCGAAGTCGCCTTGCTCGTAGTACCCGGCCCGGTCGCACCCCTCGTGTACCGTCTTGCCGAAGAGCCATGTCGGTCGGAGCGCCTCATCGAGCGGTATCATCGGCGAGAGGCCGGCCGCCTGATAAAGCAGCCACAGGACGGTCTCCATGAAGTTGTCGGGCTGGACGGGACAACCCGGTACGTTCACGATCGGTATGCCCGCCTGCGACCGGAAGTCCCAACCGAGGTAGTCGGCGAGCCCCATACAGCCCGTCGGATTGCCGGCCATAGCGTGAATGCCGCCGTAGGTCGCGCAGGTTCCGATTGCCACCACAGCCCACGCCTTTGGGGCCAGCCGGTCAAGCCAGGTATTGACTGTAATCGGTTCGCCCGTCAATGGGTCGTTGCCCATCGAGGTCCAGTACCCATCTCCGTTGATATTCTCGTTTGGGATGGACCCCTCCATCACGAGGACGAAGGGTGCGTCGAGTTCGCCGTTTGCGGCCTGGTAGAAGATACGCATGTACTCGTCGCCGCCCTGTGACGGGTGTAGCACCTTGTTGTGCAGATTTACCTTTGGCAGGCCCGGGATGGCGCCGAACAGTAGGTCCTCGAGGCTGGGCTGCGTTGCAGCGGTGATCGAAACCGTGTCCCCGTCGCAGCTCATACCCTCCGAGATCCAGAGGATGTGCACCTCGTCCACACCGCCCGCCCGTTCACGCTTCGCTTCTGGACGCTCGTCCGGTCGCTGTAACCGGTTCTCCAGCCTCTTGACTGCCTCCTCAGAGATACCTGGGGTCCTCCTGGTCATGGGCTCTACCTCCTTGAGCTACAAACGATGCACGTCTCCCAAACCTCTCGAGCGATTATCCGAGCGGCGACTTGTCGGCAGGCAAGCGCCGTCGCATAAGTCGGACCTCGAAAACAGGGCCGGATGAGTCCAGGCTGGGAGCTGTGCGTCTGACCGATTCGCAAACAAGACGTGCGGCTCTCGCTGGATGGGTAGTAGATTCGCGGGAAGGGGTGATGAGTCGAGGGGAAGCGCGTCGGCCGTCGTGAGCCGTAGAGTTCGCAGCCAGGCGACATCAACAGGGGGGATCGCACCTCGATCACAGCCTGGAGCCACCGTCGTCCGGATCGTGCGAGGTCGCTCAATGCCGGGCGCGAACGAAACCAATTCTGCACTCACGCAGGTCGGGGACATTTGCCTACGCCTTCCTCCTCACGAGCCACGCACCAGGCCGGGGCCGATTGCGACGACGCCGGCTGGTCGCGCCTACTGTGGGGTGTTGATTCTCAATATAACATGCAATACCAGATTAGTAAAGGGCCAAAAAACAAACCTGTCCATGTTCTGTCGAACGCCCCATACACGCCCCATGCGCCCGTGGTTGCTCCCGCAATCCCATCCGCACGAGGGATAGTATCATAGCACACTTGCTGTGTGGGGGGGCGCCGTGCCTACGCGGCATGTGCGTTCGCCAACCTCCGACTACAGGCTCAGGCGGACGCCCAGGTCGAGGTCGAGCGCTCGTCGGTACACGAGTGCGGCGGCTGCACAGTCCTGCACCGGCAGGCCGACGCTCTTGAAAAACGTCCAGTCGCCCGAGGAGCGTCTGCCGGGCGCAACCCCCGCCAACACCTCGCCGAGCTCGGGCAGATCCTCCCACGCCAGGTCGCCCGCCTCCACGCCGGGCAGCAGGTCTCCCGCCTCCGCTCGCGCCGCCTCCCGTGAATCCACGACGACGCGTGCGGCGCGCACAAAGTCGGCGGGCGTCTCGCGCATGTCGAGGCGATAGCTGCCCACGCCGTTCACGTGCGCACCCTGAGCAAGGTCGCGGGCCTCGAACACCGGCTCGCTCGACGATGTCGCAACGCAGACGACCTCCGCCCCCGACGCCGCCTGTCGGGCGCTCGTCGCTGCGGCGACCTCGACCTCTCGGCCCGCGCTGCGAAACCGTTCGCGTAGCTGTGCGACGAATCGCTCGCAACGCTCCTGATCCGGCGAGTACACCTGCACACGTTCGAGCGGTCGGACGCAAGCAACGGCCTCGACCTGGAATCGCGCCTGGAAGCCCGTGCCGAACACCGCGAGCGATCGAGCCGTCGGCGACGCCAGGGCGTCCGTCGCAGCTCCCGAGGCCGCGCCCGTGCGTGCGCCGGTCAAGTAGGCTGCGTCCATCAGTACTAGCGGGACGCCGGTCTTCGCATCCAGCAGCGCGACAACGCCGTGTATCGTCGCCAGGCCTCGGGCAGGGTTCTCGGGGTACACCGACGCCACCTTGACCGTCGTGAACCCCTCGTGCGGCAGGTAGGCGGGCATCGTGAGAGTCGCGCCGAGCGGCAAGGGCAGGACAGTGCGCTCGGGCGCGGCTGCCTCGCCGGAGGAGTAAGCCTGAAAGGTTCTCCCGACCGCCGGGATGAGCGACTCCATACTGATGCAGGCCTCTACGTCCGAGCCCGAAAGCCAGATTAGTTCCGCCACTTCGCTCCCTTTCAAGGTTTGCCAATTTAGGTTCGAGGCTCCGTTGAACGTCGAGTCTACGGGCGCCGCACTCGACGCCGGTCGAGCACGTCGCCGGGCGTCGGTTCAGTCTACTATCGCCTCCGACGCGAAGGTGAATGGGATGATCTCGGCGTCGAGGTCGGTGAGCGCGCGCTCGACCGCGATGCGTGCGTCGGGCGCGCAGATGAAGATCAGACACCCTCCCCCGCCGGCGCCGCACGCCTTCGAGCCCAGCGCGCCTGCCGCCCGGCCTGCGTTGAACAGCGCATCCATACGATCCGTGACCAACGCAGGATGCAGGCGACGCGAGGCCTCGCGAGTTCTAGCGACCATGTCTGCTAGCGCGCCGAGGTCTCCGGCGAGCAGGGCGTCCCTTGCCTCGGTCGCGATCCGGGCCATCTCGCGCAGCGCCGCCCCAACCTCCGACTCCCCGGCGCGGTAGCGTTCCCAAACACCTTCGTGGATGCTCCCGGAGTTGTGTGCGCCGCCCGAGTAGCACAGCACGGCTCGCGCCTCCAGGGCCGCCGCTATCGCCGGCGAAACGTCGAGCCGCTCTATCTCGGCGGGCTCGTCCTCCGCACCAAACGTAAGGTAGTTGAACCCACCGAGCGCCGACGCGTAGTGGTCCTGCTTGCCGCCCTCCACCCCGAGCAGCTTCTCCAACCGATACGCATCCTCGGCCAACTCGGCACGGCTTCGGGTGCGTCCCATCAACCGATTGGTCAACGCCAGCCACGCCACGTTGATCGCCGCCGAACTTCCCAGGCCCGAGCCCTGCGGCGCCGTCAGCTCGTACTCCACCCTCAGCCGGCCGTCGCGCCACGAGGCCCGACCCTCAACGTAGTGGTTGATCGCAGCGTTGAGCACGGCGCCGCCCTCCCGCTCCGAGAAGTAGTGAACGTCCGTCCACCCACCGGCGAAGTCCACCCTTACCGGCGCCCGGACCGTCGCCGCATCGTCTTCTGCCATAGGGCGCCTCCTCCTTTTTGTGCGCTTCTTAGCGGCCGGCTTATACGCCCGCACTCCCGTATGCGTCCTCGACGCCCGAACTCCCCCGCTCTGCGAGCGCTACTCGTGTCGCCTCGGGTGGATGAGGTAGACAACCCCGCCCGAGTGTGCGAGCCACTGCCGCTCCAATTGCGAGCGCCTGTACACGAGGCGCACCTCCGCATCGCTTTTCGCCGCAGGGTCGTTGACCACTACGTCGCCGTGCACATCGAAGCCGCACACCACGATAAGGTGTCCGGAGCTCCGCTCCAGCGGCGCGCCGTCGAGCTCGCCCGGTCCAAAGCCCAGGCTCACGACAACCGGTACGCCCGGAACGATCCAACGCTCAAGCTCCGCGAGCGAAGTCATTCGGGCCACGTACGCCTCCAGGCCGAATGTGGAGGCCCAGGCGGTGTTGAACGGCCAGGCGCCGGTACCGCAGTACTCGCAGTCGTACGTGGCTGCGGCGGCGTCGAGCACGGGTACGTCGAAGCCCCAGTAGGCGAGCACCATCGCAGTGGAAGTGGGCGAACACCAGGCATCGCCGCCGACGTAGATCATCTGCGACCGAGGCGGAACATCGAGCACCACTCCCCACGCCGCGCGCTCGGTCCCAGGCCCGCGTTCGGGCGCCCGTGCGGCAACGCCTTCGGCGGACAACGACACGGCGAGTAGCGTGACTGACGGGGAGGCGCCGGCGTCCACCGAGTAGAGCGTAGTTCGGCACTTGTAGCGATTGTACACGGCGCCGGACGACAGCCGAAGCACGTCGGTCTCGACAACGGCGTCCGCATCGTCCTGGCCGCTGACGCTGTGGCGCCGGACCTCACCCTGCTCCGACGTCCAAACGCCCAGCGAGTAGTACTTCGTCCAGCGGCCTTCGTCGGGCCGGTAGGCGCTCAGCCACGCTTGCAGCCAAGTACCGAAGGGCGCCTCGGCGTTCCAGGAGAGGATCGCGGCGTTGAAGGGGTGCGGCGCCTCGACCTCCGCCGAGGTCCACGCTCCCATGCGGCACTCGATCTCGTCGCCGCTGAGTGAGTCCGTGTACTCACCGCGCGAGGCGTTCAACGGATTGAGCCGAAGGGCTGGAGGCTGGGAGCCGCCGCCGATCTCGACGCCGCGCAACTCACCGCTCTCCCAATCCGCAGCAGTGCAGAACTTGCGAACGCCGACTGGAGGGTACGCGGCGGGGGACGAACCGCCGGAGCCGGGGCTAGTCCGGCGCACGGTCGGCGCCCCGTCCGGCGTTGTTGCGACCACCGCCGTCCGTGCGCAACACCGTGCTTCGCGCTACCACGCCACCCAACGCGTGGGGGTCACACGGATCGCGACGGAATACTCCTTTGCGAACCGCTCGCTGTTGAGTCCGATACGCATGATTGGCTCTCCGTACTTCGCTATATACTCCGGTACTTCGCTAGCCGTCGGCGCGTCCGGGTCCACGGTCGCCATGCCCTCGATGCGAACGATGTCGCCGCCCCTGGCATTGGAATTGAGGTTGAGTGAAACACGAGGATTTGCGGCGATGTTGCGCGTCTTCGGCTGATCCGGCTTGCTGTAGATCAGAAAGGTCTCACCATCCCAAAGCGCCCACACCGGCACCGACTGCGGCCGGCCGTCCGCTCGCACCGTTGTTAACCAGATGATTTCCTCCTCCTGAAGCCTGGTTGCCACCCTTGCCCCGGGTACGCTGCTGAAGTCCATCAAACCCATTCCTCACTTTATGTCGCTTGCCTACTCTTGTGCTGCGCCCCGGACTCGTTTCAGTCCAGGCTCGGTTCAATCCCCGAACAATAGGGTAGCACAGTGCGACCACTGCGTGGGAGTCGCAGCATAAAGGGCGCCCGGGCGCCGGGCGTGAAAACGCCCCGCCGAATCGTGGGCGGGGCGTTCGCGCGTCGAGTCGGCGGGAGGGTTACTGTACGGCGCGCTTTGCGAGCGTTCGCAGGCAACGTGTGCAGATATGCATCTTCACCACGACGCCGTTCTTGATCACGTTCTGACGGTGGACGTTGGGCTTGAACGTCCGGTTCGTCTTCGGCGCCCTGCGGAACCACTTACCGCCGTGGTTGTACTGAATATTGCGGCCAAACGTTGTGGCCTTGCCGCACTCATCGCACTTCGACATCCCTCTGCCTCCCTATCTCGTCGCCGGGCGATTTGTAACACCCTGCGCTTTTGCAGTATCATTTGCCGACGCACGCCGCTTTGTGGAGACAAACAAGCACAGTCGGAGCGGCGACGCTCGAACGATGCCTATTTTAGCATACTATTGTGACGTCGAACAACACACATGCGGCGGCGACCGCGCCGGACCGTGAGCAAAGGATCTAAATGCAGACTCAGAATAGTGACCAGGTCGCCGTCCGCGTGCAGATTCTGATCGAAGTCGTCGCCGCCGCCGCCGCGTGGCTGGAGCGGAACCGAACGCGAATCAACCAGTTGAACGTGTTCCCCGTTCCCGACGGCGACACCGGCGACAATATGGTGCTTACTATGAAGGGCGCGGTGGACCAGATGAAGCGCGCTCAGCCGCGAACGGTCTCGGAACTCTGCGACGCCCTGATGGAGGGATCGCTCAACGGCTCGCGCGGCAACTCCGGCGTCATCCTCTCGCAGATGATCTCCGGCTTCGCAAGCAAGCTGCGAGACGCTCACTCCGTTGCCACAGACACGCTGGCCACTGCCTTCGAGGAGGCCGCCCGTGTGGGGTACGCCGCACACTCCGAGCCGGTCGAGGGAACAATGATGACTGTGGCACGCGACATGGCCGAGGAGGCTCGGCGGAGGGCCGACGCCGGCGATTCCATCACGAAAATGCTCGCTGCTGTGCTCGCGGAGGCTCGCCTCAGCGTCGTGCGCACCCAATCGCTCCTCCCCAGGCTCCAGCAGGCGGGGGTTGTGGACGCCGGCGGCGAGGGACTCGCCGTGCTTTTCGACGGGATCGTCCGCCGGCTGCGTGGCGAGGTCGTGGAGGACGAGCCCCTGGCGGAGCAGGAGGCCGACTTCGACGCGCTCGATCTTTCGGAGGAGGACGTGTTCGGTTACTGCACGAACTTCATACTTCGGGGGGAGGATCTCGATGTGCCCGCTTTCAAGGAGCGGGTGCTCGCGCTTGGCAAGTCCGCGCTTGTGGTGGGCAACCCGCGGCTGATAAAGGTACACGTCCACACCGAGCAGCCGGGCGAGATACTCTCGCACGCTCTCTCGCTCGGCACGCTCCATCAGCTCAAGCTCGACAACATGGACGACCAGTACTCCGAGGCCCGGCAAGCCCGCCAGGAGAGCCGAATCGTCGAGACTGTCGAAACGGCGCTGTTGGTGATCTCACAGGGTCGCGGCTTCGAGCAGATCTTCGAGCGCGATGCGAAAGCGCACGTCGTCTCCGGCGGCCAGAGCAGCAACCCGAGCACAGGAGACCTCATCGCGGCTATCAACGCCTGTCCCGCTGAGAACGTGATACTGATAACGAACAACCCGAACGTTATAATGGCGGCAGAACGTGCGGCCGCCGAGTCGAGCAAACAGGTGCGAGTGCTCCCCACTAAGACCGGCCCGGTCGGGGTGGTCGCCTCGCTGGCATACGACCCGAGCGTTGGGCTCGACGAGAACTACAGCGCAATGAGCGAGGCGGTCGAGGGGGTGCGCGGCATCGAGATCGCGCCGGCCGTCCGAGATGCAACTGTTGAGGAGGTGTCTGTACGCAAGGGCGAGTACCTGGTGATCGTGGACGACCACGTGGTCGCCGCCGACCAGTCGCTTGCCGCCGCGCTGGTCGCGGGCATCGGAGCCGCCGGGGCCAATGAGTACGAGTTGCTTACTTTGTACGTCGGCGCGGACGCTTCGACGAGCGACGTAGACGGCGCCGTCGAGGCGGTATCCGAGAGCAGGTACGAGCTTACGGTCGAGGTGCATCAGGGTGGACAGCCCCACTACCCGATCGTCGCCTCGCTCGAATAGGAGGCGCTGCGGGAATCGCTGCGAAGGTTGAGGTCAGGAGGGCAACGAGTTGAGCCAGGTTAAAGTAGTCACCGACAGCACGTCCGACATCGCGCCGGAAACAGTGAGCGAGCTCGGCATAGTCGTAGTCCCGCTCAACATTCACTTCGGCGACGAGACGTTGCTCGACGGCGTGGAGATCACGAACCAGGAGTTCTACGAGCGCCTCGTCGCCTCCCGCCAGATGCCGACCACGAGCCAACCGAATCCTGAGGCGTTTCGCGCTGCGTTCGAGAAGGCGGTTGAGGAAGGCGCCGAAGGCGTGGTCTGCGTGTCGGTGTCGAGCAAGTTGAGCGGCACGTACAACTCGGCGATGCTCGGCGCACGCGAGATCGCGGGTGTGGACGTTCGCGTTGTTGACTCCAGGTCCGCATCAATGGCGCTCGGCTGGGCGGCGATAGCTGCGGCGGAGGCGGCGCGAGATGGAGCGGACATAGACGAGGTTGAGCGCGTAGCTCGCGACACCGCAGCGCGGTCGCGGCTTTGCTTCTTCGCCGACACCCTGGAGTACCTACAGCGCAACGGACGGATCGGTCGAGCCCAGAGCCTCGTCGGCTCCGTGCTTCAGGTGAAACCTTTGCTCGTCCTCGACGACGGCGAGGTCGTCGCCTATCAGCGGACGCGAACTCGTGCAAAGGCGATTCAAGCACTCATCAACTGGTGCGTCCAACTGCGCGAGCCGGAACGGATGTCCGTGGTTTGGAACGCCAACGAGGACGAGTTGAAGCGATTGATGGACGGCCTCGCGCCGGTCTTCCCCCGTGATCAGATAGTTGTCTCGACCTACGGCCCCGTCATCGGCGTACACATCGGGCCGGGCTCCCTGGGCGTGCTCGCGGTGGAAGGCTCCCGTGGATCTGGATAGGGCGCTCGCGAGCCTGACCAACATCCTATCGCTTGAGCAGCGGCGCGAATACAACAACCGCGCGGTGATGGGCGGGCTCGAGAACTTCCTGCACCGCACCCTGCTCCCCACCCTCGACCGCAAGAGCGGTGCGAGCAGCCAGGAGGCGGCGCTCGTCCGCCGAGTCGCAGAGACGCTGGCGGGATACTCCGCGCTCGGCGCCGAGGAGAGGTCGGAGCGTGTCCGCTCGACCCTCGCCGTCCTGCGCTCAGGTTTGGATTCACTTCAGCGCACTCGGGCGGCGGCGGCGAATCAGGCGCAGCGAAGCAGTGAACCCAACGAAGCCGCCGAGGCCCCCCCGCCCGCGCCGCCGCTTCGGCTCAGACAAGCGCCCACCCGGTCGGTCCCACCGCTCGACGAGTCAATCGCGCGGCTATACGGCGTCGGCCCCCGCGCTCTGCCGCTCTATGCCAAGCTCGGGATCGAGACCGTCCGCGACGCGCTGGAGTACTACCCCAAGGATTACCTCGACCGGTCGAAGCTGCTGACGATAAGCGACCTCCGCTACGGGTCGAATGAAACATTCATCGCCACCGTACGCAAGGTGGAGAATCGCAGACTCCCATCGGCCAACCTGCTCACAGCGACACTCGTGGACGGCACGGGCTCGATCGAGTCTACGTGGTTCAGCAGAGGGTATGTGAGACAGGACTTGCAGCCGGGGATGGAGATGATCTTCACAGGCAAGGTCGGTCAATACCAGGGTCGTCTCAAGGTCGAGAGCCCCGAGTACGAGAACCTCGACAAGGAGTTGCTGCACTCGGGCCGCATAGTGCCTGTCTACCGGCTGACCGCAGCGCTGACGGGTAGGAGCGTTCGCCGCGTAGTCCACGACGTCGTGTCCCACCATGCGCCGCACGCCGAGGAGTTCCTGCCGGACTGGGTCATAGACCGCGCGGGTCTTATCGAACTGCCTCGCGCCTATCACGATGTGCATTTCCCGGACTCGTGGGAGGACCTGGAAGCCGCGCGCCGTCGGCTCGGCTTCGACGAGTTTCTCGAGCTACAACTCGGCGCGCTGCTCAAGCAGGCGCAACGTCGTGCGCAGTCGGGCGCTCCCGAGATCTCCGCCTCCCATCCCGACGTGGATTCGTTC
>Ga0136612_10000280_pt1 | contig 16851 bp, 13 predicted proteins | sample AntDryUQ224A2306_2_FD_106644 | JGI IMG/M metagenome (GOLD analysis project Ga0136612, IMG submission 106644) | Polar desert sand microbial communities from Dry Valleys, Antarctica - metaG UQ224A (23.06) | ecosystem: Environmental > Terrestrial > Soil > Desert | place: Antarctica: Dry Valley... | reverse complement strand
GTCGTCGACCGCCTCAAGGAGCTCATCAAATACAAGGGTTTCCAAGTGCCGCCCGCTGAATTGGAGGCTCTCCTGCTCACCCATCCGAAGGTGGCCGACGCCGCCGTGATCGGCATTCCCGATGAAGAAGCCGGAGAGCTGCCGGCCGGCTTCGTCGTCTTGCGACCCGGGGAAGAGGCGACGGCTGCGGAGATCCAGGAGTTCGTGGCCGGTCAGACGGCGACCTACAAGCACATACGTCGGGTCACCTTCGTCGACGCCATCCCCAAGTCCGCCTCCGGCAAGATCCTGCGCCGCATCTTGCGCGACGAGACGCCGGCGTGAGGCTTTCCGCCACCTCTGCGCAGTGAGCCTGGCAGCCCGGCTGGGCAGCGTCTGCTCGGACGTCAGTGAGGCAGAGGACCGCCGCGAGTTGGCAGGCCGCGACTGGTGGCCCGTGGCCATGGTGTGGGAGCGGGAAGGGCGCGACCCCGTGCCCTCCCGGCCGGAAGTTGTCGCCCGACCGACTTCGGTCGAGGAAGTTTCCACAGTCCTGGCGATGTGCAACTCGGAGCGCGTCCCGGTAACCGCCTTCGGGGGACGGAGCGGAGTCTGCGGGGGCAGCCGCTCGGTCTATGGCGGGGTGGCCCTCGACCTCAACGGGCTCAGCGGGATCGAGGCGGTGGACCACGAGTCACTGTTGGTGACCCTCGGCGCGGGCACCAACGGCCGTGAGGCCGAGGAGAGTTTGCGCGCCGACCACGGTGTGACCATCGGGCATTGGCCCCAGTCGATCGATCTGGCGTCGGTGGGCGGCTGGATCGCCTGCCGCGGCGCAGGTCAATACTCCACCCGCTACGGAACTGTGGCCGACATGGTGGAGGGCCTAGAGGTGGTTCTGGCCGACGGCTCGGTGGTGCGCACCGGTTGGCGCGGTCCGCGGTCGGCGATGGGGCCTGACCTAACCCAGCTGTTCGTGGGGAGTGAGGGGACGCTAGGGGTCATCACCTCCGCTCGGCTCCGCCTTCACCATTTCCCTGACAATCGGTGGCAAGGAACTTGGCTGTTCCCCGACCTTTCCTCCGGGCTGGCCGCCTGCCGGCGCGTCATGCAGGGCGGAGCCACTCCTGCGGTGCTCCGCCTCTACGACCGCCGCGAGTCCAAGCGACACTTCGGGGAGGAGGCCAACGGCTGCGCTCTCGTCGTCCTCGACGAGGCCCCGGCTGCCGTATTGCAAGCCACCCGCGCCGTGGTGGAGCAGGCCTGCGGACTTGCGGAGCGGGGGCCCGACACTTGGGTCGACCATTGGTTGGAAAGCCGCAACGACGTGAGCGGTCTGGGCAAGGCCGTGGAGGCCGGCTTGGCCGTCGACACCTGTGAGATCGCCGCTCCGTGGTCGGTGATCGCCGGCCTGGCGGAGACGGCGCCGGCGGCGGTGATGTCGGTCGAGGGATCGCTGGCAGCCACCGTGCACGCCTCGCACCACTACTCCGACGGGGCGTGTCTCTACATCACCTTCGCGGGCAAGGCCGACGACGTCGACCGGTGGTACCGGGGCGTCTGGGACGCGCTGATGGCCTCGACGCTGGCGGCCGGTGGAACTATCAGCCATCACCATGGCATCGGCCTGGTTCGCGGGGCCTACATGGCTGAAGCGCTCGGGCCCGCCTTCGGGGTGCTCACGTCTCTTAAGACGGCCTTGGACCCGCTGGGCATCCTCAATCCCGGCAAGCTCGGTCTGCCGTCCCCCTTCGGCCCGTCGCCGTGGCCCTGAGCGGCCGGGCCGTCGTAGCCGGCGCGGCCATCCCGGCAGTGATCGTGGTGGCCGCGGTCGTCGCCGTACGACTCATTTCGGCTGGCTCCGGCTCGAACGTGAACCTGCTGGTAGTGCTGGCGCTCCTGGTCGGCTTTCCAGTCGGTGGAGTCGTGGCCTACCGGCTCGCCGGACTGCGACCGCTGGCCCATGCGGCCACGGCAGCCGGCCTCGCCTGGTTGCTGATCGGAGCTGCGGTCGTCACCCGGGGCCTGACTCTGGCTCGGGTCGTCACCTTCGTGCTGCTCGTTCAGGTCACCACCGGGGCAGCTCTTTTGGGTGCTTGGGTCTCGTATCGGCGGCGAACGGTCGGGCGGGTGACACCGTGAGCGTTCTCGTCGTTGACTTGGGGAGCACCGGAGTCCGCAGTTCGGTGGTGCGCGACGACGCCACCATCGAGCATCTCCACTACGAGGAGGTGCTTCCCGAGTCGCCGTTGCAAGGCTTCGTGCAGTACGACGCCGAGGCAATCGCCGCCGCCGTGCTGAGCACGGCCCGCGCCAGCCTGGCGGCGGCCGATCCCGTGGCGGCGGTCGGAATCACCAACCAGCGCGCCACCACCGTGGTCTGGGACCGGGCCACCGGCCAGCCGGTCGGCCCCGCAGTCAGCTGGCAAGACCTCCGCACGGTGGGCACTTGCCTGGCTTTGCGGGAACAGGGCATCCGCATTGCTCCCAACACGTCGGCCTCGAAACTCGCCTTCCTCCTCGACATGGTCGATCCCGATCGGAGCCGCTCGCAACAGGGTGAGCTGTGCTTCGGGACGATCGACACGTGGGCCATCTGGGTTCTCTCGGAAGGCACCGCCCACGTGACCGACCTGAGCAACGCGGCTGTGACCGACCTGTTGCTGTCCGACGCGTCGGGGTGGGACATGGCCAGGCTCGAGGCATTGCGAATCCCCGTCGAGGTGCTGCCCGCCCTGTGCGACTCGTCGGGTGAGGTCGGGCGGGCGACCGCGCTGCGTGGGGGGCCTCCCATCTCAGGAATCGCTGGCGACCAACAGGCATCTCTGCTCGGCCAGGGCTGCATCCGGACCGGCAACGCCAAGGCCACGTTCGGAACCGGGGGCATGCTCGATGTCTGCGTGGGTCCCGACCGGCCCGGCTTTGCCGTCCGGGGCGGGGCGGGCTCGTACCCGGTGGTGGCCTGGCAGCTCAATTCCGAGCTCACCTGGGGAGTGGAAGCCGCCATGCTCACCGCAGGGGCGGCCGTCACCTGGCTGCGCGACGACATGGACATGATCAGTTCCGCCGCCGAATCGGCAGAGGTGGCCGCCGGCTGCAACGACACCGGCGACGTGTGGTTCGTGCCCGCATTAGTGGGGCTCGGCACGCCCGACTGGGACTTTGGAGCGCGGGGAACTTTGCTGGGCCTGACCCGGGGGACGGGGCGGGCCGAGATCGTGCGCGCCGTGCTGGAAGGGGTGGCCCATCGGGGGGCCGATCTCCTGGAGTCAGCCGAGGCCGATGCCGGCCTGCAGATCTCCTCCCTCCGGGTGGATGGTGGCATGTCGGCGAACCCGGTCTTCGTTCAAGCGCTGGCCGACGCGTGTGCCCGACCGGTGGAGGTGTCCGCCGTGCTGGAAGCCACGACGTTGGGGGCCGCCTTCCTCGCCGGAGCCGCCACCGGGATGTGGGACGACCTGGCCTCGACCGCCGAACTCGCCAAGCCCAGAGCGGTAGTCGAGCCGGTGCGGTCGACCGACCGGGGGCGTTGGCAAGAGGCGAAGTCCCGCGCTCTGCGCCAGGTCCCAGAACTCTCCGCGCTCGACTTCTAACCGGTGAGAACGGCCGCCCACCGCGAATGCTCCGCGCGTAGGGTCATTGAGTGGCGAAGGCGCTGAGCCGACCGGTGGCCAAGGACGCGGCTCGGACCGTTACGACTTGGCTGCGCGCGACCGGGGGGACGCCGACGTTGGACGGCGACGATCCAACCGCAATCGTCGACGCCATCGTCGAATACGCCCTCCGACGAGGGGCGAGCGACATCCACCTCACGCCGGTATCAAGTGGGCTCGCGGTAGGGGTGCGCGTCGGCGGAACCGTCGAAACATTGGAGCCCAGCCTTCCCGCAGCAATCGGGCCCGAGCTCATTTCGGCACTGAAGCGGGCCGCTGGCATCGGCGCCGGTGTCGGGCCGGTCTCATCCGGGTACGCGAGTCGCATGATTGGCGGCGAGTCCGTGGTTCTGAACGTGTCGACCTTCCCAACCCAGCGCGGAGAATCGGCGAGCGTTCGACTTGGGGTCAAGCCCAGCCTTCCCTCCCTCGACGACCTCGGATTGGACCCTGATCTTCTCGACCGGGCACGAGCCGCCCTCCTGGCCCGCCCCCACGGCGTGGTCCTGACGACGGGTCCGACGGGATCCGGCAAGTCCACGACGCTCTATATGTTCATGGCCGAGGTGCACCGGCCCGGACAACGTGTGATGACCATCGAGGATCAAGTGACGTTCGATCTCGAGGACGTCATCCAGGTCAAGACCAGCGAGGACTTCGGCGTGGCCGCGATGCTGAGGGCGATGGCGGGCGCGGACTGCGACATCGCCCTCGCCCACGAGCTGCGGAGCTCTGAGGAGCTGTCGGCCGCGTTCGACCTGGCCCGCCTAGGCGTGCTGATGTTCTCCGTCATGGATGCGCCGGACGCACCGGGCGCGCTCCACCGCATTACCCAGTCCGGCCGCGTGACGCCAGCTCTCGTCTCCTCGCTGTTGAACCTGATCCTGGCTCAGGCGCTCGTCGCCAAGAGCTGTGCCGAATGCCGCCATTGGCGCAGAGCAACGCCCGCCGAGGTAGAGCACCTCGGATTGAGAGTTGCCGATTTTCAGGTCGTCACGAACGCCGGATGCGGGGCGTGCGATGGAACGGGGACTCGGGGCCGGGTCCTCGTGGTGGAGCTCGTGACGATGAGCCCGGGGCTCGCAGCCGCATTGGAGCGAGGGGCGGACGTACAGGAGATCAGGGAGGCCCTCGGGCCCGACTTCCGGTCGATTGACGACGACATCCGCCGCCGGATGGCGGATGGTGACATCTCGGTCGAGGTCGCCATCAAGGCCATGGGCTGTCGCCCGGAGTTGAGTGGAGGGCTGCAGGCGGTCGCCTCCGCAGCCGCCAAGGACGACCATCTCAGCGATCCTCTCGAACGGCTGGGGGGGACGGTCTCGATCATGTTCACTGACATCGTCGGCTCGACGCGACTGACGGCGGAACTGGGCGACGACGCGTGGATGGCGGTCCTGAGCCAGCACGACGCTCTAGTCCGCAAGCAGCTCGACTCGTGGGACGGAGTCGCCATCAAGTCCGTCGGCGACGGTTTCATGGCCGCTTTCGGGTCGGCGACGGCCGCGGTGCGCTGCGGGCTCGGGATCCAGGAGTCGTCAGCTGCGATGCTGTTGCCGGACGGTTCCCCACTCCAGCTCAGGGCGGGCATACATGCCGGCGAACCCGTCAAGGACCACGGGGATTTGTTCGGCACCACGGTCAACGTGGCGGCGCGGGTGGCGGCCGCCGCCCAACCGGGCGAGGTGCTGGTGTCCGACCTCGTTCGTGCGCTCGTCGCGTCAACGGGCCGGTTCAACTTCGGCGAGGCCCGCCCCGTCGAGCTGAGAGGCCTGGAGGGCTCCCACCTGCTGTACCCCGTCGCCTAAGAGACGGACGCCCTCCGCGAAGGTCCTCGCGTAGGGTCATTGGGTGGCCAGGACGCCGGCGGTGGCAAACCAAGGCGCGGATCCGTTGAGCCAGCTGTCCGGTGGCGAGAGCGGCACGTGGGCCTTCCTCTTCAGCGACATCGAGGGCTCGACCCAGTTGCTGCTGCGGTTGGGCGACCGCTATGACGACGTCCTCGAGCTGCACCGCGATATCGTCCGGCAGGCGATCGCCCGCCACGGCGGAGACGAGCAGGGCACCGAGGGGGACTCTTTCGTCGTCGCATTCCGCGACGTCACCAGCGCTGTCCTGGCGGCCGTGGAGGCACAGGGGGCGCTGCGGGCCACGAAGTGGCCCGAGGGCATCGACCTTCGCGTCCGTATGGGGATCCACATCGGCGCGGCGCGGAACGACCCCGTCCGGGGCTTCAACGGCCTGGCCGTGCACGCCACAGCCCGTGTCATGACCGCGGCGCACGGCGGCCAGATCGTGGTCACACGTCCCTGCGTCGACCTGATGGCAGAGGGCGTCGCCACGGCCCGCCCGCTTGGGTCGTATCACCTCAAGGACCTCCCCGGCCCTATCGAGCTCTTCCAACTCGCCGCCCCCGGCGTGGAGGACACCTTCCCCCCGCTGCGCGCCGCTGCGCTACTCCAAACGGGGGATCGGCCGCGCGTCCGGACTCCGCTACGCGGCCGGGATCGCGAGCTTCAGAGCCTCGCGGCGCGACTCGCCGAACCCGGCGCGGTGACGCTGATCGGGCCGCCGGGAACCGGCAAGACGAGACTGGCGGTCGAGGCTCTCGACCGTGTCGACCCCACGGGAGTGAGCACATTCTTCGTGGACCTCGCAGTCGTGTCGGACGCCGACAGAACCTTGTCCCGGGTGGCCGAGGTGCTCGGGATCCAAGGCGAGAACGACGCCACTGAATCTCTCGCCGTCGCTCTGGCCGACCGGCCGCGGGTTGTCGCGCTGGACAACTGTGAGCACCTGATCCGTGGCGTAGCGCCTCTCGTCGACTTCCTGTTGCAGCGGTGCCCCAAGCTCACGATTCTCTGCACCAGCCGTGAGGCGCTCGGCGTCTCTCAGGAGGAGATCGTGGCAGTCAGGCCCCTCGACACCAGCGAGGAGCAGCCCACCAGTGATGCCCTGCAGTTGTTCCTTGATCGGACAGGTGCTCAGGGCGTCGAGATTCCGGAAGCAGACTGGCCCGACGTGCGCGAGGTCGTCCGTCGGCTGGACGGGATTCCCCTGGCCATCGAGCTCGCCGCCGGCCTCGCATCAACCTTGTCCCCCCGCGAGATATCCGACCGACTGACCTCCCGCTTTCGCGTCCTGGGTCGGCGCGGCGGCGCGGCAGTCGACCGTCACCAGACCATGCTCGCCGCAGCCGAGTGGGGATATGAGCTCCTATCCCCGGGCGAGCAGCGCGCCCTCCGGGCGCTGAGTGTGTGCGCGGGCGCCTTCGACCTGGGTACGGCGGAGGCCCTTCTGGGCGGCGACGACGAAGACCCCACCGAGCCACTGGAGCACCTGCACCGTCTGATTCGCACCTCGTGGCTCAGCCGTGAGAGTTCCGGGCTGGGCTCCCGCTACCGGTTCCTGGAGACCTTCAAGGCATTCGGCGAGCAGGAGGCGGGCAGGGCCGGCGATATCGAAGATCACCGCCGCCGGCACGCCGAACACTTCTTGGCCGCCGCCCAGGAGATTGCGCCTCGCACCGTCGGCCTTGAGCAGCTGGCTGCTGCTGCTCAACTCGACGAGTACGTCGAGGACGTGTGGGGCGCGATCGTCTGGTCGCTCGATGGCCCCGCCCTGCTGCCGGAGGCCGTGACGACATTCGTCGCCCTTACGCGCTACTGGCAGACGCGACCCGACTGGTCCGAGGTAGACCGGCTCGGGAGCAGGCTGCTGGCCGCGGTCGACGCCCGGCCGGAGGTCGTGAACTCGGCGAAGCGAAGTGAGCTGACCTCGGTGGTCGCTCTTTACGAGTTCATGGGCGGCAACGAAGACCGTGCTCTCGAACTGGTCGAGCAGACCCAGCTATTGGCAGCGGCTACCGACGACACAATGGCCCGGGCCCGGAGCGCTCGGATCAGCGGCATGGTTTACGGGAAGACGAACCAGCTCGAGCGCTCGCTGGAGTGCATCAACGAGTGCATCGCCATCTCCGAAACAGGTGACGTCGGCATTTTCCTCAACCTGGCCTACCTCGACCGCGCTGAGCTCCGCACCGCGGTGGAAGGGCTCGAGCCGGCCATTGAGGATCTCCGCCGAGCGCTGGAAGCCGCCACGGAAGCCTCGGATGTGCTCGGCGCCATGATGACCCGAACTGCCCTGGCCCGGGTCCTTTCCGCTGCCGGCCGTGAGTCCGAAGCACTGAGCGAGCTCATCGAAGCCGAAAAAGGCCTGGCGTTCACCAGAAATCCGATGGCCGGAATCTTCCTCCCTGTCCAGATCGCCCGTTACACCCAGTCGCCTGCGGAGTTCAGGGAGACCGCCCTCACTGTCGTCGAGGGCACGAAGCGGCTAGGCAGGAGGACTTCGCGAGTCGACGCGCATAAATTCGCGGCGATCGCCGCGCTTCAGGTGGCTGACCTGACCGACGCGCGGGCGCACGTGAGCGAAATCGTCCAGCTGGGCGGGCTCAGTGTGCGGGGCGGGCACCCGGTCGTTCTGTTGCGCGCCGCCGTGGCACACGCATCGGGCGACACCGGGGCTGTTCGGGACCTGTTGATGCAAGACTTGAAGCGCATGTTCGCTGGGCGGAATCGGATGGCGTGCGTGGAGCTGCTCTGGTTACTCTCCCAGTGGAACCTGCTCGAGCCGGAACTCAACGCTGAAGCGGCGGGGGTGGCCACCGGGCTGGTCTCGACTTTTGGCCTCCCCTGGGAATTCGAGGTCTACACAGGCACTCCGCGGCCGTTCGACTCCAACGTCGAACCCCGGTCCAACGCCGACCTCGACGCGCTCGTCGAGGAGATACTCGCTCGGACGTTCTAGAGGCGATCGGTCGTGAAGCGCCCGCTCAAAGCCGCCTTCATCATCGGCGAGCTGCTGAAGACGAGAACAAATGCGGCCTCCCTCCACAGACGGCTCGCATGGTCCCCGATGTCGGACGGGGCAAACGCTCCGTAGAGCCCGGCCGAGGCCAACGCCTCGAAGTGCTGTTCGGGGACAACCCCCGACATCTCGACGGACCCCGCGTCCCGAAAGAAGAGTTCCTCGGCGATTGCCTCGATAGCGGTGGCCACGGCGGGGAGTGTTGCACCCGCTGGCGGCGGAGGCCTTGTTCCACGCGGGCTCGGACTCCACGAAATACGCTTGGGCAATGGCCGGGTCGCCCAAGCTGCTATCCGCGCCGGTGGTGTTCCACGGGGAAGGACCGCCCCTCGTCGACGGGCGGCACGATCTCGAGGCGGACCTGGCCTGCCCGGGGGTCGCCCGGCGTCTCATCCGAAACGCGCTGCTCGCCGCCGGTAGGGACGAGTGGGTCGGCACGGCAGAGCTCGTGGTGAGCGAGGTCGTTACGAACGCCACGCTGCACGCACACACCGCTATCGAACTCTGGTTCGGCGTGTACCGCGAGCACCTCTGCGTGGAGGTTAGGGACTTCAATCCCACGCTTCCGGTGCAGCGCGAGTACGAAGCCCAGGCGACCACGGGCCGGGGAATGGCGCTCGTGTCGACGCTGGCGAAGTCGTGCGGCGTCCAGAGCCTCGGGGAGGACGGGAAGGTTGTCTGGTTCTGTGTCGCGGACGATCCGACTGAGCTCGACGGCGACGAGCTGCTGTCCGCCTGGGACATCGACGAGCTCCTTGATCTTGGGACCCACACGCCCGACGTGGTCCCTGTCGTGCTCCCGTCCATGCCCGCCACCCTCTGGCTCTCAGCCCGCCAGCACCACGACGCGATCATCCGCGAGCTCGTTCTGTACCTCGCTGAGCATGCCGGTATTGCCGCCGACATCACGGCGGCCGATGCTGCACGGGGAATGATCTCGGCTGCGTTCGTCGGCGCGGTCGCTGATGCGCACGCGGCCGGCGAAACTGCGCCCGCCCTGCCTGACGGGCACCCCAGCCCGTTGCCATGGGTACCGAAGCGCCTTGACCTCTCCATAGACGTCCCGGCCGATGCCGGGCCGCTGTTCGCCGCACTGCAGGACACTCTCGACAGTGCCGAGCGGTTAGCAGTCGACGGCAAGCTCCTGATCCGACCCGCGCTGCCCGAGATCGTGGCCGTACGCGACTGGGCGTGCGAGCAGGTCATCGCCCAGTTGGCTGGGAACACTCCGGCACCATGGCTGGGAACCGACCAGGAGCGGTTCGAGCGCGACGCGAACGACCGAGCCGCACCCGATGCCCCCGACTGGGACCCTGCGGTCGTCACCCAGGCGACCACAGGTGCGATCGCCGCGGATGACGCCAACCGCATCCTCGCGATTAGCAACCCTCTCGCGGCGGTGCTGGGTTGGGAACCCGCGGAGCTGGTGGGCAGGCGCGTCGCGACGGTCATCCCACCGGAGTTGCGTGAGGCCCACGTCGCTGGCTTCAGCCGACATCTCAGCACCGGTGAAGCCCACGTGCTCGGCGTACCCCTGGATCTGCCCGTTTTCTGCAGCGACGGCACCCAGATTCTCTGTCGCTTCCTCGTCGAACGCCGAGAGGTCGTGGGGGGCCGAGCGGTCTACATCGCCTGGATCGACCCGCTAGACGCGTAAGCGAACCGACCGCGTCGACAATGACGGCTGACGCCGAGAGTGGGCGTCAGCGGCGACTTCTGCGGTGGGCGGAACCGAACTTGCGGATGGTGCGCAGCTCCTTCTCTCCCGGCCCCATCGCGCCGGTGCACTCCAGGAACGGGATGTCGGCAGGCTCCACCGGGATGCGGGCGAGGGGCCGCACGGCGTCGTGCGACACCATCTGCGCGCTCCCGCCGAGCCCAAGCCTGGGGAATTCGGGCTTGAAGCCCTCGCGGGGCAACACATAGAGCATTCCGGCACGGAACCGGTCCTTTCCTACTTTTTCGTCTGTCCTGTCCAGCGCGAGGTAGTACCACCGCGGATATACCTTCTCGCCCGGCACTCCCATCGATCCGTTGCGCATGCCGCGAAATCCGGCGTCCCGGAGAATGACCCCGAAGAACGTCGCCCATACGGGGTCGGGCGTGGCGAACACCGCCTGCTGGTCGCCGAACGCCGAAGCGTCCCGGGACATACGGATGGGGCTCAACTCCTCGAGGCCAGGGTTGGAGGAGCCGTGGAACGCCACTGGGCGGCTGTCCGCCAGCCAGCGCAGGAAGCCCATCTTGGGCGCCGGCAGGTCTTCCACGACACGGCCCTCGGCCTGAAGCACGCGCTCCGCGGCGCGATTGAAGCTGGCGAGCCGTTCACCGTCGACCTTCACCGAGTCGAGCCGGGGCAGTCCGAGCGCGCCCCCAGCCATGACCCGGCCGAGCCTCTTCAAGCGGCTGATCACTCGGGGTTATCTCTCATAGGTCACATTCCTCTAGCCGACTCAGCCGGTTGGCGCGCCGTCGTAGCTCTCGCCAAAGCTGAACACTGCCCCGTCGGCGCCGAGGAGGCGATAACCGCCAGCAGTTCCGGCCGACATGTCCACGATGGGGTGGGAAATCCGGCCGTGGGCCGAGCCGAGGTAGGCGGCGTCGCCGAAGCCGAAGATGCTTCCATCGGCGGTGGCCAGCCAGTAACCCGCCCCGCTGGCCGTGCGATCCATTGCAACCACCTCACTGCTCACCCCGAGCTCACGAGCCGAGCCGTAGTAGCGGGAGACGGCATCGCCGAAGCCGAGAACGCTGCCGTCCGCAGTGGCCAGCCAGTACCCCGCCCCCGATCCCGTCGGCACCAGGGCCACCAGCTTCGAGGTGGCTCCCCGGGCGGAGCCGAAATAGCCCACGCCGCCGAAGCCGAAGACACTTCCGTCGTCGGTGGCCACCCAGTAGCCCTGCCCAGCTGGGTCGATCGCCATCGCGGAGACTCCGGCTGTCACCCCAACGTCACGGGGCGATCCCCGATAGGCCGCTGCGGCCGACCCGTACCCGAACAGACTCCCGTCGGCTGCGGCGATCCAGTAACCGTCTCCAGTTGGGGCTTCGGCCAAGTCGACCGCCGCCCCGGAGACAGCGCCGTGGGCCGAGCCTTGATAGACCGCGCCGCCGTATCCGAAGACGCTCCCGTCCCCTTTCAGCACCCGGTACCCACCGCCTGCTGCCGGCAGTACGGAACTGAACTGCGAGCGGAGATCGGGGCCGGTGGGGATCTGTACCCCGAAGCGACCGGCCACCGCGGAACGTTCCGACTCGAGAGGCCACGGATTGAAGGCACATCCGGCCAGCGACTTGCTCTGCTGCTGCATCACCGGCGCTGGGCGCCCCGCCCCCGAACAACCGGCGTGACCGAGCCCGAGCCAGTGACCCACCTCATGGTTGACCAACATGTGTCGGTAGTCGCGCACCGACCCTCCGGCAGCCCGCCATGCATCCGTGGTGTTCTCCCAGTTGCGCTCGTTGATGATGACGTTGCGACCCGACCGACAACTCCAGCTGTAATGGCAGGGCGAGCCGAAACTCGCCACCGCGACGGGCGAAGCCAGCCACAGCGTGAAGTCGCCTCCGATGCCGACACGGCGAAAAGCCATCGAGCCGCTGAGCGACCAACCCCGCGACGCCGCAAGGGTGTCGGCGGCTTGAGCGGCGAAGCTCTCGAGAGAGCCCGCCTGAGCCTTACCGGCGACTGAATAGGTGAAAGTGCGCGTCGGTGCTGCAGCGACTTGTTGGCGAGCCACCACCGGCACTGCCAGGAGTACACCGAGGACCGCGACAAGCAGTCGGGTCCGGGCTATGCCTCCGAAACTACCCAATCGGCCGTGCCTCACCCGTCAACCTTCTCAACCCACTTACGCAGTAGGTCTGCGTACTGACTCACGTCGCCGTGGAACCGGATGCCCTGCTCCATTTCTTCGCTGATATCCCCGAAGGTCTCGGTTCGGGCGCTGACCACGGTGGCCTCACCCTCAATACGGAAGGAGACCGTCTGGTCAAGCAGGACGGTTCCGAGTCGGCTCCGCAAGCCAAGAGAGGTGGGGGGGTCGAAGTGAGACACGTGGCCGTAAAGGTGGCCTGCCCCGTCGCCCCAATCCTCGAAGACGAGTCCGCCGACCCGGGGTTCGAGGACGATCGAGCGCACCCGCTCCCCGCCGTAGGTGTGCGGATACCAGTCGAGCTGTTCGTGGCAGTAGGCGTGAAAGACCCTGTCCACTGGGGCTTGCACGGTGAACTCACTCTCCAGGCTGATCGTGCGGACGTTGTTCATGATTCGGTGTCTCCTTCTTTCGGTTCGGCGTCGGCTTTCGGTTCGGCGTCGGCTTTCGGTTCGGCGTCGGCTTTCGGTTCGGCATGCGTGATCATCTGGGATTCGACGTGGCGCCGGAAGGCGGTAGCGGCGCGGGCGGTGGTGCCGGCCAGGCCCGATACCCAGCGCTCGCACACCTCTTGGACCGGGACAGCGTTTAGGTAGTTGAGGCGAGTGCGACCCTCTCGGCGGACCAGAACGAGGCCTGCCCCAGTAAGGACCTCGAGGTGCTGCATCACTGCAAATCGGCTGAGGGAGGGCACGGAGGCGGCCAGTTGGCCGGTCGTCAGCGGACCCTCCACCAGTCGGTCGAGGAAAGCTCTCCGGAGAGGGTTGGCCAGAGCCCGCCAGACAGCGTTCTCGGCCGTCTCCATCGGATCCCCATCGTCCACGTCGGCTTTCTGCGTGCGTGTGCTCAACAGGTGATATTTCTATCACCTATTTCTCCATCACCTACTTCCTCGGGAGTCATCCTCGGTTTTGTCACCACCCCTGACCACACTGGGATCCGATGACCCGGTTCCTCCACACCGCCGATCTGCAGCTGGGCAAGGCCTCCCACTTTTTGGCCCCCGAGGCACGCGACCGCTACCGGCAAGACCGGATCGACGCGGTGCGCTCCCTCGGCGAGGTGGCCCGGGCCGAGTCAGCCGAGTTCGTGGTTGTGGCCGGCGACGTGTTCGATTCGAACGACGTCGACCGAGCCACGGTGGTGCGCCGCTCGCTGGATGCCTTTGCCGACCTGCGGGTCCCCGTCTACCTGCTCCCTGGCAATCACGACCACCTCGGTATCCGGTCGGTCTGGAATTTCGTCGCCGCCAACGCTCCTGCCAACGTCACCGTCCTCACCGACTCGACGCCCCATCTCGCAGTCGCCGGGGTGGAGGTCGTGGGAGCTCCGTGGACCTCCAAGCGTCCCCTGCAAGACCCGCTGGCTGCCGCCTACGACCTCGGCCTCCCCGCCGAAGGGATCCGACGGGTTCTCGTGGGTCACGGCATGGTCGACGAGATCTTCCCGGTCGACCGCATCGATCAACGCATGATCCGGCTGGCGGCCCTCGAATCGGCGCTTAACGAAGGACGCTTCCACTACGCCGCTCTGGGCGATCGGCACTCCTTCACCCGGGTGGGCCACTCCGGGAGGGTCTTCTATCCCGGCGCTCCTGAGCCCACCTCGTGGGACGAAACCGATCCGGGGCACGTCGTCCTGGTCGATCTGAGCCAGCAGGTCGAGGTCCGTGCGATACAGGTAGGCCAATGGACCTTCGAAACTGTTGAGGCGACCCTCGACTCAACCCTCGACGTCGACGCGCTGGAGCGGCGCCTGAAGGACATTGCCCGCAAGGACTACCGGGCAATACGGATAGTCGCCCAGGGATCGCTGACCGTTGGTGAGCGGGCCCGCCTGACCGAGGCGATCTTCGAACTGAAGGGCAGCTTCGGCCAGCTGGAATTGAGCGATGCCGAGGACCTGATCACTCGCCCCGAACACGTCGACCCTGACGACCTGGGGCTCGTCGGCTACCAGCGTCGGGCCTACGAGGAGCTTCTCGCCGGCGCTACCGCGGGAGGCGGCGATGACATCGCTGCCGAGGCGCTGGTGCTCCTCGACCGCTTGGTGCGCCGCAGCGTGCGGTCCGCAGCCTGATGCGCCTCCTCCGGATCCGGCTCGCCAACTACCGGGGCACCACGGCTCGCGAGGTCGAGGTCCCTCGCTCGGGCACCGTGGTTATCTCCGGCCCCAACGAGGCCGGCAAGTCGAGCCTCATTCAGGCCTTTCATCTCGCCCTGCGCTACAAGGACACCTCTCGCGCCGCCGAGGTTCGAGAGACCCAGCCCCTCGGCACCGACCTGCCCACCGAGGTCGAGGTGGAGTTCCAGATCGACGGCTATCACCTGGTGCTCAGTCGGCGCTACCACCGCGAAACCAGCACCCGCCTCCAAGTGCTGGCCCCCCAACGCGAGGACTTCGCCGGCCGGGAGGCCGACGATCGTCTGGAAGAGATTCTCGAGGGTCGCCTCGACGCCGACCTGTTGGAGGCCCTGCACATCGGCCAAGACGAGCGGCAGCTCCAACAGGCCCGCCCCAACCCGTGGGGTGGAGCGATGGCCGACGTACTCAACTCAGGCCGCGAGTCGGGCGGTTGCCGCCTGGACACGACCCTGGTCGACATGGCCGCAGCCGAGCGGGCCAACTGGTTCACCCGCACCGGTCGCGAGACCAAGAGCTTCAAGGAGTCGACCGAGCGGGTCCGCCGAGGCGAGCTGGAGGTCGAGCAGGTCCGTCTCCAGCAGGAAGAGCTCGATGCCTGTGTCATCGAGCACGAGACCGTGCAGGTCGACCACGCCCGCCTGCTCGACCGGAAAGGCCAGCTCGACGGGGAACTCGATGGCCTTTCCCGGCGGCGGGCCATCTTCGAGGAGGTCCGGCGAGCCCACGAGCTGGTGACACGGGAGGCCGGCGAGGCCGGCGCCCGAGCCGAGTCGGCCGAGACTGCCTGGGAGGTTCGGGCCGAGCTGGTGGCCCGGGTGCGGAAATGGGAATCGCACATCGCCGAGTTGTCCCTGCTCGACGACGGGGCTCGAGCCGAGCGTGAGGCTGTCCGCCAGGAAGCAGCACGGTTGCGAGCGGCCGCCGAGCATGCGGGCGTGGCCAGCGATGATGCCACTCGGGCCGCCGAAGAAGCCGCCGCCGTCGCCCGCCGAGCCGACATCACCGACCGGTTGTCCACTGCAGGAGCCCAGCTCGCCACCGAGCGGGCCCGGGCCGAGGCGCAGGTGGCCCAGGCCGCCCCCCGTCTGGTGATCGAATCGCTGGGGGCCCGCTCCATCGAGGTCGACGGCGCCACCGTCGCCCTCGACGCTACCGAGTCGCTCCTGCTTCCCGCTGAGCAGGCGGTGCAGATCGAGATCCCCGACTGCCTGCGGATCCGCGTGGAGCCGGGAGAAGCCGCCGAGCAGTCCCGGGCCGCGGCCGAGGAGGCGGCCGCCATCGTGACCGCTCGTCTCGAGGAAACGGTCGCCCGGTTGGCCTCTGAGCTCGAGTCGCTCGGCGGGGATCCAGGGATCGACCCGGGTGAAGCCGCCCAACGCGCCTCCGAGGGTGCGGAGCTGGCTCGCGACCTTCGCTCTGCGGCCGCCGAGGCCTCCTCCGCAGCCGCCCGATCCGAGTCCGCGCAGCGCCTCCTCGATGAGACCCACCTACGTCACACCGACCAGCTCGCCCAGGCCCAGCGGGCGGTGGATGACGACCGCCAGGCTCTCCATGCCGCCCGGCAGCTGACCTCCGACGACTGCCTGAGCGAGGCGATGACCGCCGCGGGCAAGACAGCGGAAGCGGCCCTCCGGCGCCTTGCGGAGAGCCAGGCCAAGGTGCAGGAAGTGGCCGGGGATTCTCTCGCCACCCGCGTGGCCAGCTTGGAGCAGGAGCTGGCGGAGGTGGGCAACGCCCTGGCCGATCGGCGCGAGAAGCTCACTCAGCTTGCGGAGCGGGCCCGGCTCATGAGTGAGCAGGGACTTCACACGCAGCTCCAGGACGCCCAGATCCAGCTCGACAGGGCGAGGCAGGAGGCGGCAGGCGAGCGCCGGCGAGCCGAGGTGGCCGACCGGCTGTGGGCGACTCTCGACAAGCACCGCAAGGAGGCGGAGACGGCCTACCGCGATCCGCTGCGGTCCCGCATCCAGGAACTAGGCCAGAGCCTCCTTGGTCCGAGCTTCTCGGTCGAGATGGACCACGACCTCACCGTTTCGAGCCGGCGACTCGACGGCCGTTCCGTGCCGGTAGACCAGCTATCAGCGGGCGCCCGTGAGCAGCTGGCCCTGATCGGACGTATCGCCTGCGCTTCGCTGGCGGCAAAAGATGGGGCCGGAGCTCCGCTGATCCTCGACGACACCCTGGGGTTCAGCGACCCTGAGCGCCGTCGCGGCGTCGTGAAGGTGCTCAACGAGGCCACGGCAGGCTGCCAGGTGATCATCTTGACTTGCGACCCCGACCGGTACCCAGACCTGGTCGCCGCCGAGCGCATCGACCTCTAGGCCGGGGTC
>Ga0136612_10000279_pt1 | contig 16874 bp, 13 predicted proteins | sample AntDryUQ224A2306_2_FD_106644 | JGI IMG/M metagenome (GOLD analysis project Ga0136612, IMG submission 106644) | Polar desert sand microbial communities from Dry Valleys, Antarctica - metaG UQ224A (23.06) | ecosystem: Environmental > Terrestrial > Soil > Desert | place: Antarctica: Dry Valley... | reverse complement strand
TCGTCGGCCACAGCCAAGGAGTATCGACGTGTCGGACCAATATCCACCGGGATCCCAGCCACCAGAAGGCGACGGTTCGGGCGACCAAGCTCCCGGTTACGGTCAGCAGCCTCCGGGCTACGGGCAGCAGCCGCCCGACTACGGGCAGCAGCCGCCCGCCTACGGGCAGCAGCCGGGCTTCGGCCAGCAGCCGCCCGACTACGGGCAGCAGCCGGGCTACGGGCAGCAGCCACCCGACTACGGGCAGCAACAGGGCTACGGGCAGCAGCCACCCGCATACGGGCAGCAACAGGGCTACGGCCAGCCGAACGCCGGCCCCGGCGCCGGTTACGCCTCCTGGGGACAACGCGTCGGCGCCTACCTGATCGATGTCCTGATCGGAACGGTGCCGTTCTACATCCTGTACTTCATCGGGATCGCGTTGGCAACCGGCTCCACCGAGTACGACCCGGCGACAGGGACCTTCGAGAGCTCCGGCGGCAACCCGCTGGGGATCGTGTTCATCCTGCTCGGCTTCGCCGTGCTCATCGCATGGATCGTCTACAACTGGGGCATGAAACAGGGCAAGACCGGTTCCACGGTCGGCAAGGGCATCCTCAACATCGCGTGCGTCAAGGAGGCCGACGGTCAGCCGCTCGGCGTCGGACTGTCCATCGGACGCTACTTCGTCCACATCCTCGATGCCATCCCGTGCTACATCGGGTTCTTGTGGCCGCTGTGGGATGACAAGAAGCAGACGTTCGCCGACAAGATCCTCAACACCATCGTGGTCAAGAGGTAGTGGCGCACCCGGCGACCAGCACCGACCGTCCGCCGGCTGGATCGACCAGATCCGGCCGGTGGACGGCGATGCGGACGCCGATGGCCGTCGGGGCTGCTGGACTCGCGAGTGTCACGCTGCTGCACGTGCGTGACCCGCACGCCTACGGATCGTACGGGCTGTGCCCCTTCCGTGCGCTCACCGGACTGTGGTGCCCGGGGTGTGGCGGCCTGCGGGCGGTCAACGACCTGACCCACCTGGAGTTCGGCCCCGCCGTGTCCAGCAACGTCGTGGTCGTGGCACTGGTCCTCGTCGTCGGCGTGGCGTTCCTGTGGTGGTTGCCGCGGCGGTGGCGCGGCGAGAACGCACGCATGCTCGTGCTCGACGCGCGGGGGGCGACCGTGGTGCTCGCGCTGCTGGCCGTGTTCACGATCGTGCGCAACACGCCGTGGGGGGCATCGCTCGCGCCCTGAACCCGGCGGTCAGCTGGTCTCGAAGTTGTAGCTGAAACCGCCGGTGGCCAGGCTGACCACGACCCACAGGATCCACAGGACCACCGAGATGATGCCGATGATGAAGCCGGCCTTGGCCAGGCCCGCACCGCTCTGGCGCCCGCCGGAGGCAGCGATCTCGGTCTGAGCGCTCTTGCCCAGCACGATTCCGGCGATTCCGATCGGGGCGCAGCACAAACCAAGGATCCCGGTCACCAGAGCCCACGTCGCTTTGGGGTTGGTCTTCTGCGGCCCGGCCGATTCGCCGGAGTATCCGCCGTCGGGTGGAGGAGGTGGGTAGCTCACGGACAATCCCTTCAACGGTGATGGTGCGAGGATCGTACTGGTCAACCGTTCAGTTGTCCCCCAGCGGCGGCCACCCGCTTCGACGGCCGGAGCAGCGGTCGTTACCCTGAGTGGAGATCGACTTCGAATCCAGCGCCGGAGGTGGTGAGGTGTCATGACCGTCCTCGACGACATCCTCGCCGGCGCTCGGATCGATCTCGAGCAGCGGATGGCCGACGTCAGCCTGGACCACCTCAAGCAGCAGGCCGCGCGCCAGCAGCCCGCTCTCGACCCGATGCCCCTGTTCCTCGCCGACGGTGTCTCGATCATCGCCGAGGTCAAGCGGGCGAGCCCCAGCAAAGGTGCCCTGGCCACCATCAAGGACCCCGCCGCGCTGGCGCAGGACTATGCCGCCGGTGGCGCGGCGGCGATCAGTGTCCTGACCGAGCAGCGTCGCTTCGGCGGCACGCTCGCGGATCTTCGGGCCGTTCGCGCCGTCGTCGACGTACCCCTGCTGCGCAAGGACTTCATCACCACCTCCTACCAGCTCTGGGAGGCGCGGGCCGTCGGCGCCGACATGGCACTGCTCATCGTGGCCGCCCTCGACCAGGCTGCACTCGTCTCGTTGATCGAACGCGCAGTCTCGATCGGTCTGACGCCGTTGGTCGAGGCGCACGACGAGGCCGAGCTCGAGCGCGCACTTGACGCCGACGCCCGGCTGATCGGCCTCAATGCTCGCGACCTCAGGACCCTCGAGGTCGACCGGACCACGTTCGGCCGGCTCGCCCCCCGCATTCCCGACGGTGTCGTCCGGGTGGCCGAGTCAGGGGTACGCGGGCCGCGGGACGTCATCGAGTACGCCCGCGCCGGAGCCCACGTGGTGCTCGTGGGGGAGACCCTCGTACGCGGCGGTGACCCGCGCGCGAGCGTCGCCGACCTGGTCGCGGCCGGCGCGCACCCTGCACTGCAGCAGCGGTGGTGACGACCATCAGCATCCCCACGTCAGACACCTCCGCGCTGCCTGATGCACGCGGACACTTCGGCCGGTTCGGTGGCCGGTTCATGCCCGAGGCGCTGATCGCGCCACTCGACGAGCTCGAGGCGGGATGGAAGTCGGCCATGGCCGACCCGGTCTTCACCGCCGAGCTCGACCACATGCTCAGGGTCTATGCCGGTCTGCCCAGCATGCTCTACGACGCGACGCGGTTGTCCGAGGTCGCCGGTGCCCGGATCCTGCTCAAGCGTGAAGACCTCAACCACACCGGCGCCCACAAGATCCGCAACGTGCTCGGCCAGGCGTTGCTGACCAAGCGGATGGGCAAACCACGCGTCATCGCCGAGACCGGTGCCGGCCAGCACGGGGTCGCCTCGGCCACCGCCGCGGCCTACCTCGACCTCGAGTGCGTCGTCTACATGGGCGAGGTCGACACCGTGCGTCAGTCGCTCAACGTCGCCCGCATGCAGATGCTCGGGGCCACCGTCGTCCCGGTCGGCACCGGCAGCCGTACCCTCAAGGACGCCATCAACGAGGCGATCCGCGACTGGGTCGCCAACGTGGAGACGACCGCCTATCTGTTCGGGACGGCCGCCGGCCCCCATCCCTTCCCCGCGATGGTGCGCGACTTCACCCGTGGCATCGGTGATGAGGCCCGCGCGCAGTGCCTGCAGCTGATCGGCCGGCTGCCGGACGCAGCGGCGGCGTGTGTTGGCGGAGGCTCCAACGCGATCGGGCTCTTCGCCGGCTTCCTGGACGACGCCGAGGTGGCGTTGTACGGGTTCGAGGCCGGAGGTGACGGCGTCGACACCGCACGTCATGCCGCGAGTATCACCGGCGGTGACGTGGGTGTGCTGCATGGCGCGCGGTCGTTCCTGCTGCAGGACGCCGACGGCCAGACGCTGGAGTCACACTCGATCTCCGCGGGTCTGGACTATCCCGGTGTCGGTCCCCAACACGCGTTCCTGGCCGAGTCAGGGCGCGCGACGTACCGCCCCGTCACCGACGCCGAGGCGATGACGGCGTTCGACCTGCTGTGCAAGACCGAGGGCATCATCTGCGCCATCGAGTCCGCGCACGCGGTCGCCGGCGCACTCACCCTCGCCAAGGAGCTCGGCCAGGATGCCGTGATCCTCGTCAACCTGTCCGGTCGCGGGGACAAGGACGTCCACACGGCGGCTGAGTACTTCGGACTGCTGCGGGACGGGGATCCGGCGTGACCGCGCTGTCGGACACCCTCGGGCGGCTCCGGGCCGACAACCGGCCCGCCCTGGTGGGCTACCTTCCCGCCGGGTTTCCCGATGTCGAGACATCGATCCGCGGGACGACCGCGATGGTCGAGGCCGGCGCCGACGTCGTCGAGGTCGGCCTGCCGTACAGCGACCCGGTGATGGACGGTCCGATCATCCAGGCCGCGGCCGATGCCGCACTGTCCGCCGGCGTCCGGGTGACCGACGTGTTCGAGGTCGTGCGTCAGACCGCTGCCACGGGCGTACCGACGGTGGTCATGACGTACTGGAACCCCGTCGAGCGCCACGGCGTCGCCCGGTTCGCCGCCACGCTCGCCGAAGCCGGGGGGTGCGGTCTCATCACCCCGGACCTCGTACCGGACGAGGCCGAGGAGTGGAGCAACGCGGCCAAGGACAACGGCCTGGACCAGATCTTCCTCGTCGCGCCCTCATCGACCGACGAACGGCTCGCCATGACCGCGGCGGCCTCGAGCGGGTTCGTCTACGCGACGTCGGTGATGGGCGTCACCGGCTCCCGCGCAGCGACCAGCACCCGCGCGCCGGAGCTTGTACGACGGCTCCGCGGCGTCACCGACCTGCCGGTCGGCGTCGGACTCGGCGTGAGCAACGGCGACCAGGCCGCCGAGGTGGGTGGCTTCGCCGACGCAGTGATCGTGGGATCGGCGTTGGTCCGGTGCCTCCTCGACGCCCACGGCGACCACGACGCCGGCATCGACGCCCTGCGCGACCTGACCGCCGACCTGCGTGCCGGCGTCGAGCGGGCCCGCTAGCGCCGGCGCTACTGTTGCCTCGATGATCCTCGCCTTCCTTCCCAGCCCCGCCCAGGGCGTGTGGCACCTCGGACCACTGCCGATCCGTGCGTACGCGCTGTGCATCATCGCCGGTGTCGTCGTGTGCGTCTGGATGAGCGAGCGACGCTGGGCCGCGCGCGGCGGTCGCGCCGGCACGATCTCCGACGTCGCCGTGTGGGCGATCCCGTTCGGTGTCGTCGGTGCGCGGATCTACCACGTCATCACAGACCCACAGCTGTACTTCGGCGCCGGCCGCGATCCTGTCTCGGCTTTGTACATCTGGAACGGCGGCCTCGGCATCTGGGGTGCCGTCGCCTTGGGCGCGCTCGGTGCCTACATCGGATGTCGTCGTCACGGCGTGTCGCTGCTGGCGTTCGGTGATGCCATCGCTCCAGGCATCTTGGTGGCCCAGGCGATCGGCCGGTTCGGCAACTGGTTCAACCAGGAGCTTTACGGGCGGCCCACCGATCTGCCCTGGGCCTTGGAGATCGACCCGCAGAACCGCCTCGCCGGCTTCGAGCAGTTCGCCACCTTCCATCCGACCTTCTTGTACGAGGCGCTCTGGAACCTGGTGGCGGCAGCAGCGATCGTGTGGCTGGACCGCAGGTTCCGCCTCGGTGGCGGGCGGGTGTTCGCGCTCTACGTCGCCTTCTACACCGTTGGCCGCGGGCTCATCGAAAACCTCCGGATCGACGCCGCGAACGAGTTCGGTCCGTTCCGCCTCAACGTGTGGACCTCGCTGGTGCTCTTCGTCCTCGCCGTCGCGTACCTGTTCTGGAGCGGCCGGCGGGGAGTTACCCGCGAGGACCAGGTGCAGCTTCCGGCGGCTGGCCCGGACCGGAGCGACGGCGCCAGCGCAGACGACGCCGACGACTCCGACGACTCCGACGACGACTCTGACGACGAGCTGGCGACCCGACCGCAGGACAGCCAGTCTGCAGATGACGATGCGCGACCCACGGCGTAGCGTCGCGGTATGACTGTTCCCTCCCGCGGTGCCGGCACCGGTGGCTCGATCATCCATGAGCACCCCGACGTCACCGGCGGCTGGCTCCGGCCGGCGGTGTTCGGGGCGATGGACGGGCTCGTGTCCAACTTCGCCCTCCTCATGGGCGTCGCCGGTGGCAGCGCCGCGGGCAACACCAAGCCCGTGATCCTCGCCGGGCTCGCCGGGCTCGCGGCCGGTGCCTTCTCCATGGCGGCGGGGGAGTACACCTCGGTGGCCAGCCAGTCCGAGTTCGCCCGCGCCCAGGTCGACATCGAACGCGTCGAGATCACCGCCAACGACGCCGGCGAGCAGGCGGAGCTCGCCGAGATGTACGTGCAGAAGGGCTTGTCGGCCGAGCTCGCGACCGAGGTCGCGGCACAGATCCACGACGACCTGGAGAACGCCGTCCGGGTGCATGCCCGCGAGGAGTTCGGCGTCGACACCGACGACCTCGCCTCGCCGCGACTCGCCGCGGCATCGTCCTTCCTGGCCTTCGCCGTCGGCGCGCTCATCCCGCTGCTCCCGTTTCTGATCGGCATCACGAGCCTGTGGCCGACCATCGCGGTGTCGCTGGCTGCGCTGTTCGGCTGCGGCGCTGTCGTCACCCGCGTCACCGACCGGCCCTGGTGGCTCGGGGGCACCCGCCAGCTCGTGCTCGGTTCGCTCGCGGCCGCGCTCACGTATCTCGTGGGTGACCTCGTCGGGGCCAGCGGCATCTGACCCGGTAGGCCCAACCAGACGTCGACCCACCGGAGGGTGGCAGTCGTGTAATCTGACCCTGCTGTACCAGGGCCAACGTCGTCCCTTGAACTCTTCTCTCGATTCACGCGAGCGATTCCCACACGACGACGGGAGGTGCCCGGTGCACGCAATCCCTGCGCCCCAAGGCTTGTACGACCCACAGCACGAGCACGACGCGTGCGGTGTGGCGTTCGTGGCCACCCTGACCGGTGTGGCCAGCCACGACATCGTCCTCAAAGGCCTGACCGCTCTTCGCAACCTGGACCATCGGGGCGCGTCCGGCGCCGAACCCGACTCCGGCGACGGGGCCGGCATCGTGATGCAGGTCCCGGACGAGTTCCTGCGCGGCGTCGTCGACTTCGAGCTGCCGTTCGCCGGGGCGTACGCCGTCGGGATGGCCTTCCTGCCCACCGACCCGGACGAGGCCGCGAAGTCCCGCGCGAGGATCGAGCAGATCGCCGAGGACGAGAGCCTGCAGGTGCTCGGCTGGCGGGACGTGCCCGTCGTCCCCGAGCTGCTCGGCGCCACCGCCCGCGGGTGCATGCCGACGTTCGCGCAGCTCTTCCTCGCAGGTGCCGCCGGACGGATCACCGGCATTGCCCTGGACCGTCAGGCCTACTGCCTGCGCAAACGCGCCGAGCACGAGATCGGCGTGTACTTCCCGTCCTTGTCGGCGCGCACCCTGTGCTACAAGGGCATGCTGACCACCGACCAGCTCGATCGCTTCTTCCCCGACCTCCTCGACGAGCGCATCGCCTCGGCGGTGGCGGTCGTGCACAGCCGCTTCTCCACCAACACGTTCCCGAGCTGGCCGCTGGCGCACCCGTTCCGCTTCATCGCCCACAACGGCGAGATCAACACTGCTCGCGGCAACCGCAACTGGATGCGGGCCCGCGAGACGATGCTGGCCAGCGGCGTCATCGCTGGCGACCTCGATCGAATCTTCCCGATCATCGACCCTCAGGGCAGCGACTCGGCGTCCTTCGACGAAGTCCTGGAGTTCCTGCACCTGTGCGGCCGGTCGCTGCCCCACGCGGTCCTGATGATGATCCCCGAGGCGTGGGAGAACAACCCCACGATGTCCGCCAAGCACCGCGCCTTCTATGAGTTCCACGCCGCGCTGATGGAGCCGTGGGACGGGCCGGCGTGCGTCGCCTTCACCGACGGCAGCCAGGTCGGTGCCGTGCTGGACCGCAACGGCCTACGACCCGGCCGCTACTGGGTCACCGCCGACGGGCTCGTCGTGCTCGCCTCGGAGTCCGGCGTCCTCGACCTCGACCCGGCGACGATCGTCCGCAAAGGTAGGCTCGAACCCGGCCGCATGTTCTTGCTCGACCTCGACGAGCATCGCATCATCGAGGACGAGGAGCTCAAGGACGGGCTCGCCAACGCCGAGCCGTACGAGGAGTGGTTGTACTCCGGCCTGATCCGGTTCGAGGACCTGCCCGACCTCGAGCACATCACCCACACGCACTCCTCGGTGCTGCGGCGCCAACAGGTGTTCGGCTACACCGAGGAAGAGCTCAGGCTGTTGGTCGCACCGATGGCCCGCGTCGGCGCCGAGCCGCTAGGTTCCATGGGCACCGACACACCGATCGCGGTGCTGTCCGAACGTCCCCGCCTGTTGTTCGACTACTTCTCCCAGCTGTTCGCCCAGGTCACCAACCCGCCGCTGGACGCGATCCGCGAAGAGCTTGTCACCTCCCTCGCCGGCACCATCGGGCCTGAGGGCAACCTGCTCGTGCCCGGTCCGGCGTCGTGCCGCATGCTGCAGCTTCCTTTCCCGGTGATCGACAACGACGAGCTCGCCAAGATCCGTCACGTCAACCGCCGCGGAGACATGGCAGGGCTCGCCACCCATGTCGTACGCGGGCTCTACTCGGTGAACGGTGGTGCCGACGCGCTGCGGGATCGCCTCGAGGAGATCTGCGCCGAGGCCAGTGCGGCGATCGAGGACGGGGCACGCGTCGTCGTCCTGTCGGACCGGCACTCCACCGCCGACCTCGCCCCCATCCCCTCGCTGCTGCTCACCGGCGCCGTCCACCACCACCTGGTCCGCGAGAAGACGCGCACAAAGGTCGGCCTGATCGCCGAGGCGGGCGACGTGCGCGAGGTGCACCACGTCGCGCTGCTGATCGGGTACGGCGCTGCCGCGGTCAACCCTTACCTCGCCATGGAGAGCGCAGAGGACCTCGCGCGCCGCGAGGTGCTGCTCAACGACATCGAGCCCGAGGCCGCGGTCCGCAACCTCGTCTATGCCCTGGGCAAGGGTGTGCTCAAGGTGATGAGCAAGATGGGAGTCTCCACCGTCGCCTCCTACACCGGCGCCCAGATCTTCGAGGCGGTCGGCCTCAGCGGCGACCTCGTCGAGCGCTACTTCACCGGCACCACCTCCAAGCTCGGCGGTATCGGGCTCGACGTCATCGCCGAGGAGGTACGACTGCGGCACACCAAGGCGTACCCGACCAGCGGCATCCCGGCCGCACGGCGGCACCTGGAGATCGGCGGCGAGTACCAGTGGCGCCGTGGCGGGTCCGAGCATCTCTTCGACCCCGAGACGGTGTTCCGCCTGCAGCACTCGACCCGCGAGGGGCGGTACGACGTGTTCAAGCAGTACACCCAGCGGGTGGACAGCCAGTCCGAGCGGCTGATGACGTTGCGTGGGCTGCTCCGGTTCGCCGAGGGCGTACGCGAACCGGTCGACATCGAGGAGGTGGAGCCGGTCAGCGAGATCGTCAAGAGGTTCTCGACCGGGGCAATGTCGTACGGCTCGATCAGCGAGGAGGCCCACGCGACCCTGGCGGTCGCGATGAACCGGCTCGGCGGCAAGTCCAACACCGGCGAAGGAGGCGAGCACCCCGACCGGCTGCACGACGAGAGCCGGCGCAGCGCCATCAAGCAGGTCGCGTCGGGACGCTTCGGCGTGACGTCGGAGTACCTCACCAACGCCGACGACCTGCAGATCAAGATGGCCCAAGGCGCCAAGCCGGGCGAGGGCGGGCAGCTGCCCGGCCCGAAGGTCTACCCCTGGATCGCCGAGACCCGCTACTCCACGCCCGGTGTGGGCCTGATCTCGCCGCCACCGCACCACGACATCTACTCCATCGAGGACCTCAAACAGCTCATCCACGACCTCAAGAACGCCAACCCCGCGGCCCGTGTGCACGTCAAGCTGGTCTCGGAGGTCGGCGTCGGCACGGTCGCGGCGGGTGTCTCGAAGGCGCACGCGGACGTCGTGCTCATCTCCGGCCACGACGGCGGCACGGGAGCATCGCCGCTCACGTCCCTCAAGCACGCCGGCGGCCCCTGGGAGCTCGGCCTGGCCGAGACCCAGCAGACGTTGCTGCTCAACGGGCTACGGGACCGGATCGTGGTCCAGGTCGACGGCCAGCTCAAGACCGGCCGTGACGTCATCGTCGCCGCGCTGCTCGGCGGGGAGGAGTTCGGCTTCGCGACAGCGCCGCTGGTCGTCAGTGGCTGCATCATGATGCGGGTGTGTCATCTCGACACCTGCCCGGTCGGCGTCGCCACCCAGAACCGCGCGCTGCGGGAGAAGTTCACCGGCAAGGCCGAGTACGTCGTCAACTTCTTCACCTATATCGCCGAAGAGGTACGCGAGCACCTCGCCGCGCTGGGGTTCCGCACGATCGCCGAAGCCGTCGGGCATGCGGAGATGCTCGAAACCGCCCGGGCCGTCGACCACTGGAAGGCCGACGGCCTCGACCTCACGCCGATCCTGCACGTGCCCGACCTCGCCGAGGGTTCCTCGATGCTCTGCTCGCGCAGGCAGGAGCACGGCCTCGAACGCGCACTGGACAACGAGCTGATCGCGTTGTCCGCAGATGCGCTCGAGCGCGGTGAGCCCGTACGCGCGCAGCTGCAGATCCGCAACGTCAACCGCACCGTGGGCACGATGCTCGGCCACGAGGTCACCAAGCGCTACCGCGGCGCCGGACTGCCTGACGACATCATCGACATCACCTTCACCGGGTCGGCGGGACAGTCGTTCGGCGCGTTCGTGCCGCGCGGGATCACCCTGCGGCTCGAGGGCGACGCCAACGACTACGTCGGCAAGGGCCTGTCCGGTGGTCGGATCATCGTCCGCCCCGCACGATCCGCGGCGTTCACCGCCGAGGCGCAGATCATCGCCGGCAACGTCATCGGCTTCGGCGCGACCTCGGGGGAGATGTTCCTGCGCGGGCGGGTCGGCGAGCGCTTCTGCGTACGCAACTCCGGCGCCACGACCGTCGTGGAAGGCGTCGGAGACCACGGGTGCGAGTACATGACCGGGGGCCGGGTGGTCGTGCTCGGTACAACCGGCCGCAACTTCGCGGCCGGGATGAGCGGTGGCGCGGCGTACGTACTGGATCTGGACGAGGCCAAGGTCAACACCGAGATGGTCGAGCTCGGCCCCGTGCCGCCGGAGACGGTCGAGGAGCTGCGGGCACTGATGCAGCGGCACGCGGAGGAGACCGGATCGGTCGTCGCCGAGGAGCTGTTGGACGGGTGGGACACCGCCGTTGCCCGGTTCACCGAGGTCATGCCGCTGGACTATCGCCGGGTGCTGCGGGCTCGCGCCGCCGCCGAAGAGGCCGGGCTGGACGAGGACGAGACCACCGAGGCGATGATGGAGGCGGCTATCCGTGCCTGATCCCCGAGGCTTCCTCACCACCCCCCGGCAGGTCGCGGACCGACGCCCGGTGCAGGAGCGGGTCAAGGACTGGAACGAGGTCTATCCCGGCGGCCCGGGCAAGGCGCTGCTGCCGATCATCACCGAGCAGGCCGGCCGCTGCATGGACTGCGGCGTCCCTTTCTGCCACAACGGCTGCCCATTGGGCAACCTGATCCCGGAGTGGAACGACCTGGTCTGGCGCGAGGACTGGGAGGAGGCGTTGGAACGCCTGCACGCGACCAACAACTTCCCCGAGTTCACTGGTCGGCTGTGCCCGGCGCCTTGCGAGACCGCCTGCGTCGTCGGCATCAACCGCGACCCGGTGACGATCAAGAACGTCGAGGTCTCCATCATCGACAAGGGCTGGGAGTCCGGACTCGTCCGTCCGGAGCCCCCGGAGTGGCTGACCGGAAAGACCGTCGCCGTCGTCGGCTCGGGGCCGGCCGGGCTCGCCGCCGCCCAGCAGCTGACCAGGACCGGTCACACCGTCGCGGTGTACGAGCGGGACGACAAGCCTGGCGGCCTGCTGCGCTACGGCATCCCCGAGTTCAAGATGGAAAAGGTCCAGGTCGACCGCAGGATCTCCCAGATGCGCAAGGAGGGCACCATCTTCCGGTGCGGCTCCTCGGTCGGAGACACGGTGACCGGAGCCCAGCTGCGCGAGCGTTACGACGCGGTGGTGCTCGCGATCGGGGCGACCGTGCGCCGCGACCTCCCGATCCCGGGCCGTGAGCTCGGCGGCGTCCACCAGGCGATGGAGTTCCTCCCGCAGGCCAACCGGGTCGCGCTGGGGGAGCGGGTCGAGGACCAGATCAGCGCCGCCGGTAAGGATGTCGTGATCATCGGCGGCGGCGACACCGGTGCGGATTGCCTCGGCACGTCGATCCGCCAGCAGCCGCGGTCCGTCACGCAGCTGGAGATCCTGCCCCGCCCGAGCGAGGAACGACCGCAGAACCAGCCGTGGCCGACGTACCCGATGATCTATCGGGTCTCCTCAGCGCACGAGGAGGCCGGCGAGCGGGTCTACGCCGTCAACACCCAGGAGTTCCTCGGCGACGACGCGGGCAACGTCAGTGCCCTGAGGCTTGTCGACGTCCAGATGGTGGACGGCAGGTTCGAGCCGGTCGAGGACACCGAGCGGGAGATACCCGCACAGCTGGTGCTCTTCGCGATGGGGTTCACCGGGCCGGAGCGTGACGGCCTCGTAGAGCAGCTCGAGGTCGAGCTCGACGAGCGCGGAAACATCCGGCGCGACCGCCACTACATGTCGAGCAAGGACGGGGTCTTCGTCGCCGGTGACGCCGGCCGGGGGCAGTCGCTGATCGTCTGGGCGCTCGCCGAGGGCCGCGCCTGCGCCGCGGGGGTGGACTGGTACCTGTCGGGCTCGACCAACCTGCCGGCACCGATCCCGCCGACGGCGCGCCCGGTCATGGCCTGAGCGCTCGCGGTACCCGTAGGCTGAGACTCGTGCGTAGAGCGAAGATCGTGTGTACCCTCGGCCCCGCGACCGACTCGGCCGAACGGATCTTCCAGCTCGTCGAAGCCGGCATGGACGTGGCCCGCCTCAACATGAGCCACGGCACGTACGAGGACCATGCGCGGATGTACCAGTGCGTGCGTGCGGCGACCGACAGGCTCGGCAAGGCCGTGGCGATCCTGGCCGACCTGCAGGGTCCCAAGATCAGGCTGGGCCGGTTCGCCGGCGGGCCGGTGGAGCTCATGCCCGGCGACCCGTTCGTCATCACCACCGAGGACGTCGACGGTGATGTCCGCCGCTGTTCCACCACCTACAAGGGACTGACCGGTGACGTCACGCCCGGTGACCAGATCCTCATCGACGACGGCCGGGTGCGGCTGCGTGCCACCGCGGTGACGAGCACTGAGGTGACCACGGTCTGCGAGATCGGAGGAACGCTGAGCAACAACAAGGGGATCAACCTCCCCGGCGTACATGTCAGCGTCCCGGCCATGTCCGACAAGGACATCGACGACCTTCGGTGGTCGCTGCGCCTCGGTGTCGACTTCATCGCGCTGTCCTTCGTGCGCAGCGCAGACGACGCCGACGGCGTACGCCGCATCATGCGCGAGGAAGGCATCTTCCGGCCCATCATCGCCAAGATCGAGAAGCCGCAGGCCGTCGACAACCTCGACGACATCATGGACACCTTCGACGGCGTGATGGTGGCGCGCGGCGACCTCGGCGTCGAGCTCCCGCTCGAGGACGTCCCGATCGTGCAGAAGCTGATCGTCGAGATGGCGCGCCGCAACGCCAAGCCGGTCATCGTGGCGACCCAGATGCTCGAGTCGATGATCTCCTCGCCCCGGCCGACCCGCGCCGAAGCGTCCGACGTCGCCAACGCGGTCCTCGACGGCACCGACGCGGTGATGTTGTCCGGTGAGACCAGCGTCGGCAGCTACCCGATCCAGACGGTGCACACGATGGCCCGGATCATCGAGTCGACGGAGATCCACGGGCGACGGCGGATGGCGGCGTACACCTGGACACCGAAGTCCCGCAGCGGCGTCATCTGCCGCGCCGCATCGGAGGTTGCCGAAGCGGTACACGCCCAGTATCTGGTGGCGTTCACGACGTCGGGCGACTCGGCGCGGCGCATGGCGAGATACCGTTCGCTGGTGCCGGTGATGGCGTTCACGCCCGACCCGGTCGTACGCTCCCAGCTGGCGCTGAGCTGGGGGATCGAGACGTTCTTGGTGCCGATGGTCGAGCACACCGACGAGATGGTGCTGCAGGTCGACCGAGCGCTGCTCATGATCGGCCGCTGCCACGAGGGGCAGGAGGTCGTGATCGTCGCGGGGAGCCCACCCGGTATCCCCGGGTCGACGAACGCCATGCGCATCCACCGCATGGGCGACGCGATCAACGGGGTAGCCCCGGCCTACACCAAGCCGATGGAACGCTGACCCGCCATCCGCAGGTTTTGGCCCCTCGATCCGCAGGTTTTGGCCCCTCACGCCACATCTTCACCAGGTTCTCCTGGTACGCACTGATCCCACCCGGGTCACCACGACACCACAAGGTCGTCGCCCGAGGTCAGGGCCTGCCGGTGCGCCAGTTCGCCACGGCCTGATCGAGGTCGTCCGAGTCGACCGACTGGATCTCACCGGCGCAGAGCCGCTTCTCGGAGTCCCAGTAGACGCGTGCGTCGCCGTCCTTGACGTGGTTGAAGGCGACCTGGATCCCGTCCTCAGACCGGGCCCGTCCCGCCGGCGTACCCGTGACCGGTCGGGTGCCGTCAACCGCCTTGCCGAGATAGACGTCCCGGTCGGCCCGCAGGTCGTCCAGGTCGGACTTGCACCAGAATGTCCCGTGGTACGGTGCCGAAGCGCTGATGCACTTCACCAGCTCGGTGTCGGGCTCGGTGTCCGCGACGGGGTACTGCCCTGGCGACGGCACGAAGCAGTCTTGTCGGTCGAACAGGTAGCGAGCGAATCTGTGGAGACTGCGACTCTTGAACGGCTCTGGCACCGACGCGGCACCGGTGGGGGGATCGTCGGTGGGGTCGGCCGTCGGATCGTTCGTCGCAATCGCCGAGGGACTGGTCGGACTCGCCGAGGGACTGGCGATGCCGTCGCGAGACGGGCCGGCTGAGTCGTTCCTGACCCCGCTCGAGGGATCGGCGCCCGCATCGGCCGCCTCTCCGTCCGGGCTGCCGACGTCCGGCAGCGACATGGCGAGCACGACGAGGAGCGCAGTCACCAACAGCACGGCGAGACCAGCCAGGACCAGCTTCCGGCCGGGTCCCCGACGTGACCGAAGCGGCGGCCGGGGCGGCTCGTCTGCCCCAGTCCCGCGCTCGACGGCCCGAGGATGCCGTTCCTCAGCTCCTTGCGGGGGTCCGGTAGAACTCAGTGGTACGGCGGCGGCACCGACCCTTCCACCGGCCGTGAGCGGGACCGTGCCCGCCTGCCCGCGGCCGGCCAGGGACAGCAGCCTCCGCGTCTCCTCGACCGTGGGCCGTTGGTCCGGTTCCTTGCGAAGCAGTCGCATCAACAACGGCGCCAGCACACCGGCGTGCCGCGGCTCTGGCGCCGGTTCGTTGAGCACGGCGTCCAGGGCAGCCAGCTGACCGTCGCGCTCGAACGGGCCGTGACCCTCCAGTGCGGTGTACAACGTGGCACCCAGCGCCCACAGGTCCGCCGCTGGTCCGGACGCTCCCCCGCGGGCACGCTCTGGGGCTAGGTACGACGCCGAACCGATCACCACTCCTGTGGTGGTGATCCCGGGGTCGCGATCTCGATGCGCGATGCCGAAGTCGGTGAGCACCGCACCTCGCCTCGTGAGCAGCACGTTCGCGGGTTTCACATCTCGATGCAGCACGCCGGCGCGATGCGCTGCCTCCAGGGCGTCGATCAGCGAGCTCCCGATGGCTATCGTGTCGGCCAACCCCAGCCGTCCGGCGTCACGGACCACGTCAGCGAGCGTCGGGCCTTCGAGCAGCTCCATCACGATCCACGGGTGCCCGTCCTCGGCGAACACGTCGTACACGCTCACTGCCGCGACGCTGGCGACGCCGCCAGCGGCCCTGGCCTCCCGCATGACGCGCTGCTGGGCGTGCCTTCGCTCCTGCTCGTCGAGCTGGCCCGGCGGAATCACCTCCTTGACGGCCACCATCCTGTCGAGCTTCTGGTCCTGTGCAGCCCACACGACGCCCATGCCGCCCTGGCCGACCACCCGGATCAGGCGGTATCGGGCACCGAGAACCCGGCCCGGACGCGAGTCGCTCATGCAGCAACTCTAGATCGTGTTCCCGATTCGGGGTCGAAGGACCACCAGCGGGACCACGAGCGGGGAGCGTCCACGGGAAAGGTCGCCGACCTGCGGTGATGTGGTGCCGGGTGTGGGACTCGAACCCACACATCCTTTCGGACAATGGTGTTTGAGACCATCGCGTCTACCGATTCCGCCAACCCGGCATGGGTACGGTGGGTGTGCAGCGCGATAACCTTCTCACGTGAGCACCCCCGCCGCGGCAGCACCCCCGAGCCGCCGAGTGGTCATCGCCGAGGACGAGGCCCTGATCCGTCTCGACCTCGCCGAGATGCTCGTCGAGGAGGGTTACCGGGTCGTGGGGCAGGCCGGTGACGGGGCGCGAGCCGTCGCGTTGGCCGAGTCCGAGCGCCCCGACCTTGTCGTGATGGACGTCAAGATGCCAAGGCTCGACGGTATCTCTGCCGCAGAGCAGATCGCCGAGCGGCGGATCGCACCGGTCGTGATGCTGACGGCTTTCAGCCAGCGCGAGCTTGTCGAGCGCGCGCGTGATGCTGGCGCGATGGCGTACATCGTCAAGCCGTTCAGCAAGTCCGACCTGATGCCCGCGATCGAGATGGCCTTGAGCAGGTTCGCCGAGATCGCTCAGCTCGAGAGCGAGGTTCACGACCTGGCCGAGCGCCTTCAGACGCGCAAAGTGGTCGAACGGGCCAAGTCCGTCCTGCAGGAGCGGCTGTCGCTGTCCGAACCCGACGCGTTCCGCTGGATTCAGAAGACCGCGATGGATTCGCGACTGTCCATGCGTGCCGTCGCCGATGGCGTCGTCGCCGGCGGTCGACAGACCGGCTAGAAAGGTCACAACTTGGCAACATCACGCACCGAACGGCTGACTGTCACGTGTGCGTGACCTTCGGCCGCTAGGTTCAGGAGCACTGCACCGCCTCGCTTCGACGCGGCCGCAGCACCGCACTCTCGACCCAACCCGGAGGATTCATGAGACGCCCCTCACACGTGGCGCGAATTGCGGCCGTGGCCGCTGCAAGCACACTCGTGCTCGCAGCCTGTGGCAGCGACAGCGACAGCGACACCAGCGATGAGCCAAGCGCGAGCAGCAGTCAGGCCGAAGGTGGCCAGGTCTCGACCAACACGCAGATCTACTTCGTCGACGGCAAC
>Ga0136612_10000278_pt1 | contig 16893 bp, 16 predicted proteins | sample AntDryUQ224A2306_2_FD_106644 | JGI IMG/M metagenome (GOLD analysis project Ga0136612, IMG submission 106644) | Polar desert sand microbial communities from Dry Valleys, Antarctica - metaG UQ224A (23.06) | ecosystem: Environmental > Terrestrial > Soil > Desert | place: Antarctica: Dry Valley... | reverse complement strand
GTGTATAACTTAAAGGCCATAGTGAAAGAACCCCAGGGCCACAAGCAAGGCAATAACAAGCGCGAGAACACCTGAGCCGGTTAGCGCTACAACAATGATGTAGGCTAGGCACACAAGCAAAATACCAACAATTACGTTAATCATTAAATGGGATCACCAGTCCAAGCAATAGAGAAAGGGTAAGTAGCAAATACTGCACCTACCCATAGTAGCACGCAAACGGCCCACCTAGGCGGGCCGCTGCGAGACTTCGATCACCCCCAAGTTGAGGTTTACTCTGGTACTCCGCCTGCTGTGTCGTCGTTGGTGCGTAGGTACGCGCCAGTTAGTGCAATCCCTAGAGTGACTAGTTCTCCCCACTCTGTTGCGTCGAATCCTCCGGATGCAATGCCATGACCCACTACCACTAGAATTCCTGTGACGGCCGCAGCAATAACCTTCTTGGTTGGCTTGTATGAATTAGGTCCCATTTTAGCTCCTGTCGTTGAACAAAGCCTGCTCTGCGTTCCTCCGCCGAACAAGCCCCGGAAGTGTTTGGCCTCCGGCCTTTACCCACTTGTCAAATTCGCTTGATGCCCCCGCGTAGTCTTTGTTGTTGAGTTTAGCTAGTAATGTAGACTCGCCTAAACCTCCAACGCCGACATTGAACGCAAAGGACACCAAGGCTGAAAACTGGTTAGAAGTAAGTGGGACCTTCACAAGGTTTTTTACGCCTGCTTCATACGTCTTAAGGTCCTGGCGCAGGTATTTCAGTGCGGCCGTCTGGGACAGCTTGGGCCACTTGCCGTAGTCAGCTTGTGTGCAATTGCCGTAGTGAACAAGGTGCCCGTAGTAAGCAGTGCAGTGCCCTACCGGGTCGTTGTAAAGCCCAGGGTAGAAACCTTCAAACTCTGCCACCAGCTTAACGCCGCGCTCATTGGTTTGTCCGCTAGTAACCCTAGCGATGCTTCTACGAACACGTCGCTTGTAGCCGCGCCTCGCCCAAACGCGCGGACCAATATAAAGCTGGTGTAGACGATCAATAAATTCTTGGTCAACGTCGGTTCCCCAAGTAAGTGCAGCATCGGGATAGCCGCGCCAATACTTAGCGTCCTTGATAGCGCGCTTCAGCCGCGCATCTACCGGGCCGGTCTTAGCAATCGCAGGGGTGCCAAGGATGTTCTTGTGCTTGCGGTCGAACCAATCAAGGTGCGCCCGTACCCTGTTTACTTGGGCTTCGTTGTCGTACCAGTTTGCCATTACTTTGCCTTCTGCTGCTTGTTACGGACAGAGGTTGTAATCTGGAACCAAGTGTAGTTGCCTACCTTACCGTCCTGCACGAGCTTGTGATGCTTCTGGTAGAGCATGACCGCCTTTTCTACTTGAAGCGTAAACACCCAAGGAGAGTGACCAAGCTTCTTTGGCAAGTAGCCCAGATACTGAAGTTTCTTAGCAAGCTGCCAGTTCCAGTAATTCTTGTGGCCCTTTGAAAGTGTGGGACGTAAGTTTAGCTTGGGCTGCTTGCGGAAGTTTACGTGGTGGCGCTCGACAGAGCTTGTAGGGTAGGTGATTGTAGCAACAAAGCCGTGCTTAGCCGCCGCCCTAACAAAGGTTTGCGAGCCGTTAATATCTAGGCCGCACTGCCAGAAGCGGAGGGGCATTCCTCGCCAGCCCTTGTAGGCTACGCCGTCATTCCTAAGCTCGTGAGTAGAAACCCCCGGAGGATTAGCTACCCCGCGAGGGAGGTTTGCGTAGAGCCAGGCCTGATCTTTCTTGCCCTTTGCGTTGAGCATGGCGCGGGCGTCCGTGCCACGGTAGATAGAATTAAAGCTGACTCCTGTTTCCTTTTTTATTTCAAGAAGGATAGGGGCCAACTGCCGAGGACAAGGGCAATCATCTACGTATACGTATTTGGAAGCCATAGCTTTAGTGTAGCACCTTACTTCGCAGTTTGCCCGGTTACAACACCAAGCCTTGCTAGGAAGGCTTCGAAGTTGTCGCGGGTGTTATCAATGGCGGCCGTAGCGGTGCGAGTAGAGTGGTCGTAGGCAACCGAAGCAATTTGACCGTCACGTCCAACATGACCAGCGTTAGGATCAATAGTGTTGCTTAGCCGCACAAGCTCGCCAACGTTCTGCCCTAGCTCGTGCGGCGCAACAGACTGGCCGCCGATCACCGTTCGTATTCCGTTCTGGCCTGTTACCTTCATTTCTCCCTTCAACGGGGTCATTTTACGGCTTTCTAGATAAATATTAACAATCTGCGTGAGCGAAGTGGTTGTTACTGCCGCTGTCACAGGGAGGATTTTTGTTTTAACAAAGCTTCGTCGGTCTGCGAGGGTTGGCTTTCTCACTGTTAGGTTTAGCGTATCAATGAAGTAATGTGAATCAGCGGGAGCGATACCAACTGAATCCGTTTTGGTAAAATTAAACGTAATGTCAGTGGAAGGATAGACTGTTCTGGGCTGCCAAGTCAGAGATTTTTTAACCCAGGCTCCCCCCGAAGTAGAATCAACTATAGTTGATTCTACGTAATCGGGCGGTAGTCCGCCAACCCCCGCGCTGATTTTTCCAAACCTATAATTTAATGTCCAGTTCCCTCCGGACGTTACAACTCTGTCGTACCAAGTAACAGTATAAACTAACCAAGGATAGAAAAACTCTGATCCTGAATATGACGTGTACAGTTGTGAACCATTAGGAATCACAACAGCAGAAGTAGCTGAAAACTTACCTGATGCCGGAGAGGATTGAAATATGCCCGTGTCTCTAACGAGGGTAGTTCCTCCAAAATACCCCCAACTCAGGGCCGAAGTGTCAAAGCTTGGATTTAACGGAACAGGGTTGGTAACATTTTCATCGGTATTGGGGGACACTTGCCCTGCTCCGCGATAAATTCTCACTGGCAGTCCATCTGGGCCTGTACCTTCTCCAACGGCCCGGTTGTAAATTTCTTCGGAAGAGTTAGCTGAGGCGTCGTTGAACTCTGCGCCTGCCCAAGGCCCGATTTCAAGAAGGGGAGAGGGTGGTGTTGGTTTAAAGGTAATTGTTTGGTCTACTTCAACCCTAGCGACATAATTATGAAAGGCGTTAATCGCTTCGATGGTTTCCTTGGGTGTTTTATTACCTTCCATTGAGAATTCGGGAATGTTGAACGCTGTTCGTTGAATTCTTCCGAAGGGGCGTCCTAGTGCAGCGTTATAGTGCGCTAGAACAAGGGCAGAGTTCATTACATAATTGTAAACAGCAACCTCATCAACAGTTCCAGTGAAGAACTGATAGCCTGCCCCGGCATTGTCGGAGGCCCCAATAGTAAAACGCGACGTGTGGGCGGTAATGGTAATCTGTGAAGTAAGGCGGAGAGTTCCATCAATATATATTTTCATTGAATTCGCAACACCACTAACCCAAGTGACAATAATGTGGTGAACCTTGCCGTCATTGATGGTATAAAGTGAATCCCGCCAACCAACTGCGTAATCGAATACTTTGATTTTATTTGCGTCCATAAAAATGGTAAATGCATACTGTTTTCCACAGATCATTTGGGTTGTGCCTGTAACATCGCTGGTCCGGATCAGGCACTCTAGCGACCCAGAATTGTAAGTAGTCCTTCCTGAGGACGCGGCAGGCTCTCCTGTGTAGGTTGATGTTCCGGCAGTATAAGCTTTTGCCCACTGCTGTAAATTCGCATCAGAATTTAGCGCCGCCGTGGTGGAGGGACTATTGTAGTGAGTAAGCTGCGTTGCTGTGCTGTCAATTGTAGTTTTGTAATCGTCTGCAACAGTAACACCGCCGGACTCATCTAGCGGCCAATAATGCATTGGTTGGTCCGACAAGATTTCGGCTACAAGGCTTTGTGGGGCCACTAGCGGTGTAACGAATCTAGTAGCCCGCTCAGTAGCGTCTTTAACAACGTCGCTTGCTCTCAAAGCGGAACGCTGACCTGCCTCATAAGCAATGTTTGAGTACACGCGAATTCCATTCATCTTAAAAAACACGTCAGCACCAGGGGTTGCAGTAATGCCTGACCACATAAACAATTGAATATAGCGATAACCAGACCCCAGGGTTCCTGTGACGTTTCCGCTTACACCGGCACCGTTAGTAATAACAAAAGCGTCGGTAATTCCGGCTCCCCAGCTTGTAATATCGGGGCTAGTTGCGCCCCTTCCATACAGATAAGCGTTACCGTGGTTGCCCGAAGCCGTATAATCAACAGAAATCGCCTTAGCCGTGTCAGAAAATTCTCCCATGTCAAGCACTACTCCGACGTGGGTACCTGCCACCTGAGAGGTACCGTTTGGAAAGGCAAGCTGAATGGTACCGCCCTCACCGGTGACTTGCCCGCCCGCAAAAGCATTATTAGTGCCCAAAGTTGCGTTCGGCATTGTACGCATATCCTTCCAATCAGCAAGCTTTGTATGGACATATGTGTTCTCAAACACATCGTCCTCTAGGTGATAATGCCAGCCAGCACACTGAACAGACGCTTGAGAATCGCCGCCGCCTGTGGTTGGAGTTTCTTTAATGCGACCGCTCCAAACAGCAACACCACCAATCTCAATTTCGACAGGGGTAAACGCAGACAAGTCGGGCCAAATATCGCCTGCCTTCCTCTTTAAAGTGAAGCTTGCTGTGTCTGAACCCCAAGTTGAATAGGTTGTATTTAGGGATTCTGGATCAACGTGTGCAACTCTGTCCCTTCCACAAATTTCCCAACTACCGTCAAGAGCTTGAAGAGAGATCGCTACGTCTAAGCTGCTCATCAGTTACCCCTGCCTAAGAAATAGCGCGGCTGAATGCGCGCATGAACAGAAACAGTTTGCGGGTAACTATCACTACCGGCCCGTAGCGTTGGGTCGTCTGGTACGAACAGCGCAGTAGTGTCTACTAGCAAGTTGATAGGCCCAGGCGGAAACTCGATAAGCTGTCCACCCAAGCTATGATCTGGAAACATAGAGTTTGATGCGGGCGGCTGAAGTGCCCCCGATCCATCGCTCATAATCCATTTTGTAGTTTCCGCCGTAGAGGGAGTGAAGTAGGGGTACGTATAATTGTCTGCCACCTTTCCAGTAGGGCTAACAGCGCGTCTGCGTACTGGGGCCAGCACAAAGTAGTCTACATCCAAATTTCCCGTGGAGCCGGGGCCAACAGCAAAGCTGCAATACAGCTTCCAGCGGGCGGGGTTAACAGGGTCTGAACTGAGAGTTAGTGTGCCCAAGCGAACAATTCTAAAGCTCTGCGACCCACCAGGCGCGATTGGTGTGAGTAGCTTTCCTTGGCTTCCATATTCTTCAGTATATCTCCGGTTTGAGTAAATCGCTCCTTCTGCCGAGAGCAGAGAGGTCACTACTCTTGGATTTACATGAGAATCAGAATAGCCAACCCTAGCCCAAACCTCTACACGCTGATCCATCATAGAGAAATCGTCCGGCGGAATAAGGTTTGGGTCTAGATAGTAGCTTAGGGTTCCGGTTCCAGCACCAGAGGTAGACCACCGCGCCCGCCCCCCGGACGAGTATGACGCTGACCCGTCGTTTAGCTGAGTAAAGCTTGATATGTCGCTTACGTCGTAGTTTTCTGCTTCAATTAGCCCCAGTGTAGGCTCTCCGCCCCTACCCTCAGCTTGTGGGTATTGAGAAGGCTCTGCTGTGCCCTCATAAACGCTAACTCCATCTACAAAGTAGGTTTGCGCTACGAGGCCTGGAATTCTAAGACCGACCTGCGCGTCGCGGCGGTCTGCTGTAGGTGTCCAAGTTACTGTGTGCTTTGTCCAAGTTGGAGAAAGGGCGACAGCAGTGCTCAAAGTAGAATCGGCTGTAGTATTCGTTGAGCCAATAAAAAGCTGTGCTGTCGCAGTACCCGTAGCAGCCCGAACCCAAGCAGAGGCTGTGTAGGTCCGGCCCCGCTTTAGGGGCTTCGTCCATAGTCTAAAAAAGGCACCCGCGTTGGCTACGCCGCCGGGCGCTACTACTTGCATTACACCATTCCCAAACTTAGGCGAGTTTGCCGTAACATGACTGATCGTTGAGGCTGTTGTAAATGCGCTTGCTGCGGGGGACCACCCATCAGTGTCTCCTTCGAAGTCTCCATTCCAAACAAAGCTTTGTAGTGCGTTCTGGGGTGCCCACGCAAGTAAGGCCCATGCCTTTGCTGTGCCGGTCGTTGTTACTGCTACATCGCTTTTAGCGGGAGCAGTGCCTGGAATATTCCCACCAAGCCTGATGGTTTGCGGAAGGACAACGCTTTGATACGTCCAAGGCTCTACGGTAAACGAATCCAGGCCACTAGTGAGTGACGAGTGCGGAGCCCAATACCACAACCCAACACCACCGGAGACACCGGCGCCGAACTTCGTTGCGTCCGCTCCGGTGAGCGTGTAGCTGACGGTGTTAGTTGGTGTCCCGAGTGGCGTCGGGACGCTTGTCCACCACTCGGCGGTAACGACGTTGCCCTCTATGCGTAGCCTGATCCAGCGCCGATCCCCCGCAGCGGGAGCGGTCACAGCCACCCCAGCCAAAATCGTGTTCACGTTGGCATCCATCTTGTAAATCCGCAGGAAGCCGCCCTCATAAGTAGCCCACAGCGCGTTGTTTACATCGAGAATCTTCACGGCAGGCGGGCCCTCATAGCTGGCGACGGTCGTGCCGAACACGACCTCGCTGGTGACCTGAACATCCTCGTAGGAGTAGCCCCGCGCGGTGTGCCGAATCCTCTTGTTGACCGTGCTGGTCGGCGTTAGCTCGCCGCCCGTGACGCTGACACCACTGCCGCTCAACAGCGTGTAATCCGCGATTGAGTCCACGCTGAAGTCGTCGAGAATGTCCATAGGATCACCCAAAGCCAGCGGGCCAATTTGAAAACTTCCTCCGAGTTGAAGCACTTTCTGAGCCTGCCACGTAATCCACTTATACTCTGGTGTCCATTTACCGGGACCCCTAAGCTCGTAATAAATTGACCTTGTAGCGCCCTCAGGCCGCCACTCAATAAAGCGGTTTGGGACCACCGACTCAAGTTGCGCTAGCAGCGACTCAACCTTTACCAGAGTGTCGTCAGCAGACGCGCCCCTGACATACCAAGAGGTTTCAATGCTGCCGTTTGCGCTAGTCTCCCCAGCAATGACAGAGCCGCCGTATCGTCTATCTGATGTAGACTGAAGCTGAGTCTTTTCAGAAGGATTAATCTTAAAAGCGTCCCTAATGAAGGTATAGACTGTGCCGTCGTTTAGGTCGAGGATAGTTGAGAAGCGCCCCCCTCTTTGGAATGTTCCGATTCTAACTCGATCAGCCATTAGTATCCTGAAACCTGTCGTGGGTTACCGCCGCCGCCCTGATAACCAAAGCCCACAGCGGCAGCATTTCCAATAGCCCTGTAAACATTAGGATCGCCTGGGTGCAGCGCGTTGATAACAATGCTAGGTGATCCTCCGCCCGCGCCAAACTGGGCTGCTTGTCTACCAGAGCCGAAAGCCCCGCTGCCAATATCTCCGGGGCCACCGGCGGTTTGGGCAAAGGACCTGTTAATGGCGTTTTCATTTTCTAGAGTAGCGATTCTAGTATCCTTTTGGGCGCTGATTGCAGACTCATCGGCAGTCGCAGAGTTTGCAGAGCCTTGAGAGTCCTGAGCACTCTTAAGGGCTTCAGCAGCTTCAGTAATAATCGGCCTGTTGCCAGTTCCCTGAGCGTTGTTAAAGACTCGTTGTGCGAAATTGACTGCCGCGCCCGCCCACGCCCTATCGTCGCCTGGATCAGCAGTAGTTCCAGCAATTGCTTGCCGCATTTTAATTTCCTGGCCCTCGCCCGTCATTCCCCAGTGAGCAATATAGTTGTCCAGTGTGGGCGCGTCCTTTTCGGGGGGAGGCGGGATAGCGTCTTGGTCGTTTGTTTGAATATCAGCAATAGTAGTTTGTAGGTTTTCATCAATCTTAGCTTGGAAAGAGCCGCTAGCATAACGTTTTGCTTGCTCATACAGCGTCTTTAGTTGGTTGAGAAAGCCCCCCCGTGTATTTTTGGCTTGCTGCCAGGCGTCCCCGTTCGGCGGCTTCTTATCCGCAGCGGACTGCATTTTCGTTCTCTCTGCATTAGCCTGTGATGTAAGTGTTTCCATTTGTTGGTTAACTCTATGAATTGCATCGTAATTAGCCTTAGCCTGACCGTATGCTCTCTTCTTTGCGGGAAGGGCTGCCTTAATTAAATTACGCTCTCTAACGGCCGCGCCGCGCTCTCTACCGTGTAGCTTTGGAATTTTCTTTCTTAGGGCGTTGTATCGGTTATTCGCTTCTCGATAACTGCTTTGGGTAGTAGTAAACCTTTCTTGAAGTGGGCCTTCTTCAACTGAGGCAAACTTAATGTAGTTTGGAACCGGATACCGTGGTGCCGCAGATTTAGTTGCTGGCGCTCCGCCCCGGCGAGGGGGTGGCGCTCCGCCCCGGCGAGGGGGTGGCCTACGCCCAGTTGGGGCAGCTTCAACAAGATCATAGCCAAAGCTGTTCGCAGCGCTTTGTAAAAAGCGGGTGTTGCGCTGCCTGTACGCCGGGTTGTGAGCAATGACAGTTTCTGGGTACATGCTCTCTTCTCCAACAAGAAATGTTGGAGTTACGAACTTTCCGCCGCGAGTGCTGCCGACCCGCTTATTTTGAGCGGTCTTTGAGGCTGCAACCATCTTCCCGGCCGTTGGCCCCATGCCCGGTCGGTCGCCAGCAGCAGCAGCCCTAGGTCCACCAGTAGCTTTTGTTGGTAGCGCTCTGCTTACAGTATTAACAGTTTTAGTAACGTTGACCGAAACACCTACAGCGGTTCCGTGCAAGGAGTTAATCATGGACTGAATTCCACCGATAGCGCCCGAAATTCCGTCAATGATTGAAGCCTTTACGGTCTTACCCCTAAGTGAGCTAACGGCCCTCTTTGCACCCGCGATTACCGCCGTTACTCCATCTGTTGCCGCCGCCTTGACTGTTTTACCTCGCATCCGGTTTATTACGCCCTGCGCTACTCGCACAACTGCGGAAGCCGCGTCCTTAGCGGCGATTTGTACCTTTTTAGCCTCCATTCTTTCTCTATTAATTCTACGAATAGCCTCTTCAGCGGTTTTAGAGTTAGCGACAATATCAAACACAACACCGCCCTTAACGCCCTGTGAGAGTGCGTTCTTGGCAGAGCGCGATATGGCCCCAACATCCTTAGGAGCCTCAAACTCAACCGCAATCTTTGAAGCAATATTGGCAGCACCCTTACCCTGTCTCGCCAAGTTACCTAGCTGCTGCTCCGCAGCCCCAATAACCGGAGCCAGTCCTCTATATCCCCTTGCTAGGTTTGCTGCTGCTGCCCCCGCGCGGTTACTCGTTGCAACTACTGCATTATTGTACTCAGCAATGGTTTTCTGAGCCATCGCAGTGTTACGTTGCTCGTCAGTTAGGCCCTTAACATAATCATCACGGCGTTTCCGAGCAGACGCCGCCTGTGCGTTTACCCGGTTCATCGTCATATCCGCATGACGCCGCCATGTAGCCTGTGCCTGGGCATTCTGCATTGTTGCTTCTCTTAGATCAAGAAGTGCGCCAGTTGCTCCGGCATGGCCACGCAGAGCTTCGTAGTTTTTAGCGGCCTCTTTAACCGATAGACCACTTCGCGCTGTAGCAATTCCAAGTCCCTGCGAGGCGGTTCTTAAATTACCATAAATAGGAATTAACTTCTTAAGAGATTCACCAGCAGCGTTAGAACTTTCAAGAAGATTTCCTCTTTTATCTGCTCCCGCATAGAAAATGGAGTTGATTCCCTTGCCCGCTAATGCCATTGTTCCAACTAGACCAGTTAGGGCAGCCCCTGCCGCAGTTGCTCGCGCAACTGTACTAAGTAGAGCCACCGCTCCGCTTCCCGCTGCTACGGTCGTTCCACCCATTGCTGCTGCGGCCACACCTTCAGCGGCGGCCAGCGTTCGGGTTGCCTTTGCGGCATTTTCGGCGGCTTTGGCTTTCTTTAGCATTGCTGCATCACCAGCAAGCCCAGCCCCCATCCCAACCGCAGCGCCCTTAGACGACAAAATTCCAGCGGCGGCTGCAAGCCCCTGCCCAGCGGCAACCGCCTTAAGTGCCGCTGCAACCCTAAGAATTCCGTTTGCGATTGCGGCGATTTTACCTAGAGCAAACACAGCAACAAAGGCCATACCGGCGGCCCCAGCCGCCGACGCAGCGCCAGGAATCCTCATAATCTGGCTAATAAAGTTAGTAATGCCGCCAACCGCAGTTAACATGCCGGTAGTAACTGGCATCATTGCAGTAGACCACTGGACAAATGCTCTAATAGTTGGCCCAAGGGCTTGACCAAATGCTTCGATTCCATCTACAGACTTCCTAAAGAATTCTGTCGCCTTATCCTTGCCGCCGCCTGTTAGCGATTCATCCCAGCGATTCAGGCCGCGCGTCATATCGTCCATGAACCGCTTTCCCTCGCCAGCCCCAGCACCGAAGAAGTGCATAATTACTCTTCCGGCGGCTCCGAATAGTGACGTTAGGCTTTTTGCCATTCCCATCCATCGCTGTAGGTCGTTTGTAAACTTATCTGAGCCTGTCCAGTTTCCAAACTTTTCGCCTAGTCGTTGAAAACCTCCGGTAAGCTGAGGGAGATACTTTGCGGCCTTTCCAAAGCCCCCCAATAGCCCACCCGTAAACGCACTTACGCCGCGAAGCAGCGCTGGAAGAGCAGCCTGGAATCCAGCAAAAATGTTTTTTAGGCCTGCGCCACCTTGTCCGCTAAGAATTTTACCAAAGAAACCCTTAGACTCCTGCCCCATAATGTCCATGACCTTATTCGTATTCTGAATAAAGGCAGGCATGATGCTGTTAGCACCCTCTACAGCACCCTTAACAACTTTTCCAAAATTACTAGACGCTGATTCCTTGGTGCCCTCCTTAAAGGCGGCCGTTAGCTTGCCCCATGAGGTTGCCGCACTGCGAGCCTCGGGACTCATGTTCTTCATAACGTTTTGCTGCTTCTCTAAAGCCTTTGCTGCTTCTTTTGAACCAGCGCCATATTTCAAAACTGCCGTATGATAGGCCTCAGCAGCTTTGGTTCCTTGTGCAAAGTCAGCAATAAATGGCTTAAAGGCCGCGCGTACTCCTAGGAACGACGCCCCAAGTCCTGTGATTAGTGCACCGCCTAGGAACGCTGTCGCCGTAGTAGCAGCACCAACAGTCCCGATTAACGAGCCTAATCCTCCAATTACGCTTGTAATCACTGGCGAGAGCGCGGCCATCGCGCCCATCAGCGTCTTAACGGTTCCGGAAATGGGGCCGATATTTAGTCGCAGGTTACCAATGTTGCCAGCCTTCTCAAGTCCTTGTGTAAGGCGGCGCTTAAGATTAAACATGGCCCGGTTGATGCGTCCCCGGTCAACGTCAGTGTCAATTGCAATCCCTACCGGAGGATTCCCGCCAAGCACTTCAAGCTCGCGCTTAATTTTGACCATCTTAGCGCGGGCCGCATCTTCATCAAGGTCAATTTTAAACCGCGCCTCAGACCCAACAAGCGTCTTTTTTCTAGCGTAGTGGTACTTTTCTACTTCATCGGTTAGTTTACTCCACTGCTGCTTTAAAACTAAAATTTGATGAGCGCCTTTAGCCTCGCTAGTTTTATATCGCTCCGATAAAGCAACCTTGCGCTCTTGATACCCTAACGATTCCTGGTGTTCTCTGTTTTGTAAACTAATTTCCTTGGTAGTTAGCTTGTGCTGCCTAAGAAGCTCGGCCTCGCCATCAAGCTCCATCTTGATTCGATCACGCTCAACCTGTGCCCTACCAAGAGCGCGGCGCTTGTTCGCTGCCGAACGGGCATCATCTTGTTTTGCTGCGTCCCTTACATCCTTTTCCCACTTCTTTACAAGAAGCTGCGCCTCTCTAAGGTCCCTTTTTAGATCGTGTACATTTGCAGAAAGCTTGGCCTCTCCCCGCATTGCATCAATCTGTGCAGTTGTACGCTGGAATGCTGCTTTAGCCTTAGCTAGCTCAGCCTTGTACTTTGCCTCGTTAATCCCTACATCAGCATCGCCCTTCATCCGGTCAATCTTTTCAACCGTGTTTTTGAATTGGGCTTCAGCCTTGCGTAATCCTCCGGCAAGGCCACGGTCGTTTAGTTCTACATTTACTTCTGCTCTACCAACTTCTGTCATTGTTCTAGTTTAGCGCCTGGGCTGTTGGTGGGTCACTGCCGGGTTTGTTCTTCTTCCAATCTTCACGTTCTTTCTTCTTTCTAGCTTCTTCTTGCTCTGTGTGGTCCTTGATTACCAGAGCCTCCTTTGCTAAGTAATCTAGAACCTCGTCCTCTTCAATTAGAATTGGTAGTGGGGCCTTTGTTGCTTTAAAAACTCGGTAGACCCTCATCGCCAATGGTGAGGTTACGAAACTTACGGAACTCATCCTGCGTATGCAGGCCGCCGATGTGTCGGCCCACCGCGTCAAGATCGCGCTGCCTCGTCGCAATTTCCACAATAAATTCCTGATCCTCGTAAGGGACAACCTCTTCAACCTCTTCCTCTGTTAACTCTGGGTCAACTACAGCTAACGAGACAAGCTTGTTTGTAAACTCTGCCTGCTTACCAAAAAGCTCAGGCGTAATCGCAGTAGACCCATTTGAAACTCCGGTAGCCACTTCAATCAAGTGGTTAGGTAGCTGCCCGGCCCGCACAAGCGCTGGCAGGTTAGGAATCTGGAGAGAAATTACAGACCCAGAAGGCGTAGTAATGTTTTCGTGAACCTTTGACTTCTTCCAAGATGCCTTGGAAGTTTTGCGTCCGGCCTGTACTGATGTTGCTGGTGCTTTGGTTGCTGTTTCAGGCATTTCCTTGTGTCCTCCTAGGACTGTAGGTTGTCCCGCGTTTGTGCGAGTAACTTTAAGATCAGTGTAGCATCCCTGCGAACACGCTTTGCTTGGCTTACTGCAAGCTCAAGGTGAGAGTCGTCTAGCTGTTCTGATTGAGTAATAGATTCCACCTGTAGCAGAAGATGGTCAATCTCTGTCTCAAGCCTGTCAGCAGCAGCATCGAGCCTATTCATACCTTTAGGCTACGGACCTCTGTGCCGCCTGCTAAGCAGGATCAAAAGAAACCCTAGCAAGGCGCTAAACTCCTAATCGAAGGCTCTACACGGGCCGCAGGGGAGGCCTCAGGCCCCCTATAACGACAAAAGCAGCCCGGAGGCGGCCGTTGTCAAGCCCAAGGTAGCAACCCTAGGTTAGAAAGGGGCCTTAACTTTCTTAAGTCCAACAGGAACCTGAGGCTTAAGCTGCCACGAACCAATCGACTTCCGATTTGAGCTTGTGCCCTTAGAAACTACACGGGGCGCTGGTTGGTTCTGATATGAAGCTGGATTAGCCATTAATTCACCTTAATAAGAAGCTGTTTGATTCTTTACGGTCGCTGTGACGACCGGAGATGCGCCTCTCTGGGCAACTGCACGAACCGAAGCGGTGATGGGGTCCCCACCTGGATCGGCTTCCACTGGAAACTCCTCATATGCTATGCTGGGAAGATCAAACGCGATTGAGTTGTTTACTCCCAGCGAGAACACGAAGTTGGCAGACGTTGTGAAGATTGTCGGAGAAATTGTGGTTCCTGCTGCACCGCCATAGTGGAACTTATTATATTCTGTTAGCGACTCAAAGATAAGATCGAAGCCAAGGCTTACCTCGCGCGTACCCTCAACAACGTCGTAAGGCACAACGTCGTCGGTCTGCTGGCGTGAGACATTGTTTTCAATTGTAAGCTCAAACGACCGGACAAGTGCTGTAGCGCCGCCGCCTAGAGTTACCGCAGCGTCGTTGTAGTTGTATACCTGCGAGCTAGCCAGTGGGATCACTGGTGCTAGCGACGGGTCGGCGGTTAGGCGTGTTGCCTGAAGTCCGTTAATGTTTGCGGTAGCGCTAAGCGGCGCTCCTGCCTCTGCTGAAATGGCAAGCGAGCTTACCTTGCAGTCTCGGTACTGCTCCCAAAGCGTATCCGCAATATTGCGCCATGTAGAAATGTACGGAATCGTGCTGGCTGGCGTAATTACGTGAGTGTAGTTTGGGGCGGTGCCCGTAGGCGCGTTGGCACCTAGTGTAGCAAAGAGCCAAAAGCCCATTGAGGCATCCCTAACATAAAACTCCGGTGTACCCTCTACACCTGATGTAGTTACATACGTAGTGCCACGATCACGCGAAGAGTCTGTCTCTGCAAGGTTGTCTGTCTCTCGAACAGGAGCAATGTTGCCGCCGCTGAAGGGGTTCTTGTAGGTTGTTGCTACAGCAGGCGTAGCTACGGTGCCCTTAGCAGACTGCTTTGCAGCCATCAACCATGCAGTGCTTCCTCTTAGGCCAGCCATTACTTAGTATCTCCGGGTCGTGGGGCAGACTCATCAGCGGCGAGTGTAAGTGCAATGTCGCCCTCTACAACCTTCTTGCTCTGCTTGAGTCCGGCCTCAATTCCTACAAGCGTTCCAAGGTTTTCAGCCTTTGCCTCTTCGGTCTTTCGGATAGCATCCTTGTCGAAGGCAACCTGACCCTGCTTAGCGCCAAGTACGTCCTTATCAGGATCAACTGAAACTTCGCGGTAGCCTGCACCAAAAGTCTCTTCCTTCTCAACCTCAACTGTCAGCCAGGGGTGGGCGGAAGCGTTTGCAAGCACTTCGCGGTCGTCAGTTTCAAAGGAACCAGACGCAACATCAACTTCGGCGTTCGCAAGCGAAAACGTCTTTACGTCCTTAGGGGCTTCTGCGGCCTTTACAATCTTTGCCATAGAACTATACGATACTTATGGGCGTGCCATTAACCCTAGGAAGTCTCGACAAGTCCGCTGTTTTGAGAGAATGAGCGAAGCGTGACGACGAATCGGGTTTTATTGCCGGTGGGATCATTGGGGTACTCTACGCCCATCACATCAAAAAACCATGCATTTGTCGTGCCTGGAAAAGTGGCTCTCGCGCCGCGCACAGCCTTCCGCAGCCGCTCGGCATACTTGGTGATTTTGAACGGGTTAACGGTTTGTTGGGGGGAAATCTTTTTATCCCACAAGTCATAGAACTTTACTTCAATCCAGCACTCAAGCTGCACCATGTTTCCATCTGAAGGCGCATCACGAGTTGGGGCAATGCCAACCGTTACACGCTCATCGCCCAGGGACTCGTGAATGTTGTCGTGGATCGCGGTAATGCCTTCGGCCGCAAACTCTGTGTCAATCACCGTTTTCAAAGCCGTAGCAACGGCTTCGTATGGAGAGTCCGTGATAGCCATTAGCCCGGATATTCCTGTTTAGCAACCTGCATAATCTGTGCAGCCACCTGAACGTAGGCCGGACGCAGATACGGCTGCGGCCCGTGTCCTGGATGGTTAACTGTAGTGACTGCGCCCGGCATATTGTAGTAAACGGAAGAGGGAACAAAGTGCTTTCCGGCCGACTCCCACCAAAAGCTAAGGTTAGGATTACCAGTAATGACGTGAGGCGTGGCCCCAAACTCTTGAGGAAGAGCATGGCGCGCGGTTGCATACCAATGGCCGCTTGTAGCCCCTGTCATTTCCCATTCAATGCTCTGCTTCAGCGGTATTGTTCTGTTGTCGTGTTTGTGCCCCATCGGTGCTAGGGTCCTTGAAATTCTAGCGCCCCTTTGAACACTTTTGCGCACAGTGTCTCGGCCTGCCTGCTCGCACTCAGCGATGAAGCGGCCGAAGCTGTTACGCGAGATTACTTTGTTTGAGTATCCTAGCTCCATTAGACGTTCACTTTTTGGTATCTAGCTAGTAGATCGCGAGCGCGGTTGGGCACTCCAAGCGCGGGCATTCCAGAAACATCTGGTGCCCAGCCCCTAGCGTAGCCTTCAATTGCTTCTGAAGTTAGGTTGTCTCCGGATTGGCGGTTTACCCAATCATCAACGGTCCAAATGGTTGCCAGCTTAACGTCGTCCGGTACAACAGGCCAGCCCCACGTTCCGGTGACTTTGAAAAGCTGCTGTGTTCCATGCAGCCTGCCTTCCGCCGCGTATACATCTAAGTTTCTCACAAAGCCCATTTCAGGTGAGAAAGCAAACTTAGATGAATAGCCTGGCAACGCTACATAGTAGAACACCGGGGAATCATCCCTAGTCGGCGGCAGCGCATACCACTGGTCAGCATTGAGGGTGAGGTCAGTGCCGTTCGGAACAACCTGCTTGACCAGAGTAAGTGCCAACGCATCATCAATGTCAAGGAAACCAGAGCCGTCGTACTCAAAAGTTCGTTGCTCAGTAATGTTTATAGCACCAAAATCTCGTTCAGCATAATTTATTACTGCCCTGCTTGCATAGGCAATAGATAGATTTAGCTTAGTGTCGTCACGGTTATCTGTCGGATCAATGCCCTTGTAGGTCTTATATTCACTTAGTGTGATTAGCGCCTCTGCTCCAAGTAGTGATGGGCTGAACGTAGCCGCTGAGTAAGGAGAGGTCTGCGCCGCCGCATCGAGAAACTGAAATCTAAACCAACCGTTTTCCAGGGTAGCGGCATTTGTTGTAACGCTGATTGAGTTAGGTGTATCTGGAGTTGGGTCAATGGGAATAGCTAAAGTCTGGATTGTCGTGAACGGCCCCACCTCCAAAATAGATTCCTGAACCCGCACCTGAGTCCAGGGAATCGCGTCATAGCGCGCTGGGGGAGTCACGCCCGCAAAAGAATGAACAAAGGCCATTTTAAGTTCTCACTGTCGGGCGGGGCGCAGAAGCAACGGTCGCTGGTCGTCCGCTTGAGCCTGCTACGGACGGAGCAGTCACTAGCGCCGTAGGCACTTCTACAGTAACCGCCATATGAATGTCTCCAAGAGCCATAGCCTTAGATTACCAGCCAGATACGCGAGGCTTTAGTGCCTCACGTTGAAATCACGATGCAGATGCCGCCCGCCCCGTCGCCTCCGGCACCCG
>Ga0136612_10000277_pt1 | contig 16898 bp, 12 predicted proteins | sample AntDryUQ224A2306_2_FD_106644 | JGI IMG/M metagenome (GOLD analysis project Ga0136612, IMG submission 106644) | Polar desert sand microbial communities from Dry Valleys, Antarctica - metaG UQ224A (23.06) | ecosystem: Environmental > Terrestrial > Soil > Desert | place: Antarctica: Dry Valley... | reverse complement strand
TTGCGGGCGGTCCTCACCTCCGGGGCCGACTGGTTCTTCTACGCCGCCGTGGCGCTGGCCGCCTTCGGCCTACTCGGTTGCTTCGGCCGCCGGCGGCCGGGGCGGTACCTGGTGAGCGTGCCGCTGCTCACCCTGCTCATCGTGCCGCTCGGCCTGTGGGGGAACACCCGCTTCCACGTCCCCGCCCTTCCCTTCATCGCGATCGCTGCGGCTGTCGCCATCGTCCGCATCGGCGACCGGCTGCGTCGACGAACCCGCATCGCGGTGTGAGGATCGGGGAACACGAGACGTTCGCAGGGACCGCTCGACGCCAGAGCGGCGATCAGCGCCTCGACGGCGGTTCCTCGTAGAGGGTGTCGCGACCGTACCGGCCGACGAAGCGCAGCGGGCGGGCACCGTCGCGGCTTCCACCCACCGCCGGCGGGTCAAGGCAATCGCTTGAGGAGGCGCAGCAGTCCGAGCCGGGCCAGCGACTGGTGGTGGGAGCCGGTCCGGCCGGCCAGCTCGTGGCGATGAGCGAGGAACCAGTCGTAGGACTCGACGATCATCGAAGCGTTGGAGTGCGTCGGTACCCACCCGAGCTCGGTGCGGGCCCGGGTGGTGTCGAACCACAGCGACTCCCCGTAGAGCAGCCAGTGGTACGGCGCGAAGGGGGCCTGCCCGAGGCCCGTGAGCGCCCGCATGGCGAACGCCGCCGGCGCCGTCGGCAGCGACCGCACGCGCGCCCCGGTTCCGGCATGGTCGACGAGTGCCTGCAGCGTCTGGCGCATGGTGCCGAACTCGTTGGCGCCGATGTTGTACACGGCCGGACCGGCTCGGTCGGCGGCCCGCAAGCAGGCATCGGCGAGGTCGTTGGCATGGACGAACTGGTAGCGGTTGGAGCCACCGCCGAGGACGAACACCGGAGCTCCTTCCTGCACGAACTCGAACAGGATGGCCATGATGCCCAGCCGTCCGTGTCCGAGGATGGTCCTGGGCCGGATGACGGTGACGTCGAGCCCGGCGGCCACGGCGTCGCGGCACAGCCACTCGGCACGGAGCTTGGCCCGTCCGTAGGCTTCGAGCGGGCGCGGTGGCGTCTCCTCGGTGACCGGGTTCGCCTCGGGGATGCCGAAGACGGCGCTGGTGGAGGTGTGCACCACCTTGGCGACCCGTGCGTCCCGAGCAGCCAACAGGACGTTCGCGGTACCGACCACGTTCACCGACCAGAACAAGTCGCGATCACGCGCGAGGGGCACCTGGGCCACGTTGTGCATGACCACGTCGACGCCCTCGCATGCCGCTCGGAGCGCCGACCGATCGCGTACGTCGCCGGGAACGTAGTCAACCGTCCCGTCATGGGTGCCGGGCGGATTGAGGTCGAACACCCGCACCCGGTCGCCGCGTGCGATGACGGCGTCGACCACTGCCGTCCCGAAGTAGCCGCTGCCGCCCGTGACGAGCACGGTGCGTGTCATGGCGGATCGGCCCTCAAAGCGCTTCGCCCCGTTCGAGGCACCACCGGATGCTGACCCGCATGCCTTCGAGGAGCCCCACGGCGGGCTCGTACCCCAGGTCGTGGCGGGCCAGCGCGATGTCGCACGCGATGGTGTCCTTCAGCTCGCCGAGGACGTGCACGGGCTGGACGTAGCGGCCGACCCTCTGCAGCAGACGGTCGGCGCGTTCGGCCACGGCGCCGACGGCGGCGGGAACATGCACCTGCCGGCGGGCCACCGTGAGGCCCTCCGCTTCGAGCGCAGCCCTCACCGTCGCCAGGACGTCAGCCATCTGGTACGGCTGGGCGTCGGCGATCCAGTACGCCTTTCCGACCGCGATGTCGGCCGTTTCGGCCAGGAGCAGTCCGTCGACCAGGTTCGACGTGTACACCATCGAACGACGGTTGGTGCCGTCGCCGAGGAGTGGGAACCGACCCCGTCGCACGGCCGCGAGGAAGCTGGTCTGACGGGACGGCTGGTAGGGGCCGTAGAACCAGGGCGCCCGCAGGATCACGGTCGGGAGGAGCCCCCACTGGTTGGTCCGGCGAACGAGCTGCTCGGCTTCCTGCTTCGACCGTCCGTACCCGAGATAGGGGTTGTACGGCGACTCCTCGGTGAAGCGGTGATCGGATGACGGGTTCGCTCCGAACGGCGAGTTGGACGACAGGTGCACGAAACGGCGGGCGCCGGCCCGGCGGGCGCCGTCGAGCACCAGTTGCGTTCCGCCCACGTTGACGTCGAAGAACGCCCGGGTTGCGCCATCGGGGTGGATCACAGCGGCGGCATGGAACACGGTGGCGCCGCGGGCGCCGTCGAAGAGTCGGTCGATCGCGCTCGGGTCGCGGGTGTCGCCGACGACGACCTCGATCGAGGGGCCGACGATCTCGAGGAGCGGGGCCTCACCGCCATCGTGCACGAGGCAACGGACCCGTCGGCCCGAGCCGGCCAGTGCCCGCACCAGGTTCTGGCCCAGCCAGCCTGCCGCGCCGGTGACCACCGCATCGGCCGGTGCTGGGCGGGGCGCGATCGGTTCATCCCGAACGCTCATCCGGCGAGGAAATGGTCGCAGTTGCGGGCGGCGATGGCCATGATCGTGGCCTGGGGGTTCACCCCGGGAGCGTCGGGTACGAGGGCGGCGTCGTTCACCCGCAGGTTCGTGGTGCCCCACACCCGCCCGAAGCTGTCGGCGCCGGTTCGCGCCCGTCGCTCACCGATGCGGACCGTGGACGTCATGTGGACGGTCATGAGGTTGGCCCGGTCGCGTGTCACCGTGTCCCACCACTGGACGAGCTCGTCGGGCCGGCGGACCACCGCGCCACCCGTGATCGACGGATAGAGGTGGGTCGCGCCCGCGGCCAGCAAGGCCTCTCCGAGGAGGATGAGGCCACGAGCCAACCGGCTGAGGTCGCCGTCGGTGAGGCGGTAGGTGACGATGGGGGAGCGCAGACCGGGGACGGCGATGACGCGACCGGATGCATCGCTGCGGATGGCGGCGTAGTACACCCCGACGTGCTCCCAATCGGCCATGGCCTCGGCGTGGCCGGAACCGGAGTCGGCCAGAGCGAGGGCCACGTGGCCCCGCCGGCCGGCCGATCCGCCGATCGTGAGGTTGGGAGCGAACTCGGTGATGCGGTGCATCGGAACATCGGCATGATCGACCGGCTGCGGGAAGCGGGCCGCGATCTTGATCGTGGGATGGAGCTTCAAGCCGTTCCCGATGTTGGTCCGGAAGCCGCTGCGCTGCAGCAGGGCCGGCGTCTGGATCGAGCCTCCGCACACGAACACGTGGTCGGCGCCGATGGTGAGGTGCTCCACCGTTCCGTCGACGTGGCGGCGCCGGCATCGCGCCCCCACCACCCGGTCATGGCGGCGCAACAACTTGACCACCTGGCAGTCGGCGACCAGCTGGGCGCCGTCGTGGACGGCCCGTGGGAGCAGCGTGCGGGCCATCGTCTGCTTGGTCCCGCGGCCCTCGCCGTCGTAGCGGAACACGCGAGGGAACTCCACGGACCGCCAGCCGAGCTCGGCTGCCCCCTGGGGCAGGACGGCCGACGACGGCGGAGGGGCACCCGGCAGTCGCGACACGGACAGGTCGGCTTCGATCTGATCCGAGTAGCGGTCGAGGACGTCGCCGCCGAACTCCTCGATCTGGTAGGTCTCCTTCCACTCCGAGGCCAGCTCCGGCGGGAGCCGGTGCCACAGGCCACTGTTGATCTCAGTGCTCCCGCCGACGCACCGACCCTCGGCGTAGGCGACCGGTGGGGAGCCGAGGGCGGCCGAACCTCCACGGTGGCGGTACTTGGCCACCATCTCCTCGAGCGAGAACGCCTCGGTGGCTTCAGGGTCGATCCACGGCCCTTCCTCGACCACGGTCACCGATCGGCCCGCCCCGGCCAAGGCGGCCGCAGTGGTCGCGCCACCGGCCCCGGACCCGATGACGAGCACATCGGAGTCGAGCGCCGTCACCCGGCCGCACCGGGTTCCAGCTCGTGCTCGGCGAACAACACCAGCGAGCGCAACAACCGCGCGTACTGACGGGCCGGTCCGATCCGGCTGCGATCGAGGCGCTCGAGATCCACGGGCCCGCCGCGAAGCCGGGCCCAGCCCCCGAAGAGCACGGACTCCGCGGCCACGCCGGCTCGGATGTGATCCGGCAGGGCGGCGAGCGCCCCGTCGACGTAGGCCTCCACGGCGGATCGGGCCAGGTCGTCCCGGGAGTGCAGGAGCGCCGCGACGACTTGGCGCTCGAACCAGAACATGGCCCGAGACCCTAGTGCCGTTCCCGCCGTCCGCTTCGGGAGGTACCCGACCGGCCCCGGCTGGACTCGTACTATCCCCGTGTGAGCACCCGTCAGGTTGACAGGTCCGGTGTCCGAGCCGGCGCGGGGACGTATGTCGGGTTGTTCCTCGTGACCTTGTCGACGCTCATGTACGAGATCGCGCTGACCCGGATCTTCAGCGTGAGCATGTGGTACCACTTCGCCTTCGTCGCCATCTCGGTCGCCCTGTTCGGCATGACCGTGGGTGCGCTCATCGTGCACCTGTTCCCGCACCGGTTCAGCGACGCCGACGTCAAGGGCCAGCTGTGGCGGTGCTCAGCGCTGTTCGCGATCGCCATCGTCGTGTGCTTCGTGACCCAGTTGCAGATCCCCTTCACCCCGCACCTCACCGCCGCCGGGATGCTGTCGGTTGTGGCTACCTGCCTCGTCGTGTCCGTGCCGTTCGTGTTCAGCGGCATCGTCGTCTGCCTGGCCCTCACCCGGTTCCCGGGACGGGTGAACCGCCTGTACGCCGTCGATCTCGTCGGCGCCGCTCTGGGCTGTGTGCTGCTGGTCGTGCTCCTCGCCTGGATCGACGCTCCCAGCCTGGTCCTGTTCATCGGCGCCATTGCCGCACTCGGGGCTCTCGTCTTCGCGCTCGATGCCGGCCATCGGCGGGGCATGGCGGCGGGGGCGGTGGTCGTGGTCGCCCTGGTCGCCTTCGGCGCGGTCAACGTGTCGTTGCAGGGCGACGGCCGCCCGCTCGTTCGCATCATGTGGACCAAGGAGCACCGCGACGAGGCCCACGACTTCGAGCGGTGGAACGCCTTCTCCCGGCTCACCGTCGACGGTGACCCGAAACGGGCGCCGTTCCTCAACATGGTCATCGACAGCGCCGCCGGCACGGCCCTGAAGCGGTACACCGGCGACCCCAGCGAGACCGACTTCCTGCGCAAGGACGTCGTCAACCTGGCCCACTGGGTGCGCCCCGACTCCGACGTGCTCGTCATCGGAGTCGGTGGAGGCAAGGACATCCTGTCGGCGTTGGAGTTCGACCAGCGCTCGGTCACCGGCGTGGAGATCAACCCCGACATCCTCGACGTCACCAACCGCGTCTACGGCGAGTACACCGGCCATCTCGACCGTGACCGGCGGGTGAGCTTCGTGAACGACGAGGCCCGTAGCTACCTGGCCCGCACCGACCGCCGGTACGACATCATCCAGATCTCCCTCATCGACACGTGGGCGGCCACCTCGGCTGGTGCGTTCGCCCTGAGCGAGAACACCCTGTACACGAAAGAGGCCTGGGATGTGTTCTTCGACAGCCTCGAGCCGGGGGGTGTCCTCTCGGTGACCCGCTGGTACGAGATCGCAGGGGCGGACATCCCGTTGGAGAGCTACCGCAACGCAGCGCTCGCCGCCCAGGCGCTCGCCGACCGCGGGGTCGAGAACCCGCGCGACCACATGCTCATCTACCGCGAACCCAGCAATGCCTTCGGCACCAGCGCCGCCACCCTCCTGGTCAGCCCCGAGCCCTTCGCCGAATCCGACATCGCGACCCTCGGTGGTCGGGCCGAGAAGCTCGACTTCACCCCGGTGCTCACCCCCGAACGGGCCATCGACTCGCACTTCGCCGAGATCGCGGCGCCGGGCGGCCCGGGCCCGGCCCTCGCCGCCTTCACCGAGGACCTCTCGCCCCCCACCGACAACCGGCCCTTCTTCTTCCTGATGGCCGACCAGAACACCCTGTTCAGCCGCCAGATGCTGAAGGACAACCTGGTGACCCGCCCGGTGCTCGTCCTCGCCATCCTCGCCCTGTCCGTGCTCGCACTGGCCGCCCTCTGCATCGCCCTGCCACTGGTGGCCGGTCGCCGGGCCGGACGCCCCGGCATGGTCTCGAAGGGGATGCTGCCCTTCTCCACGTACTTCGCCGGCATCGGGCTCGGCTTCCTCCTGATCGAGATAGCCCAGCTCCAACGGCTGAGCATGTTCCTCGGCAACCCGACCTACGGGCTCACGGTGGTGCTGTTCTCGGTGCTGCTGTTCAGCGGCGTCGGGAGCATGCTCAGCGAGCGGATCGTGCGCGCCGACCGGGCCCGGTCCCTGGTGGCCCCACTCGTCGCCCTACTCGTCATCGTGGGGATCTTCGGTTTCGTCACCCCGCACGTGATCCGAAGCATGGCCGGCGCCACCACCCCGGTGCGCGTCGCCATCGCGGTCGCGCTCATGATGCCGATGGGCCTGGTCATGGGCATGCCCTTCTCGATCGGCATGCGCGCTGCCGCCGCCCGGGCCGGCACCCCGACGGCGTTCCTGTGGGGCATCAACGGAGCGACGTCGGTGTGCGGCTCGGTGTTCGGCATCGTGATCGCCCTGTTCTTCGGCATCTCGGCTGCGTTCTGGGCCGGGGCCCTCGCCTACGGCGTGGCCCTGGTATCGATGGGCGTGATCGCCCGGTCGGACCGGCCTGCGGTCGACGACGCCGAGGTGGTCGACGATCGGCAGGTGCCGGTACCCCTCGGAGCCTCGTGATGGCGAGGGCCGTGCCGGATCGGGGGGAGCGCGTGCACCAACCGGTCCCGCGCCGTGATCATCCCGAGCGGACGGCGGTGGCCCTGGGCATCGTGATCGTGGCGGTGGCGCTTCCCCTGCGTGAGCTGCTGCACCATCAAGGCGCGCCGATGGAAGAGGGGTTCATGCTCACGTTCCCCGAGATGGTCCAGCGCGGCCAGATCCCGAACCGCGACTTCCTTCACCTCTACGGACCCGGAAGCCTGTGGCTGCTGGCCGGTGTCTACCGGCTGTTCGGCGCGTCCCTCGCCGCGGAGCGCACGATCGGGCTGCTCCAGCACCTCGGGGTCATCTTCGGCCTGTTCGCCCTGGCTCGTCCGTGGGGCCGCCGGATCGCCACCACGTGTGCGCTCGTCGCCGTGCTCATCACGTTGTTTCCCGTGGGTCTGGCTGCGATGGCCTGGAACGGGGCCATCGCGCTGGCCGTCGTCGGCCTCGCCATCGGCCTCGCCGCTCAGCGCAGACCGGACGACGAACGCGCACAGCGGCGGCGGCTGTTCGCCGCTGGGCTGCTGGCCGGTCTGGCCCTGCTGTACCGCCCGGACCTCGTACTCGCCGTGGGGCTCGGCTTCGGTGCGCTGGCGTGGAGCACCGGTCGCACCCGGGGCCGGGCCGTCCTCGCCGGTGCCGCCGTCGGTGTGGCCCCGTACCTGATCCACTTCGCCACCGCCGGCCCCGGCCGCGTCGTCCGCGGCATGGTGCTCGATCCAGTGTTCAAGCTCCGGGGTGGTCGACGACTGCCGCTGCCGCCGTCGCTCGACACCCTCGACGGTGCGTTGCACAAGGTTGCCCGGCTCGTCGCCCCACCGTGGCCGCTGCCGCACCCGACCGAGCCCCAGCAGGTCTTCGGCTGGTTCTTCGGGTTGCTCGCCGCCGCCGGGTTCATCACCTTCGTGGCCCTGGTGCGCGTTCGGCGGGATCGCTCCTCACCGTGCGCCTGCGCCCTGCTCTGCGTTGCTCTGTTCGGCGTCGGCCTCCTCCCGCAGGCCCTGCAACGCCCCGACCCGACCCACATCGCCTGGGTGAGCGTGGTGGTCATCGGCTTCCTGCCGGTGGCGGTCCACGAGGCGCTCCGCACCCCGCTCCGGTCCTTGACCGCCGGAGCTCGGGCGCTGCTCTCCGGGGGAGCGGTCCTGGCCGTCCTCCTGGCCCTTCTCCCCTTTTTCACCTTCCGCTCCTACGTGGAGTTCACGCGCCAGTCCTTCGGTCGCGATGCCGGCCGCGCTGCGGTGCACAACGACGGGCGGACCTTCTGGCTCGGCAACGGGCCGGCCATCGCCGAGATCCAGGCGCTCCTCGACGATGTCGACCGCATCGCCGCACCCGGCGCGAAGGTGATCGTCGGCCCCGCCGACCTGCGCTTCACCCACTACAGCGACGCCTACTTGTACTTCCTGCTGCCCGACCAGCGGCCGGGCACGGCCTACGTCGAGATGGACCCGGGTGTGGCCAACGCCGACGATTCCGGCCTGGCCGACGAGTTGGCCCGAGCCGACTACTTCGTGGCCAGCAACATCTGGGACCAATGGGACGAGCCCAACGACTCCAAGCAGGCCGGGTCCCCTGAACCCAACCAGGTGGTGGCCGAGCGGTACTGCCTCGTACGGGACTACGGCCGGTTCGTGGCCCTGTACCGACGCTGCCGGTGACCCGACGGCCCCGGCTACCGGCATCGGCCCGCACGGCGCTGACGTTCGCCATCGTCGGTTTCGTCTTCGCCCTGCCCCTCCGGGAGCTGTTCCGCCACCAGGGACCCCCGATGGAGGAGGGCTTCATGTTGGCGTTCCCCGACCAGGTGCTCGACGGGCAGCTCCCCAACCGGGACTTCCTGCACCTCTACGGCCCTGGCAGCCTGTGGGTCCTGGCCGGCGCCTTCCGAGCGTTCGGCGCCTCGCTCGCCACCGAGCGGGTCGTCGGCTTGATCCAGCTCCTCGGCATCGTCGCCACCGTCACGACCCTCGCCCTCGCCTGGGGGCGCCGAGTGGCGCTGACCGCCGGGCTCCTCTGCGCCATCGTGGTCATCCCACCGGTCGGTCTGGCCGCCCTGGCGTGGAACGGGGGGATCGCCCTCACCCTGGGGGGCGTTGCCGTCGGCCTCGGCGCCCGCCGTAGGGGCGACCACGCCGGTCGGCTCCTCGTCGGCGGGGCGCTGGCCGGGCTGGGGTTGCTGTTCCGCCCCGACCTGGCCCTGGCCGTAGCCCTCGGGTTCGGTGGGCTCGCCCTGGGACTCGGTCGCCGGGGCAAGGTCCGACTGCTCACCGGCACCGCGATCGGCGCAGCGCCGATCCTGGTGCACGTGGCCTTGGTGGGCCCGGCCACAGCCATCCAGGGCATGGTGATCGACCCTGTGTTCAAGCTGCGCGGAGGTCGTTCCCTGCCGCTACCGCCGTCGTGGGACACGCTCGACGGCGCTCTCCAGAAGGGTGGCCGCTTCCTGCACCCCGGCTGGAGCCTTCCGGCTCCGGCCGAACCCAACCAGATCTTCATCTGGTTCTTCCTCCTGCTCGGATCCGTGCTCACCGTGGCTGCAGTGGGGGTGTGGGGGTACCGCAGGGATGCCGTGGTGTTCCGTCACCGGGTCCTCCTCGTCGTGGGCCTGTTCGGCCTGGGGATGCTCCCTCAGGCCTTGCAACGACCGGACAGCACCCATCTGGCCTGGGTGTCGTGCGTCCCGTTGGCGTTCCTGCCCGTGGCCCTGCGCGAGCTCCACCTGCTCCGGCGTTCACCCCGCGAGCACACCTCCACGGCGCGGCCGTCTCGGGAGGTCGCGCTGCGCCCCGGCGGCGACCGGCTCGGGCGTGCCGGAGCATTCCTGCCGGGTGCCGCCGTGCTGCTGTTGGTCGTCCTCTCCGTCCCCTACTTCACCGCCCGCCCTTGGCTGGACTACACACGCCAGTCGGTGCTGGGCCGGGGCGTCGCCCGGTGGTCGGTCGACAACGACGGCCGCAACTTCTGGCTCAGCGTGAAGTCGGTGCAGGAGGAGGTCCAGCGGATGCTCGACGACGTCGGCCGGATGGCCCGTCCCGGCGACCGCGTCATCGTCGGTCCGACCGATCTCCGCAAGACGCCCTACAGCGACGCGTACCTCTACTTCCTGCTCCCGGACCTCGTGCCGGGCACGCGCTACATCGAGATGGACCCGGGGGTGGCCAACGCCGACGACTCCGGCCTGGACGCAGAGGTGGCCGCCACTGACTGGTTGATCCAGTCCAACGTGTGGAACCCGTGGAGCGAACCCAACCAATCTCGCCGGTTCGGCTCGGCGGAGCCCAACCGGGTGGTTCGGGACCGGTTCTGCGTCGTACGGGACTACGGCCGCTGGTACCGGCTCCTACGCCAATGCCGATGATCACCGGCGGCGGGACAGCCGCCGGCACCCGGGCCCGACGCACCGACCGCCGTCGTGCCCTTCCGGGGATCGATACGAGGGGCCGCAACCTCGCCGTCCAAGATCCCCACGCCGGCTCGCAAGGCTCCCCGGCGGGCCTTGGGGCCCGGGTAAAGTCGACCGGTGCACACGTTGGTCATCGTCCCGACCTTCAACGAGGCGGAGAACATCGAGCCATTCCTGCGGGCCGTGCGTCGCTACGCACCCGCTGCCCATGTGCTGGTTGCGGATGACAACAGTCCTGACGGCACCGCCGACGTGGCCGAAGCGGTCGCGTCCGAGGTCGGCCATGTGAAGGTCCTGCGCCGTCCGTCCAAGGATGGGCTCGGCGCCGCCTACCGGGCCAGCTTCCACGTCGGACTCGACGAGGGCTACGAGGCCCTGGTGCAGATCGACGCCGACCTGTCCCATGACCCCGCCGTCCTTCCGCGGTTGCTCGACGCGCTCGAACGCGGAGCGGATCTCGCCATCGGGTCTCGCTACGTTCCCGGTGGTTCCACACCGAACTGGCCGCTGCACCGGCGCGTGCTGTCGCGGTCCGCCAACCACTTCGCCACGACAGTGCTGCGTCTGCCCATCCGCGACGCCACATCGGGGTTTCGGGCCTACACCGCCGCATCCCTCCGGGCCATCGACTACGACACCACCGAGTCGAGCGGGTACGCCTTCCTGACCGAGCTGGCGTACCGGATCACGGCCTGGGGGGGCACGGTGGAGGAGATCCCCATCGCCTTCGTCGATCGCTCGCGAGGGACCTCGAAGATGTCCAGCCGGATCATCGCCGAGTCGATGGTCCGGGTCACCCGCTGGGGCATCGGCCTGCAGGCACGTCGATTTCGTCAATGGTTGTCGGGTCGGACGCGGTGACCACGGAGTCGGTGGTCACCGCGGCCGCCACCAAGCCCCGGCCACTCGTCCTGGCCCTCCTCGCGGAGGTCAGACCCAAGCAATGGGTCAAGAACCTCCTCGTGTTCGCCGCCCTGGTGTCGGCCGGGATGGCCGGCGAGGCCGATGCGGCCCTCGACGCCGGGCTGGCGTTCGTATGCTTCTGCCTCGTGTCGTCGGGCACCTACATCGTCAACGACCTCCTCGACATGACGGCCGATCGCCTCCACCCGACCAAGCGGTACCGGCCGATCGCCGCCGGTGAGGTACCGGTTGCCGTGGCCCGAGTGCTGGGTCCGGTGCTCATGATCTGCGGCCTCGGCGTCGGCCTCCTGTCCCGGTGGGAGGTCAGCGTCGTCGCCGCCGCCTACCTGGCCGTCACCATCACCTACTCGTTCCGGCTCAAGCACGTTCCCGTCATCGACATCGTGGCGGTGGCGTCCGGCTTCGCGTTGCGGGCCATCGCCGGCATCGCCGCCATCAACATCCCGATCTCGAACTGGTTCTTCATCCTGGCGGTGTTCGGGTCGCTGTTCATGGTGTCGGGCAAGCGTCAGGCCGAGTCCCTCACCATGGGGGACCAGGCGTCCGCCGTCCGCAGCACCCTCGCCACCTACTCGGATTCCTACCTGGCCTACCTCCGCTCGGTGACATCGGGTGTGGTGCTCGTGGCCTACTGCCTCTGGGCGTTCGAGAAGGCAGCGGCCACCGACGCGCGGATCCCGTGGTTCCAGCTCTCGATCGTGCCCTTCGGTGTGGCGATCCTGCGCTACGCCCTCCTCATCGATGCCGGCCGTGGAGGCGCACCCGAGGACCTCGTCTTCAGCGAGCGGACCCTGCAGATCTGCGGCGTCGTCTGGGTGGCCACCTTCGCCGCCGGCGTCTACCTCTGACGTTCCGACCCGAAACGGACGCGCTCAGCCCCCTCCTACGGCGGGGGCGCCAGGAACGCAGGCTCAGTCGAGGCTGACCGTGTCTCCTTCGCTCACCCGACCCGGCGTGCTGACCTGGGCATAGACCCCGAGGTGGTTGGGGAGGCTCGGGTTGAGCTGGTTGAGCGCGGCGAACAGCCCGGGTTGGCGGACGAGACCGGGTTGGGCCCGCAAGGGCATGGCACACCGGACCGTCGCCTGCATGACATCGAGCCTGACCTCGTCGCCGATCAGGATGCTCCTCCCACACCAGCGGTTCTCGGCGAACGGCTCCCCGTCGACCTCGAGCACCAGGTTGGGCCGGAACCGGCGTACATCCCAGTCGAGTTCGGGACGCCTCGCCGCGCACCCATCGAGGGTGCCACGGGTGAGCAGGTGGACCGGAGCAAGGTCGAGGAAGGTGCCGGTCGGGGCGGGGATGTCGTAGTAGTCGGCGCCGTCGTCGGGTGGGTCGAATGTCATCTGGTACGAGCGCTGCTCGCCGGCCGCCGGCGCCGCCAACCGCACCGGACGCCCCAGCCAACCGGACAGGCGCTCGTCGACAGCCGGATCGTCGAGATCGACCGTCCCCGAGCCCGGAAGCTCGATGGTGCCGCCGCTGAGGTGGGCCATGAGGAGCTCGCCGAGCTGCTTGGCCGACAGGATCCGACCGGTTCCGACATCGAGCACGGCTCGGGCGCGATCACCCTCGACCCCACCGGCCAGGATGACGATCGCCTCCTCGCGCATCCCTTGCATGGACTTCACCGGGTAGCGCCAGCACTCGTCGACGGTTCCGATCGTTGTCATGAAGGCTCCTCTTCGGGACTGACGGTCCCACGGTTCGGATCGGCGGCAAAGGCGGCGCCGGCGAGCAGGCAGAGGGCGACGTCGACGGGAAGGCGGAAACGGGGGATGCCGTAGAAGGCGGCGGAGACCACGATCACCGTAACCAGCGCAGCGCAGAACGGGATCACGCTCGTCCCCCTCCGACGCAGGGCGGCCAGCCCGACGACGCCGACCGGGACGAGGATCCAGAAGAAGACGTATCCGGCCCACGAAGCGGTCCGGGGACGGCCTTCGCCCCGGTTGGCGTAGGCGTACTGGTCCGGGCGCCAGAAGCCGAAGGTGCGACCTTCACGAGCGAAGATCACCTTGGGCAGCGAACCGAGGTGGTCGCGCGCGTAGTCGAAGGCGAGCGACCGCTGGTGGGACGAATCCTCGGACGCATCCCGTCGGCCGTCGAAGGTGCCCAGCACGCAGCGCAGGCTCCACGAGCCGATCAGGCCGCTCTCGTAGGTCTCGGGGCAGTTGGCTCCCACGAGGGTCGTTCCGTCGTTGGTGGAGACGAGCACCGGATCCTCGAACCGGCTGAGGTTCCACAGCGCCCATGGGGCGATGACGGCGACGGTGAGACCGGCGGCCAGGGCCATCCGACCGAGTCGTTGGGCCCACCCCAGTGTCCCGGCGACGACGAGGATGGGCACGATCATGAACGGCAGGAAAAGACCGACCTCGGCCCGTGCCAGGACGGTGAGGCCGCACAGGGCGCCGCTCACTGCTGCCCGGGTCGTCGTCGGATCACGAGCCAGCCGGATGCCGCTCCACACCAGGAGGCAGATGAGCAGCGCCGAGATCGACTCGCTCATCACCAATGCGTCGTTCATCCAGAGGTTGGGGTTGACCAACGCCACGACGGCGGCTACCAACCCGGCCCGGCGCCCGGCCAGCTCCCGGGCGGCCAGGCCGACAACCACCACGACCAGGACCCCGATGATCGACATGGTGAGACGGAGGGCCAGGACGTTGCGCGGGAACAGGTGGGCCGCAGGAGCGAGCACCAGCACGGTGAGCGGCGGGTGGTCGGCGACCGGGACCCCGCTGAACAGGTTCACGAACCACTTCCCCGCAACCAGGTTCTCGGCGACCGTGGCGTAGTAGAACGCGTCACCTTCGTTGAACAGGTTGCGGTCATCAGCCCCGTGGCTGATCAGGGTGTAGGCCACCCGCGAGACCAGGGCCGCAAGCCCGATCAGCGCCAGCGCCGGCAGGAAACCGAGAAGGTGCCGTCGCTGCCCTGTGGCTCCGACGCCGACCCCATCCCGGTCAAGGATCGGTACGGACACCCCGCTCCGCTCGCGTGCTCTCGACCGCTTGGCGAGGGGTGATGGGTGCATCGCGCCCTGTGCCCCGGCGGCGCTCGCCGATCCCGGCGTCCTCGGGGCCGACCCCCTCGGCCTCCTCGTGGTACTCCTCCTCCACGTTCACCGACCAGATGTCATGGGCGGAACCGGTGCAGATGTTCTCCACCGTCAGCAGCGCCGTGTACATGGAGTGATCCTGGTTGTTGTACCGGAACATCCCGTTGCGACCCACCGGGTGCACGTTGGGGGTGTGCTCCTCCAGCCAGGCCCGCAGCACCTCGACGTTGGCCTGGTAGGTCTCGTCGTAGATGGGATACGCCTTGGGCTGGCGGACCACGTACCCCGCCTCCACCTGGGACGGCTCGACCAGGTCGAGCAGTTCGAGCTCGTGCTTCGCCTGCTCGACCAAATCGGAGTCCTCTGCGTTCCACATGTGGTCGCCCTCGAAGACGAAGTACTCGAGCCCGAGCACGTTGCGGCCCTCCTTGACCATGTACGGCGACCAGGAGCCGAAGTTCTGGATGCGACCGACCTCGACGATGGGGGAGTGTACGTAGATCCAGTTGTCGCTCCACGGCACCTCGGACTCGGGCACGACGAGAGCGACGGTGATGTGGTCGCGGAAGGCAAGCCCCTTGGCGGCGAGCATCACTGGTTCCGGTACGGGCGGGTCCATCGCCTCGAGCAGCGAGCTGATGGCCATCGAGGAGATGACGTGGCCGCACCCGAAGGTGCGCAGCGTGCCGTCGGGCGATCTCGCCTCCACCGCCGTGGCCCGGCCCCGGGAATGGCGGACCTTGGTCACCGGCACCTGCATGTGGATCTCGGAGCCCGAAGCCACCACCTTGTCCCGGCAGACCTCCCACATCATCCCCGGGCCGTACTTCGGGTACTGGAACTCCTCGATCAGCGAGGTGATCTCCTTCTGGTTCCGGTTCGGCATGAGGGCGTTGACGATGGCTTTGCCGAGCGACAGCTCCTTCACCCGCTGGGCGGCCCAGTCGGCGGGCATCGAGCTGACCGGGACGCCCCAGACCTTCTCGGTGTAGGTCTTGAAGAAGGTGCGGTACAGGCGCCAGCCGAATCGCGCCACGAGCCAGCCTTCGTAGTTGGTCTGGTCCTTGGGCGGTCGCAGCCGGGCCCCGACGTAGGAGCCCACGGAGCGCAGCGCTTCGATCAGACCCAGGTTCCGGAGGGCGTTCATCGGCGTGAGCGGGTAGTCGAAGAACTTGCCGTTGTAGAAGATCCGGCTCTTCCGGGGTCGCATCAGGAAGTCTTCGTCCGGGAGGATCTCGTGCCACAGGGCCTCGACCTCTGGCACCTTGGTGAAGAAGCGATGGCCGCCGATGTCGAAACGCCATCCGTCGCGGTTGGCGGTCCGACTGATGCCGCCGACGGCATCGTCGGCCTCGAGGATCGTCGACGCCACGCCGTGCTTGTGGAGGCAGAAGGCGGCGGTGAGACCGGCGGGACCGGCTCCGATGACCACGATCTCGGGATCGGTCGGGGCGGGGGAGGCGCTGGCGGGCATGGGCTCCTGAGCTTCTCGAGGCTTGGATGGCACAGTAAGGGGTCGGGGCCACCGACCGATGGATCCTGGGCGACCGGGCCCGGCACTACGATGCGTCGGGAATGACCGGCCGACCCGCTGGTGCGCCGGCGGCGCAGCCACCCGAACTCGACGACGCTACCCGGCCCGTCGATCGCCGCCTTCATCTTCCGTGCATCGAAGGCCTGCGGGCACTCGCCGCCTCGATGGTGGTGGTGCACCACTCGGCCTCGCGCGTCGGTCCCGGACGGGCCGCCTGGTTGGCGACGCCGGCGGCAGTCATGGATTCGGGCGTCGCCGTGTTCTTCGTCATCTCGGGCTTCCTCATCTACCGCCCGTTCGTGACCGCCCACATCGACCGGCGGCCCGCGCTGCGGTGGCGGACGTTCTGGTGGCGACGGGTGCTGCGCATCGTGCCTGCGTACTGGCTGGCGCTGTCGCTGCTGTGGGCCGCCGGGGCGTTCTCGCTCGGACGCGACTGGTGGCGCTACTACCTCTTCCTCCAGATCTACGACCCGTTCACCAGTCTCGGCGGGATCGTGCCGGCCTGGAGCCTCGACACCGAGATGGCGTTCTACCTGCTGGTCCCGTTCTGGGCGTTGCTCGTACGCCGGGTGGTGGCACGGGGTCGTCACCCGGTCCGGTTCGAGCTGGCCGGAACGCTGGCGTTGATCGTCGCCGGCTACACCTCCCGGGCCGTGCTGAGCGGTGTCGACCGGGTCTGGGTCGACCGGCCCGGCCAGTCGCCGATCACCCTTCGGGCGGTGTCGTTCACCTGGCTCCCGAACCATCTCGATCTGTTCGGGCTGGGGATGACGTTGGCGGTGCTGAGCGCGTGGTCGGCTGCCAACCCCCGCGTCCTCCGTTCGCTGCATCGGTGGGCGGCTCGAGCGGAGCTGTGGTGGGGTGCCGCGGTGCTCGTGTTCGCCTGGTTCGCGTACCGGGTGGGACCGCCCGACTTCAACGCAGGCTACGTCGGCTCGTACTGGCAGCAGCGACAGGCGGTCGTGGGCCTGGTGTCGGTGTGCCTCCTCGTGCCCGCGGTGTTCGGCGATCAGCATCGCGGCTGGCTCCGGCGCCTCCTGCGCTGGCCGCCGGTGGTGTGGGTCGGGGTGGTGTCCTATGGGTTGTACCTGTGGCACCAGGACCTGCTCGAGCAGGTCCTGGTGCCACAGGTACAACCCATAGGACACCACCCCGACCCACACCACCGGCG
>Ga0136612_10000276_pt1 | contig 16916 bp, 13 predicted proteins | sample AntDryUQ224A2306_2_FD_106644 | JGI IMG/M metagenome (GOLD analysis project Ga0136612, IMG submission 106644) | Polar desert sand microbial communities from Dry Valleys, Antarctica - metaG UQ224A (23.06) | ecosystem: Environmental > Terrestrial > Soil > Desert | place: Antarctica: Dry Valley... | reverse complement strand
GGCGACTGCGCTCCCGTGGCCGTGGACTTGCAGGACGTATCACAGTGTTCGACCGCAGCCCGTCGGGGCTCGGAGTCGGACTGTGATACTTACAGCATTACAGGAGAAATGAATGACCGCTATTGATGCAACTGGACTCAACCTTGCGGCGACCGGCGTCGCGGGCGGAATGGAGGACAGGTTCGCCCCCGACCGCTACGACAAGATGCAGTACCGTCGCAGTGGACGCACCGGCATGATGTTGCCCCTCATCTCCCTCGGCGGGTGGGAGACGTTCGGCGGCTACCGAGGACCGGAGACGGCCCGCGAGTGTCTGCTGCGGGCGTTCGATCTGGGCGTCACACACTTCGACTTTGCTAACAACTACGGCGTGCCCCCCGGCTCGTCCGAGGTGGTGTGCGGCGAGGTGATTCGACGCGACCTACCGCGCGACGAGCTTATCATCAGCTCGAAGGCGGGCTACCGGATGTGGCCGGGCCCCTACGGCGAGTGGCTGAGCAAGAAGTACATCGTTGCGAGCTGCGACCAGAGCCTGAAGCGAATGGGACTGGAGTACTTCGATATCTTCTACCTCCACCGTTTTGACACCGAAACCCCGCTTGAGGAGAGCCTCGGCGCGCTGGACCTGCTCATCAAGCAGGGCAAGGTGCTTTACCCCGGCGTTAGCTCGTTTTCGGGCGCGCAGTTCGCCGACGCCGTGCGCATCTCCGAGCGGCATGGCTTTCAGCCGATAGCCATCCACCAGCCTGCGTACAATATGCTCAACCGACGGATCGAGACGGACCTGCTGCCGCAGACCGAGCGGGCGGGCGCCGGCGTGATCCCGTTCGTGCCGTTGGCCAGCGGGCTGCTCACGAGCAAGTACCTGGGCGGCGACATCCCGGCGGACTCCCGAGGTGCGCTCGTGTGGGGCGAGGAGAGCACCAGAAACCGACTCACCCCCGATACACTGGCGATGCTCAAAAAGCTCAACGAGGTCGCCGAACGTCGGGGCCAGACGCTCGCGCAGACGGCGCTCGCGTGGACCCTGCGAGACGAGCGGGTCACGAGCGCGCTGATCGGAGCGTCTCGCGTCGAGCAGGTCGAGGAGAACGTGGCGGCGCTCGACAACCTCGATTTCAGCGACGAGGAGCTCGCCGAGATCGAAACAATCCTCGCCGGCTAGCCCGCGTCTCCGGCGTCCGGCAAGCCCTCGCTTGTCGCCGTGCGCCGTCGTTCAACCGTGGTTGGGGCGCGTGACGGCGGGTCCGCTGTGTTGGGGGCGGCGTCGCCCCCACCGAGCGCGACCTCGAGCGTGAAAGGCGAGTAGCCATGACGAACGCAAAATTCGCAGGCAAGGCGGCGATGCTGCGCTCGCTTGTGGACAGCCCGAGCGAGCGTCGAGCCTATGCTCTCCGGATCGTGGAAAGCGAGACGAATCCAGAGTTGTTGCTCGCGGCACTACGGGTGCTGGGCGAGTACCCGGACTCAGACCTGCGCCCGGCGTTGCTCGTGCGCTACACCTATTGCAACGCAAAGGGAGTGCGCAGAGACCAGGGCGGTGTGGTGCGCGCCGCAATCCTGGAGGTGCTTAGGTCCGTGCTGCTGCCGGAGGACGCCGACATGCTGGTGCGGGCGACGACCACGTACGAGTTCCTTTACGGTGAGGCAGCAGGCGACCTGCGCGCTGCGGGCCTGCTCGCCCTAAACGAGCTCGACGAGACGCTCGCCGCCTACCACGCCGTCCGCCTGCTCGACGATGAGCACACCTCCACGATGTCAGGAGAGCCCGCCGTCGCCGCCGTCCGCGTTCTCGCGTCGCAGGAGCAGTTTCTCCCGCTGTACGGCTATGTCGTACGCGCCCAGCCCGGCGAGCCCGACGTTGTCGCGGAGTGTTTGCGCAACCTCGTGCGGTTGCCGAACTCGCTCCTCCCCGCCCTCATTGAGCGCTATTACCGAAGCGAGAACGAGATTGAGCTGCTTGGTTTGTTCGATCTTATCCTCGGGCGCCCCTGCTGGATGGAGCACATCGAACTTATCTTTGGTTTCCTGCGCGATACACACCACCACAACATATATCGCTACCTCGTGAACACCCTCCTGACGGGAGCCGACGAGGCGGTGCTTGAGTGTATGCGCTCGATGGTCGCCGTGGAGCGCGACATCGTGAAGGCGGAGATACTCCGCGAGGCCCTCGAACTCCGCAGAAGGTCCTGACCACCTACTTTCGTCTGGGCGTCTACAAATACGCCGGGCGCCGTCGTCATCCTACTGCGCACGTAACGGCGGGCGGGCGCCGACGACGTTGCTTGTCCCTGAAAACCTTGTCCTCGCCGCCGCGCTGCATCGCCCACATAGTACTATCTGGCCAATGTTACAATGTTAGGAATAGTCGGAACCCATCTATAATGCTAGTGTTGATAGTTGCGGGCACTTGCCTGCCCCATTCCAGGTCGTAAGTTGATTCGTCGGCGCAGGTCGTTTGCAGGGAGGATACTATATGGCGGCAGTAACTGAACCGCAGGGTGGAGTCGCATACCCTCCCCGGTCCCACGATACGGACCTGCCCAGAATGTCGAGGCCGCTGCGGCCGTTGGTAGACGCCGTTGCTCGACAGAATGCGTCAGTACATACGAAACTGCGTAACGGCTTCTTGATAGGCGCGATACTAATGGGCTTGTTGGGGTTGCTCAGCCTCCTCTTCATTCAGCGCATGTCCGCAAGTACGAAAACGATTGACCATATAGAACAGGAAGTAAAACTATCCCGCCAGATGGAGACACTCGTTACCGCCCAGAGCCACTATCGTACGATGGCGCTGTTGACGGGCGACGAGCAGAATCTGCAGAAGTTGGCAAACGCAAAAACCCAGTTTCAACAAAATCTAACCACGCTGGAAGCACTCGAAGGCAATGCCGAGGAGGACTTCTTCCAACGGGTGCGCGCAATCACCACACGGTACGATGCAGCGAGCGCTCGTGTGCTCCAGCTTCAGCAGCAGGGTCGAAACGAGGAGGCGCTCGCACTCCACTTATCCGACGAGCACACAATATCCCATGAGTTGGAGCAGGCAATGCGGGAGCTACAGTCTGTGGATGCGAATCGCGCGAACGTTGCGAGCGCAGCGTTCAATTCGGATCGCAGCATGCTAACGTGGCTTATCCTCGGTTTCACGGTGTTCAGCATCCTCACCGCCCTCCTGCTCGGATTCGTGCTCTCGTGGTCAATTGTGCGGCCGATGCGCGAGATAAACTATGTGCTTGCTGCGGTGGCGGGAGGGGACTTCGGCCAGTGCGCCGTGGTGTCGAACAAAGACGAGTTAGGCGCTCTCGCCGACAATGCTAACTCGATGAGCTCCGAGCTCGCAAAGCTATATGGGCAGATCCAATCGCTTGGACAACAATTCCAGGCCGTCGTGGACAACGCACTCGACGGCATCATTACGACCGACGAGCACAACAACATCAAGTCGTTCAACCGCGCCGCCGAGGGCATTTTCGGCTACGGGGCGCAGGAGGTTGTGGGCCGGGACGCCCGCGCCCTTCTGCCGGGCGCCGCAGCCGACGATCCGGAACTGGCCGCCCTCGATTCTAACAGCACCAGCGCGGCAACGGGGCTGCGCATCGAGACGGAGGGGCTGCGTAAGGATGGCTCAACGTTCCCCATAGACCTCTCCGTGAGCGACACGCAACTTTCTGGTCGGCGAATGCGTATCGGGATCATACGAGACGTCACCGAGCGCAAGCGAGTGCAGGCCGAACTGCTTGCGGCCAAGGACGCCGCTGAGTCCGCCAACCGCTCGAAGAGCGCCTTCCTGGCGAATATGAGCCACGAGCTTCGCACCCCTCTCAACGCCATAATCGGGTACAGTGAGATGCTCCAGGAGGAGGCTCAAGAGATAGGTGAGGAGGACCACATCCCCGACCTGCAGAAGATCAACAGCGCCGGAAAGCACCTTCTCTCGCTCATCAACGCTGTGCTCGACCTCTCGAAGATCGAGGCCGGCAAGATGGACCTCTACCTGGAAACGTTCGAACTCTCCACAATCGTGCAGGATGTTGTCGCGGTTATCCAGCCGATGATAAAGAAGAACGGCAACAAATTGGAGCTGCAGGTCGAGGAGAACCTTGGCTCGATGCGGGCCGACCTCACAAAGGTGCGGCAGGCGCTCTTCAACCTGACGAGCAACGCGAACAAGTTCACAGAAAGCGGTACGATCACGCTCTCGATTGAGCGCGAGAGAAGCGACGGCCCAATCGAAGACTGGATACTCTTCCATGTCCGAGACACCGGCATCGGGCTGACGCCCGAGCAGATGGACAAGCTTTTCCAGGAGTTCACGCAAGCCGACGCCTCCACAACACGCAAGTACGGCGGCACCGGCCTCGGGCTCGCGCTCAGCCGACGCTTCTGCCGCTTGATGGGGGGCGACATCACGGTCCAGAGCGAGTATGGTAGAGGTTCAACCTTCACCATCCGGCTGCCGATGAACGTCGGGGAGTTGCAGCAAGTGCAGGTCGCACCCACGACCGAGTATCCAACCGAGGTTGTCGCAGAGAATTCCGCGAACAAGGTGCTGGTTGTGGACGACGATCCCGCCGCTCGCGACCTGTTGAATCGCTTCCTGACAAAGGAGGGCTTCAACGTGGCGTTGGCGAACAACGCACAGGACGGCCTCAAGCTGGCCCGTAAGTTGAAGCCCGACGTGATTACGCTCGACGTGATGCTGCCGGGAGTGGACGGCTGGTCAGTGCTCACTGAACTCAAGTCCGACCCCGCGACGGCCGACATACCCGTTATAATGCTCACTATCACGGACGAGAAGAACCTGGGCTACACACTCGGTGCGTCGGAGTATCTGACCAAGCCGATCCAGCGCGACCGGCTCTTGACCGTGCTGGATAAGTATCGCAGCAACCATCCCGGTCCGGTGCTCGTCGTGGACGACGAGGACGTCACCCGAGAGATGACGCAAATCATGATCGAGGAAAAGGGGCTCGCTGTGCAGACGGCGATCAACGGCCGGGACGCACTCGAGCGCCTCGCTGAGACCGTCCCATCGCTGATCCTGCTCGACCTGATGATGCCCGAGATGGACGGTTTTCAGTTTGTTGAGGAACTGCGAAGCCATGAGGAGTGGCGGACGATTCCCGTAGTGGTAGTAACCGCCAAGGACCTCGACGCCGAGGACTGGCGGCGGCTCAAGGGCTACGTGGAGAAGGTCGTGCAGAAGGGCGACTACGACCGAGCTGAGTTGCTCAGCGATGTAAAAGGAATGGTAACTGCGGGTTTACGACGGTCCAGCAGGACTTCTGGCTGACATACGGTCCCTGAACCCACAAGTTTGCGTTAGCGACAGGAGACGCCATGCCCAGGATACTGGTGGTTGAAGACAACGAGATGAACCGAGATATGCTTACCAGAAGATTGAAGCGCAAGGGCTACGATATACTCTCAGCCGAGGACGGGCAAGAGGGAATAGAACTCGCCGGCGCGCACTCCCCCGACCTGATTCTGATGGACCTAAGCCTGCCGGTCGTGGACGGGTGGGAGGCGACTCGACGGCTGAAGTCGGCGCCGGCCACACAGGGTATACCCATCATCGCGCTCACTGCACACGCGATGTCCGGCGACAGGGAAAAAGCGATGGACGCGGGGTGCGACGACTACGACACTAAGCCGGTCGAGATGCCGCGTCTGCTCGAAAAGATCGAGACACTGCTTGCAAGAGAGATAGCGTAATGATTGAGGCTAACTACTCGATCCTGATCGTGGACGACAACGAGATGAATCGGGACTTGCTCTCGCGCCGGTTGACCCGACAGGGATACAAGGTCTCGATAGTCAGCAACGGCGTCGAGGCGCTGGAGGCTGTTCGCTCCCAGAAGTTCAACCTGATGCTGCTCGACGTAATGATGCCGGAGATGAACGGCTATCAGGTGTTAGAACAACTCAAGGCGAACGGCGAGCTTAACGCAATGCCTGTGATAATGATCTCGGCTCTCGACGAGCAGGAATCTATTGAACGATGTCTGGAGCTTGGTGCATCGGACTACCTGACCAAGCCGTTCAACCCCATGCAACTCAAGACCACGGTGGTCGGTCTGCTGGAAAAGTACAAGCATGATTAGGCGCGCCTATGGTCGTCGTTCGGACTGAGTACCATGAAACCCAGGTAGGCACGCAAGCGGAGTCTCGGATTATAGGGCTTGCCGCGAGGGGAGCGACGTCGAATTGATTATAAACTGGGAAGCCGTCAGCGGTGTAGGTCAGTTGGCCGTGGCGGTCATCGCGCTGTGGGTGGCCTATCGGCAGTGGCACGAGGCCAAGCGCGACGCTGTCGAGCAGGCTGAGCTCACCGAGAGGCTGGAGAATAATCGCCACGTCGCCATCCAGGAGCAGGATCGAATCATCCGTGCGCAAAGCCTCGATTCATACTTCGAAGGCATTTCACACCTCTTGTTCGGAGAAGGCGAGCCCAACGAGGCCGCCGGCAAGTTCGCCAAGGGGAGGACGGACGCGCTGCTCAAGGTGCTGAAGTCCGACGAGAAGCGATCGCTGACAGCCTTCCTTTACAGCAGTGAACTCATCACTCGCGACCCACGCACGAACGTACCGCTGATCGCTCTCTCGGGCAGCGACCTCAGCGGCATGGATCTCGGCGGCGCCACGCTGGCGAGCGCGTGCCTCAAGATGGCCAATCTAACAGGTGCGAAACTCGTAGGCTCAGACCTCCACGAAACGGATTTCAAGGGTGCAAACCTGCAAGACGCCGACCTATCAGACTCCGACCTCGGTATGGCCGAGTTGCACGGCGCCAACCTGAGCGGCGCGACGGTGGTTCGGGCCGAGTTGAGCCAGGCAAACCTCTCCGGCGCCGACCTACGTCGCGCGGACTTTAGCCAGGCTTACATGGGCGAGGCCAACCTCTCGGGGGTGAACATGCGAGAGGCGATACTCACCGGCGCCTACCTGGCGGAAGCCGACCTCTCGGGGACAAACATGCGCGAGGCGGTGCTGGTTGGCGCAGACCTCGACGGCGCCCGACTCTCCAATCTCATTAGCATCGCCGGGGCGGACTTCACGGGCGTCCAGAACCTCGGCGCCGAAGCGCGCGAGTACCTCCTCTCGATCGCCTCGGGCGTCAACCCCTCGACCGGACGGGAGACGCACGCCACCCTGTACCTCGGCGCCGACCAAGACGCCACAGATCCAGCGGAACGCCGAACGCCCCCCGATCAAACGGCAACTGCGGCGACGCCCTTTGTGCTGCGCGCTCGCGAAATCGGCGTCGTCGTGGCACACGCGGCTTTCCGAATCCACCTCAAGCGACCGGCTTCGGGGTCGTCGGACGCAACCGTTAGCCATCACGAGAGCCGCAAGGGCTAGCGCAGAGAGGCATTGGCGGATTGGAACATTCCGGCCGGACGCCGCAAGGTGCGGTTGGTCCAACGTGCTGCGCCTTCACCATATCCCTGACCGTGCTTCGGCTTTCGCCCAGCGGGGTAAGTCGTTCCCTGACGATGCTGCAATGGCAAAGAGCCGCGAAGCGCCTCTCGACGCTCGGCGGCCCTGTCTGTTTGCGCGGCCTTGTCGTTCGCCCGTTAGTAGTGGATGAGAACGGGCGTGCCTGCCTCGGCCCAGGGGAAGAGCCAGTCCATCATCTGGAGGGGGGTGTTCACGCAGCCGTGAGACCCTGTGACCGCCGAGTCTCGCGGCCCGGAGCTGTTCGTTCCGGGACCGTAGACATTGCGCCAGGGCGCGTCGTGGATGTAGAACCCCCCCGCACGGAACCTGAGAGAATAGCTTACGTCCGCCGTTGGGTACCACCATTGGGACGTCTTCGGCCACGGTGAGACGAACTTGTAAGGGCTCAGCTTCGCCATGATGCGGAATTCGCCGGTGGGGGTTCGAAGCTCGGGCCTCCCGGTCGTTATCAGGGAGGTGCGGACTTGCGTGCCGCCCTCGTAGGCCGCCATGCTCTGGTCAGTCAGATTGATGTCTATCCACTTGCTCGGGAGCGCCCCGTTCCAGTAGGCCTCGTTGCCGTTGTGCGGCCCCGTCAGGTCGGTGTTGCTCAGATTCCTGGCGGAGATGTCAACCGTGTCGTCGCTCTGCTCCAGCGCCGTAAGCACCGACCGGGTGGTAGCCTCGTAGTCAACTACGATGGCTCGAATGTCCGCAGCGGGCTGAGGCGGGTTGGCGTTGATCCAATATGTGACCTGCGCCTCCATCTTCGCGGCGTCCAGGTAGGGCCGCACGTCGGCGCCGCTTCCCGTCCATCTGATAGCCTTCGCCACATCCTCGGGATCGAGCCACCACGTCACGCCGTCGAAGCTCATGTAAACTCGACCTTCCGTCCACGCGGCGGCCTGGTTGTAGGCGGCGCGCAGGTCGGCGGCGCCGATCTCCGGCTGGGTCGAACTCGCGACGATCTCACCGGAACGCTCGGTTCTGTTCAAGGCCAGATCAAGCAGCCGCTCCGACGTGGCCGTTTCGTCTACCTCCACGCCCTCAATCTCGGCGACTAGCCGGGGTAGATCCCCGGTGGTCGAGATGTACGAGTTCTGTACGTCGGTGTTCAACTCCTGGGCGACTCCCTGCACGTACTCCGTCGCGGATGCGGGGTCGAGGTACGGGCTGACGTTTTCGCCGGAGCCGCTCCACCGTAGCCAGTCAACCAGTTCTCCCGAGCCGATGGTCCACTCCTCACCGTTGAGGGAGAGGGTGATGGGCGATTCTGTTAACAGTTTCACTCCGCTAAGGGCTCGCGTCAGCTCATTGGCCGTTACGGTGGGCGCGGTGTTCGTCGCCGACGCGGGCCCCGTGCGAGTCTGGTTGGACGCCAGGCTGAGTACGATCGCCGCCGTCTCGTCGGCGTCGACGTCCAACCCCGATCTCCCCGGAACAATGATATGCGCACCGTCCTCAACCGAGATTCGGGCGTCCACAGGCGCCCTGTCGTAGCTTGCGGCTAAGTCTGCGGCAAAGGCGCCAACGTCCGCCGCGTCCAAGACGGGCTTCCGCTCGGCTCCCTCGCCGGTCCAACTCAGCCACGAGCGCAGCGTTTCGGTCGAGACTTTGACTGTCTCGTCCTCCAGCGTGAGCTCGAGCGGCTCGCCGACATAAAGGTTCGCCTGAGAAACAGCGGCCTGTAGATCCTCGCTCTGAACCGCAGCAGGAACGCTCGTCGCCACAACGGCGGCCCGACCTTCGGGCGATTGGAGCGAGGCTTCAAGCGCGCTCAGCGTTTCGGGCGCCGAGACTGTGAGTCCGTCGTGGTCCGGTGCGAGCGTGATCGCCTCCCCGGTGGTGAGTATACGGGCGTTTCGTGGGTCGGACTCAATATCGGCGGCGGCCGCGCGTACCCAGGTGCTCAGGCCGTTGGGGTCCAGGTAGGCCGTCGTCTGGGCGTCCCGCCCGCTCCACCGCAGCAAGTCGGTAAGTTGCGCCATACTCAGCGTCCAAGTCTGGTCGCCGTGCGCCAGCGTCAGCGGCCGTCCGATGAGAGTGTTCGCGGCCTCGACCGCAGGCGCAAGGTCGGCGTTCGTTGTGTTCGGTGGAGCGACGGCCACAACCGCCGACGCTCGTCCGGAGCCTGCGAAGGCCGCCGCTTTGACGGCTTGCACCGTTGCGGCGGCGTCCAGCTTGCGGGCGCTCCAACCGTAGACGAGCGAGGCGTCGCCGGGTCTCACGGCGATTCGTGCGTTCCGAGCGGGCCGGTCCACCTCAGTCGCGACCTGCATCACCCAGGCCTCGACCGCCCGTGCGTCGAGCATCGGCGCAGCGCTCTTGCCTGAACCCGTGAGCTTTATCATCTTGTGGACGCTGTCGGGCTCTGCGCCCCATACCTGGCTGCCGAACTGGAGTTCGAGTGGTCGCGACCACGCTGTCTGCAGCGTCGTGTGAGCCGTCGCGAGGTCGCGCTCGACGACGGTAGGCTGGGTGGTATTCACGACGGGCGCGATGGGATTGCGTGAGTAGTACACGCTCTCCATCTTGTCGGAGAACGACGCGACCGTAGCAGGGACGTCGACCTGTTGTCCGACCTGCGAGGGTCTGAGGCGCGGCCCGTCCGCTCCAAGCGTAAGCGCTGCATTGCGGACCGGCTGGTCCACCCGGGTCGCGAGTTGTTGCACCGTGTTTGATGCAAGTGCGGAGTCGAGCACGTGGACGGGCGCGACCTGACGACCGCCGCGCCAGGCGCTCCAACGGGTCGTCCATTCCTTGAATACGCCGCCGCTGCGACCCACGTCGAACGCGCGATCAAGCGTCGCTCGCTCGTCAATCGCGAGGCCGGCCCGCGAGGCGGTGGTTCGGACGGAGTGGTCGCCGTAACTTATGGCGATAGACCGGGAGGCGTCGTCTGCGGCGTTGCGCGAGATCGTGGCGAGTGCGTCGTCGCGCGACATTCCGCCGACGTCGGCGCCAAGCACAGTCACTCCGGGGTACAAACTGTTTGCATAGCGCAACTGCACAGCGACGAGCGCAAACAGCACAACGAACAAAAGGCCCAGGGGCGCCAGGAAGTACGCCGAGCGGCGGCTCTGAATCGAGCGCGCCAACCGCGGTGCGAAAGTCCTCAATGTCCTCGGGCTAGTTTCCATTCATTACTCCTGACCACTGCCTACCGATAGGCGAATCTGAAAATTATTGCGTATAGACAATGTACAAAAAACAAGCTGCACGATCCAAGAAAGGTGCAGCTTACGTGCGACACAGCCGTTTCGGAGCCGTGACGATATAGGACTCAAGGGACGAACGCCTTCCCACGCGACAATGTTGCAGGATGCATGCCCCGTCCCCTTAATTATACCTGCTTGCGAAAGTGTGTGTAGGGTCTTGTCGCGACTATTGAACAGACCTGTCCGCGTATGTACGAGGGGTTCCCGTCGTATGGACGGCGTTCGAGGCGAGTCGTGCGTGGCTTAGCCGTCCGTGTGCGACCGCTCTTCCTCGAATCGTCCAAGCACGAACACCACGTCCGAGGCACGGTTCAGGTAGCGCAGTACTTCAGGGTTCGGTATCACTCCGTCGTGAAGCAGCCGTGCCGCGAGCCGCTCGGCGCGTCGTATCACCGTGCGCGCCACGTCGAGCGTGGCTCCTGCTGCAGTGTCGCCTGGTGTGATGAACGCGCGCTGCACCTGGGTCTGCCCCTTGAGGTCCTCCAGCAACGCGTCGAGCCGCTCCACGTGTGCGTTCGTGATCTTGTGGCTGCTGCGCTCGTAGTTCTCCGCCGGCGTGGCAATGTCCGACATCATGACGTAGAGGTCGCCCTGGATAGCCTTCACTTCAGCGGCGACCCTCGGCTGGGCGGAGGTAGCCCTGGCAAGTCCAAGCACCGAGTTTGCCTCGTCTATTGCGCCCAGCAGTTCCGGTCTTGGAGCGTACTTCGCGACGCGACCGCTTCCCCATAAGTCGGTGAAACCGTCGTCGCCGCGTCTCGTGCTAACCCTGGCCATGCTTGGCGACTCCTATCAGTGAGTGGCTGTTTCGCAATCTCGCCCGTAAGGGGTGCGCATCGCTGGGCGCGATTAGGGCGTCGGCGCCGCGTCGCCCTCGGCGGAGGCGCTTCGCTTGTGCGCCCGCAAGAACGCGTGCTCCTTGAGCAGGCAGCGGTCCATAACCACGAGGAGTTCTGAGCTGCGGGCTCGTGCGGCGGCGGCTTCGTCTATCACGCCCTCCTGCAGCCACACAGCCTTTGCGCCCACGGCGATGGCCTCCTCGACGACGTCTCTCACCGCGCGCGAGTTGCGGAACACGTCCACAACCTCGATTGGGTATGGTATGGCCGAAAGGCTGGGGTAGGATCGCTCGCTGAGCACGAACTCGCAGTACGGGTTCACGGGCAGGATGCGATACCCACGCCGCTGCAGGTACGATGCTACGACCTGGCTTGGGCGAAAGGGGTCGGGTGAAAGCCCAACCACTGCTATCGTCTTGAAATCCAGTATTCGCTGTATGTCCTCGGGTCGGGCGTAGTCGCCGTCGCCGTTATGTTCAACCATTTACACTCATTCCCCAAATGTTCGGGCGGCCGGATCTCGCGTCCGGCCCTCCCAACAGTTCCTCGGGGATTATAGAACGGAGTCAATCACCGCTGCAAGCCGCTCCTTGGAGGTGAGGCCCACGATTCGGTCAACCTCCTGACCGTCCTTGAAAACGATCAGCGTAGGTATGCTGAAGGTGCTGTACTGGGCGGGAACCTGCTGAGCCTCGTCCACATTCACCTTTGCAAACTGTACGCGACCCGCATACTCTCCCGCCAGGTCTTCGAAGATCGGCGCCATACGGCGGCAGGGTGCGCACCAGGGCGCCCAGAAATCTACCACCACGGGGGTACTCGACTTCAGGACGCTCTGCTCGAAATCGCTATCGGTTACTTCTACTGGATGTACTTCCGTCGCCAAAATTGGTCCTCCTATGTTAATACTTGTCGGCTGTGGCAAAATCTGCTCGTGCTACTCCTGCACATGCTTTGCCGGCGCTCACGTAAAATACAACATCCGGTGGTCGCGAGTTATTCCCTTTGCCTTGGAAACTATTGCTTGCGAGTGAAGACCACTGGTCGGTTCGACACCAATACTCGATGAGAGGTGATACATCAATGGCGCAGATTGGACGACAGCAGGGGTGGCGGACGGCGGCGCGAGCGAGACTTGAAAGGTTGCAAAGCAGAGGCGGTTTGTTTTCCAACCTCGGCCCGCCCGCGTTCGAGGAGGAAGAGGACTTCACGACCGAGGAGCTGGAGACTTTGGGCACGGTCGAGAGGGCGCTTGCACAGGTGCGTTCGGAGGAGGAGGCGGACCGGTTGCTCGACGAGCTTGAGCGACGCTCCGGCGGCCTGACGCAGGCCGACGTCGAGGACGACAGCGCCGTCGCGTCCGCAGCGCCGGTTGAGGAGATACGCCGATCGGTGAGCCAGGCGCCGCCGGAGGACCGCCCGGTCGAGGCATTGGAAACCGTCGTCGAGGAGACGACCGCAGAACAAAGTCCCGAGACAGACCGGCTCGCTGCGATACTGCAGGAGGCGATGGTCCGTCCGCGGGGCAAGACCGACGGGCCGCACAAGCTCCTGCGGCGGGCGGTGCTGAAGCGTATGACGCCCGTCCAGGCGGTGGACGCGAGCGTTTACATAGCCATCACGCGGTTGCCGCACCTCAAGCCTATCACACGCTTCATGTCGGGCGTCTCCACGGTGAGTATGCACGGGGCGGGTTGGACGGTGGCGGCCGTCGCACTCGCACTGGTTGACCGGAGGCGGGGCCGTCGCGCCGCGATCGAGATGATACCTGCGCTGCTGGTCACGAATACGCTCGTGGAGCGTGTGGTGAAGCGGTACTTTCGGCGGCGTAGGCCGTTCATCACGATGGTCAAGGCCATGGTGGTGGGCCGCAAGCCCGGGAGCTGGTCGTTTCCCAGCGGCCACTCCGCCTGCTCGTTCGCCTGCGCCAGCGCGCTCAGTGGACGCTATCGCAGTCGCCGAAATACCTTCTATGGTCTGGCCGCGTTGGTTGGGTTCTCGCGAGTGTATCTTGGCCACCACTACCCTACGGACGTGATCTCGGGCGCAACGCTCGGTGAAGCGCTAAGCCGTATGGTGGTATGGACGTCCCGCCGTTTCTGGCCCCGGCTCGGCTCGTAGGGCGCAGGCTCACGAAGCCTTCGCCCCGTCCGGTCCGACTCCCTCGCGGGCGAGGCGACTACGACGAGTCGGCGCAGTCGTCCTCGTCGCCGTAGCCCATTCGTTCAAGCGCGGCCTGGGTGAGCACGCTCGACGCCGGGGAATGAAGGCCGTCCGACTCGGTGTGTCGGGTGAGGTGCTCGGCCAGTGCGGCCGAGTAAGGGTGGTGCGTGGCGGGTGCGGGGCGAGGTCGGTCTTCACCATTGTCGTCTTTGCCGAGCTGGTCGGCGGTCCAGCGCACGAGCTCGGAAAGCGTTGGATAGGGGTGCAGCGAGTCGCCGAGCACCCATGAGCTTACGCCGGCGGTCATAGCGAAGGCGAGTTCGCCGATCATCTCGTCGGCCCGTTCACCGATGATCGAGGCGCCGAGGATCACGCCGTCGTCGCAGCGGGCGATGATCCGGCACCAACCCTCGGTCTCACCGTTGATGATCGCCCGGCTCAGGTCGGAGTACTTCACCCGTGCGATCTCCACGTCGCAGTCTACCTGCTCCGCCTCCTTGATGGTGAGGCCGACGGCGGCGACGGCGGGGATGGAGTACACAGGGCGGGGCACGACGTCGAGCCGGGCTCGGCGCGCGGGCTCGCCGCCGGCGGCGTTCCAGCCCGCAACCTCCCCCATCATGTCGCCGGCGTGGGTGTACATGTGGCGGCCTGCGGCGTCGCCCGCCGCCCAGATGTTCGTAGTCGTCGTGCGCATCTCGTCGTTCACCTTCACCCTGCCTGCGTCGAGCTCAACGCCTGCCGCTTCGGGCGAGAGTTTGTCGAGGTTCGGCCGCCTGCCGACCGCAACAAGAAGCACGTCGGAGGTCAGCGTCTGGTCGGCGCCGTCGGCCAAGCGTACCGTGCAGACGCGCCGGCCTCCGTCCCGATCCACGCGAGTGAGGCGGGCGTCGGTCAGCACGCGGATTCCGCGGCGTGCGAACGCTTCGGCCAGCTCGGCGCCGAGCTCCTCGTCCTCGCGCTCAAGCAGCCGACTCGAAACGATAGTAACGTAAGAGCCGAAGCTTTTGAAAATGCTCGCGAACTCGCAGCCGACGGCGCCGCCGCCGACTATGACCACCGATTCCGGGAGAGTGTCGAGCGCGAGCGCGCCGTCGCTTGTGATGAAGCCGCTTTCCTTCAGGCCTGGTATGTTGGGCACGACCGGAGCGGAGCCGGAGGCGATCACCACGTTGCGAGTTGTGACCCGCCGCTCGCCAATGCGGAATGTGTGTGCATCCTCAAAGCTTGCCCACTCAGGAAAGAACTCGATGTTCTGGTCCCGCAGCGATTTGACCGGCCCCTCCCCCGACATCCCATCCACGATGTCGCGCATCCTCGCGGTCACAACTGCGAAGTCCACCGAGACCTCGCCCACGCGCACGCCGAACTCCGCCGCGCGCCGGGCCGTGTCCGCGACCTGGGCGGAGCGCAGCAGGGTCTTGGTGGGCACGCAGCCGACGTTGAGGCAGGCGCCGCCCAACTTGCCTCCCTCAACCATGGCGGTGCGTACGCCGCGCCGGGCTGCGGTGCTCGCGGCTGCGTAGCCGGTTCCACCGCCGCCGATGACGATAACATCATAGTCGTAGTTATTGCTCATGCCTGGCCGCGTCCTTTCATCCACGTCGCCCGTCGCCCAACCACAGGCGCGAGCGGGGTGCGCCGGTGATGTGGAGATTGTACACGGGGCTGGACGCGTCGTGCAGCCGAACCGCTCGGGGCGCGACGCCGGCGTGAAGTTGCGTCGAGGCCGCGCGCCGGCCGGACGAGGACCGCGTCGGGAACTACCGTCAGGTTCCGTTAGTGGACGCGACGCCGTTGGTCTGAGTTTCGGCGGCGGGGCGGGCGATCCTGCGCTGACGACGGCGGTATTCCCGCTTCGGCAAGAAGTGGGTTTCGAATAGGTGGGGCTCGGCGCCCTCCGGAACCTCGTCACCGGCGCGGCGCTCCCACTCGATGTCCGCAAGGTCGCGATGTCGCGTCAGCCCGGCCGCGTCCAGATGTTCGAAGAATGCCTGGGCCGCCCACTCGTGGAATCGGTCGTGGACGGTGCTGCCCGCGCCTAGCTCACGGGGAAGCGCTTTCCAGTGTATGTTGTGGCGCAGTACGTACAGCATCGCCTCAAACGCTCGGCGATTGTCCATCCTCGGTCTACCGCCCTTTGGTCGCGGGGGAAGCGCCGGAACCAGGGGTTCGACCTGTTCCCACAGTTCGTCGCCAATTTTCCATTCGAGGGCTGCCTTGGTCGCTGTCATTTCTACCTCCTAACTTTCCTATTGCCTGTGTGTCAAGTTGGCAAATACCGTGCCAATGCGGTCTGGGCGCCGCCGGAACACCTGGAGCGCACGAGTTTGCAACGCGGATCTCAGGAATGACGAGCCGCCCACCGTTGTGCGAGAGGCTGCTGCTGCGGCGGCGAGTCGGCGCGCAACGGTGGACAACAGTGGAAGTGGAATGAAACGTCGGCGCCTGATGTTGTAATAATAGGACGAAGCGGCACAGTTTCTACTACAGTCGAATAACAAAGTTGACACTGATTATTAGATTAGGTAGAATGTCGTGTCATCCGTTGGCGGCGTTTACCCGTCTTAGAGTTGACGGAAAGGAAATACAAAGTGGCACTTAACAGATTCACCGACAACGCGCAGGACGCCTTCCAGAGAGCCCACGTGGCGATGCAACGCCATAGCCACAGCTACCTGGACTCTGAGCACATCTTGCACGGCATACTCAACCAACCCGACGGCCCGGCTCAGGCCTTGCTCCGCAGGCTGGAGGTTGACGCGACCCGAATGCTGGAGCGACTCGAGATAGCGCTCCGCTCGTCCCAGCCGACGGCACAGCAGGGGGGCGTGCAGTCGCAGGTGTACGTATCCTCGCGGGTGCGGGAACTGGGGGCGAAGGCCGCCGCAGAGGCGGACCAGAACGACGACGCGTTCATCAGCACCGAGCACATACTGATCGCGCTCGCGAGCGACTCGAACGGCGCCGTCGGTAAGATACTCTCCGGTGCAGGGGTGACCGCCGAGCGGGCTCGGGCGGCGATGCGCGAAGAGCGCGGAGACCGCAAGATCACCGAATCCCACGGCGGCGTCGAGGGCGAGGCGCTCGATAAGTACGGAGTAGACCTCACAGCGCTTGCCGAGCGGGGCAAGCTCGACCCCGTGATCGGTCGCACATCGGAGATTCGACGCGTGATGCAGGTGCTCTCGCGCCGGACGAAGAACAACCCCGTGCTTATCGGCGCCCCCGGCGTGGGCAAGACCGCCGT
>Ga0136612_10000275_pt1 | contig 16962 bp, 16 predicted proteins | sample AntDryUQ224A2306_2_FD_106644 | JGI IMG/M metagenome (GOLD analysis project Ga0136612, IMG submission 106644) | Polar desert sand microbial communities from Dry Valleys, Antarctica - metaG UQ224A (23.06) | ecosystem: Environmental > Terrestrial > Soil > Desert | place: Antarctica: Dry Valley... | reverse complement strand
GCATAGGTCAGCCCGACCTTGCCACGAGGACGAGGCGCCTCTATAGGCCCGCGCTTTCCAGATCATTGGAAAAAACAAATCGCCTGGCCAGTTAGGGCTGCCATGGCGATTTTGAGAAACGTCGCGCTGCAATGCGCTTCACGAGGAGACGAAAATGCCCAAGCTCAAGACCAAGAGCGGCGTCAAGAAACGCTTCTCGCTCACGGCCACCGGCAAGGTGAAGCACGGCGTCGCCGGCAAGCGCCACCGCCTCATCAGCCACAACGCCAAATATATCCGCCAAAACCGCGGCACCGAGGTTCTCGCCGACGCCGATACGGCGCGGGTGAAGCTCTGGGCGCCCTACGGCCTCAAGTAAGGAGCGGATAAGCCATGACACGCATAAAGCGCGGCGTCACCACGCGCGCCAAGCACAAGCGGATTTTGGAGAATGCGAAGGGCTATTACGGCCGCCGCAAGAACACCATCCGCATCGCCCGCCAGGCAGTCGAGAAGGCCGGGCAATATGCCTACCGCGACCGCAAGGTGAAGAAGCGCAGCTTCCGCGCCTTGTGGATCCAGCGGATCAACGCCGCCGTCCGCGCCGAGGGGCTGACCTACGGCCAGTTCATCCACGCATTGAAGCTTGCAGGCATCGATCTCGACCGGAAGGTGCTCGCCGATATCGCCATGCACGAAGGCGCGGCGTTCAGCGCGATTATCGCCCAGGCGAAAGCGGCGCTGCCCAAGGAAGACTCGAAAGCGGCCTAAGCAGCTCCTTCCCGCAACCCGACAAGGGCGCCCGGAGCGATTGTTACTCGTCATTGCGAGCGAAGCGAAGCAATCAATGACGAGGGTTTCATTTTGCGGGCCAGCGCGGCTAGAGGCGCGAGCATGGCGGGCGATCAGGACATCATCGAGCAGATCCGCGGCGCGGGCGATCTCGCCGCGCTCGAGAAGCTGCGCGTGGCGGCGCTCGGCAAGTCGGGATCGATCACCGCGCTACTGAAGTCGCTCGGGTCGATGGATGCCGACGCGCGCGCCGCCAAAGGGCCGAAGATCCATGCGCGCCGCGAGGCGGTCACCGCCGCGATCGCGGAGCGCAAGGCGGCGCTCGAGGCCGCCGACCTCGACCGGCGGCTCGCCACCGAACGCCTCGACCTGTCGCTCCCGGCGCCGGACAGCCGCCAGGGCACGGTCCACCCGGTCAGCCAGGTGATGGACGAGCTCGCCGAGATTTTCGCCGACCTTGGGTTCGCCGTCGCCGAAGGGCCGGAGATCGAGGACCAATGGTATAATTTCACCGCGCTCAACATGCCCGAGGCGCACCCGGCGCGGGCGATGCACGACACTTTCTATTGCGAGCCGCGCACGCCCGGCGAGGAGCCGCGCGTCCTCAGGACCCACACCTCGCCGGTGCAGATCCGCGCGATGCAGGAGCGCGGCGCGCCGCTCAGGATCATCGCGCCCGGCCGCGTCTACCGCTCCGACAGCGACGCAACCCACACCCCGATGTTCCACCAGGTCGAGGGGCTGGTGATCGATCGCCACATTCATCTCGGCCACCTCAAGTGGACGCTGGAGACGTTCCTCAAGGCGTTCTTCGAGCGCGATGACGTCGCGATCCGCATGATCCCGAGCTACTTCCCCTTCACAGAGCCTTCGGCGGACGTGCACGTCGGCTGGTCGTGGGAGAACGGCCGCCGCGTGATCGGCGGATCCGAGAATTGGATGGAAGTGCTCGGCTCCGGGATGGTCCACCCGCGGGTGATCGCCGACTGCGGGCTCGACCCCGACGAGTGGCAGGGGTTCGCCTTCGGTACCGGAGTCGACCGGCTGGCGATGCTCAAATATGGGATGGGCGACCTGCGCGCCTTTTTCGACGGCGATATCCGCTGGCTCAAGCATTACGGGTTCCGCGCGATCGGCGTGCCGACCCTCTCGGCGGGGGTGGGCGCGTGAAGTTCACCTTGTCGTGGCTCAAGGACCATCTCGACACCGACGCCTCGCCCGAGACGATCGCCGAGACGCTGACTTCGATCGGGCTTGAGGTGGAGGCGCTGACCGACCCCGCCGCCGCACTGGCGCCGTTCAAGGTCGCGCGGGTGCTCAGCGCCGAGCGCCATCCGCAGGCCGACAAGCTCCAGGTGCTCAGCGTCGACGCCGGTGACGGCCCGGTGCAGGTCGTGTGCGGCGCGTCCAATGCCCGGGCCGGCATGCTCGGCGTGTTCGGGCCGCCGGGCGCGACCATCCCGGGCAGCGGCATGCTGCTGAAGGTCGCGGCGATCCGCGGCGTCGAATCGCACGGCATGATGTGCTCGGTGCGGGAGCTCGAGCTCGGCGACGAGCATGAGGGGATCATCGAGCTGCCGGCAGACGCGCCGGTGGGCATCAGCTTCGCATCCTACGCGTCGCTCGACGACCCCCTGTTCGACGTCGCGGTGCTGCCCAATCGGCCTGACTGCATGGGCGTCGACGGCATCGCCCGCGATCTCGCGGCGGCCGGGGTCGGGCAATTCAAACCCAGGAGCACCAGCGTCATCGAGGGCAAGTTCGAGCCGCCGGTGGCGGTCACCGTCGAGCCCGACTCGGGCTGCACCGTGTTCTGGCGGCGCGTGATCCGCGGCGTGACCAACCGGCCCAGCCCCGAGTGGCTGCAGCAGCGGCTGCGCGCGGTCGGGCTGCGGCCGATCTCGGCGCTGGTCGACATCACCAACTTCTACTCGATCGACCAGGCGCGGCCGCTGCACGTCTACGACATCGCCAAGCTCACGGGCGGGATCAATGTCCGCCGCGGCAAGACCGGCGACCGCTTCCTCGCGTTGAACGGCAAGGACTATGCGCCGACGCGCGACGATTGCGTGATCGCCGACGACAGCGGCGCGATCGGGCTTGGCGGGATCATCGGCGGCGACAGCACCAGCGTCGACGAGGGCACGACCGACGTGCTGCTCGAATGCGCGTGGTTCGACCCGGCGCGGATCGGCGAGACCGGCCGCCGGCACGGCATCAACACCGACGCGCGGGCGCGGTTCGAGCGCGGCATCGACCCGATGAAGCTGGCGGGCGCGATCGAATCGGCCGCGCGGATGATCCTCGACCTCGCCGGCGGCGACGCGTCGGAGCCGCGGATCAGCGGCGAGTTCCCGGAACACGGCTACCCCAATCGCGACAATGTGGTCGCCTATCGCCCGCGGCGGCTGGCCGATCTTGGCGGGATCGACCTCGAAGCCAAGCAGCAAGCGGCGATCCTCGGCCGGCTCGAGTTCCTGCGGCTCGACCCCAACGACAGCGAAAGCTGGCTCAGCGAGGCGCAGCGCCAGGAGATGGTCGAGCTTTATGGTTCGCGGGGCGACGAAACCTGGTTCGTGCGCGCGCCGACCTGGCGGCCCGACGTCGACGGCGAAGCCGACATCGTCGAGGAGATCGCGCGCATCCATGGCTATGACGCCATTCCGTCGACGCCACTCGACCGCGCACCGGGAGTCGCCAGGCCGACCGCGACGCGCGCGCAGCTGGTCGAGCGCCGAGTGCGCCGCACCGCCGCCGCGCGCGGGCTCGACGAGGCGGTCACCTGGAGCTTCATTTCCGAGGACGAAGCGGCGGCGTTCGGCGGCGGCGACTGGCGGCTCCTCAACCCGATCAGCGAAGAGATGAAGGTGATGCGCCCGTCGCTGCTGCCCGGGCTGGTCGCCGCCGCGCGCCGCAACCTGGATCGCGGCCAATCGTCGGTGCGGCTGTTCGAGCTCGGCCGGCGCTACCTTGGCGACGCCGAGCATCCGACGGTGGCGCTGGTGCTGGCAGGAGAGAAAAGCCCGCGCGACTGGAAGTCGGGCAAGGCGCAGGGCTTCGACGCGTTCGACGCCAAGGCCGAGGCGCTGGCGCTGCTCGAGGCGGCGGGCGCTCCGGCGGGCAACCTCCAGCTGTTCCCCGATGCCGGACCGACCTGGCACCCGGGCCGCTCGGCGACCCTGCGGCTCGGCCCGAAATCATTGCTCGCGGCGTTCGGGGAATTGCACCCGCGGCTGGTGTCGCTGCTCGACGCGCCGGCCGGTGCGGTCGCGGCCGAAATCTATCTCGATGCGATCCCGGCGGCGCGCTCCAGCGGCCGGGCCCGCCCGGCGTTCGCGCCGCTTGCGCTGCAATCGGTCACGCGCGACTTCGCCTTCCTGGTGCCGGCGGAGCTGTCGGCCGAAGCGCTGGTGCGCGCGATCCGCGGCGCCGACAAAGCGGCGATCACCGACGCCCGGCTGTTCGACCGGTTCCAGAAGGGCGGCGGTCTCTCGCTGGCGGTGGAGGTCACGCTGCAGCCGGCCGACAAGAGCTTCACCGACGAGGAAATCGTGGCGATTTCGAAGCGCATTGTCGCCGCGGCCGAGAAGCTCGGGGCGCAGCTAAGGAGCTAATCTCTCAAGGGCGTTGATCGCCGTGTGGACGCGGGCCTCGATCTCATCGCGCTTGAGCCCGGCGGGAATGACGTCGCCGATGCGGAAGCGGATGGTCCCGCGGCGCTTGTCGAGGCCGCGCCCGACCAGCCGCCCGCTGTCGAGCGCCACCGGCACCACCGGCAGCCCAAGGGCACGGTACAAGCCCGCGAACCCGGCGCGCAACGGCGGGGTCTCGCCGGGGGCCACGCGAGTCCCTTCGGGATAGATGATCACCGGCCGGCCGGTCGCGGCCGCGGCCTTGGCCTCGGCCAGCATCTCGCGCAGCGCCTTGGCTCCGGCCTCGCGGTCGACCGGGATGACGCCATAGCGCCGCGTGATCCGTCCGAACACCGGCAGGTCGGCCAGCTCGCGCTTCAAGACGATGATCGGGATCCGCGCGATCAGCAGCATCTCGATCGTCTCGAACATCGACTGGTGCTTGGCGGCGATCAAATATTGTCCCGGCGGGACGGCGCCTTCGACTTCGGTGCGGATGCCGAGCAGATGTTCGGCGAGCCAGTGGTGGAGCCGCGCCCAGCGCTGGACAACGCCAAGCATCGCCGGCGTGCTGTACAGGCCGGCGGTGAGCCCGGCGACTGCGAACAGCAAGGTTGCCGGGTAGAAGATCAGCGAAAACAGCAGCGAGGCGACAAGCTGCATCAGATGTCGAGCCACACCGCCAGGCGGCGCAGCACATATTTGTTATATTCGCCGAACAAAGTGAGGAACCGCGGCTCGCCGCGCACGGCATCCGGCACGACCTTGTATTTGTCGCCGAGCACCTGGCGGAAATCGAAGCGCGCGCGGCGCATGTGCCAGTCGCTGGTGATCAGCCGGAACGAGCGGTAGCCGCGCTTCGCCAGCCAGCGTTCGGCCTCCTCGGCATTGGAGCGGGTGTCGACCGATTCGCTGCCGAGATCGACGCAGCAATCGACCAGCTTTCTGTTGCCGCCGAGCCGGCGGACCAGGTCCTGCTTGGTCACCGCCGGATCGGCGCCGGCGACCAGCAGCCGCTTGGCCGTGCCCGACTTCAGCACCTCGACGCCGTGCTCGATGCGGCCGCTGCCGCCGGTGATGACGACGATCGCGTCGGTCCGCGGCGTACCGTTGCCGCCGGGCTTGCCGAGAGTGACCGTGAACAGGATGAAGCCGAGCGCGTACAGCAGCAGGATCAGCGAGCCGGCGCGAACGATCACGTCGCGCTCCGCAATGCCGCGAGCACCGCCATCCGCGCGACCCAGGTGGCGATCACCACCAGCGCAAGCGGCAGCAAGGCGAGGATGACGAAGTCGCGGCCTCGCAGCGGCGTCGTGCCCATCAGATCGCCGGCGAACGCGGTCCCGCCTCCGGCCAGGAGCAGCAGCACCAATCCCGCGGCGACCGCGCCGGCAATCGCCCCGGCAAATGAATCGAGCGCGATCTTGCGCTGGAACAGATGCGTGACCTGGAGGTCGGTGGCGCCGATGCCGTGCATCACCTCGATCGTCGAGCGGTGCGTGTCGAGCGCGCCGCGCGCGGCCAGCACCACCGCCGCAGCGGCAGCCGCCGCCATCAACGCGACCAGCGACAAGGCGAGCCACTTCAAGACCCGGATCGCGCGCAGCACCGGCTCGAGCTTCTCGCGGTGGGCGATAAAGCGCGCGCCGGGCGCGGCCGCCTCGATCCGCGCGCCGATCGCGGCGAGGTCGGCGTCGTCGGCGACGTCGAGCGTGACCAGCGCCGGCACCGGCAGCTGGTCGTCGACCCCGGCCGGGCCCAGCCACTGTTCGAGCGTCTTGCGCATCTCGGCCTCGGGGACCGGCTCGGCCTTGACCACGCCGGGCGCCGAGCGCGCCGCCGCGAGCGCAAGCGGCAACGCATTGCTGCCGGTCGGAACCTGCACCGCATAGCGATTCTCGATCCCCTGCACGACCAGCCCCGCGGCATTGGAGAGCGCCAGCCCGGCCGCCGCGACCGTCATCATCGCGAACGTCATGATCGCAATCACGAACGGGGTGGGTCCGCGGAAGCGGCCTCCGGGGAGCAGCCGGCGCTCGGCGGGCGAGGCGAACAGCCAGTCGAGCATCACCTTTGCCCCTGCCGCGGCGGGGGATTGCGGAGCGATCCGGTCGGATCAACCATCGATCCGTGCTCGAGCCGCACCATCTGCGCACCCGGCGTCGATGCGATCAGCCCGACATCGTGGGTCGCGACGACCACCGTCGTGCCGAGGCGGTTGAGCGCGCCGAACAAGTGCATCAGGCGCTGCGCCATCTCCGCATCGACGTTGCCGGTCGGCTCGTCGGCGACCAATATCTCGGGCTGGCTGATGACCGCGCGGGCGATCGCGACGCGCTGCTGCTCGCCGCCCGACAGCGTCGCCGGCCGAGCGCTCGCCCGGTCGGCGAGCCCGACCCAGGCCAGCATCTCGCGCACCGGCGCTTCGACCTCGGCCTCGCTTTTGCCCGCGATCCGCAGCGGCAGCGCGACATTGTCGAACGCCGACAGGTGCCGGATCAGGCGGAAGTCCTGGAACACGACGCCGATCCGGCGGCGGAAGCCGGGCAGCATGTCGCGCGGCGCGTCGGTCAGCTCCTCGCCGAACAGCTCGATCCGCCCGCGCGTCGGCCGCTGGGCGAGGTAGAGCAGCTTCAGGAGTGACGTCTTGCCGGCGCCCGACGGCCCGGTAAGAAAATAGAAGCCGCCGCGGCCAAGGCGAAAATCGAGGTCGCGCAGCACTTCGGCGCCGGTGCCGTAGCGCAGGCCCACGCTATCGAATTCGACGATCGCCGTCAGCGCCGTATCCCCTCCCGCTCACATGAGGCTTGTCGCACAGCGCCCGCCGCCTTGCCAATGCCCGCGCATTCCTGTTTATCGAAGCCTCATTCGTCCCTATAAGGGCTGTTCGCCGATGATCCTCACCTGCCCCTCGTGCGGCACCCAATATGTGGTGAAGGACGGGGCGATCCCGCCGCAGGGCCGCCAGGTGCGCTGCGCATCGTGCAAGCACAGCTGGCACCAGGACGCCGAACAGAGCGACTTCGCCGACGACGGCGAGACGCTGGCCGAGGCGGCGGTGATCGATCCCAGCACCGGGCCCGAAGCGGAGGAGCGCGCTTACCAGGAAGCAGCGTTGGCGGCCGAGGGTCCCGTGGAAGAGGCGGCGATCGACGAGCGGCCGGATTTCGACGCGGACGTTCCATCGGCCGAGGACGCCGAGGCGCCGCCGCCGGGATATGCGCCGATCGACCCCGTGGCGCCTCCCGGGGAACCGTTGGTCGAGCCGGAAGAAGCGCCCGCTGCCGCGCTCTATGCCCAAGAGGCCGCGATCGAGGATGCGCAGGCGGTGAACCAGGAGTGGACCGGCACGCCCGCACAGCCGGGCTACGACGACGAGTTCAGCCCGTTTGCCTTTTCCGAGCCGGAGGAGCGGCAGCCGCGTAGCACATTGTTCAAGGTGCTGCTGACCGCGCTTCTGATCGCCGCTCTGGCGGCCGCGTTCTGGTTCCTGGCCCCGCCCGAATGGAAGCAGCGCATCGGCATCGCCGCCGCCGGCGAGACTCCACTGCAGCTGATGATGACCCATAGCGACCGCCAGAAACTGGCCAGCGGCAACGAGCTGCTCGCCGTCAGCGGCCGGGTGATCAACCCGACCGACGAGAGCCAGGACGTACCCCCGATCCAGGCGCAACTCCGCAGCAGCACCGGCAAGCTGGTCTACAGCTGGACGATCGCGCCCCCGGCGCGGACGCTTCCGCCAGGCGCGAGCGCGACGTTCAACAGCGCCGAGGTCAATGTGCCGGCCGGCGGCGACGAGCTGACGATCACCCTGGGGTCGACCAAGACCTGAGGCTTAGCGGAATTCGACCAGCTTCACGGTTTCCTTCGACCCGTCCGCTCCGCGCACCAATGTTTCGCGCATTGCCTTGGGGTCGGTCTTCTCGATCTCGGAGAATTGCAGGCGGGCGGCGGCGAGGATGGTCACCGTCGCCTGCGCCTGGCGCTGCGGTGCCGCTCGCGCCTGCGCTTGCGGCGCTAGGGTTGCGGCAAGCGCGGCTGCTGCGAAAATGACCATCCAGCGTCGTAACGCGGGGCGCCGCCAATGGTAAACAAGGTCTTAAGCCGGCGTCCCGCATAGGGACGGATTTGGGGACGGATCGGGCGCCATTGCCTGCCCTTATGCCCTTTGCTAGACGCCGCGCCTCGCCAGTCGGCGGCGTGTCGCCGCTAAGCTCTTCATCACGTGCGGTCGTGGCGGAACTGGTAGACGCGCAGCGTTGAGGTCGCTGTGGCCGAAAGGCCGTGGAAGTTCGAGTCTTCTCGACCGCACCATCTCCCTGCAGTGCCGCGAGTGGCGGTTCCTCGATTGTGGAGCCGTTCTTAAGACGCATTAGCAATAGCTATGGTGGGTGCCGTCGCTTGGCAAAGCGTGAGACGGGGTTTGGGCGGACGCCACAAGGGCATCCGCCCGAGGCCAGGCGGCAAAGTCGTCTCGGACAACTTGCTTGGCGGGGACTATTCGAAGGAAGCGATGCGCGGCGGCGGCTCGACGTGGATCGCGCCCAGCCGAACGATCGATTTCGCGGCGCTGACCGAGACTTTGACATTGAGGTCGCGGGCAAGGCCGATGACTTCGGCCGTTTCCCGCGACAGGCGGATCCGGTATTCGCCGTAGGGCACGCGCTCGAACAGGAAGAAGCCATCGAAGTCGGTGCGGGTGCGCGCCACCGGCTTGCCGGTCGCGTCAATTAGCTCGAGATCGAGCCCCTCGAAGCCGATCCCGCCGCTCTTGACGATCGCGCCTTCGATATCACCGCCGCCGACCAGGCCGATTTCGACGTCGGCGGGGACGCCGGGGCGCGGCACCACCACCTGCAGCGCTTTCCGCGGCACCAGCATCGGGTCCGACAGGCTCGATTCGTCGATGCCGACGGTCACCGGCGTGAAGGTAGCGAGCCCGCCGACCAGCACATTGCCCTCGGCGTCGGTGGCTTTGTCCGACAGCTTTCGGCCGGTGGTGACGAGCGCGCCCTTCTCGAACGGCTCGGAGGGATCACGGACGCCATTGTCGTTGAGGTCGCGATAGACTCGCGCGTTGACCGCGCCGGCAGCGGCGAGCGGCTGGCGGAACAGCTTGAACCCGCCGGCGGGATTGAGCGAGAAATTGAGGTTGAGCCCGAGCGCCAGCGAACCGTCGCTGGCCGCCTCGCCGGTCACCGCCACCGCCATCGAATCGAGCCGCCGCACATAAGTGACCCGCGCCCGGCCGCGCTGCGCGGCGGCATCGTAGATCAGGCCGCCTTCCCAGTCGGTATGCTCCGACGCCGACCAATAGGCCGACAGCTCCGCCGAGCGGAACCGCGCGCGCGGAGACACATCGAAGCTGGTCGAGCCGCGCAGCCGGACGTCGCCGACGCGGCCGGCGCCGATCAGCGCCAGGTTGAGCTCGCCCGGCGGCGCCGGCCCCGAGCGAAGATATTGTTTTCGATAGCGGAGGTCGGTGGCGAGGTTGAAGCGGTCGATGTTGGCCGATAGCCGGGCCGCCGCCTCGAGCTGGCGGGTGCCGTCGAGCCGGTCGGTCAAATGGACGTCGGCGTGCGCGGGGAGCACGGTCCGGCCGAAGCGCAGCGGCGCATCGAGCGCCAGCCGGAAATCGCGAAGGCTCGCCGCGCGACTGCCTCGCAAATGAAAGTCATTCGCAGCAAGCGCCTCGGCGCTAACGTTGAGATTGCCGAATTTGGCCAAAATCTGGGCGCGCGCGGCCTTTCCGCCCGAGCTTTCGCCGGCGACTCCGACCTCGATCATGGCGTTTCCGATCGAGCGCCGGACGGTTCCCTCGACGAAGCTCAGCCGCTCGTCGTCGATCAGCATCATGCGCGCCAGCGCACCGACGGACGTGCGCTCGTCGAGCCCATGTTCGACCGAGACGGCGGCCTGTGCGGCCGGCCTTCCGGCGTCGTCGGGCGGGCGCTCGAGCGAGAACAGCTCGCGCGCCGGCTGGTTGGCGCCGGCCCAGTACCAGGTCTTGCCGGCGGGGACATTGTCTTGGCCGACGTTGATCGTCTCCTCGCGGTTGCGGACCTGCCCCTGCGGGCCGTAAAGGACGATGCTGATGTGGTTCTCGCCGTAGAGAAGCTGCACGTCTTCAAACACATAGCGCTGGCCGGCAGTCGGCTTGGCGAACGCCAGCAGCTCGCCGTTGCGGTAGATCTCGGCGTCCCAGCCGCTCGGCAAATCGCCTTCGAATCGGGTGCGATCGAACGCGGTCTGGGCGAACAATGGCCGGTTGGTGACAAGTCCGCCGCGCCCGCTGGCCGCGGTGCCGGTTAGCCGGCTGTCGAGCCCGGCAACGTCGCCGAAGCCGAAATGCGTTGCTTTGAGCGGCCCGAGCAGCCCGCCGTCGGGATCCGAACGGTAGGCGCGCAGCCGCAAGGTGTTGGGCACGCCCTTGTCGTTGGTCGACATCTGGGCGTCATAGGACAGCCGGGCGAGCTCGCCGGCGGCGTAGACGGAGGTGTGGCGGTCGACCTTGACCCCGTCGCCGGCGCGAAAGGTGACCCCGCCGCTGACGACGAAGTCGAGCGCCGGCGCGCGCCACAGGCGATACGGCAGGCGCACCTGGGGAAGCTGCGAGAGGTCGAAGCGGGCCGGCTTGATCCGCGCGGCGCGCTGCTCCCGCTCGACCGCCATCTCGACCGGGAGCTTGGCCTCGGAGCTCAGGATCAGCACCGATCCCGAGGTCATCGGCTTGACCCCGATCCCGAACCAGCGGGTCAGCGCGCCGCTCTCGACGCACCAGCCCTCCGGCGTCTCGCGGACCGTGCCCGGAGCGATCGGCTCGCTGTTGCCGCGATAGCTCGCGACCCGCGCCGCCATGTCGATCGCAATCCGATTCGCTTCCTTGAACGCCCAGCCGCTCGCCTTTTTGGCGGTAAGATCGATCTTCATCGGCACGTCGAGCGTGGCCAGGAAGTCGCCGAACACTATGCACGTGCCTTCGGGCGTGGCGTAGGCGCGCACGCCCTCGCCGAGCCGGTGCTGGCGGATGCGGACGTCGAGCAGGAATTGGTCGTCGGGCTCGGCCGCCCAGCGGTCGCCGACCGGAATCGACGCCGATGCGCCGACCGCGCCGGCGCAGCCCAGCGCCGCCACCGTGGCGAGCTTGCACAGCCACTTGCGGCCGCGGAGCATCTGCTTTGTCCCCGATCCCCAGCCTGCGCCTAGCGCAGCACCGCCTGGGTTTCGGCGATCATGTGCGAGCCGTCGTCGTAGGTTTCGACATATTGGACGGTGACCGGGCCGCGAACCGCGCCCGTGAACGCCTCGTCGACCGGGATTGTCACCCGCCGGCTCGCGACTTCCTTATAGACCGCGACCGCCTTCTGGATGGCGATCGGGTTCTTGACGCCGGGCTTGAGCACGCGGACTTCGCCGAAGGTCGAGCGGTCGCCCGAGCGGCTGAGGTCGAGCGCCACGACGGGCTTGCCGTCGCGGGTCTCGAGATGGACGTTGGCGATGCCGGCCTTGGCCTGCAGGTTGCCGAAGCGCACGATCACCGGGATCGTCACGCCGTAGACCGGGGTCAAAGCGAAGCGAATGCCCTTGGGCGCGTCCGCAACCGGCGCGGCCACCGGATGCGCGGGCGGGATGGCGCGGAACAACAGGTGGACGCGATACTCGCCGTCGGGCAGACCTTGCGGAGCGCGCGCCGACACCCGCACCGATTGCGGCTGGTGCGGCGCCAGCGTCACCCGGCGCGGCGCATAGACGATCATCTCCTCGGCGAGCTTGTCCTCGGCGCTCGGCGCGGGGACGTCGACCAGGCCGCCGTCGGCCGTCATGCGGCGGAACTCGACCGAGATGCGATAGGTCGCCGGCTCGTCGCCGATATTGTTGAGGATCACCTCGGCGCCCTTGCGGCCGTCGAGCACCAGCCGCGTGGGCGCGACCAGCAGGTCGCCGATCCCGGCGGAAGCGGGCGTGGTTGCGGCGCTGAGAGAAGCGGCGAGCAGTGCCGCGGCCAGCGTCGGCTTGGACAAGAACATCATCGTGACGATCCCCGGTTTGGCTCCGAAATGGAGCGATCGCCTCGTCATGCCTCAGGAATGGTTGATTTTCGGTCAACCATGGCGATTGAACGATGCCGATAACCGCCAGCGAAAAGGGGCCGCCGTCACCGGCGACCCCTCCACTCAGCCCACGTTGGAGCTTCGAAAGTCGAAACGATCAATAATCGACGGTCACGTTGAACGTGCCCGAATAGACTCCGTCGCCCGTGGTCGAGGCGACCGTGATCGACCCGCCGAGATCGAAGTTGACGCCAGGCGAACCCGAATTGGTGAGCATAACGGTTCCCGGGCTGCTGACGGTCATCAGCAGCGTCTGAAGCGGGTCGTTGGCGTTGGTCAGCGTGACGTTCGGCGCGGTGATGGTGACCAGCTGATTGTTGGTGCCCCGCACGTTGTAGCGCGCCTGCTGCACCGCACCGGAGCAGGTGACGTTGGCGTTGGCGCAACTGAGCACGCCCGCCTGAGAAACACCAACGACCGCACCGCCCCAGGCGCCCGCGCCCGACAGCAATATGGTGCCGAGGTTGAGGTCCTGCACCCAGGTCAGGGTGAGCGGACGGACAATACGCGCGGTCGCCGTCGCATTCTGGTTGGGCGAGACCGGTGCGGCGAACGCCGGAGTGGCGGTCAGCGCCAGCGCGGCAACCGCCGCAAGGTTACGAAGAATGTTCATGTGCTTGTTCCCCACTGGTCGAAATGTCAGCGGCTGTCCCGACCAAGGTTGGGTCACCCGTGAGCGCCTCATTAACCCAACGCGCTTACGGCTTCCCTCAGGGGATTGGTTAACGGCCGGTTCGCATTTCCACCGAAACGGAGGCGGTTCTTGGGAGAGAGTGCGCTCAGAGATATTCGACGGTGATCGGCACGTCGCCGCGATACTCGCCCTCGGCCTCGCCCGATACGCGCAGCCGCCCGCCGAATCGGAAAGCCAACGCTCCCGTCGAACCGAGCCTGGCGCCGTGCGGCAAGTCGCTGACGATGTCCTCGATCGTGATTCGGCTTCCGCTCAGCGAATAGAGCTCGATCCGGCCCGGCAGGTCGATGCGCACCGCCCGGCCGGCTTCGCCGCGGACGATAGCGCTGCCGACCATCGCCCGGCCGCTGATGCCGGTGACGACGCCGCTGACGCTGCGCGAGCCATTGGGGAGCAGGGTCGCGGTGCCTTCGCCGGCGCCGAGCAGGATCAAGCGATCAAAATCGAGGCTGGTCTCGATCTCGAGGCCGACCGGGCCGTCGCCGGCGGCTTCCTCGCGGCTGGTGGTCGGCGTGTCGCACAGCCGGCATTGCGCCGCCGCCGGCGGGACCGGCACGGTGGACATCCCCGCGGCAAGGGCGAGGACGGGCAAAAAGCGAAGTTTCCGGCCCATTGGGCATGATTCTATTGGGGACAGGCTAAAACAGGGTTAATCCCGGGCTAACCGACCAGCGGGCAAGGAAACAGCGATGGAGAAACTCAACCGGACCGACGCCGAATGGCGCGCCAAGCTGACGCCCGAGCAGTATCGGATCCTGCGCGAGGCGGGAACCGAGCCGCCGTTCTCGGGCGACCTCCTGGACATCAAGCACAAGGGCGAGTTCCGATGCGCCGCGTGCGGCGAGCCGCTGTTCGGCAGCGACAGCAAGTTCGACAGCGGCAGCGGCTGGCCGAGCTTCACCCGACCGAAAGACCCGGACAAGGTCAGCGAGCAGCAGGACGGCACCCACGGCATGACCCGCACCGAGGTGCGTTGCGCGCGCTGCGACGGGCATCTCGGCCATGTGTTCCCCGACGGCCCGGGGCCCGAGGGCCAGCGCTACTGCATCAACTCCGCCGCTTTGTCCTTCGCCAAGGACGAGGGCGCCGAGGAGGGCGCCGAGGAGGGCGCCGAGGAGGGCGCCGAGGAGACAGGCGCTGCGGACTAGCTATTGTCGCGCTCGGCCCGACTTTCTACCTGAGGCTTGATGCCCCCCACATCCTCTGTTCCCCGACGGCCGCTGATGACCGCGCTCAAGGCACTGCTCTACGCGGGCCTGCTCGGGCTGCTGGCGCTGGTCGTCGCGGTTGCCGTCGCGGTTGCGTCGCTGCCCAGATATAGCGAGCTGTCGACGCGCTCCGACCTCGGCCAGATGATCCGCGTGCGTTCGAGCAACGGGACGGTCTTGGTGTCGCTCGGCCCGAGCTTTGGCAAATGGCTGCGCTACGAGGACATTCCACCGCAGATGCGGGCGGCGATGATCGCGGTCGAGGACAAGCGCTTCCGCGGCCACGTCGGCGTCGATCCCCTGGGCGTCGCGCGCTCGTTCAAGGTGCGCTTTGAAAGCGGCCGGTGGAAGCAGGGCGGCTCGACGATCACCCAGCAGCTCGCTCGCAACATCTTCCTGACCAACAACCGGACCTTCGGCCGCAAGGTCAAGGAGGGCGTGCTCGCGCTCGCGCTCGAGCGCAAGTTCACCAAGGACCAGATCCTCGAGCTCTATTTGAACCGCGTCTATTTCGGCGGCGGCGCCTACGGCATCGATGCCGCCTCGCGGCGATTCTTCGGCCACAGCGCGGAAACCTTGTCGCTTGGCGAGGCGGCGATCATCGCCGGCCTGGTCAAGGCTCCGTCCAATTATTCCCCGACCGCCGACGCCGAAGCCGCGCGCCGGCGCTCGGGCGTGGTGCTGAAATCGATGGTCGACAACGGCTTCGTCAGTGCGTCGGCCGCGGCGTCGGTCGATCCGGCGACGATCCGGCTCCAGCCGACCACCAGGCAGAACAGCGTCCGCTATTTCACCGACTGGGCGCTGCCCCAGCTCGACACCTTGATCGACGAGACCGGCGAGCCGATCGACGTGTGGACGACGCTCGACACCAATATGCAGTCGGCCGCCGACCGCGCGATCGCCGCCAACACGCCGCGTTCGGCGCAAGGCGCGCTGGTGGCGCTCGACCGCGACGGCGCCGTCCGGGCGATGATCGGCGGCCGCGACTATGTCGATTCGCTGTACAATCGCGCCACCCAGGCCGAGCGGCAGCCGGGCTCCGCGTTCAAGCTGTTCGTTTACCTGGCGGCGCTCGAATCGGGGATGAAGCCGACCGACACCATCGTCGACGAGCCGATCACCATCAATGGCTGGAGCCCGCGCAACTCGACCCGCACCAACCAGGGGCCGGTGACGTTGCGGGAGGCTTTCGCCCGCTCGATCAACACGGTCAGCGCCAGGATCGGCGCCGACCTCGGTTTTTCGACCATCGCCGACATGGCGCGCCGGTTCGGGATCAGCGGCAAGATCTCGACCTTCCCGTCGATGGTGCTGGGCACCAGCGACGTCCGGCTGATCGACATGACCCGCGCCTTTGCCTCGGTCGGCAATCGCGGCGTCGCGGTGAGTCCCTACGCGATCCGCCGGGTGGTCACCGCCGACGGCCGCCAGCTCTACCAGCACGAGCAGGATGAGGAGCGGGTGCTGGTTGCGCCGTGGGTCGCGGCGGAAATGACCGACCTGCTGCAGTCGGCGGTGCTGACCGGCACCGGCCGGGCGGCGCAGATCGGCCGCCCGGTCGCCGGCAAGACCGGCACCACCAGCTCCAACAAGGACGGCTGGTTCATCGGTTTCTCGAGCGGCATCACGGCCGGCGTGTGGATGGGCCGCGACAACGCCCGCCCGATCGCCGGGCTGCAGGGCGGCACCGCGCCGGCGCGCGCGTTCCACGACTTCATGGTCGTCGCGGTCGCCCGCCGTCCGGTCGAGCAGTTCGAGACCGAAGTGCCGATGCCCGACTGGCAGCTCGAGCCGGAAGAGGAAGTGTGGGGGCTTCCGGTCGATCAAACCGGGCTCGAGCCGCTGGTCGACGCCGATGGCAACCCGCTGCCGCCGGCCGACCCGTTCGCCGCCCAGCCGGGCGTCATCCGCCCCGATGGAACCGGGGCCGAAGCGCAGTGGCCCGACGAAATCCTCCGCCGCGGCAGCGAACGCGCTCCGCCGCCGCAGCAGCAACCGCCTGGGGGGCCGACGCCACGAGCGCCGCCGCCGCGTTCAGTGCCCGCGCCCGATCCGCTTCAGCCGCGGCCCGACCCGACGCAATAAAGAGCGGGCGGCGGCGACGTCGCCATCGAACAGCAAAGCGAACAGCCGCGCCTCGAGCTGCTTGAACCTCGGGCCATGGTCGAGGTGGACGAGGTGGGCGACTTCGTGCGCGACGACGAACCGGCGAGCGGCCGGAGGCGCGAGGATCAGCCGCCAGCTGTAGCGGATCCGCCGGTCGGCCGAGCAGCTGCCCCAGCGGGTGTTGGCGTCGCCGATCGAAACCGAGCGCGGCGACACGCCCGCCGCCGCCGCGATCTCGGCCGTTTCGAGCGACAGCGTGTCGAGCGCAAGGCGGCGGAGAAAGGCCTCGACGCGCCGGGGAAACGCGCTCTCGGGCCCGCCGCAGCGGAGCTCTTCCGCCGCGAGTTGCGGTATTCGCGCTTCACCCGGCGCCCACACCAGCCGCGTTTCGCGCCCTTCGACCGGAACGTGCGCGCCCGGCGCGAACGGTTCGCCCG